>Ga0208693_1000475_pt1 | contig 32480 bp, 24 predicted proteins | sample AD_UKC071_MetaG_FD_184438 | JGI IMG/M metagenome (GOLD analysis project Ga0208693, IMG submission 184438) | Active sludge microbial communities of municipal wastewater-treating anaerobic digesters from USA - AD_UKC071_MetaG (SPAdes) (version 2) | ecosystem: Engineered > Bioreactor > Anaerobic >... | reverse complement strand
TTCTTCTCTCAATAGCTGCAGTACAATATTGGCTTTTTCTTCCGGTGTGTAAGTTCTTCTCTTCTCCATGACCTCATTATAGCTTAAAATTTTTGTTTTTGTGTCAAACCTATGGGTCCATTATAAACAGTTTCGCCTGCGGAAAGAAGAAATATCTCTATTGCAAAAGACAATTACAGTTTTCTCTTCTTCGGCTCCGGCAGTTCGTCATCCATTGCTTCCAGCATCTCTGCCAAAAACTCTCTGTTGCCCACATCGTCCTAAAAGCAGCATTTCCTTTGCCAATAATTAAAGCACCATTCGCGCACATTAATTAAAATATCTGGAAGGCCATTTCTTTAAATATAAAACCATCCTGTCTCCTCAGCCCCCACAAAATAACATTATCTGGCCTGTCAACCCAACTTTACTCAGTTTTAGCTCTTTTTGTGCCAAAAATATACCCTCGATATGTTCCAGCAAATACACATCGAGGGTTAAGTAGAATAGATAGATTTGCTTTTATTATTTATTAAACTCATCAGCGATTTATAGCCATATCCCCGCCGCTGTCAATGCCCTAAGACTCACTGTTAGTACATGTTGAACAATTTTTACTAAAATTTGACCACCTTTGATTTAACTATCTTTGGTTCATCATCAGAAAATGAATAGAAGGTAGCAGTTGCATCCTCAAAGTAGAGAACCTCTGTATTGTCGTCCTCCGCTGAATACATAGCTTTAAGCTCTGGATAATTATCAAGTATATGTTTTTTTGCCTCTACTCTGTCATCTCTGATGAGCTTACCTGATACCCTAAGCCACTTTCCATCAGAAAAAGCACAGATTTCTGCTTTTGGATTTGCCTGGAGCTGCTTAGATACATCTTTCACCTTGCCTGTCTGGATATAAAGTTTACCTTCAAAAATATCCACTGTACCAAATGGCCTAACCCTTGGCTGGTCTCCTTCCACTGTAGCTAAATAATACACTCCACATTTCTTTAAAAAGTCATAAACTTCTTGCATTTCCTTTTCCTCCTTTTGATAAAAAATCATCTTGCTATTGTTCAACTTTTCCGTCTACGCAGGCCTGCCCCGGTGAAAGCTGCCCCGAAAGGCTGTCGATGACATCTGTTCTGTTGTCACAGCAAAGTTCAGTTATTCTATGGATCAGTTATTAGATGCCTAGCGTAGCTTTCCAATCAGCTTCCTTAAAGCCTACCAGAACAAAGCCGTCACCGATGAGAATCGGCCGCTTCACAATCATACCATCTGATGCCAGCAGGCCATACTGTTCATCCTCGCTCATGGTCGGGAGCTTGTCCTTAAGCTTAAGTTCCTTATACAGCTGTCCGCTGGTATTGAAGAATTTCTTCAGTGGTAGACCACTCTTTTTATGCCAGTCTTTTAATTCTTCTATTTTAGGATTATTTTCTTTAATATTCCTTTCTTCAAAGCCTATGCCGTTGGCCTCCAGCCACTTCTTTGCCTTCTGGCAAGTGGTTCATTTTGGATAACATACTAATATCATAATATACCTCCATTCTCTCTTCCACCAGCTTTCTTCTGTGCAAATTGAGCTGTCCTGGGCATCAATTTCTAAATAGGTCCGTTTTTTGTCAAAAACCTGGCCTATCACCCTTATTTCGAGTATTTTTTAATAATCTGATCTTTATCTAGACAATTTCTATGTTATTTATCCGTATCCCTGTTAAAGGTTTTGATGTATAACTTTTTTAGGCTTACTATCACTTGCGACAAGGCCAAGCCATCTGCATAGCTGTCATAAAGAGATGCAGAATTTGAGAAAGTATTTTCCGCAGCCAGAACGGAAAGGCGTTTTTCAACTTCCCCGTTTTGGAATTCACATTACCTATTCAGTTTAATGGGACGTTGTACCGCGGGTCATCCACGGCGCCTTGAACTGTATATTCCGAAACATCATTGGCATTTTAATATGTGCAGTCATAAAGAGAACGATAGCACCGACACCGCAGTGTACGTCCCACCTCTGATAATAAGTTGTTGTTACTTTCTGACATTATCTCAAATTCAAAATATAATATTTTCTTTGAAAAAAATTATTTTAAATTTTAACTTACATATTTATTGTTTTTTGATATAATAAGCTTTTGGATAAGCCTTAATCCTGTGTAGAAGGAAATTAGTGATTCCAAACTTTAAGCAGGAGGACAAATATGCCAAAACGAACCGACATCAACAAAATTCTAATAATTGGTTCAGGCCCCATTGTGATTGGACAGGCCTGCGAATTCGACTATTCCGGAACCCAGGCCTGTAAAGCCCTGCGAAAACTAGGTTACCAGATTGTTTTAGTTAACTCCAATCCTGCTACTATTATGACGGATCCGGAAATAGCGGACGTAACCTATATTGAACCACTTAATTTAAAGACTCTTACCAATATTATAGCAAAAGAACGGCCCGACGCCCTGCTGCCGAATTTAGGCGGGCAGTCGGGTCTAAATTTGAGTTCGGAACTGTACAAGGCCGGTGTTTTAGAAAAATACGGGGTTCAAGTGATCGGCGTGCAAATAGATGCAATTGAACGCGGCGAGGACAGGATCGCCTTTAAAGAAACCATGAAGCGGCTGGGAATTGATTTACCCCGCAGCGAACCGGCCTACAGTGTCGAGGAAGCGGAAAAAATTGCCCAGAAACTCGGCTATCCGGTGGTTATCCGCCCCGCTTACACCATGGGGGGCACCGGCGGCGGGCTTGTTTACAATGTTGAAGAGTTGAGGGCTGTGGCCAACCGCGGAATTGCCGCCAGCATGGTGGGCCAGATTCTGGTGGAAGAATCGGTTCTGGGCTGGGAAGAACTGGAGCTGGAAGTGGTAAGGGACGCCAAAAACCAGATGATCACCGTTTGTTTTATTGAAAACGTCGACGCCATGGGCGTGCATACCGGCGATTCCTTCTGCACGGCCCCCATGCTGACCATAAGCCCTGAACTTCAGCAGCGGCTGCAAAAGTATGCCTATGCCGTTGTGGAGGCCATTGGCGTAGTGGGGGGTACAAATATCCAGTTTGCCCACGACCCTAAAACGGACCGGGTGGTTATTATTGAAATCAACCCCCGCACTTCCCGCTCCTCCGCTCTGGCTTCGAAAGCTACCGGCTTCCCCATAGCTTTAATTTCCTCAATGCTGGCAGCCGGTATGACCCTGGACGAAATTCCCTACTGGCGGGAGGGCACCCTTGATAAATATACACCCTCGGGGGATTACGTGGTGGTTAAGTTACCCCGCTGGGCCTTCGAGAAGTTTCACGGTGCCCAGGACATCCTGGGTACCCAGATGCGGGCCGTGGGTGAAGTAATGAGCATCGGTAAAACCTACAAGGAAGCCTTTCAAAAAGCCATCAGGTCCCTGGAAATTAACCGCTACGGCCTGGGGTTCGCCAAGGATTTCAACCAGCACTCCCTGGATGAGCTGCTGGCGATGCTGGCAGTACCGTCCAGTGAACGGCAGTTCATCATGTACGAGGCCCTGCGTAAAGGGGCGGATATCCAGGAACTGAACCGCTTGACCCATATCAAGCCATGGTTTATTCAACAAATGAAGGAACTGGTCCTCCTGGAAGAAGAGATCCTCAAATACAAAGGAAGACAGTTGCCGGACGAACTGTTGATCCGGGCTAAAAAGGACGGTTTTGCCGACCGCTATTTAGCAATGCTTCTGGACCTGCCGGAAACAGAAATTCGCCGGCGCAGAACTGCCCTGGGAGTTGTAGAAGGATGGGATGCCATACCGGTCAGCGGTGTGGAAAACGCAGCCTATTACTATTCCACCTACAACGCTCCAGACCGGACCACAACCAGCAACCGGCAAAAAGTGATGGTCCTGGGCGGGGGGCCGAACCGGATCGGCCAGGGAATCGAATTTGACTACTGCTGCGTCCATGCGGCCTTTGCCCTGCGTGACCTGGGCTATGAAACGGTGATTGTCAACTGCAACCCTGAAACGGTTTCCACCGACTATGACACATCGGATAAGCTCTACTTTGAGCCATTGACGGTGGAGGACGTTCTGAGCATTTACGAAAAGGAAAAGCCGCTGGGTGTAATCGTGCAGTTCGGCGGCCAGACCCCTTTGAACATTGCCGGGGAACTGGCTAAGGCCGGGGTGAGGATTCTCGGCACGTCCCCGGATACAATCGACCTGGCCGAAGACCGGGACAGGTTCCGCCACATCATGGAAAAACTCGGGATTCCCATGCCTGAATCCGGAATGGCCGTCAATATCGAAGAGGCCCTGGAAATAGCCAACCGGATTGGTTATCCTTTAATGGTCCGTCCTTCCTATGTCCTGGGCGGCCGCGGCATGGAGGTTGTTTACGATGAAGAAATGCTCCGCCAGTACCTGGCTGCCGCAGTGGGGGTAACACCGGAAAGACCGATTCTGATTGACAGGTTTTTAAAGAACGCCATAGAAGCGGAAGCGGACGCCATAGCCGATGGCACTGACGCTTTTGTACCGGCGGTCATGGAGCATATTGAACTGGCAGGCATCCACAGCGGAGACTCAGCCTGTGTGATCCCGCCCATCAGCATCCCGAAAAAGCATGTTGATACCATTGTTGAATATACGAAGAAAATTGCCAGGGAACTGAACGTGGTTGGCTTGATGAACATGCAGTACGCCATTGCCGACGACAAAGTTTACGTTTTGGAGGCCAACCCCAGAGCTTCCCGGACCGTTCCCCTGGTGTCCAAGGTCTGTAATGTTTCCATGGCCCGGATTGCCACAGAAATCATGATGTCCGAGGCCACGGGCAAGAAATCCTCCCTGAACACCCTGATCTCCAGGGAGATTCCCCACTTCGGGGTGAAAGAAGCGGTATTCCCCTTTAATATGTTCCAGGAAGTAGACCCAATCCTGGGGCCGGAAATGCGTTCCACCGGCGAAGTACTGGGCATTGCCGATTCCTTCGGCCTGGCCTATTATAAAGCCCAGGAAGCCACCCGGACTCCCCTGCCCACTTCCGGAACCGTCCTGATCAGCGTGCCGGACCAGGACAAACCCTATGTGCTGGAAACTGCCAGGGAATTCATCAAACTAGGCTTTAAGATACTGGCGACGGATGGCACCCACAAATTCCTAAAAGAAAACGGGGTCCCCTCCAGAAGGATCAAAAAACTGGCCCAGGGCCGTCCCAATATCGTCGACGGCATTACCAACGGGGAGATCAACCTGGTTATCAACACACCGTCCGGAAAGAGCAGCAAGCATGACGACTCTTATATCCGCAAAACCGCAATTAAGTATAACGTTCCATACATTACCACCACGGCAGCAGCCCTGGCCAGCGCCAGAGGCATCGCGGCCTACAAAGAAAACAACTATACGCTGGGAAGCATCAAATCCCTCCAGGAATACCATGCAGATATTATGAATAAGAATTAAATGACGACCTGAAGCTAAGAGATGTAATTCATAAGAATTACATCTCTTTTTTTTAGCTAAAACTTATAATTAACAATTTACCCTGGGGCGCACAAGCTTTATATATTTTTGCAGCCGTATTAACGGTCTTGTTTTAAAAAGGCTACCCATTCATCCGCGAACAGGTAGAACTAAAAGGAAGGGTTAATTAGGAAGAAGGAGGTATATACACGAAAGACCCGGCTTCCTCCGCTAAGAAGCCGGGTCTTTCAAAGGCGTAAACCATTGCATAAACAAAATATCAGCCCTGCCCTTTCTACGGAAGGCGGTACTTGATTAACCAGGCAGGTCTCCTGACTTGTGGCTCACAGCGTACCTCCCGCCTTCCCAGGTTACAAAACCCAGTGGCATTTTGGGAGACGCTCCCCACTTACAGTGGCCGGACCGTCCGGGATTTACACCCGGTTCCCTTTTCACCCCCGCCCTAAAACCGGGGGACCTGGTCAATTGTTATTAAGTTAATAATATAGTAACACTTTTGGAAGAATATGTCCATCATTATCTTTTGCATCATGTTCTTTTACATGATCTTTTACATGTGCCTGCCTGATTGCACAACCAGATCAGCACTTTGAGAAGCCGCAGCTTCTGCAGATCAAACACCCTTCGGCTCGTTCGAGTCTTTCGCCGCACTGGCACAGCATGGTACTGTCAGCCAGCACCTCTTCCTGCGGGGTTTTTCCGTTGTACTTTTTGTCCAGCTCCTCTTTAATCTTAGCCACCTTGTAAGCTATCGCCGAAGCACAGGACCTGCCGGGCGAAAGGTTCTTGCCCTTACCCCTGGCCAGCATGTAAGACGGGCAGGAGTGGGTGCCCTGCAACTGCTCGACGATTTCTTCAACGGGTATTCCCCCGCGGATGGCCAGGCTGATCAGCCTCGAGGTGGCTTCGGTGTATACCAGGCATCCCCCGTCGGAGCCGGTGGTGATGAATGTTTCCAAAATCTCGCCGCTGCCGGGCTGGTAATTGACGGTGAGGTAAAGCTTGCCGCAGCCGGTATCCAGACGGTGGGTCATACCGTGGGCACTTCTCGGCCTGGGCAGTATTTCCCCGCGCTTCAATACTTTTTTCCCGGTGGCGTCTTCCTTCTTGCCTATGGTTACCGTACCCTCTTTGCAGCCGTCCCGGAAGACCGTAATACCCTTTAAACCTAGCTCATAGGCCATCCTGTAGCATTTCTTAACATCTTCAACAGTGGCAGTCCCGGGCAGGTTGATTGTTTTGCTGACCGCATTATCCACGTACTTTTGAACCTCTGCCTGCATCAGGATGTGGTCTTCAGGGGATATTTCCTGAGCTCCTTTAAAAATCCGTGCTATTTCCGCGGGGATTCCTTTAACGCCCTGGCAGGAGCCCCGCCGGGCCACTTCTTCCAGAGCATCCTTAGCAACCCCGTGTTTACGGCAAGCCTCCAGGAACAACGGGCTGAAAACTTCAAAATCCCCGGCCACGTTGGTTGATTTTTTATAAGCCACCGCAAAAACAGGTTCTATGCCGTAGCCCTCGCAGCCGGCCATGGTGGTCACCGACCCGGTGGGGGCGATGGTCACGCAGGTGGCGTTTCTCCGCTTCACTTCAGGGTAATAGACGCTGTTTTCCCATTCCGGGAAACAGCCCTTTTCCTCTGCCAGTTCCCGGGAGGTTGCACTGGCAACATTTTGCATCATTTCCGTGATCCTGCCGGCATACTCTCTGCCCTCCGTAGAGTCATAGGGCAGTCCGGCCATTATTAAGGCGTCGGCAAGTCCTGTAAAGCCCAGGCCTATTTTGCGCGTGGCCCTGGTTGCCTCCGCTATCAAGGGCAGCGGGTATTCGGCGACATCGATGAGGTTGTCCAAAAAACGGACGGCGGTAGAAACCGCATCATTATACAGGTCCACGTTAAGCCGGCCGTCCGCCGAGACAACGCGGGCCAGGTTAATGCTTCCCAACAGACAGGATTCGCCCGGGCACAGCGGCTGTTCACCGCAATTATGAGCAAAGATACCATTGGCGCAAAAAGCGTTAACCCCGGGTACCTGCACGTCGTAAACATCTTCTATACCATCTTCTGTAACAGCTGATACGGTTGCTAAAAACCGCTCGCGATTGACACTTCGCTTGTATCCTTCAATTAACCGGTTTAACTTCTGTTTCTTTTCTAAATCCCCAAAATTAATACATTCAGCAAAAACCAGAATGTTATCATTGCTGATAACCAGTTCATGGTTCACCTTTACGCTATATCCTTTTAGTCCACCCTGTCCGTCCGGCAGGAGTTTTATCCCGGCGGGGTGCCGCCTGTTTTCATATATGGTGCTGGCAATACCGAACCTCAGTAGCATCCGCTGGACCCCCTGCAGGAGTTCCAGGTTGCTCTGTGACAGGCGAATACTTACTCCCTTTTTCTGGTCTCCGGCAACCGTACCGTCCGCATCGAAAAGACCCCTTAAAAAGCCGGCGTATCCCTCAGAAGAGGCCTTTTCTATTTGAGGGGTAATGGTTTTGTTACCCCGGCTCAAACCCATCCTTAAAGCCAGGTCCCTGAGGTAGCCCAGCTTTAAGTGGTACTCGTTCCGCCCCTCGATCTTAAACCAGCCGGTAAAGTCCCGGCGGTGGGGTAATTCCATAGCATAATCCAAAGCTGCCTTCATAACGGAGTGTGCACCATCAAAACCTGGACCATTCACTGCTGGTTCCCTGTACCAAACACTGAGAACAGCTGAATCATCCTTTAAAACCCCGTCTCCAACCAGGAGGCCCAGCAGGTACCCCTCGCCTTCTGTTAAAGAGCCGGGCCACTTTTTAAGAAGCCGGTGATTGTGCAAAACAATCTTATCACCAGGCACCAGGTTTGAAACCGATACCCATTCACTCTCTAAAGCAAAGCGGGTTTTATTAGCCACGCGAAGGACCTTGTGATCAGCTGTGAGCCTCAGGCTATACCCCTCCTGGGTCTTTAACCTCACGACTTTCTTTGTGGCAGTTTTAAAGAACCCGTTTGCTCCGGTTCTATAAGCCTTGCCGTTGACAATGGCACTAAATTGCCTGCCCACAAGTTCCTTGACCATACGGGGTCCCTCATCTGTTAAGACCCAGGTTTCTCCTGTAACGCAGGGGTTGGTTGCGTTGATGACCTTTTTCGGCACCGGGTTGTGCTTCTGCAGGCGGTCGATAAAAATAATACCAGGGTCACCGCAGGCGTGGGCTGCTTTAACTATTAACTCCCATAGCTCCGGGGCGGGAATCGTCTCGTGCACCTGGCCGTTGAAGGAAAGGGCCCATTCCGCTCCCTGTTCCAGGGCATCTATAAAGGAGTCTGTAATCCCAACCGAGAGGTTGAAGTTGGTAAGATCGCCGTTCAGTTTGGCGTTGATAAAATCGACGATTTCCGGGTGGTCGACGTTCAGGATGCCTATGGACGCCCCCCGGCGCACGCCGCCCTGCATGACCATGTTGGACGAGGCGTTGTATAATTTGATCAGTTCAACCACGCCGGAAGCCTTGCCCTTGGTAGAGCGCACAAGGGAACCCCGGGGCCTGATGGTACTGAAGTTGTAACCCACGCCCCCGCCGGACTTGAAAACAAGGGCGGTATGCATCAATGTTTCGTACATGGAATACAGCGAGTCTTCCACCGCCAGGACAAAGCAAGCGGAAGGCTGCCAGGGCCGGTCAGGTTTGCCCATATTGGCCCAAATGGGAGTTGAAGGAACAAAAATAAGCTCGCCTATTAAAGAGGCGAATTTTTCTTCCCAGTATTTTTGATTCGACCTCTCAGCGCCCGCCGCTGCCCGGGCCAACCGGTATACGGCCTGTTCAAAGGTTTCAATTATATTACCTTCTTCGTCCCTCATGGCGTAACGGGCGTTAAAAACTTTTTGACCTGCATCGGTGAGTTGAGTCACAGCCATCCACCTTTAAAACAAAGATTTCCTTCCCGGCTCAGTATAAACAGGCAGTGTGTCTTAACCGTCATCCACCTTAAAACCATAGATTTCCTACCCTGCTGAACTCTGGGGGCTATCCGGCCTGTATATGCAAACATTTATTACCAGCCGGGGCAGGTGCTAATTGATAACATTTCTACAGTCAACCTGGTTATCCTTCAAATATTTTTGACCGGCCCGGGTTGAAGGGAAGGGTATTGCCTCCATTTATGGCTGGATTTACTTCGCTTCTTTCTGTTTTTACAATTTTACTTTTTATATAATTTTTATTTATCGTATACCGGGTTTCAGTTTTTCTTCGAGTAACCCGTCCACCAATACATATTCCCTGCTGCAAGCCTGACATACCAGTCCACTTTTAAGCGGCAAGCCGCATTCACAGACCCAACCAATTTGTCTGGCCGGCACCCCTGCCATCAGAGCATAGTCCGGCACATCCCTGGTTACAACAGCACCGGATGCTACCATAGCCCACCTGCCGATAGTATGGCCACAAATAATAGTAGCATTGGCACCGATTGAGGCGCCGTATTTTACCAGTGTCTTCTGGTACCCGGCGCTGCCTTTGGGGTACTTGCTTCGCGGGGTCAAGTCGTTGGTAAAAACACACGAGGGTCCGCAGAACACGTAATCCTCCAGTTCTACGCCCTCATATACAGAAACATTGTTCTGGATTTTTACACCGTTTCCGATTTTAACATTACTCGACACATAGACGTTCTGACCCAGAGAACAGTTTTCACCGATGCTAGCCCCCCTTTGAATATGGCAAAAGTGCCAGATCTTCGTGCCTCTTCCTATGGAAACATTTTCATCTATATAACTGCTTTCATGGACAAAATAATCCCCTGCCATCCTGACTGCCCCACTCCTATCCCATTAATTCTTGCTTACTAAACCCTGATATTCTTAATACAAGGCCAGGCTCAAAACCCCTGCGCCCCTTTCCGCAAGTTTCATGAAAAGGGTTGAGAATTTTACTTGCCCTCTTCACACAGTATTCCGGAAAACGATCTTCTGATAAAATATTCTTTATAAAGAGATTTTTCCTCTTGTTGCCATGACTTCCGGCCTCAATTTATTAAGGATTTTACGCCTTTTCTGGACAAAAACCGCCCCGTTCAGTGTTGACCTCTATATTCTCTTTCACCACATCCAGGCACTGGTGTTTATAGCAACTTGTTAAGACCTTTGTGTGAAACAAAAAAGGGCTGCCGGGTAACAATGAAGAAATAGTATGTATAACAATGTCTATACTAGGTTTTCTGGCTGAAGGGAGTTGTCAAAAAATGGAGGCTGGTCGCCAGGTTACCTACTTTGCTCCTGCTCAACGTGAACCCATTGAAAGCGTTCAAAAAAAGTCGAAGGTAATAGAAAACCTTATTGCTGTTCAAAGCTTCTTCGACTCAATACCAAACATCGTTATGGTCCTCAACCAGCAGCGACAACTGGTTTTTTGTAACAGACCTCTTTTAGACTTGCTTGGTATCGGCCAAATTGAACCGGTGCTGGGTTCCCGCCCCGGAGAGTTACTGGGCTGTATCCATGCCACTGAAATGTATGGCGGCTGCGGAACTTCCGAGTCTTGCCGTTCATGCGGCGCCGTCCTTGCCATCCTGGAAAGCCAGGCCGGGTTGAAGGCTTACCATGAATGCCGCCTGACAACATCCACCAATGGATCAACAAGGTCCTATGATTTTGGGATAACAGCCAGCCCGTTGCAGGTTGAAAATGAACAATACACCATCGTTTTTCTCAACGATATCAGCGATTATAAGCGGCGAATCGCCCTGGAACGAATCTTCTTCCACGACATCCTGAATACAGCCTCCTCCATCAAGGCTCTTGCCGAGTTATTAGAAGATACAAACGGTCCGGATAAGAGCGATTTATTATCAACCATGCAATCAGCCGCCAGGCAACTGGTTAAAGAGATTCAGGAACAGCGTGACTTGCTCCAGGCTGAAAACAATGACCTTAAAGTAAAGCTCGCCCCGGTGTATTCTGTGGAAATTTTGGCTGAAGCAGCTGCTCGCTTTACAAATAATGAAATCTTTAGAGGCATTAAGATTCAGCTGGAGCCTTCTTCGGAAAATGTTAAATTTATCAGCAGCCCTCATTTACTGGGCCGGGTTCTGGGCAATATGCTGAAAAACGCGCTGGAAGCTTCCGGCACCGGAGAAACAGTAAGGCTGGGTTGTTTTACCCGGGATGGCCAGGTGGTTTTTTGGGTTAACAATCCCGCAGTCATGCCCCGTGAAGTTCAACTGCAGCTTTTTCAAAGGTCTTTTTCCACCAAAGGTAAAAACCGGGGACTTGGAACGTACAGCATGAAATTGCTGTCTGAGCGCTATTTACAGGGATCGATATCTTTTAAAGTATCAGAAAAAGAAGGCACCACGTTTTTTGCCCAGTATCCTCTTAATCTTCAGGATCTTCAGGCAAAACACTGACGCCCACCTCAGTATCTCAGGAAATTGAGCCGGTTTGAATATTTACGAAAGCCCTCTGCATTTGGCTATACCGCCCTGGTGAAAGTGTAAGACCTGTTCACTTTAAAATACTTATCCGGTGAATAAAAATAAACATTTTCACTTGAACAATTTAAACCTGCTGAGATTAACAAACAAGATGTGGGAAATAATGCCTAAGAAGGGGATTTATGTGATGACATTGTTATGAGGCTAGAACTGGAAATTGCTTTTTTATTTTTAATTGGCCCGGCCAGGGAGATAGGCCAGTATCATCCTTAGCGTTCCCCAAAAATCCCGGAGGATTAGATCATATGAATACATACACTACCACCAATTATGTCCATTATTACGAAATAAACAGCCAGCGGCAGGCATCCCCGGTGACAGTGCTCAACTACTTCGAGGAAACCGCGGTCAGGCAATCCGAGGCGTGCGGGTACGGAATCGGGCGGTTGATGGACAAGGGGTTAATCTGGATTTTGACCAACTGGTCGGTGCGCATGAACCGCTACCCCGTCTGGATGGAAAATGTGCTGGTTGAGACCAGGGTTTTAAAATTTGAGAGATTTTATGCCTTCAGGGAATTCACGATTAGTAACGAAAACAACAGCACCTTAGGCTCGGCCGTTTCCAGGTGGATTTTGTACGACATCCATCGCAACCGGCCGGTTCGGGTTCCTTCAGAAATCGCAGAGGCTTTTAAGGTGAACTGCGGCAAGGATAATCAGGGCAACAGTATCATCTTACCAGAGGTTGAAGTCGCTGAGACATACGAACCTGGCCTGGAATTCAGAGTGCGTTTAAGCGATATTGACACATATAATCATGTAAACAACACCAGGTATGTGGAATGGATGCTGGAGGCCGTGCCTTTCGAGATCCACCAGGAATTTTATCCCGCTTCACTGGAGATCTCCTACAGAAAAGAAACTGTTTATGGCGCCTATGTGCTTTCCGAGGCCCGGCAGGAACCGGAAGTGTCCGGAACCATAAAAATTTACCACAGGATCCGGGATAAGGCTGCTGGAGCAGAACTGGCCCGGGCGGTTACTGTGTGGAAAAAAGTCCAGCACCCGCCAGGCGTACAGCCGCTACAGCAGAATTAATTGAAAAAACTTCTAAGGGGCATTCTATGTTAAAGTTAACAGGTTGGAGGCTTGCCGAATGAGAGAAAAAACAAAACTGGTTGATATTCTGAAAATAGCGCTGCAACTGGAGGAAAGAGGCTTTAATTTTTACACGAATCTCGCCGGCCTGGCCAGGGATGAGCGGGTAAAGCAACTGGCTTTTAAGTTGGCCGGTGATGAAAGGGAACACCAGCAGGTTTTCAGTAAAATAATTAACGAATACCAGGGAGATGAGACACTGGAACAGGAGGAATTAGCCTATCTGAAGGCCATTGGAAGGGACAACATCTTCCCTGATTCATCCGGACTTAAGGAACTGTCGGAGAAGATCGATTCTTATCGGGATGTATTGAATATCGGGATTCAGGCGGAGAAAGACTCTATCTTGCTCTATAACGAACTGACGCTGTTAATACGTTCGCAGGAAATTAAAAGGATCATTTATAAGCTGCTTGAAGAAGAAAAGATGCACCTGGTAGAATTGAGAAATTACCTGGAAGAATAAGGGTTGCTGTTTTCAGATTGCTGAATTTAAGGATATTTTAAGTTTTAGCTGCTAAGTTAGTCTTGCGCGCGTAACCTTAATGATAAAATTTATTTGCCCACGGGGGCCAAAGCTTAAGGATTTATATTACAGCCTGTGACGGCGGAAAAGGAGACATATGATCTTGGAACTTAAAGAAAAAAATCCGGCGGAGAAAACTAAACCACCTGTCAGTTCTATTGTGCTTTATGTTGCTTTTTCTGTTGCAGCTATCCTTGCGTTGGCGTCCTTAATCAACACCATTATTGTATATAGTAACAACGTTGACCAGTATGTGAAGATGGGCTATCCTGCTGCTGAAGTTACCAAGTATTTAGTCCAGACGCAATTACTGCCGGGAATATTTGAGTCAATCGCTATAACCGGAGGCATCGCCATAATTCTATTGGGCGCCGGCATAATTAATCACAAAATTTCAAAATGCTTAATGTTGTTGAATAAAAACGAGGTTTCTAATGAGGCTACTAAAGAGCTTGTTCAAGAAGAGAACATGCCTGCCGCAAGTACGGATTCCACAACACCGGAGGAATCAACAGAAGGAAATAATGAAGATGACCAGGATAAAAAAGACGACGAAGATAACCTTGCACAGTAAATAAATACCAGGTACTAATTTGATTGTCATTTAAGTACAACTGTATCAAAAGTATTAAATCAAGCCCTGCAGGTTTACTGGCCCTGCAGGGCTTTTTACAAAATTATTTCATTTCCGGGAGATTAGCCGCCCGGCAGCTTTACATACTTTTTCTTGCTGCTTATTGAATTAAACAACCCTTTGTCTGCCGTCCAAAACTCACACTCTTCCCCGTTCTGCCCTGAGATAATTTCTGAAACAGCCAGGCAAGCGGCATCGAGTGACAATACAGCCCTTATCCAACAGGGTTAACTACAGCAACACCAATTGAGATCAGTGTTATAGTCACATTACTTCATCAAACAAAGAAATCTGTTTGACATCCGAAGCCCTGTATACGGCTTTTTCCAGCTTTTCATCATCGTGGACAGCGTTATAGTCCCGGATGATTTCCTCAAATTTTAAGTATTCGTTGCTGCCGATAGCGCTGGTCCTTACCTTGAGCATGTAGATCAGGTTGAAGCAGTTCATAATGGAGTTCTGCTTGAGGTCCGACAGGCAGATAAGCTGGGTGCGGTGTTTCCTGGCAATCTCAAACAGCGGGTTCAAAAGGTGCTCTGAAGATATGGGCCCGAAGGGGTTGTCCATCACCAGCACCCGGGTATCGGTACCGGCATCGCCCCCCGCCGCCTCCATGGCCCGGGCCCTGGCATAGGTCATAAGGGCGGACAGCACAGAAAAGAAGACAACGAACTTTTCGCCGCCGGAATTCTCGCGCACTGCATCCTCCCAGCGCTTCAAGCGGCTGTTCTGCATATTCAAGTCGATCTTGAACACACTGACCGGAATATAGGGATTGCCCAGAAACACATTGAGCAATTCGCGGCTGGACATCAGCCTGGCAGCAGTTTTTCCGGCCGCATCCTCCCCTCTTTCCTGCCTGATCATCTCTCTTACCTTTAAGATGCATTCCTCAATGTATTCTTTCATCCTCTGCCTGGCTGCTTCCTGGCTGTCCAGCTGCAGCTCGATTTTCAACATCTGCACCGGCCTGTTCCTACCCTGGAGTCTGATCCTGGAATTGTCGGAAATCCACTGGATTTCTTCGTAAAACCGCAGGCCATGCAGGAAACTCTGCTGCACCAGGTCCTCTTTGTTCCGCTCCAGGTTGGCCAACTGGTTTTCGTACAGCCTGATCAGTTCGGCCAGTTTCTCACATTGCTGGCCCATGCGCTCATAAAGGAAATAAAAGCTTTCGAATTCCAATACAGCCTTATCCCAGAGGGGGTCGAGCCCTCTAAAGATATTATCGATATTATGATTTTTGTCCCTGTAGTCGATCCTGAGCCCGGCGTAGCTGTTCCTGAGCCTGTCCGCAGCCTCTTTGTTTTTACTTTTGGTTCTTTCAAAGTCCCGGGCCAGGCCGGCAGCCTGGGCAGCGGCATCCCTTTCGGGAACAAAATCTTTTTCCGGCTCAATTGCCCCAGGGTCGATCAGCCGCTCTATTTCCTCCCGTGTTCTTTCATAGCCGCGGATTTGTTCGCTTATCCTTTTGTTTGCCTCTTCCAGCTCTCTACTACGCCGGTGCGCCCTCCTGCGCCGCTCCCCAAAATCTCCCCTGATCTCCTTTGGAGGAAGGGGATGCTCCACGCCTATCCTTTTTATCTCCTGGAGGGCGTTTTTCAGGGCTTCTTTGGCGGCTGCCTCATTTGCGATCGCAGCCATTTCCTCCTGCCGCCGTTTCTCCAGTGAGTCCTCCAGAGAAGCAATTTCTCCAGCAATTCTTTCTCCGGCCTGTTCATCGTAAACCAGGCCGGTATAGTCTTCGTCCTTCAGACCGAGTTTTGCAAGCTCCCGCTGCTTTTGGGAACAATCCTGTTCCAAATCCTTTTTCCTTTTTTCCAGCAGCTTGATATCCCCGCTAAACTGTTCTTTTAGAGCCCGCAGCCTTTCTTCCAGCTCCTCCACGCTTCCCTCGACAGTTTCCGCTGCCGGCGCGTCCTTGTAGGAAGTGTAAAGTGTTTGGACATCCTGCCGCTCTTTTTCCTTCTGCCAGACCTGCTTTTCGATAGCGCTGATTTCTTGCCGCAATTTTTCCTGGCTACCTGCCAGCTGCTTCTGCTGTGCCGCCAAATCCTCAATATCCTTCCTAACTGCGGACAGCTTGCTGCGGCAGTCCTGGTAATCCTTTTCCTTTTCGATAAAGCCGGCAAAAAGCTCCACCGCTTCCCCGGCTCTTTGCAGTTTTACCTGTAACTCCTTGAGCCGCTGTTCCAGTTCTCCGGCTCTTTCTTCCAGCTTTCTTTTTTCCTCTTCCAGGGAGGAGAGCTTGTCTTCGACGTCCTGCAGCTGTTTCTCACACTCGTTTTTCCTTTTCTCCAGAGTGGAGCGGTAATCCGCAGCGAAATTGAACCTGGAGCAAACTGCCCGGTCGGAAAGAACCGCCCTGTGCTCCTCCGTCAAATGGCCATGCTGCTTAGAAGCAGCCTCCTTCTTTTGCTCGAGCTCCGCCACCAGACCGGCCAGACCCTCACTCTCAAACACCCTGTCCTCGTAGAGGCAGGCCAAAGCTATCCCCTCCAGGGTTCGGGCCATCCGGCCGTCACTGGGCACTGTTTTTGCCAGGTCCTCGTAAGCTATCAGGGGCGCTACCCTGCGCATGGTCATACTGCCCAGGGCGCCGGCCACCCGGTCCAGATCAGACCTGGCCATGATGAAAGCATAGGGCAGGACCGGATTGCCCCCCAGCATCGCCCGGCGGTTCTCCGGCGGTAGGCCGCGCAGGTATGCTTCACCCGTTTCATACGGGATGTCCAGGCTGGCCAGTAGGGAGGCCAGCTCTTCCGGTGTGTGCAGCCGCCCGTTTTTCAGCGAGGCAAGCGACTCCATGGCGTCGTTACGGACCCGGGCAGCCTCCTCCAGCCTGTCCTCGAGGTTTTTCACATGTTGCCCGAAGAGGGCGTTGAGGCGCTCCCGGTCAAATCTGAGAGCAGGAGCGTAGCCGTACTTGTTCAGAATTCCTATGATCTCCTGCTCCCTTTGCTCATATTCGCTGATATCCCGCTCAAGTCCGCTTAAAGCCGTCTTCCCGTCGGCCTGTTCGTCCAAGAGCACTTTTACCTCAGCGTCGATACCCTTCAGGCGCGACGCAGCGGTAGTCCTTTCCTCTTCCAGCCTCCGGATCTTCTCAGCCAGCTCAGCCCGGGCATTTTCCAGGGTCGCCCCGGTTTTCTCAATCTCTGCGGCATCGAGTTCCCCAAGAAGGTTTCTTCTCAGGTTGAGGCCGAGCTTCCGCTGAACTTCCCCGGCATACCTTTCAAAGCTGCTTTTCCGTTCCTCCAGCCTTCCCTTTTCCTGCTCAAGTTTGTTTCTTTTCCCTTCAATATTTCGCAATTCCTCCCCGACCTGTCCGGCGAGCCTTGCCTTCTCCTTCTTTTCCCCGTTTAGACGGGCAAGCACGGCGGCAAGAGAGGCCAGCTTTTCCTCAAGCTTTATCTTCAAAGAGTATTCCAGGCTGCGCACCCGGCCGTCACTGTCATACTGTTTCCTAGTTGCCGACAGTCTCTCCGCCAGGCCTGAAAGCTCCGACTTTATCCGGCTGATTTCCCCTGCCAGGCGGGCTGCCTGCATTATTTTCTCGCGCAACCTGGCCCCCTGCAGAGCCTCCTCAGTTTCCTTGCGGTTATTTTCAGCGGTTCCAAGCTTTCCCCGAGCATCTTCGTATTTCAAATGCTTCGACCAGTAATCATTTGAGCGCTCCTCCAGCTCTACCCGCTGTAGCTCGGCCTTGCAGCCCTCCATCTCCAGCTCGTTTTCCTCGAGTTTTCCTTTAAGCGCTCTTTTTTCAGCTGCCAAATAACCGTACAGCGCCGCGAGTTGCCCTGCCAGCTTTTTCTGCCCTTCGAGTCCCTGCACCAGCCCGGCTAAGGCCTCCACCTGTTCCCTGAAGGTCCCCAGGAAGCTGTCCAGGAGCTGCTTTTCGATGATAAACCGCTCGTTCTCCACGACCTCCTGCACCAGGTTTTCCAGCATCTCCTCCAGCCGACGCGCTTCGGACCTGTTTCTGAACATGGCCTTTTCCACGGTCTTGATGATCCAGTCATTCAACAGCTGGCTGGAGTTTCTGCACCTCTGAAAGATTTCTTCCAGTCCGCCCTCACTGTCGTTGATTTTGGCGATGACATTCCGCCACTCATCCTGGGCAATCCCGAATTCGGCCAGGTGCTTCCCGTAGCGGTCCCCGTCATCCTCCGGAAAATAGCCAAAGGCAAGGGGATCTTTTCTGGCTTTATCAGAAATCATCTCCCTGGCGTCCCGGAAGGGCAGCACCTCCAGAACCCCGCCCTTCCGGTTCACTAAAGGGATGTGGACAATATCGAAGGTGTTGGCGCCGGTATATTTAGCAGTGAAGGTAAAGTACCTGATCCGGCTCTTCTCATCCTCTGCTCCCGGCGCTTCCGCGGACACAATCCCGATCCCGGTCAGCAGGTAGCCGCCGGCTCCGTCGAGCTTCCACTCAATCATAATGTAGGCCGGCAGCTTTTTCTTGCGGAAAAAGCTCGCTATCCTGCGCCCCTGGATCGTCACGCCCGGAACCACCGGCTGCATAAAAAGCTGAACCAGAACACTCTTGCCGCCGCCGTTGGCCAGGTTCAAAAGAGCGTTCTCCCCGCCGTGGAAGTTAAAGGTCTCATCAAGTATGTGCCGCGAATCATTATTGTAAGAGAAGTTTATTATCCGGATCCGGTTAATCCTGGGCATTAACCCCGGCGCCCCCTTCAAACAACCTGTTTATTTCGCCGACCCGGCTGTCGTTGAGGTAATAATTCAGCATCAGGTCGTCGAGCTTTCTGGTGGTGCGTATTTCCCGGTCATCGTCCACAATCCTGATCAGGTTCTCCCGCTCCAGCAGCCGGCAGGCGTTCAGGATGGTGCCTACCTTTGTCTTGCGGCCCTTTTCTTCAAAATCCTGTTTGCTATCCCACAGTTCCGCCACTCTAATAAAATTGATGGCGTACCTTTCCTCCAGCGCGGTTGCCTGAGCGCTGTCTTCCAGGGCCAGGGCAAAGCGCCTGTCCAGTTCCTCAATTAACTTGCTGATCCTTAAAAACTCCCGCTGCTTGGGATTCTTGTTCCGGCTGCCGTAGAAAAGGTAAAGAATGAACATGGAGATATAGCAGAGCAGGTAGGCGTCTACCAGCCTGGCGTCAGAGGCCACCCATTCCCGGAAGTCCCTGGTTATAAAGCCCAGCAGGCTGTTTCCGCTGTCCGGAACAAGGTAGATTGCGCTGGAAGCTTCCACGATCCTGAAGTCCATTTCTTCTTCGAACTCAGCCAGGATTGAGCGGACCTCGCTGTTGCGGAACTCCAGAAATAGGTCCCCGTCAGTCTCCCTGTCCAACTGCCCCTTATCCAGTAATTTCCTGAAGATCTTGATTGCTGTATTTAAATGGCTCAAGCAAAGCTCACCTCGAACACAAAATCACTGATGGCAACGCGCCTGCTGAACATGACATCCCCCCGGCGGGATGATATCTCCTCTTCGAATACTCTCTCGTCGGGCTTTGTAATCTCTATTTTTTCCACCCCGTACAAATCAGGGTGTTTGTCTTCAATACAGTACAGGCAGAACCCGACGTCCAGCTCTCCGGTGGCGTTGGCCACCACTTCATCGTGCTGCTCTTTCCAGGCTTTGATGTCAATAACGTTCAGATCATAAAGCTTCAGCATCGATTTAAAAATAAGGTCATCTGCGGTCAGCAGATCAATAATGTCCTCCCGCTCTTTCAAGTATTCAAACAGTTCTCCAAACCTGTAGGCCGCCCCTTTGCCCGCGGCAAACTCCAGGATGCTGCGGATGAATTCCGTATTGGCTTCGTTCATTCTTTTAATTTTGCTCCACTCGGTATCTTCTCCCAGTTCTTCAATGGCTACTCCCTCCACCGAATCCTCCTCCTGCCGGAGCCGGGACTGGCGTTCAAACAGCGAGAGTAGGTTGAGCTTCCGGTCCGGATTGGGCCTGAAGAGGGGATTCAACAGCTTCCACAGGGAAGGGACGACGCTCTCCCGGCACCTTTCCAGGGGAATCAGGATTTCCCGTTCAAAGTCATAATTGCGGGCCAGGGAAAGGGAAAAGGAGTCCGCGATGGTTTCCTTGTAGATCCTGGCCAGGCTGTGTCTCTCCAGGATCAGCTCCTGCTGTTCGTCAATGGTGGTATTGATGTTTCGCCTGATGACGGCTATCTCCGAACGCGCCCTCCTCATCTCTTCGTCCAGGTAGCCCCTGGAAGCTTCCTCTTCTTTGAGACGCGACTCAGACAGCACGATCATATCCCGGATTTCTTTCATAATGCCGTACTCTTCCTCCAGGAGGTTGTAAGTGCTGCTCACCAGCCTTTCAAACTCCTGGATGTCCACATCGTAAATGTTTTCCCTTATTTTCTGGATGAACTGCCTGATATCGTTCTTTTTCTGCCTGATCATCTGCACCAGGTTGGCACTCTGCCCGATGGCCTTTTTGTAGTTTTTACGCCTGATCAGCTCGCGCAGCTTCAGCTCTTCTATGGTAAAGCTGATCTCCTGTTCCACTTCCTTGGTCCTGAAAAGCAGGTCGTAACCCTGGTCCGTAAGCTGGTAGGTGGTCACATAGCCCCGCTCCCCCTCCTTCAGCTTGTCGTCAATAAGCCTGATCCGGACCGGGGCCAGCCCCTGCCCGTACCTCATCACCGGGTAATACCTTGCCTCCCCGCCGTTTTGCAAGATGTCCTTGATAATGTACTCCGTGAGCGTGCGAACGGCCTGCGCTGGAAAATCCAGGCCATAATCGGGCAGAATCCCGGCAACAAAGGCCGCGATACTGTCCATGGTGCATTCTTCATCCTCGGCGAGAGTCCTTTCCATGATGAATACAAGGACGGAGAATATAATATTATCAAGCTGTCCCGGCTCGAACAGCCTCTCGATGTCCATCCTCCGGTTGCCCCGGTTGACGATGGAATCGACGGCCGCCACAATCTGCATCCTTTTCTCAAAGCCTTCAAGAAACTCAAAGCCCCGCCCGTTCATCGGCGCCATCCCCCGCTCCTAAGCCTGAAAACAGGCTTTTTCATACTCTGCTTGTGCCGCGCCGGCGGCATGGGTGTCTACCCTGAGCATGGACATTTTCAACCTGAGCATAGGTATTTTCAACTTGTGCATAGACATTTCAACTTGAGCATAAACATTTCATCTTGAGAATAGACATTTCCAACCTGAGAATAGATGTTCCAGCCACTGTCGGGTCCGTATCGCGTCATGGTTGTCTAACCCAGGATCCCTGCCACCACCTGGTAATTGATGATCTCCTGTGGTATGTACCTGCCACTTTCCAAAAAAGCAGCCAGCACACCGGCCGCATCAAAGCCCAGCAGGGAAGCGAATTCCGCCAGGGGAGCCTCTAGATCCCGCTCGTCCGGCGATTCAGGCAGGTCCATTCCCTCGGCCAGCTTGAGCATGAGCCGGTACAGGGCGGTGAAGGGCCGGATCTGAAGGCCGGGGTTGGCCGCCCTGGCCCGGAAAAACAGGCGGATCCCCTCCCGGTCCAGGTCGCCGAAATAAAGAAAAAGCCCGGCTTGTCCCCCTTTAACGCCCAGCATCAGGGCATTGTATTCCTCCAGGGCGCCGCACTTGGAAATCTTATTACCTTCACCGTAAAGGAGCACGTCCACAGGAGTGCCGGCTACCCTGTTCTTCCCGGTTTCCTGGAACAGTTTCCTGAAAGTATACCAGGTATCCTTGTTCTCCAGGATAAGTACAGTCATCTGCTCCCGGCGGTCATGCACGTATTCGAAAAACGGCTCCGGGGTATCGTAGCAGTTCAGGAAATCTTCCCCCAGACCATTGTATTTGAGGACTTCCCTTACCAGGGCGGCACGCTGGTCAAGGAGTTTTTCCCTGCCCCAGACGGAAAATGACCTTTCCTTGCGGGACATGGGTTCTTCCAGCAATTCCGGCGAATACCACAGATACCGGCTCAAACCCTCGACAATCTCCTGGTGCTTTTTGAATAAATCCGGCCTTTTCAGATAACCAGCGATATTTAAGGCAGGATTGAGCTGCCGGATGGATTCAAGATAACCCTGATAATCTTCCTTTGGTTTGATGATGCGGTATTTGTTAAAGAGGGGCGGCAGCCTGCCGTTCGAACCCGAAGATTTAACAGGCACAAGCACTCCGTCTGCAACCAGCTTTTCGACCACCCGGTGGAACAAGTTATAATCAGGCTGCCGGAAAACCCTCTGCAGTTCCGTTTCAGTAACAGTCGATTTTCCAATTGTTTTGACGGATTTCAATAACTCATCAACCAGACCCAAAAAATCGCCTCTTCCGCTTCTTTTTTATATTTGGGTTTCTAGCCCTCTTTAGATAGTCAACTTAAAAAATCAAGTTAAAAAAGCGGTTTCCTGTATTAGCCAAAGCACAACATAATTATATAATAAATTTACAAACTTTTTAAATCTGAATATTTGTTACAATTTATTCAGCTTGAAACGGCTGGGAATAGTTATTATGGCACTGGACCATCTTATCCGGCATATGTCAATTATAATAGAAAAACATGGTGGAGCAACGCCGGGACGAAGATTTGGAGGCAGCGGGGGAAGGGGACCGGATCTTCTGTTTATCTTGACTTTTATCTTAATCTGGAAGATATCCCCTTTCTTGCCCTGCAAAGCACAGGCTTTTTAAAGAATTATTCCAGAGAGGAAGAAAAGCATAGACAAAACAAAATTCCGTATAACCGGTGTTATACTGATTATACTTTCCTTTATTCTTTACGGGGGGCTGTTTATTGTCCCTTTTACTCCTTTTACATTTGGTACAAAGGCAGCAATTTCCTCGATTCTGATTGTATCAGGGGAAATATCTTTCTGGGTAGGCGGCTTCATTCTCGGTAAGGAACTGGTAATGAAATACAGGAGATACATGAATCCTTTGCGCTGGTTTAAGAAGAAAAAGGAATAGGGACAAACATGCCAGGCCTAACTATTACGCACAACACGGACCTCACTGGACTTGGTACAAATGCTGTCAAGGCAGGCAACAACAAAAACACGGCCCAGGGTACCTGCGGGAACCCGCCAGAGTATTTCGGCGACCCCGGTAACCGCACTGGGACAATCTATCCCTATCAGCCGGGCGTTCTCACAAGCTTCGGTGCCGGTAGGTTCCAGGAAAAAGAAGGCCCGGGAGACCGGGCGGTTGAAGGTGGCCCGGACAATTACACGGCCATTAAGCTGAACAACCCCGTCAACCGTGGGCAAAGGCTGACCCGTCTCTGAAAGGAGCCTGAGAGTCAGGACGCGAAGCTGCCGGCCATCCGGCGCAGGTGTTGGTGTGGGAGTTGGAGTTGGCCGTGGTGTGGGCGTAGGTGTTGGTGTTGGCCTGGGTCTACCGCTGGGAATGCAGATGACCTGCCCTGCAAAAATAATGTCGGGGTTTTCGATCTGCGGGTTGGCGTCGACAATCTGCCGAACTGTCACGCCAAATTTTTTAGCGATGTTGAAGAGTGAATCTGAAGCCTTTACGGTGTATAACTGACCGTCACATTCCCGGGGCGGAGCCGGGAGCTGCCCTTCAGAGTTCAGAGAACCCCTATATTTGTCATCAGTCAACTTTATTACCCCTTGCTTTATTATTAGTTGATTTACTATATGCAAATGCTGAAGCAAGGTGTAATTTTGGTAACCTCAAGATGTACAATTCAGAGCAAATTTGGACAGGCAAACTTCCGGCCTGTTATTTTGAGAAACTCATCAAAAAACCTTTAACTCTCCAGTTAGGGGAGAATTTATAATTAAACCGTAAATCAAATGTGCGCGCAGGAGATTTAAAATGTTTAGAATCGGCGTTTTCTCCAAGATGAACAGGGTGACGGTAAAAACACTCAGATACTATGATCAGATAGGACTTCTGTGTCCGTGCCGCGTGGATGAAGCTACCGGCTACCGGTACTACTCCGGCAGCCAGATTCAGCTTTTGCACAAAATACTGGCTTTAAAGCAAATCGGTTTTTCACTGCATGAAATCGTCAAGACCATGGCCCGGGATGTTTCAACCGATGAAATGATTAAACATTTGGAGATAAAACAGTTGGAAATATCTCAAAACATTGAATCTGAAAGAAAAAAGTTAAGGCAGATTCAATCATACTTAAAAATATTAAAACAGGAGGAAGCTCACATGGATTATAACGTTATCTTGAAAGAACTTCCGTCCGTGATCGTTGCTTCAATGCGGAGGATAATTCCAAACTACGACGCTTTTAATGAAATATATCCGGAAATGGGCGCCTACATGCGGGAACAGAATGTGAGATGCACTGTACCGGGCTATTGTTTTACTATTTTTCACGATGGCGAATACAAAGAAAGCGATATTGACGTTGAAATCTGTGAAGCTGTGGTCGCCCCCGGCAGGGATACAAAGAAGATAAAGTTTATAAGGACCAGGGGGTATCCCACCGCTGCCTGCCTTATTCACAGGGGACCGTACAGCACTATCGGCCTGGCCTACAGCACCGTTATGAAATGGATTGAGGAAAACGGTTATGAAATCGCAGGTCATCCCAGGGAATCTTATATAGACGGGTGCTGGAATAAAGAAGACCCCGCAATGTACAATTACGCAGTATCTCCATAATACTATGCCCTTGTTCTCTAATCCTCAATCAACTCGGCCACGGGTACCACCCATACCCCTTCCCCTCCGTTCAAAGGCTTAACCATTGCCGTGTCATCCTCCGGAAATACGTTTTCGATCCAGATGGGTGAACCATGGTGCAGTACAGTAATGGTCTCTTCCGCATTCAATATCTGCTGTGCCCTTTGAATATCCATATTATCCCTCACATCTTTGGTTTTTGTTAAAATAACATCCCCCCCCCAAAAAAAAATAATACATCCATAAGCAATGCGACATCTGGCAAAGTCTGCTTTAATGTATTATTAGACAAAATTTAAGCATATCCGGAGAAAATTAATAAAGAACACGTTTTAACCGGGCTAGGTTTGGACAAATTGCAAAACCTGATTGTTCAATAAAGTCTAAGACCTAGAAACCTGTAGCCAAGCAGCAGAGCTAACAATAGGACTGCCATCACTAATACAGCAACTATCCAACTTTTCATAGTACACCTTAATCCCATGGCCTTTAAATTTATATCTGAGAAAACGGCCTCAGGAATCATTTTTTTAATAAACCCGGCAACATAAGAAATGAGGACCAAATCGTCAATGTAACCCAGTCCGGGGATAACAAAGTCTGGAAGGATATCAATGGGGCTTATAATATAGGCCGCCAGCAGCATGAGCAATATTTTTGCCTGCTGAGGGACCCGCGGGTCTTTGAATGCAAGATAAAGTATAAATATATCCGACTTCAGCCTTTTTAACCAGTTCCATAGCCTTTTCATTTGTGCCACCCTCAAAGGACACGCCTGGGAATAAAGCCTAACTCATATATTTTCAATGTGAATTGACATTTGCATTGAAAAAATGCTTTATTGCAAAAGGGCTTCCTTAACAGTCTGCCAGAACAACTCGTCTTCATACCCCAACCGCCACAGATAAAACCCGGCCAGCCTGTATTTTTTAATTAGTTCCATTTTTTGTTCCGAAGCGGCGCTGTTTTCAAACCAAATCTCCCTGTCCCGGCTCCGGGAGTCCCGGTACATCACAAACGGCGTTTGACTTGAGCTATCCCATTCCGCCGAAAATATACCCTGTCCGATGCTTTGCATCACTTCCCGGGCTGACACCACATCAGCCCTGGTGCCACCAGTGGGCCAGTCATAGCCGTATGAAGCAATCCCCAGGGAGATTTTTTCAGGTGGTATCCCCAGCTGCAGGAGGGCCTTAATATTTGCCTCCACCCACGGTAGGGGAGCCACCGGGCCGGGCTCTGTACCGCTGTGGCTGTGGTCATAGGTCATGACAACCAGCCTGTCTGCAAGCTCTGACAGCACCGCCGGGTCATATATCTGCGCCAGGTGTACAGGCGGCTGCTCAGGAGGCAGGACGCAGATGTCCAGCCGCTTGCCTGAAGGGTCCAGCTCTCGCCTGAGCCCCTCCACAAAAAGACTGAGGCCCTCACGCTCAGCCTGGTAGTCCCTGCCGGCCGCCTTTACGATTTCAAAGTCGATGTTGATCCCGTCGTAGCCATGTTCCCGCACCACGCGGGCAATACCGGCGATGGCCGCTTTCCTTGCCTCATCCCCCTTCAACACAAAGCTGCTTGCGTTGGAAAGGAAAGCCACCAGGGGGATAACCTTCACCCCGCTGTCCCTGGCCAGCTTTAAAGCTTCACCATCCACCTCTTCCTTCAGGCTGCCGTCTTCCCGGACATAATACCAGAGGGGCGATACCTCGTGGATAAGCTCTCTGTTGATGTAAAAAGAGTCGTAGGAAGCCCCTGCACCCCGTCCGTTGACATAGAAGGCACCGGCAACAGGACTGTGAAGCGATGCTTGCTCCGCCAAACTTTCAGGATCGGGCTCAGGCACCCGCTGGCACCCGGCAGTCAGGACCAGGAGCACAATAAATAAAACAAACAGAACATTTTTGTATTCATTTTTACACCTGCTCATAGCTCCACCTAAAAACACCGGCTGTTAATAAAACTTCGCTCGGTTTAGAACCTCAAATTTATTGTACTTAAATAAGCTATAATGTCGGAGACCATATAGAAATAATCCCGACCAAGTATTTAGCAAGGTTTGAAGTTTGTTTTTCCAAAGGCAATAGATAATCAATGCTTCTGCTGAAAAAAAACAGACCTCTTCACACTCCATTATTCTGCAAGGTTATAGCAAACCTTATTGATTAAGCCGCAGGTATTATTAAGATTAGTTTCACAAACTTTTTTTACTTCCCAAGTTTATAATTTCTCCAATTGCCGTCTGGTACAACAGTCCCCAGCTCTTCCAATGCTGCCGGCCTTCCCCAGATGTATAGATAAGCCAGTACCCTTTCCCCGCCGGCAAGTTCCACTTCCTGGACGACGCGCTCATAAAGATTGCCAGGAGCCCCGGGCCCGTTATAACCTTCCAGGTTGTCCAATACCTGCAGAGCCTCCGCCACATCCTGCAATTCAATTACCTCACCATGTACAACCCCCTGACCCGGCTTTACCGCCGGGTATCCGTAAGGCAGGTCATATAGTATGCCCCTGGTTTTTCCCGCACAGATACTCTTAACAAAGGGCTTGATAACGTAGTAATTGCTCAAACCCGCCATCAAGGTGCCATAAACGAAAACCCTGGTGATTTCCATGACGTGCCACCTAACTATCCTCGGTGTCTGGCAAGGGACCCACACTTTCTTTTTCCTGCATTTTGAAGCCCTGCTGACACCGGCCTGCATATATTAATACTGAATATGGGCGAATTAAGCCTAACTACTTTAAAATTTTAGCTTAAAAAGAAGGTGTCCTATAATGCCCCCACGCTACCCGCAAGATTGTCCTGAAGGTTTTATAAGCCACTACTTTGTTGTTAACGGCGATACAATGTCCACCATTGCCCAGTATTTCGGTACCACTAAGGATGAGCTGATAAGAGCGAATCCCCATATTGACGATCCGGATGTGCTCAATCCGGGGGATGTACTATGCGTACCGGGATTTCGCAAACCCACAGCCTGCCCGGCTAATTTCCAGGGCCGTTACGAAGTTAAAGAAGGCGATTCTATGTATACCATTGCCCGGGCCTTTAAGATCAGTGTAGAAGAGCTGATTAACGCTAACCGGCATATTCCCAATCCTGAATTTATTTTCCCCTTCGATGTGCTTTGTGTTCCCGGTACTTCAGGATCGCCGGCGCCAGGGGAGCCAGCACAGCTGAATGTTGACGAAAACAACAACGGTGGTCTACTGTCCGTTCAAAAAGGGCAAAGGATTAAATTGACCCTGGAGGAGAACCCCTCCACAGGCTACTCCTGGCAGTATAAATCAGCCTTTGATCCCAATGTGCTGAAAGAAACAGGCTCCTGGAGTCAAGTTCCAAAGGAGCCTGAAGGCCGGACCGGAACCCCGGGAAAACATTACTGGACTTACAGGACAATAAATCCTGGAAAAACAACAATTGACCTCTGGTATATTCAAGCCTGGTTGTCCGAACCCGTACCTGCAAATACATTCACATTGAGAGTAAGAGTGACGCCGTCGGACGATTAAATGCTCTAAATTTATTATAACGGGAATTCCTTACCCAGCTTATTGTGTTTGAAGGTCTTCTCCCTGTTGGAGTATTCCGCAACAATATGGCCGTTGCCGATCAACTTGTACTTGTAGATTACCAGACCCTCCAGGCCCACCGGACCCCTGGCATGAATCTTATTTGTGCTGATTCCCACTTCCGCGCCAAAGCCGTAGCGGAATCCGTCGCTGAAACGGGTGGAACAATTCCAGAAAACATTGCCGGAATCAACCAGGTCCATGAACCGGGCGGCGTTGTCCTTGTTGCTCGTAATGATGCTGTCGGTGTGGCCGGAGCCGTAATGATTGATATGGTTGATAGCCTCGTCTACATCTCCCACCACTTTGATTGACAGCTTGTAATCCAGGTATTCCGTACCCCAGTCTTCTTCCGTGGCTGGGTCTGCATCAATTATTTCCCGTGTCCTCGGGCAGCCGGTCAATTCAACCTGTTTTTTGTCCAGGAGGTCCTTTAAGAGGGGCAAAAAGTCCGGGGCGACTTTTTCATGCACCAGCAGGGTTTCCGTGGCATTGCACACAGCCACATACTGGGTTTTGGAATCCACCACAATTCTGGCAGCCATCTCCAGATCTGCGCTTTCATCGACATAACAGTGACAAATACCGTCCGCGTGGCCCAGGACAGGAATCCGCGAATTGTCCATAATGTATCTGACGAACTCATTTGAACCCCGGGGTATGATCAGGTCGATGTACTGGTCCATTTTCAGCATTTCACCAACCTCCGCCCTGGTCTCCATCAGTTTCAGCCAGTTAGCGGGGACCCCTGCTTCCTCTGTGGCTTTGATGATGATATCGGCCAGGATCCGGTTGGTTTCCTTGGCCTCGGAGCCGCCCTTCAGCATTACACAGTTGCCGCTCTTCAGGCAGAGGGTGGAGATCTGCACCAGGGCATCGGGCCTGGACTCGAAAATTACGCCGATTACTCCAATGGGGCAGGTCACTTTATACAATTCCAGACCCTCGTCAAGTTCGGTGGAGAGCAAGGTCTTGCCCACCGGGTCTTCCAGCTGGATCAGGCTGTTGATGCCGTCAATAACATCGGCTATCTTCGGCTGATCAAATTTCAGCCGTTTCAAGAGGGGCTCGGGCAGGTTTTCCCTCTGGCTCCTCTCGAGATCTTCCCGGTTGGCTTTGATGATTTCAGCCTCCCGTTCGCTCAAAGACCTGGCAATCTGCGCCAGCGCCCTGTTTTTTTGGTCCCCGGTCAGGGCAGCCAGATTAATGGATGCTTCTTTGACCTGGCGGGCAATATCCTCAATTCCCATCTTGACATCCCCTTTCTCAAAAACTTTTTGGCAAATGGTATTTTTTCCAAATACATGCCTTTCGCAGTCTTTGTAACTATCTGCTTCTTTGACACCCCTAATTCTTTCGACGAGTATTCTAAAGAAACCTGTTTTTGTCTGGGTAATTTATCCTTCACCACAGGACTGCTTAATAAGCTTTATTCTCCGGGAATATCATTATTTTGCCAGGGTTTCCTTCATCCAATCCACCAGACTTAAGCCGTACTGTTCCCGGATCCTTTCCACTTCCTCCATCCCCTTGATCTGTCCGTTGCTCAGGGAGATAACCAGATCCAGTGCCGGTTCCACTTCGCTCACTTCATGGGTGGACATTAATACCGTTTGCTCCCGCAGGTCCAGGTAGGAAATCATGGATTTGATGATGGAATCCCGCACCAGGGGATCAAGGCCGGCCAGGGGCTCATCTAAAAGGAGCAACGGCGCCCTGCGGGACAACGCCAGCAGGATTTTTAAGCGGCCCCGGTTGCCTTTAGAAAGGTGCCTGACCTTTTTATCCGGCTCCAGCTGCATAAAGTGGAGGATTTCTTGAGCCTTTTGATGATCAAAGTCAGCAAAGAGACCGGCATTGAAGTTTATTGTTTCTTCCACGGTAAAGAAGGGATAAAGGGCATCCAGCTCTGAAAGATAAGCTACTTCCCCGGCAATCCGGCGGCCGGGTTTTTTACCGCACACGGTTACTGAACCCTGGCTGGGGCGGACCAGACCCGCAATCAGTTTCAGGATCGTTGATTTGCCGCTCCCGTTGGGTCCCACCAGGGCGATTATTCTCCCCCGGGGCAGCTGGAAACTAACGTTGTTTAAGGCCAGTTTCCCCAGGTATCTTTTAGTCACCTGCGAAAAGCTCACAATATGCTCGGTCATGGTTATACCCTCCCTGCTTTCGTGATCAACAATTTCTGGCGCACACCTTCCAAAATCTCCTCCGCACTGAAACCCATTTCAGACATATCCTTAATAAACGTGTCAATCTGCTCATTTTTCAAGTCTTCCCGCAGCCGCTTCAGCCTTTCTTCATCTTCGGTGATATAGGAACCCAGACCCCGTCTGGTTTCAGCTATGGCCAGGCGCTCCAGTTCCGTGTACACCCGTTGTACGGTATTGGGGTTAACCCCGTTTTGTACAGCCATTTCCCGGACCGAGGGCAACTTGTCTCCGGCCTTAAGCTCGCCCCGCACCACCTGTAGGCAGATGCGCCGGACCATTTGCAGGTAAATGGGCTGGGTATTGTTAAATGTTTGGCTCATCATCTACACCTCTACCCTGTGGTCGATTAGCCAGGCGGACAGGGCAAACAGGGCTGCCGTCAGAAGAAGGTAGAAGAGCACCTCACCGGTATAGAATTGACCTGCGGATAGATTTCCAAAGAAACTGCCTGGCATATCCGTCCTGAATTCCCCGGCCAGCTGCGGCAGAGTTAATAGTTGAATCTTGACCGGGCCCCAGTGGGTCAGCAGATCATAAATCCGGGTTTCTGTCAGATGGCCGAAACCCACCACGGCCACAAGAAAAACTGCGGCGCCGGCCAACCAGCGGAACCGTCCCAGCACACCGGCGGCCAATGCGTTCACCACTGAAATCAGGGTGGCCCAGACTCCGATATAGATACTGGCGGCGACGGTGAAAAGAGCAGCGTAAAAACCAAGCTCCACAACAATGGCAACCAGTTTTGCAGGGACAAGCCCGCCCAGTTGCTCAGGGTGGGGGTTGATAAAGATCCCCAGCAGCAGCAGGACTGCTGTCAACACTATAATGACAAGCATCTGCAGCAAAGCAATGGCAAATTTCGCCGATAACAGCATCCAGGCCGGCTGGGGGCAGTGCAGCCACAGGTGGGGAGTAACTTTCCACTCCCAGGCCAGGCTTTTTAAAATATAGATAGCCGGGTATAAGAGCAGGATGAACAGAATAAAGGCTGAGGGCACAAAGATTATTCCCAGACTGTACCGGTAGGACAGGTAGACCACCCAAAGTCCCCCGATTAAAAGAATGGCCAGTGAGACAAAGGCGGAATTACGGGTCATGCGGAACTCCTTTTGAAAAAGACTCCACCAGGCGCTCATATTTTTCCCTCCCGAAAATAGTGTATTTGTGTATTAGTTAAATAGTACACTATATCACTGTTACTGTCAATTGTTTTCTGGAAAATATTTTTTAATGCCTTTAACCGGGTATTGAAGAGCAACTGCCGGCCCAACCTGCAAAGACACCGCAAATAAAGAAATACGCCCGATTCCGAGCGTATTTCTTAATAAATTAACGTGAGCAATCGATAAGCCGGGTTCTGTCGTGGGTGATCATCTATCTAGGACGCCGGTTGCCCGGCGCCTCGTGCGACCTAACCCGGGAACGGGACGGGCCGCCCCATTGTTCCCCTATTCGGTCTTGCTCCTGGTGGGGTTTACCTAGCCGGACGGTCGCCCGCCCGCTGGTGCGCTCTTACCGCACCGTTCCATCCTTGCCACATCCCCTGCCGGGGACGGGCGGTCTGCATTTCTGTGGCACTATCCTCGGGGTCGCCCCCACTGGGAATTACCCAGCACCATGCCCTGTGGAGCCCGGACTTTCCTCAGGCGCCACCTTTCGGCCCGGCGCCCGCGATCACCTGATTTGCTCACTTAATATTAAATTTCAATCTTGTATGCTATTGCATTATATCATCTTTTCTACAGTAACGCAAATAGGCCAAAAAACGCGTTTGTGTCAAGTCAATGTGGGCCTTTCCCACTTTATGGAACTCTCTCCAATAGTTTGGTTTCTTTTTTTGTTAGCTCAGTTGAATCCCGGGCCGACTCAGTTGCGCAAAGAATCGATTTAAGCCAT
>Ga0208693_1000468_pt1 | contig 32621 bp, 28 predicted proteins | sample AD_UKC071_MetaG_FD_184438 | JGI IMG/M metagenome (GOLD analysis project Ga0208693, IMG submission 184438) | Active sludge microbial communities of municipal wastewater-treating anaerobic digesters from USA - AD_UKC071_MetaG (SPAdes) (version 2) | ecosystem: Engineered > Bioreactor > Anaerobic >... | reverse complement strand
GACCCTGATTACATTTTCCCGGCATTCCGCCAACGACAGCTGGGGGTTATAAGGAAGCTGGAGCTCAAGGACCAGCCCGGCAATGCAGTCCAGGTCCACCCCCCTCTGCTTCAGCATCTCAATTATCTCGCGTTGCATGGCAAACTTCCTTTCTACTTGACCTGCTTTTCCACAGTTTTCAGCACAACGCAGTCCGGACCCAACATTTGCTCCAGCTGGCCCAACAGGCGTTTATCCGGTTTCACCGGGAACTTATCCATCAGACGCAGGGCCTTGTTGGCGGCGAAGTACATGTACACCGGCACATCCCCCGGACACTGGTCGAGGGCATAGAGCACCCTGTTGATGCAATCCTGGTCGGTATCGGCCTCAATCTTCAAGTAGAGTTTTTGCGTCGAATTAGGTGCCTCCAGCTTGCATATCCTTTCTGCCCGCAGTTTCGGCTCACCTTGGGCGGCAAACTCCAGGCGTCCCGTCACCAGGATTGGGTAGTCTGCCGCTAACAAGTCTCTGCACTGGGAAAGGACCTCGTCAAATATAATGACCTCCAAAGTAGTAAACTGGTCTTCCAGGGTCAGAAACGCCATGTGCTTGCCCTTGCGGGTAAGCAATGTGCGGCAGGCAGCGGCGATACCGGCGACGGTCACTTCGCTGCCCTCCGCCATTTCCTCCAGGGAGGGAATGGAGGCGACATTCAGGGAATCCAGCAATTCCACATAGTCTTCCAGGGGATGGCCGCTTAAGTAAACCCCCAGGGCATCCTTTTCTCCCTGCAGCATTTCTTTGCGGGAAAAGGGCGCGATTGGCGGCAACTGGTCCTCCGGCTCAGGCTCCCCTAAGATGTCAAAGATATCCATCTGGCCGCTGAGCTTCTGCTTGTGCAGGCGGGCAGCATTGGCCAGGAGATTGTCCATGGCGGCAAGCTTTTGCGCCCGGTGGCCCGGCAATGAATCCATGCACCCGCCTTTAATCATATTTTCCAGCATTCTCTTATTGCAGCGGCCATTCATGCGGTTGCAGAAGTCTGCCAGACTGACAAAAGGTCCGTTTTTTTCGCGCTCGTCAAGCAGCTCCTCTACTGCGGCAACGCCAAGATTTTTCACTGCCCCCAGGCCAAAGCGAATTTTGTCTCCCACCACAGTAAAATCTACGCCGCTCTCATTGATGTCGGGGGGCAGCACCTCGATGCCCTGGCGGCGGCAGTGATCGATATAGAGGGCAACCTTGTCGGTATTGGCCATGACGCTGCCCAGGTTGGCAGCCAAAAACTCTATGGTATAGTTGGCCTTGAAATACGCCGTTTGGTAGGCAACCAGGCCGTAAGCAGCCGAATGAGATTTGTTGAAGCCGTAGTCGGCGAACTTGAAAATGAGTTCATATATCTCTTCAGCCTTCTTTTTGGCGATGCCGTTATTCATGCACCCCGCTACAAAGGCCTTGCGCTGTTCCAGCATTTCTTCCTTTTTCTTTTTACCCATGGCCCGCCGCAGGATATCTGCCTGTCCCAGGGAAAAGCCCGCCAAAGTCGACGCCGCCAGCATTATCTGCTCCTGGTAGATCATGACCCCGTAAGTTTCCTTGAGGATGGCCTCCAGGGCGGGGTGGGGATAAGTGACGGGGACCTTGCCATGTTTACTGGCGATGAAAATAGGGATTTGGTCCATGGGCCCAGGCCGGTAGAGGGCAACCAGGGCGATGATGTCTTCGAAGACTGAGGGTTGCAGTTCCGAAAGGACATTGCGCATGCCGTCGCTTTCCAGCTGAAACACAGTCATGGTATCGGCGGCACACAACAGGTCAAAGGTGGGCTTGTCATCCAGGGGAATGCGGCTGAGGTCGATTTCAATGCCTCTGTTGGTGCGGATCATGTCTATGGTCTTTTTGAGGATGGTGAGGGTGCGCAGGCCTAAAAAATCCATCTTGAGGAGGCCCAGTTCTTCTAAAGTAGTCATGGGCAACTGAGTGGTCAAACCCTCTTCATCGTTGCCCTGCAGGGGGACGTAGTTGACCAGGTCTTCCTTGGCAATGACGACGCCCGCAGCGTGAGTAGAGGCATGGCGGGCAAGGCCCTCTAATTTACGGGCAATGCTAATGAGCTTTTCCACCCTGGGGTCTTCCTCCACCAATTCGCGCAGGCGCGGTTCCTGCTCCAGGGCCTTGTCAATTGTCATCTTCAGCTCATCGGGTATCAGCTTGGCGATGCGGTCAGTTTCAGCAAAGGAGAAATTCATGGCACGGCCGACGTCCCGCACTACTCCCCGGGCAGCCATGGTGCCGAAGGTAATGATCTGGGCCACCCGCTCCCGGCCATACTTTTCCATGACATATTCAATTACTTCTCCCCGCCGCTCATAACAGAAGTCTATATCAAAGTCAGGCATGGAGACTCTTTCGGGATTGAGAAAGCGCTCAAACAACAAGTTATAGGGCAGGGGGTCGATGTCTGTGATTCCCAGGATATAGGCGACAATACTGCCTGCCCCTGAGCCCCGCCCCGGACCCACGGGAATTCCTTTGCGATGGGCAAAGTCACAGAAGTCCCAGACGATTAAATAGTAGCTGGAGTAGCCCATGTTCTCAATGACCGACAGCTCATATTCCACCCGCTCCAAAACCTGGGGAGAGGGATTGGGATAGCGGTTGGGGAGTTTTTCCCGGCACAGGTGCCGCAGCCAGGTGTCTGCCGTATGGCCCTGGGGAACGGGGTACTCCGGCAAGTGGTAGGTGCCGAACTCCAAAGTGACATCGCAGCGCTCAGCTATGGCCACGGTATTAGCCAGTGCTTCGGGGCACCAGGCGAAGAGCTCTTCCATCTCCCGGGCTGATTTCAGGTAGAACTGGTCGCTGGGAAAGCGCATGCGCTCCTCGTCATCTATATGTTTTGCCGTTTGAATGCACAGCAGGACATCGTGGGCTTCGGCATCCTCCCGGGCCAAATAATGCAGATCATTGGTGGCCACCAGGGGTATACCCGTCTCCTTGCTGATTGCAGCCAGGTCCTGATTGACGGTTTTTTGCTCCAGCAAGCCGTGGTCCTGAAGCTCCAGGAAGAAGTTCTCCCGGCCAAAAATATCTGCCATTTCCAAGGCCAACGCCTTCGCCCCTTCTTTATTCCCCTGCAGGAGCAAGGTGGGGATCTCGCCCCCCAGGCAGGCTGACAAAGCAATGAGCCCCTCATGGTATTGACGCAACAGTTCTTTGTCCACCCGGGGCTTGTAATAAAAGCCTTCTCTGTGCCCTAATGTAACAAGGCGCATGAGATTTTTATATCCCTTGTCGTTTTCAGCCAGGAGCACCAGATGGTAGGCGTTGTCTTCCCTGGACCCCTGCTTGCTAAACCTGGACTCAGGAGCCACGTAGACTTCGCAACCCAGGATGGGTTTAATTCCCTCTGCCCTGGCAGCCTTGTAAAAGTCCACAACACCGTACATATTGCCATGGTCGGTAATGGCAATGGCCTGCATCCCCAATTCTTTGGCCTTAGCCACCAAATCGGGAATGCGCACTGCCCCGTCCAGAAGACTGTATTCAGTGTGATTGTGCAGGTGGACAAAACCGCTGCTGTCTTTGTTCATTTCTATCCCTCCGGCTAAGTAGGCTTGTCCCAAGGGTCCTAGTCCTTGAGGCTCTGGACTGAGGCCATGGCTTTGCATACTGTGCTGCCCTCGCAGACAATGCTGATATCTACTTTCCCGGTATGCCGTCCAATGTCAATAAGCCGGGCGCAGATCTCCAGCTCCCTTTCCGGGGGCACGGGCTGGAGGAAGTAAGTGCTGATTCCTTCGGGAACAATGTCGGGGAATCCGTGCTGGCGGAGGAGGACTGCCGCTGCTTCCAGCATCACAGTGAGAAGGGCGCCCTGAGAAACCCCGCCGCTCCGGTCCATGGCCACCGCCGGCATGCTCCCCTTGAGGACGGCGGTATTCCCTTCGCATAGGGAGCGAAACTGGCTGATGATATTATCGGAATAAGTCATCTGCACATGGGGCTGACGCTGGGCCAGCTGCAGTGCCTTGATGACATCTCCCCGGGTTACAACTCCTTTCAGCTTTTTGTTTTCCACCACCGGCAGCATTTCAACGCTCTGCCAGACCATTTTATGGGCAACAGCGGCTACCGAAGTCTTGAGCTCTACAGTGTGGACCTTCTTAGTCATAACCTTTTCCAAAGGAGTTTCCGGAGGAATGCCCACCAAATCCCGGCCGGTAATAATCCCTGTCACCCGTTTGCGGCTATCTACCACAGGAAAACGGCTGTGTCCGCTTTCTCTCGACAGTTCCAAAGCCTTGGCCACGTCATCGCCGACATGCAAATACAGGGGATCACCCTCCATTACGTCCCGGGCCCGGATAATTTCTTTTTTTATCAGGCGGTCATGAATGGCCTGGTTGATCATAGTGGCGATGGTAAAGGTGTCATAGGAGGAAGAAATCAAGGGAATGTCTTTACTGTCGGCCAGCTCTTTAACCTGGGCCGAGGCTTCGAAACCGCCGGTGATCATTACGCTGGCCCCCCGGTTAAGGGCAAGGAGCTGAGCCTCCTCCCGGTCGCCTACAATAAGCAGGCTGTCGGCTTCTACATATTTGGCCAGGGATTCAATTTCCATGGCGCCAATTAAAAACTTATTCAAAGTTTTATGGAGCCCTCCCCGGCCCCCGAGGATGCTGCCATCGACAATATTCACAACCTCTGCAAAAGTGAGCACCTGAATACTTTGCTCTTCCTTAAGTTCGATGCGCACAGTCCCCACCCTGGGCATGGTGCTCACCAACCCCCGATTTTCCGCCGATTTGATGGCCCTGTATGCAGTGCCCTCACTGACATCAAGTTCTTTGGCAATCTGGCGCACTGAAATCTTTGCGCCGACAGGCAGGTTTTCGATATGCGCTAACAGCTGTTGATGCTTGGTCACCGGGAGTCACCTTCTTGCGATATTCTGTCAAATATTATATCACACTAAAAAGACTGTTGCCCCCTGCGTACCCCTGTTTGCCTGATACTTTGACGCCTTCGCGCCTCCCGCAGACGGCGCAGGCGTTCCTCCTTTGCTTTGGCCTTGTCATACTTATACCAGTATCCCAGCCCGGCGCTGAGGGCACAAAGATACCAAATGGCGCAAAACCATCCTGTCACTCCGCCTTCCCAGGGCGGGGGCAGCAGCTGGAAAGCCAGGGCCAGCAATATAACCACTGAAATAACTCCCGCCAGGTAAATCCCAGAGCGCATTTGCACCACCCCTTTTGTATAAGGTATGTCCTCTCCCGGAAAAATACCACAGAAAAAAGGGGCGGCCCGCTGCCGTCCCCGCATGTGCTACTCAGGTATTGATAGCTTTTTTCCCTCCCCTGGGATAATGGCGTTTATTTCGTTTATCCGCTCCGGATTCGCCCAGATGCGAAAACATCCCTGACGAATCATCCGGGCCAGGTCCTTGTCATCTTTGGCAGGTTGCCGCAATTCTATGGCGTAAAGTCCCAGCTGCTTTGTATGGTGGCCGTCAGAGCTGGCCACACAAGGCAGCTGCAGCTTTTGCAGCAGGCGGCGGATGGGTTGTTGCATATAGTTTCTGATGCTGTTGCTGTATAGCTCCACCGCATCCAGCCGGACCTCCAGGATATCCCTGCGCACCTCTGGTCCCCAGCGGAAGGGATGGGCAAGAATAGCTGCCCCCTGGTGTTCGCGCACTGCTGCAATGAGATCAGCAGGTGCCATAAATGGCGCAAAGAGCTGGCGATCCGGGACGCCGATGACCACAATATGCTCAGCTGCATCGATGCTCACTTCAATGCCGGCAAAAATCTTTATCCCGGGGAAGCGTTCCTGGAGGTCGGCCAGCTCCGCCTCACCCCACATGTAGTCGTGTTCTGCCAGAACAATGGCATCCAGGCCGCTGGCAATAGCCGCCCCGACCATTTCCTCGGGACTGCTTACCCCGCAGGCTGAATATTTACTGGTGTGGACGTGCAAATCTACCTTCACTGGTTGTCATCTCCCCTGGGCTTCTTCCCGGAAAATATCCCTGCACACTGACAGCACAGCCTCGACATCCTCATCACTCACCTGGTAATGGGTGACAAAGCGAATGCTATCGGGGCCGGTTGGGTTGGCCAGCACCCCCCGCTCCGCCAGGCGGGCGACAAACTCCTCTGCAGCCATGGGCACCTGAAAGCGGATGATGTTTGTCTGCACTGTCCCCATGACTACTCCCGCTCCCAAATCCGCAAGGCCTTGGGCCAGTTGGCGCGCCCTTCTGTGGTCTTCTGCCAGGCGAAGGCGCATAGTCTCCAGGGCAATTAAACCCGGAGCCGCCAGCACCCCGGCTTGGCGCATGCCCCCTCCCAACATCTTCCGATACTTTCTCGCCCGGAGGATAAAATCCTTTGGCCCCGTCAGCAGGGAACCCACCGGCGCCGCCAGGCCCTTGGACAGGCAAAAGGTTATGCTGTCGGTGCAGGCCGCCAGTTCCCGGGGCTCAACGCCTAAGAAAACGGCGGCATTGAAGATTCTGGCACCATCTGTATGCACCCAAAGCCCATGGGCCTTGGCAATCTTGTATAAGCTCTCCATCTTGTCCTTGCTGATGACAGTACCGCCTGCCCTGTTGTGGGTGTTCTCCATACAAAACATCCGCGTCCTGGGAAAGTGAATGTCCTCCGAGCGGATGGCACTGCGCAAATCCTCCTCACTGACGGCGCCCCCCGCTCCCGGCAAGGTGCGAATTTGCACCCCCGCCAGGGCGGCGATGCCGGCCACCTCGTACCAAAACATATGCATCTGATCTTCCATGATGATTTCATCGCCCCGCTGACAGGCGGAAAGCACCGCCAGCAGGTTGCCCATGGTGCCGCTGGCGACAAAAAGCTCGGCCTCCTTGCCCATCAGGGCGGCACCTTTAGCTTCCAGCTCATTGATGGTTATATCTTCGCCATAGACATCATCGCCCACTTCAGCCAAAGCCATGGCTCTGCGCATTTCTTCAGTAGGCTTCGTAACAGTATCACTGCGTAAATCGATGGTCATACGCTTCTGCTCCCTTTACTTATTTTAAGTATAGCACTTTATCATTCTGCATTTATCCGGTATAACCCTTTTATCCGGAAATGAAAAGGAACCAGCGGGGCTGGCTCCTTTTTTTACTATTCTTTTTTGTCAAAGGAATTGGCAGCGCCACACTTGGGGCACTTGCGGGGCTTGCACCGTCCTTCTTTCAATTCGCCGCATTCTTTACAGATAAATTCAGCCATTCTCCCATCTCCTTTACTTAGTATTGCATTGCGGACAAAGTCCGAAAAACTCTGCAAAGTAACCCTGAACATCATGCTCAGTAAGCTTTTTGGCGACTTCGCCAGTGAGTTTTTCCATAAAAGGAGTCTCGATATCTTCGACGCTGCCGCAATTAAGGCAGACAAAATGGTAATGGGGCTCAGGATTGCCGTCATATCGGCTTTGGCTGCCAACCCGGGGCAACTCCTGTATAAGCTTCTGTTCCTTCAGTACAGCCAGGTTTCTGTACACCGTTCCCAGGCTGATTCTCGGCATTTTAGCCTTTACCCGCTGGTAAATCCATTCAGCAGTGGGATGAGACTTGGTGCCCCGTAACTCAGCAATAATCAGTTGACGTTGCCTGGTATTTCTTGTCCTTACCATTTCCTCACCCCTTTGACAAGGACTATTGTTAAGTTATCACTCTCTGGCATGTCTGTCAATCACTGTGCCAAGGCGAAGAAAATAGTCTTTGTATTGCTGTCGAGTTTATGCACTTGCACTGTAACCCGGTCTCCCGGCCGGCAATTGTCCAGTTGCTGCCTGTCTCCGGCCACAATAATGCCCTCTGCAGTATTCTCCAGCCACACTAAGGGACCATTGCCAGTTATTTCAGCTACTACGCCGGAGAATTCAACCCCCTGTCGGCCAGCCATAAACTCCAGCTTTTTCTGGTCGAAACAGGCGCCCTCGATATCCTGGGCCAGGCGTTCCCGATAGGAGCATTGCTCGGCCACCCGAGGCAAACTGCGCTCCAAAGACGAGAGGGACTGACCGCTGAGGATACCCTTGATCTGGCGATGCACAAAGAGGTCGGAATAGCGCCGGATTGGAGAGCTGAAATGGGTATAGCGGGGAACTGCCAGGTTGTAATGTCCCAGAGGGGTCCAGCTGTACCGGGATTTATGCAGGCTTCTGGCCAGTTTCCTGCAAATCAGCAGCTCTTCGGGACTGCCCTTAACGGTCTCCAGCAATTGCTGCAATTCCAGGGAGGAAGGAGGATAATTGACGCTGTGGCCCCAACGGGCAAGATAGGCTTTGAGCTCCTCTCCCCGCTCCGGGAAAAATCCTTCGTTTCCCCTGTAGAGCAGGGAAACATTATTTTTCCACAGGAAGTCGGCAGCGAGTTCGTTTGCCAGAACCATAAATTCCTCCACCAGCCCCCTGCTGGCCCCATATACCTTGGCCCCCATATCAACCGGGACACCATTGCTATCCAGGGTAATGGCGGTGGCAGGCAACTGAATGTAGGCAGCTCCCCTTTTCTTGCGCCGGGCGCTGAGGAGCCGGCAAAGCCTGGCTGCATTTTGCAGCAACTGGCAACCGCCAGCCTCGGCCTCTGAATATGTATACCTCTGCCTCGAGCGCACAACCGTCTCGGCAAACTGATAGTTCCTCACTTCCCCCTCCGGGGATATTTCTACTATGCAACTGACGGCAAGCCTGTCCTGGCCGGGCAAAAGGGAGCACAAATCCCGGGACAGCCTCCCGGGCAGCATGGGCACTTCCCGGTCAATCAAGTATACGCTTAAGCCCCGCTGGAAGGCCTCCCGGTCCAACTGGCTGCCGGGAGGAACAAAATAGGCCACATCAGCGATGTGAACGCCCAGGCGCCAGCTGCCATCAGCCTGGCAGCTGAGGGAAAAGCCGTCGTCCAGGTCCTGAGAATATTCACCATCCACCGTAATCATTTCTTCCTGGCGCAGGTCTGTCCGCCGCGCTACTTCCTCCTGCCGCTGTTCCAGACCGGCAGCTTCCTTTTCGGCGGCAGCGGAAAACACCGGGTAGATTCCCTTTTTGGCAGCAATGTTCAGGAGATCGAGAAAAGGTTTGTCCTCTGCGGGCAAAAGGGCCACCACCCGCCCCTCCCAACCGGGAACCGACGCCAGGACAATATCTCCATCCCGGGCGCCCCGGGAGTGGCGTCCGGGAATCATTATCTTGCGGTTGCCATCCTGGACTGAACCCAGCTGGGATTGTCCATCGTAGACAGCGGCCACAACTTTGCCGCTGCGGGCGAGAAAGTCCAGGATCTTAACTGCGGGGGCCTTACCCGATTCCCGGGCCAGCACCTGACAGAGGAGGATATCCCCGTCCCGGGCGCCCTTGACCCCGCCGGGGGCCACATAGTACTGGCGGTCTCTGCCCACATGGACGAAACCATAGCCCCGGACATGGGACTGGAATAATCCCGCAATAATCTCTGCATCGGGATTGAGCCAATATTCTCCCTCCCCTTTAAGGAGGATCCCTTTGGCCATCAGAGAAGAGAGGGCAGGTTCAATTCTGCCCGGCTCGAATTTCATGGCCTCTGCCACTTCTTGCACCGTTGCCGGAGTGAAAAATCTTTTTGCCAGACAGGTTAATACTTTCTTTTCTATAGCATCCATATCCACCAACGCTTTCATAATTATTCCCGCAGCTACTGAGTTACAAGTAACGCTGTACCATTTCCTTCATGGCCAGGGCATCTTCAGTTTGTAACCCCGCCGACTCGCTGATTATCACTGGCGTCAAAGAGTCCCGGGCAATTATCTCCGCCAGGGGTTCAAAATCGGGGCCGTATTCAGTCTCGGCAAAGGTGCGGTGGCGCACTTCCCCGCCCTTTGAAAATTCGATGGAGCTGAAGTGAACATGCAAGTGTTGGACAATCTCCCCGCCCAGGCCGGCATCGATGCGCTGCAATATCTCTTCGTAATCATCCTTGCCCTTAATTGCCCCGATGCCGCGGGCGTGAAGATGGCCAAAATCCACTGCAGGAATATATGCTTTGTCCACCCTGCACAGGCGGATAACCTCCTCTAAGGTTCCCAACTGGTTGACCTTGCCCATGGTTTCCAGACACAGGGAAATGCCGGGAAAGGAGGGCAACAAGTCCTCGGCCACCTGGGCCAGCAACCTCTCGGCCCTGGCTAAAGCCTCCTCCCTGCTTCCCTTCCCCGCTGAACCCGGGTGCACGACAATGCGGGCGGCACCCATGTCCCGGGCAGCGGACAGGGACTTGGCGATGTGGCGCAAGGAGCTTTCCATCACTGCCGGGTCGGGGGTGCCCAGGTTAATAAAGTAGGGAGCGTGGATGCTTAAGAAAATCCCATGCTCCTGTGCCTTCTCCCCCAGTCGCCGGCAAAACTCGCCTTTGACATTAACCCCCCGTCCGCATTGGTACTCATAGGCGTTAAGGCCAGCGGAAGCCAGGTACTCCGGAACCTCCAGGGAAGATTTATGGCCTGCCGCATAAAAAGAATTTGCATTGCCGGCGGGGCCGAAACGAATCATATCCTAACTCCTTTCAAAGCTACAGTTCATTTTCCCCTGACAAAACTGTAGTATTCCTCGCCAGGTGTTATCAGGGCCTGGCCGCTGGACAGGTCTACCAGCCACTCCCGGGCTGAAGCCACATCTTCCCGGGGCAGTCCCAGGGTGACAGTGACCTGCTGCCCAAAGTCGGCAGCCAACACAGCAATACCCCGTTCGCGCACCTGGTTTTCTAATTTGCCATACAGAGAGTACTCCAGTTCTACCGTAAGTCTTTGGTGGGGCAACATACAGCCCATACCCGCAGCCTCCAGCGCCGCCTTGCAGGCCTGAGCATATGCCCGGACGAGGCCGCTGGCGCCCAGGAGAATACCTCCGAAGTAGCGGGTGACTACCACGGCTACCTGCTCCAGGCCCTCCTGGCGCAGCACTTCCAACATGGGGCGGCCTGCAGTACCTGCAGGCTCGCCGTCGTCACTTGAGCGCTGATTCAAGGGGTCGATAATCCAGGCATGACAGTTGTGAGTTGCAGCGTAATGCTTCTTTTTTATCTCTGCGACAAAAGCCGCAGCCTCCTCCTCGCCGGCAACAGGGCTGGCCTGACCGATAAAGCGCGACTTCCTGATGACAATCTCAGCCTCCGCCCTGGTCGCCACCGTTCTGTATGCCCTCATCATCTCACCCCCTATTCCATGCCGGGGAAATCCCACTGGCGCAGATATTCGAAAATAGCAATCGCTACAGCATTAGCTAAATTATAGGAGCGGTAACCCTTGCCCATGGGCAGGCGGATGTTTTCCCCCAGCGCGAGAATTTCCGGATCCAGCCCCTTCGTCTCCCGGCCAAAGAGCAACATTGTTTCCCTGGGCCAGGCTACGTCGACATGGCGTTTTTTCCCCTTAGTAGTCATGCACCACACCTGCCGGTGTCGGTGCTGCTGCCAGAACTCTTCCCAACACTCGTAGATGGTGACATCAAGATTGGGCCAGTAATCCAGACCGGCCCTTTTCAGGGCGGTATCGGTCACTGAAAAGCCCAGGGGCCCCACCAGGTGCAAGCGGCAGCCGGTGATGACGCAGGTCCGGCCAATATTCCCTGTGTTCTGGGGTATTTCAGGCTGCACCAAGACAATGTCCAGCAAGCTTATTCCTCCCTGAACCGCTTGTAATAATCGCGAATGACTTTAAAGTCCTCCCACACCGGCCGCTTGAGCTTGGCGTCCCTGAGCAAAGCCGCCGGGTGAAAGGTGGCAGTGATGTCGATGTCCCGATACCGGGACCAGCGGCCCCGGTCCCTGGTTATCCTGAGATCAGGGCTGATTAAAGTCTGGGCAGCAAGGGCCCCCAGGCAGACAATGAGCTTGGGTGCCACCAGGTCAATCTGCCTTTCCAGCCAGGGCAGACAGCGTTTAGTCTCCTCGGCCTTGGGCAGGCGATTGCCGGGAGGGCGGCATTTGACTACATTAGTTATGTAAACATCCTCCGGGGGCAGTTCCGCTGCCGCCAGGATTTTGTCCAAAAGCTGCCCGGCAGGCCCCACAAAGACCTTGCCCTGGGCATCCTCCTGGGCACCGGGCCCTTCTCCCACCAGCATAACCCGGCCGGCGGGATTTCCCCGGCTGATGACCACCTGCTTACATCCCTGGCGCAAGCCGCAGGCCCGACATTCCAAATTAGCGGCATACAAGCTGTCGATATCCTTGTATTGCAGCATATCCAGCATAGCACTCCCCCCTGCACAGTCTTACTATATCATTTTTCCTCTTTCCCACAAAGCAGCATCATACTGCCGCCTGCCGATAGATTTCCTCATACTTCGCCACCCAAATATCCTGGTCAAAGCGCTGCGCTTCGGCGCACCGGCACCATGTGGTTAATAAAGTGAACTTCATGGCCGCGGGCGGCCATCGCCCGCCCCAATTCCGGCCGGCTCCCCAGGCGCTGTTGCTTTCCCGAAGCCAGGACCACAAAGCGGGGGTCTGAGGCTTATTTTCGCCGCTGCCCCCAATCTATCCCATGCACATCCACGCTGACCAGCTCCATTCCAGCTTATTCATGCCAATTATTTCGCCAAAGAACACCCGCATCCCTGCGGGGACGGACCTCTTTTTTGTACAAACAAATCGGGGACGGACCTCTTTTTTGTACGGTCTGCCCCCAGGGTTATGGCAGCATGGTGACCTGCGGCCGATTGGTGACGGGATGGGGACTTATCGCAACAGCCGTCCCAAAGATGGCCTCGATGTTTTCCCGGGTAATAACTTCTCCGGGATTGCCCTTGATCAAGATCCTCCCCTGCCGCAGAGCCACAAGCTCCTTGCAGTACAGAGATGCCATGTTGACATCGTGCAGCACCGCCACCACAGTAATACCCTCTTGATTCAGCCTTGCCATCAGGGTAAACATTTCCTTTTGAAAGGCCATGTCCATGTAAGCAGTGGGCTCGTCCAGCAGGAGGATTTCCGGTTCCTGGGCCAATGCCTGCGCCATCAGGACCCTTTGCGCCTCGCCGCCGCTGAGTCGGCTGAACAGCCGGCTGCGATAAGCTTCAAGACGGGTTTGGGCCAGAGCCCGCCCCACTGCTGCAGCATCGCCGGGCCCCTCATTGCTCCACCGCCCCAAATGAGGAAGGCGGCCCAGGCGCACCATTTCCTCAACGGTAAAGGCAAATCCCGTCTGCACGCCCTGGGATACCACCGCCACCTTTCTGGCCACGGCCTTGCGCTCAAGTTTGGCTAGGAGCTGGCCTTCGAGACAGACGGTCCCTTTGTCAGGGCTGAGATATCCCGCCATGAGCTTAATTAATGTGGACTTGCCCGATCCGTTGGGACCGATGATACCGATAAAATCCCCCCGCTCCACCCCAAGATTTATATCCTCCAGGCGGAAGGAGTTGCCATAGGAAAAGTCGACAGCTTCCAGAGACAGCAGCACCACTATGACACCCTCCTCTTCTTAAGCAAGTAGAGGAAAAAGGGCCCGCCCACCAAGGCGGTAATGACACCTACAGGCAATTCCGTTGGCGCCAGCACCACCCGCGACAGCAGATCGGCAACGGCCATGAAAATCGCTCCCGCCAGGGCGGCAGCCGGCAGCAGGTTGCGGTGAACCGGTCCCCCGATGAGGCGCATGGCATGTGGCACCACTAGGCCGACAAAGCCTATAAGGCCGCATACCGAGACCGCCGATGCAGTCAGCAGGGCAGACGCCCAGAGCAACCTGTGGCGAACCCGCTCGACATCTACGCCCATATAGTAGGCCTGCTCATCTCCCAGGGCCAGGGCATCCAGCTCCCTGGAGTGCCAGAAGATTACAAGGCTTCCCCCTGCCAGGAAGGGGAGGATGCTGAGAAAGTGAAACCAGTTGCAGCCGCTGAAGCCCCCCATCATCCAAAAGACCACTTGCTGCAGCTGCTGGCCGCTGAAGAAAATCAGGAGGGACAGCACAGCCCCCAAAAAAGTGCTGACAGCCACCCCAGCCAACAGCATGTTCAATACCGATCGCCCACCGCCCCTCGAGAGACTGTAGACCATGACCAGAGAACCAATCCCGCCGGCAAAAGCCGCTGCGGGGATGGCAAAGGCACCCAGCAAGTTCCAGCTCAAGCCCATCAGCATTGCCGCCGCGGCGCCAACCGCAGCACCGGAAGATACCCCCAGGATATAGGGGTCCGCCAAGGGATTTTTTAACAACCCCTGCATCGTCGCCCCTGCCAGGGACAGGGCCACTCCAGCCAGCATGGCCACCGCTACCCGGGGCAGGCGCAAGCGCAACAGGATTGTGCGCCAGGTATCGGGCACATCCTGGCCAAAGTCCTGCCAGGCGGGAAGAGAAAAAAGCTCTCCCAAGGCATTGACCAGGGGTGAAAACACGGTTTTTACCAGGGCAGACAGGGGAATCCTCACTGAGCCTATTGCCACACAGACAAACAGGACCAGCACCAGGAGCAGAGCAAGGCCCAGGTAGGCCCAGGCCCTGCTCTTCACCTTCCTCTGCATTACTCAAACTTGTCCGGGTGTATCAGCCGGGCAATTTCCTCCACGGCATCGACAACCCGGGGGCCGGTCCGGTTGAGTATGTCGGGATCGACAAAGAAAATCCTGTCTTCTTTGACGGCGGTCACCACATCCCAGCCAGTGCGCTGGTCAAAGGGCTCCACCATGGAGAAGTCGAGGTAACCATGGATAATGACGTCGGGGTTGCGGACCAACACATCTTCCTCTTGCATTTCGGTCCAGCGGGAGACTCCCCAGGCAATGTTCTTGCCTCCCGCCAGGGTAATTATTTCACTGATAAAAGTATCCTCCCCGGCGGTCCAAATCCCGGGGTACCAGCTTTCATAAAAGACCAGGGGGCGTTCATCCTCCTGCAACTGGCCAAGGGCCTGGCCCACTGCTTGCAGGCGGCCCTTCATATCAGCCACCAGGTCCTTGCCGGCTTTATCCTCGCCGATGGCCCTGGCAAGGAGTTCGATGTTGGCGTAGATTTCCTCAAGGGTCATAGGGTCGAGGGCCAGGACTGGAATCCCCAGTCCCTCCAAGCCTTCCACTGCATCTTTATGCAGGCTGGCGGCCAAAACCAGGTCGGGCTCAAGGGCGACAATGGCCTCGAGATTGGGGCCGTCAAAGCCCCCTACCCGGGGGATCTCCAAAGCGGCCTCAGGATAGTTGCAATACTCTGACGCCCCCACAACCCGGTCCCCTGCCTCTAAGGCAAAGAGGATCTCAGTGGCAGCGGGAACCAGGGAAATGACCCGTTGCGCAGGTTCTTCCAGGGAGATTTCCCGGTCAAAGTCATCCACCAGGACTATCGGTCCGGAAGTTCTCAACAGGGAACATCCGGTCAGGCTTAAGGTAAATACAACCAGCAGGCACAAGATTTTTTTCATCATTCTACTCCTCTCAAAAATATTAAACCCCTGCCCAGTGGGAAGGGGTCAACCGGGAGCAAACCCGATTCTTGCAGCAAACAAAAAACGTACCCCCTTTCTCCTCGAAGGACCAGTACATCCGGAAACAGGCAGGTCTCCTGGCTTCCGGCTCAGCCTGCGACCGCCTTCCCACGCAAAGCGCAGTGGCCATGGCCGCAGCTATTCCGGTTACAGTGGCGGGTCCGCCCGGGACTTGCACCCGGTTCCCTATTCTCCCCGAGGGGCACCTGTTTCCAATATTATTATGTTGTCATCCCTATTATATCCCCTGGCTCCGCCGTGCACAAGGGCAAGAAGGAATCTCTTACCTCGCCACACCTCATTATAAAATTTAACCTCTTCCTTGACAATCTAAATGGGTATAGTAAAATATTTTAATAAAGGGGTGAGGATATGACCATAAAGAGAGACATACTATTGTTCTGGCGCCAAATTCGCAGCCAAGCCGGTTGGCTGGCAGCTGCAATTTTGGGGGCAATAACCTCGACGCTGCTGACCCTTATAATCTTTGACCAGCTGCGACAAATAGTGGACCTGATTTTGGCAGGGGACAGCGCTGTTTTTAGCAGCAGCGCGAAGATCCAGTTTGTCTTGGTTGCAGCAGCGGTGGTGGTGGAATATGTGCTCCACTATTGCTCCGGGCGCTTTGCTGAGGGCAGCACAGCGACTATCCGCAACCATCTGATTACGGAATTAACCTGCAGCTCCTGATTTCTGACCTGTTGGGAGGGGTGATCTCCCTGGCCATCGTCTTTGGACTCAGCTGGCAACTGGGCCTGGCTTCCTCCCTCCTGGCCCTGGTATTCTTCCTGGCCAGCCTCCCCTTGTCCAATTCGCTGCGCGCTATCAGTGCCAAAGTGCAAGCCCGTCTCGGTGGGCTTACCGAGGCTCTCTCAGATATCCTTGCCAGCGCCCCTGTCACCCGGATTTTTAATCTCGGGGGTATAGTCACCAGCGACTACAGACAGAAAAATGCCCGGGTTCTGCGCCTGTCCCTGGGCAGGACCGCCCTCAGTGCAGGCCTAGCGGCCTTGGGCATTCTCGGCTTTCGCGGCTCCCAAATTGTCCTCATCTCCCTGGGAGGCTCGCTTGCTCTCAACAACCAGCTCAGTCTGGGGAAAATTGCCTTTGCCACCCAGATGATCAGTGCCCTCTTCATCACCCTGGGCACTGTTTACGGCAGGCTCCAGACCTCCCTGGCCGGGGCAGACCGAGTGCTGGAGATCCTGGCGATCCCCCAGGAAGACCGGGAGGGCACAGACTCCCCAAGCAGTGATTCCCGGGGTATCGCAGTGAAGAACCTGAACTTCCGCTACAGCACTGATGCCCCCGTCCTGGAAGGAGTCAACTTCGCTGTTCCCCCAGGCAAGGTCTATGCCCTGGTGGGCCCCAGCGGCAGCGGCAAAAGCACTCTCTTGCAATTGCTCCTGGGCCTCTATCCCCCGGAGCAAGGGGAAATACTGGTCAATGGCCACAACCTGGCCACTGCTTCTCTGGCAACCATCCGGGATCAAATCGCCTATGTGCCCCAATCCTCCTGGCTTTACGCCGCCAGCGTTGCCGAAAACATTGCCTGCGCCAAAGAGGGTGCCACCGCCGCCCAGATAGAGGCGGCAGCCAGAGCCGCCAATGCCCATGATTTCATCATGGAGATGCCCCAGGGCTACGATACGCCAGTGGGAGAAGGAGGCTCCCATCTTTCGGGAGGACAGCGCCAGCGCATCGCCATCGCCCGGGCCCTCCTCAAGGACAGCCCTGTTCTCCTTCTGGACGAAGCCACCTCCGCCCTGGATACCGAATCCGAGTCCCTGGTCCAGCAAGCCCTGGATACCCTTATGGCAGGAAGGACGACCCTGGTGGTGGCCCACCGCCTCTCCACCATCCGCAATGCCGACCAAGTGCTGGTCCTGGATCAGGGAAAGATAGTTGAACAGGGGCCCCATGAAGAATTGCTGGCCAAGGGCGGGGTATACCGCCGGCTCTATGAGCTTCAGTTTTATCAGGATCAGTAATAAATGCTGATTTTTCCCCCGGAAGATAATTGACCTTGCCCCGGAAATCTGGTAATCTGAGGGTGCAAATTATATATTAAAGCTTCTTTAGGTGAGGTTACTTGCATGAGATACGCTGCTGCCCGGAAATGTCGAAAGACACCAACGGGTAGAGCAGACCCCATCGGGTTAAGGTGGGATCTAAGGCAGCTGAGCCTTTCGGCTCTATGCATGCAAGTGCCAAAGCTCGAGCAAGGGGGCTGTTTTTCATTACTGCATCCCCTTTATGGGGTTGTTTTACTTTCGGGGAGGTGATTGTCTTCAGTCCGGCACGACGAAGAAACTGCGGTTGTTTTGGATACCATAATTGCATACAGGAGGTGCACTATGACGGAGAGAATCGCCAACCTGCTTGCGGAGCAGAAACTCGTTCAGCTTAAAGAACTGCTAAACACTGAGCTTGGCTTCCAGGAACTGTTGCAGGGACTGAATGAATTTTTGCCCACCCAGCAAGTGGTTTTGTTCCGCTTGCTGGAAAAAGAACTTGCTCTGGAAATCTTTGAACTCATGGATACTGCCCAACAAAAGGATTTGTTGCAGGCCTTTACGGCGGCAGAAGTTGCCGAGATGTTCGCCAGCATCGACCCTTCCGACCAGGTCAGGCTGCTGGACGAACTCCCCGCCAAGGTGGCCAAGGAACTGCTGCGATCCATCCCCCCTGAAGACAGGGAGAAAGCTTCAATACTAATGGGCTTTCAGCCAGGGACGGTGGGCCGGGTCATGTCGCCCCGCTACCTGCGCCTGCGTCAAAGTGATACTGCAAGTCATGCCCTGGAGCGTATTCGCGCCCTCAAGCCCGAACCCGAGGAACTGCATAACGTCTGGGTTACCGACAGGAGCAGAGTGCTGGAGGGATTTGTTACCCTCCGGGACCTGGTGCTGGCAGATCCCGATACAACTATCGGGGAGATTATGGATGACCACATCGTCTTTGTCTCGGCTGATACGGATCAGGAAGAGGCCGTGAATATCCTGAAAAAATTCGATCTCGTCAGCCTGCCTGTTGTAGACTCGGAAAACCGCTTAGTGGGTGCCCTGGAATATGACCGGGCACTGGACATCATGGTGGAAGAAGCCACCGAAGACCTGCTGGAAAAGGGCGGCGTCCTCACCCTGCAAAAACGGGAGGAGAATCTCAGCCAACGCCTGATCCACGGTTCTTTGGGAAAAATCCTGTCTGCCCGTTTGCCCTTCCTCCTGATTACTCTAGTGGGAGGCCTATTAGCAGGCCTGATCATCAGTGGTTTTGAAACAGCCGTCAGCCAGGTGCCGACCCTGACCTTTTTCCTGCCCCTGGTATTGGACATGAGCGGCAATGTCGGCACCCAGTCCGCCACTATTTTTACCCGCAGCCTTGTTTTAGAGCATATACGCCCTAATGCTTTCCTCAAGCCATTACTAAAAGAAACCGGGTGCGGCTTTGCAATCGGCTCAATAATTGGCCTCCTGGCGGCGATAGCTGCCACCCTTTGGCAAGGAGATATCCAGTTGGGAACGACTATCGGCCTTTCCCTCTTGTGCGCCCTTACCCTTGCCGCAGCCTTGGGTTTTCTGGTTCCCTGGGTGTTGTACAAACTGGATTTCGATCAAGCAGTAGGTGCCGGCCCGCTATTGACTACAATTCTTGACATCCTGGGCTTGCTGATTTACTTCTGCCTCGCTATTTTATTTTTGGGACTGCTTACCTAGCCCAACAAAACACCCCTTGAGAGTTCTCAAGGGGTGTTTTGTTAACAATACCAATTACGAGGCAGCTTTTATTTTTGCCCGCCGCAACAGGTTGGCATTGCCGACTACAGTAACAGAACTCATGGCCATGGATATTTCGGCGATTACCGGATGGAGCAGGCCTAGAATCGCCAGGGGGATGGCAATGGAATTGTAGATAAAGGCCCAGAACAGGTTCTGGCGGATCTTTCTGAAGGTAGCCCGGGACAGTTTTACTGTACTGACTACAGCACTCAAACTCCCGCTGACCAGGGTTATGTCTGCAGCTTCAATGGCAATGTCAGTGCCGGTGCCAATGGCCACTCCCACATCAGCCTGGGTGAGGGCGGGAGCGTCATTAATGCCGTCTCCCACCATAGCCACTGTCAGCCCTTGCTGTTGCAGGCGCTTGACCTCATCCACCTTGCCTTCGGGCAATACTTCCGCCAGCACCCGGGAAATGCCCACCTTAGCAGCTATGGCCTCGGCTGTGCGCCGGTTGTCCCCGGTAATCATGGCTGTTTCCAGGCCCAGGGCCTTGAGGGCCTCGATGGCGGGGACGGAATCTTCCTTGAGGATATCGGCCACGGCGACGATGCCGATGACTTTCCCCTCAAAGGCCACCAACATAGCAGTCTTGCCTTCGGCCTCCAGCCTTGCTATCTCTTCATCCATGGCATGGGGGTCAAGGCCGTGGTCTTCCAGCAGCCTGCGGCTTCCAACCAGGGTCAGGCGCCCGTCAATTTCACTGCTAACCCCCTTGCCGGTTACAGCTTGAAAGTTCCGGGGATAGGCTAAGCTAATTCCCTTTTGCCGGGCACTGGCGACAATGGCCTTGCCCAGGGGATGCTCCGAGCCCACTTCGACGCTTGCCGCCAGGCGCAGCAGCTCAGCCTCATCGCCTTCGACAGCTATGACATCAGTTACTTCAGGTTTTCCCTGGGTAATGGTGCCCGTTTTGTCGAAGACAATTACATCCACATTGCTCATGGTCTGAATTGCCGCGCCATTGCGGATGAGGATGCCGTTCTCAGCCCCCATGCCGCTGCCCACCATCAAGGCAGTGGGAGTGGCAAGGCCAAGAGCGCAGGGACAGGCAATGACCAGCACCGCTATGGTGGCATAAAGGGCCAATGTCACTCCCGTTAACTCGGGATTATACCAGGGAAGCCATTGGGCCAGGGGTGCGCCCACAGCCCTCATGGCTTCGGGAAACAGCAGCCAGGCAATAAATGTGAGGGCCGCAATTACCAGCACCGCAGGAACAAAGAAACCCGTCACCTTGTCGGCAAATTCCTGAATGGGAACCTTGGTCCCCTGGGCCTCCTCCACCAGTTTGACCACCTGGCTGAGGAAGGTATCCTTGCCGATTTTCGTGGCCCGCACCTGCAGCATACCCTGCTGGTTGACGGTGGAGCCAATTACTTCGTCTCCCTGCCGCCTGGTTACAGGCAGGGATTCTCCAGTGGCCATGGATTCGTCGACGGCACTCTCCCCTGCCACCACAACGCCGTCGGTGGGGATTTTTTCCCCTGGCCGCACCAGCATAATGTCCCCAACCCGGACTTGTTGGATGGGCACTTCCCGTTCCTTGCCATCGACCAGTACAATTGCCGTCTTTGCTCCCAGTTCCAGGAGCTTCCTCATCGCTTGAGAAGCCCTGCCTCGTGCCTTGGTCTCAATATAGCGGCCGGTAAGGTGAAAAGACATAATCATGCCCGCCACCCCGACGTAATTCTCCACAGGGAGAAAGAACACCATGGCGCCAGTGGTCAATGCCCCCAGTGTGCCCAGGGAAATTAGAGTGTCCATATTGGCACCGCCGTGGCGGAGAGCGCGCCAGGCAGATCTGTACACATGGCCGCCAGCCCAGAACAATACCGGCAGGGCGAGCAGTACCATACCCAAGTTGTAACTGAGGGTGCTGGGCCAGCCATGCTGGTGCCCGCCCCGGGTCATGGCAATTAGCATCCAGATCGCAGCAGGAATGGTAAAGGCCCAGGCCGTCCACATTCTCCGGGCAGCTAAGCGCAGTTTGGCATCGTCTTCATCTTCCGAATCCTCTTCCTGTGCCAGGCGGCCAAGGTATCCGGCTTTGTCAATGGCGGCCAGGAGGCTGTCAAGGTCCGTGACTGCAGGATTATACTCTACACTTGCCCTCCCGGTGGTCAGGTTGACTACAGCGGACCTTACACCCGGTGCTGAGTTTAATGCCCTTTCCACCCTGTTGGAACAGGCAGCGCAGGTCATCCCCTCAACTGCTAACTCCGCCCTGGCATCATCCTGGGCCACCAGGTAGCCAGTCTTCTCTATTGCCTGGGCCAGGGCGGCTTCGTCGACCTGGGCGGGGTCATATTCAACGCTGGCCTTTTCAGTGGTTAAGTTCACTGAGGCAGAAATTACTCCATCAATTTTTTGCAACGCCTTCTCGACGCGGGCAGAACACGCTGCACAGGTCATGCCTTCTATCTTTAAGGTCGTTGTCACAAATTTTTTGCTCAACTCCCACCCTCCTTTATACCCTATCCGGGTATATTAAATTTACCTGATTTTTTTCTCTCTGTCAATACCCTAGCATATTAGTCGGGAATACCTGTTTCCATCAACAACTTTAGTGTACACAATAAAACCGATGGAAAATCCATCGGTCATCTGCTTCCCCACCACCAAACCAGGGCAAACCCAGCTATGGCGGCTGTCACCAGCAACACTGGATTAGCAAAACTGGCGGGAATCAACATCCTGCCTGCCCCCAGAATTAAGCCGGAAAACAGCCAGCTGATGGTGGCCCGGTAGCGGGAATAGATGTTGTCCAGAGCATTGGCAAGACCGAAGATGCCTATGGCAGCGCCAACCAGAAAGATGCCCAGGGTAATCCAGTCCAAATCTCCTAGGGCCTTAAGCAGGTCATCATAGATGCCCATGATAATTAATACTGAACTGCCCGTTACACCCGGCAATATCATGGTGGCACTGGACAAAATCCCGCCAATAAGAAGGGTGGCGATGGTGGGAGTGACATCTCTGTGTCCCAGATCCAGCTGTCCGTCAGATAATATCAATCCCACGGCAAGTCCGATGAGCAATGCCGCTGCCCGCCTGAAGGTGGGCTTGTAGTGTTCCCTCAACACCGCCTTTACCGATGCCAGAATGCTGCCCAATAAGAAAGCAGAGACAATGGAAGAATATGCTGCAAGGAGCCAGGCAAAAACCTTGCCGCTTAGCACTATGCCTGCCCCGGCCCCCAGGACAAAAGGAAGCCATGGCAATACCCGCAGCCGGGCCAAGTCCTGCATAAGCCTTTCATAAAGGCCAAGAAGCAGCAGCACGGTTCCGCCGCTCATGCCGGGCAAAACAATAATACACCCTGTTATCAGTCCTTTAACCACCATATTCACGGCAATCTTCCTCTCCGCCTGCTAGTTAACAGCCCTATTTTACAACCTTCTCCCCCGGGAAACAAGTTTGAGCTGTTGAAAATCCTGCTTGCTTCCTATATAATTTGGAGAGTCATGTAAAATTGCTTTTATTCTGGGGGTGGATTCAAATGGCCAAACAAAATCGCGGCAAAGGACTGTGGGACAAGCCTGGCAGAGGCAAGGGCACCTGCCCCCTTTGCGCACGGACTAGCACTAAGCTCCTGTGGCAGACTAAAGACCAACAGGGCAATGATGTCCAGGTCTGCAAGCGCTGCAAAAACCGTTAAAAAAAGCGGCCACTGGCGATTCCAGTGGCCGCTTTTTACTGCCCAAGTCCCAACATCCGGACTGCTGCCGTAAAGGTTGCACAGACTATTATCCCCGACAGCGTTGGCACTAGGAAAGCAAGCAAAGTCCATTTCCAGCTCTGGGTTTCTTTGCGAATTGTCCATAGCGTCGTGCCGCAAGGAAAGTGCAGCAGGGAAAACAGCATGACATTTACTGCCGTCAACCAGGTCCAGCCGTTAGCCATCAGCAGTTGTCTTAATGCTGCAAGGCTTTCCATCTCCTGCATAGAGCCGCTGCCCAGGTAGCTCATAATAATTATCGGCAATACAATCTCATTGGCGGGCAAGCCCAGCAGAAAGCCCATGAGAATAAAGCCATCCATCCCCATGAGCCAACCCAGGGGCGCAAGGATCCTCCCGCCATGGGCCAAGAGACTGGCATCTGCCACAGTGATATTTGCCATAAGCCAAATCAATGCTCCCGCCGGGGCAGCCACCGCCACCGCCCGCCCTAAGACAAATAATGTCCTGTCAAAGATAGAGCGCACCACAATCTTGCCTGCCTGGGGCTTGCGGTATGGAGGCAGCTCGAGAATAAAGGAAGAGGGCAACCCCCGCAAAATGGTCCTGGATAAAAACTTAGACACCCACAGAGTCATAATAATCCCGACGATAATAACCCCCAGCACCGCCACAGCAGCAAGTCCCTCCCCTAAGAACCCTGCCCCCGTCACTAAAAAGGCCGAAGCCATGACTATGAGCAGGGGGAAGCGCCCGTTGCAGGGAACGAAATTATTTGTGATGACAGCAATGAGCCTCTCCCGGGGGGAATCGATAATGCGGCAGGCGATGACACCGGCTGCATTACAGCCAAACCCCATGCACATGGTCAGCGCCTGCTTGCCATGAGCGCAAGCCTTATTGAAATGATGGTCGAGATTAAAGGCCACCCGGGGCAGATAACCCAGGTCCTCCAGCAGTGTAAAAAGAGGAAAGAATATGGCCATGGGCGGCAGCATCACCGACACTACCCAGGCGAGGGTGCGATACATTCCCATAACCACGACGCCATGCAGCCATGAAGGCAAAGCCCCCCACAGTGCCAGGCCGTTAAGCCAGTCCTCAATGCCAAACAGCAGCTTGGCTAAAAGCTGGGAGGGGTAGTTTGCACCCTGTATAGTCAACCAGAATATAAAACCCAGCAAAGCGATCATTATCGGAAAGCCAAACACCTTAGAAGTCAACACATTGTCAATTTTTCTGTCCAGGGCATTGGGCTTTTCCTTTTCCAGCCGCACCGTCTTTTGATAAATCTGCTCCGCCTCTTTGACTATGCTTGTGACGATGAGATCTATGGGAATGCTGCCCCTCTCCCGGCGTGCAACGGACAAAAATTCGGCAGATTTGTCCTGCTGATTGTACTTCAAAGAAGAAAACACAGCGTCTTCTCCTGTTGCCAGCCTCAGGGCCAGCCAGCGGCTGTTGGGGATAAGCCCGGCAAGTTCAGGGCTTAGCGAGGCGATTATTGCCTCGACCTCAGGGGGATAGCTTACTTGCCGGGGCTGACTGCGCCAGCCCGCTGCCATCTTGGCAATTGCAGCTTTAAGAGTCCCCAGGCCCTCCCCCGTGCGGGCACTGGTGCCCACTACCGGCACGCCTAATTCCCGCTCCAGCAGCTCGAGGTCAACATGGATCCGCTTCCGCCTGGCTTCGTCCATAAGATTTACACAGACCACCACCCGGTCTGTAATTTCCAGAATCTGCAGGACCAGGTTGAGGTTGCGCTGAAGAGAGGTGGCATCCGTCACGACCACCGTCACATCGGGCTGGCCAAAACAGATGAAGTCCCTGGCCACCTCCTCCTCTACAGAATTCGCCAGCAAAGAATAAGTTCCCGGCAAATCCACCAACAGATATTTTTCGTTGCCAAATTGATATCGGCCCAGGGCATTGGTGACAGTCTTGCCAGGCCAGTTCCCGGTATGCTGATTCATACCCGTAAGACTGTTAAAAACTGTGCTTTTCCCGGTATTCGGGTTGCCTGCCAGAGCGATGACCTTTTCAGTGCGCTTACCCGGCCCTGGAATACTGAAGTCTTTCCTTACTTGGGCGCCCGTTGATTGCGTCGTCAGCCCCATGTCCCCCACCTACAACATATCAACGATTATTTGGCCAGCCTCAGCATTGCGCAGGGCAATGAGGGTCCCCCGGATTTCATAGGCCATGGGATTGCCGGCAGGACTCCTGAGCACCGTCTCTACCGGCGTGCCGACTACAAGCCCTAAGTCCAGCAGACGCCGCCGGCTGCCGGTGTCGGCCCTTAACTCCCTGACTACCCCCCGCCTCCCAAAGGGCAATTGACTAAGGGGCATACTTTGACTCTTCATTTATTAACCCTCCTGGAATGTTATCGGCAGCAAACATAGTTTCCTACAAGCAAAATATGCAAATATCCAGGGGTAGTGTTGAATACTTATTAGAAGAGGTAAAAAGCCTAAGGCAAAAGGGGGTATGGCCATGACCCAAAGATCTTTCCACACCGCCCGGGGCTACCAGCTCCTTCTTCAGGAGAAAAAGAGCATGACCCCCTCCATGGAGGATTATCTGGAGATGATCTACCGCAACTGCCTGAATGACGGCTATACCCGTGTGTCTGTCCTGGCGGAAAACCTCAATGTGCAAGCCCCTTCCGCCAGCCGCATGATTCAAAAACTCTCTGAACTTGGCCTTCTGGACTATGAAAAGTATGGCATCATCCGCCTCACCGAGGCAGGAGAAGAACTGGGAGAGTTTCTCTACAACCGCCATCAAATTGTCGAAGAGTTTTTAACCCTCCTTGGAGTTACCGAATCCCTGCTTGCCGAAACTGAAATGATTGAGCACCACCTCAGCCCGGACACATTAAACCGCATTGCCCAACTCAACAACTTCTTTCTCGACAACCCCGGGATTCATAAAGAATACGAGGAATACACCTCCGAAAAACATGAGACCTGACCTATGACCGAAACTGGCAATATTATTTTTTTCCTGTATACTTAGGTAGTAATTCAGCCAGGAAAAGGAACACTATATCGCAAGAAGTGAAGGAGTAAATATATGAGAACATTTAATGAGCTGGGACTTAGTCCCGAAGTGCTGGAACCCATCGCTAAAATGGGTTTCGAAGAAATGACCCCCATTCAGCAGGAAGCCATCCCTGTAGCTCTGTCAGGCAAAGACTTAATTGGCCAGGCTCGCACAGGCACTGGAAAGACAGCGGCCTTTGGCATCCCCATGATTGAAAAATTTATCCCGGAACAAGGTCTGCCTCAGGGGTTAGTGGTCACCCCCACCAGGGAGTTGGCCATCCAGGTAGCAGAGGAACTCAATAAGATTGGCGGTCTCAAGGGGATACGTTCCTTACCCATTTACGGCGGCCAGGATATTGGGCGTCAGATTAATTATCTGAAAAAGCGCCCCGAAATTATCGTCGGCACTCCAGGCAGACTCCTGGACCATATCCGCCGCCGCACCATCAGGCTGAATGAGGTGGCGACTGTGGTCCTGGACGAGGCCGATGAAATGCTGAACATGGGCTTCATCGAAGACATTGAGGCCATTCTCCGGGAAATTCCCGCAAAGCGGCAGACCATGCTCTTCTCCGCCACCATGCCCCGCTCTATTCAGCAACTGGCGGAAAAATTCATGATCCAGCCCCAGGTAATCCGCACTAAGAGCAAAGAAATGACAGTTCCTGAAGTCAGCCAAATGTATATTGAGGTTCAGGAGAGCCAGAAGTTTGACGTCCTCTGTCGCCTCTTGGATATCCAACCCCCTGAACTGGCCATCGTCTTTGGGCGCACCAAGCGCAGGGTGGATGAAATTGCAGAGGGGCTCAAGAGCAGAGGTTATTCTGCTGAGGGAATCCATGGAGACCTCTCTCAGCCTCGCCGGGAATCCGTCCTGGGCAAGTTCAGGAATGCCACGATTGATGTCTTAGTTGCCACCGATGTGGCAGCCCGAGGCTTGGATATTACTGGCGTCAGCCACGTGTATAATTTCGACATTCCCCAAGATGCTGAGGGCTATGTGCACCGCATCGGCAGAACTGGACGCGCAGGACGCAGCGGCAAGGCCATTTCCTTTGTAACCCAACGGGAATTAGAGCACTTCTGCTCCATTCAGCACAGCATCGGAACACAGATAAAGCGCGCACCACTGCCCTCTCTTATGGACGTCATCAAGGGCCAGCAACGCCTGCTTGCCGAAAAAATACTGGCAGTCACCGAAGCAGGAACCACCGGCCATTATAGAGAAATGGCAGGCAAGCTTCTTGAAGAAAGCGATTCAATCAGTTTGCTCGCCGCCGCCCTTAAGCTCCTCACCAAGGAACCCGACAGCACCCCTGTGCGTATCACCGAAGAGAGCTCATACCGCTTCCGCCATTCCCGTCCAAGTGGCGGGAGCAAAGCACCCTATGGCAAGCGGCACCGAGACCAGGACGGAAAGTACAGCAAACGCTCGGGAAGCAGCCGACGCTACCGCTAATAAACCAGCCACTGGGGATTCCCAGTGGCTGGTTTTTATTCTGCCTTGCGTTTGACATCGTATACAACTTCCCGGGCTATGCCCAATAACTAGTAATACAACATGTTATATATAAAGGAAGGGCCTTAATGTTTTCCTGTTCCCCTTGGAAGAATATCAGCCACTGAGACCCCCCGGTGGCTGGTATTGGGAGGAGAGGAGGTGGTAGCCGTTGCGTTCTATACTCCTGAAACCGCCAAACAGGGACCGCAGCTTGTTGCGGTACCACAGGGGTTTCTTGACTACAACATAGACCCATCCGCCGGGATTGAGGCGGCGGGCAGCGAATTCCAGGAAAGCGCGAGGAACACCGTAATCTGCATGGTAGGGGGGATTGACGAGGATACAGTCAAATTTCCCCTTTGCAGCCCAGGGCAGGTGGCTGTGGATCACTTCTCCTTCGAGGCCGTGGGCGGCGATGTTTTCTCTGCACGCTGTCAGGGCCACTAAATCCTCATCGAGGTATACCACTTCCCCGGCTCCCAGTTTTGAGGCTACAATGCCGACTACTCCATAGCCGCATCCTAAATCCAGTACCCTGCCCCCCTGGGGAATCTCTGCCTCTTGCAGCATCAACTCTGTGCCGGAATCCAGGCCCCCGGGGGAAAAAATCCCCGGCAAGCTCTTGAGTTCCAGCTGGAATCCCCTAAGGGCAACGGGGAACTTGCGCCAGGGGAGAGCTGCCGCTTCCCCCCGGGGCTTGGTACAGCGCAGGATAGCCCAGCCCTTGCCCACGGCGACTGGGTTGATATCCGAAAATAATGTTCTCAGTCCCTCTGCCCGGGGCGAAGCTGCAACCAACAGCAGCTGGCCCCCGGGGTTAAGGCAGGAGGCTGCCTGGCCGGCCAGCATAACCAGGGCTTCGCTTTGCGCCGGCGCTGCCATGACAACAGTGTCCCAGCGGCCCTGCAGCGGAAACATTGGTTCCGGCTCCAGGGTCAGCTGGCTGGCGCTGGCATTCTCTCCCGCCCGGGCCAGCAGGGCAGAACTGTAATGGGCGAAATCCACCCGTGCATCCCTGGAGGCCTTCAGCCACAGAGCAGCCACCCCCTGCCAGCTGCCGTAATCCAGAATTTTGCCCTCTGGGGGCAGGAATTCTGTAAGGGCCGCCCATTGAGGAGGAACTCCGCCACTGCTGAGGACTTCAATTCCCTTAACGACCTGCAGCCGCTTCCCCTTGCCATCTGTTATTCTTACTTGTGACACTGCTTAACTTCCTCTTCCCCACTGGGTGACCTGCTGCCAGGACTTCCGGGGCCGGGCCGCCGGTTCTTCAGCAGGCCAGCCCAGGGCAACAGCGGCAATCATTTCATCCTCCCGGCCCAGCCAGGTGCTGATCTGCTCTCTTGCCACCAAGACATTGCAAATCCACACGCTGCCCAGACCCAGCTCCACTGCTTTTAACAGCAGGTTCTGGATTGCCGCCCCCACTGACTGGGTGTCTACCGTCCACAGCACTTGTTGAAGCGGACCTGCACCCTCCCTTTTGCGGGGGTTATACACCATGATGACCACTGGGGCTTCCCGGATTATCCGGGCGGAATTCCTGACACTGCCGCTGCTCCCGCTCATGGCCTCCAGTTGCTCTGCCCCGGCTTCCATCATATCGGCGATTGTATCCTTCTCCTGGCCTTCGAGGACGATGAATTCCCAGGGCTGAGCATTCTTGCCCGAGGGGGCCAGGGTCGCCGCCTCCAGCACCTGCCCGATCAATTCCCGGGGTACGGGCTGGGATTGATATTTGCGCACACTCCTGCGCTTGATAATGGCCTCGCCAATTTTCATGCTTTCACCTCCTCGCCAAAAATCTTAAAGATAAAGGCATACATGTCGGCCCCTTCATCGATGAGCTTGCTGACAGGCTTGCCCGGCCCATGGCCGGCCTTGCTCTCCACCCGGAGGAGGATGGGATTGGGGCCTTGATATTTTTCCTGCAATGTAGCGGCAAATTTCAAAGCATGGCCGGGAACCACCCGGTCATCGGTATCTGCAGTCATTATCAGGGTGGGAGGATATTGTACACCCTCCCGGACATTGTGCAATGGGGAATAGGCATATAAGAATTTAAAGTGCTCGGGATTTTCCTCGGCATTGCCATATTCGGGGATCCAATAGCGGCCGACAGTGAATTTGTGGTACCGCAGCATGTCTATAACCGGCACCCAGCAGATAACCGCCCCAAAGAGATCCGGACGCTGCGTCATGCAGGCCGCCACCAGCAGCCCCCCATTGCTGCGCCCCAGGATGGCCAGGCGTTTATTGCTGGTGTATTTATTGGCTGTCAGCCACTCGGCGGCAGCAATAAAATCATCAAAGACATTTTGCTTATTCTCCAGCATGCCGGCCCGGTGCCACTCCTCGCCATATTCATTGCCTCCCCGGATGTTGGCCACTGCAAACACCCCGCCGCGTTCCATAAACATCAGGTGCATGGGCCAGAAGTTTGGAGTCATGCTGATGTTAAACCCTCCGTATCCAAAGAGGACTGTCGGGTTGGTCCCGTCCAGGACCAGCCCTTTTTTGTGGGTGATAAACATCGGCACCCTGGTGCCATCCCTGGATGTATAAAACACCTGCCTTGTCTCATATGCCTCGGGGTCAAAGGACAGCGACATCTCCTCAAAGGCTTGGAGTTGACGGCTTTCCGCATCGCCAAGGAATACCATTGGCGGGCGGAGAAAGGACACATACCCCAGGTAGAACCTGTTGCCGGCGGCGCGCCCCCACATGCCGGTGACAGACCCCAGGCCAGGGAGCTCAATTTCTCCCTGCTCCTCCCCCTGGAGGCTGAAGACCTTAACCCGGTGGCAGGCGTGATGCATGTAGGTGACCACTAGCCGCTCTCCCACCATGCGCACGCTGTCAATGACGTCTTCACCCTGAGGGATGATTTCTTGCCAGTTTTCCCGGGCCGGGTTGCCCAGGTCAATGGCAATTACTCTGCCCCGGGGAGCATCCAGGTCGGTGTGAAAATAGAAAAGGCTGTCCCAATTGCCAATGGGCCAGTAAGCTGCATCCCCCTCATCCAACAGGCGCACAAATTCCCCCTCCCCTTGCAGCCGCCGGTAATAAAAGCGGTTGCGGGAGGAAGTTCCATAGGTAACCACCAGTTCCAGATATGCCCCATCCTCACTGACCAGCGGCGTGAACCCCAGCTCTTTGGCGTCGGGACGCCGGTAGATGAGGATGTCATCGACCTGGGGGGTGCCCACTGTATGGTAGCAGACCATGCAATAATTGTTTTGGTCTTCCGGGGGAACTGATCCCGTTTCAGGAAAGCGGTTGTAGAAAAAACCTTTTCCATCGGAAGTCCAGGGTAAGGTGGTGAACCGGCACCAGTGTACAGTCTCGGGGTAGTCCTGGCCGGTGTCGACATGGCGGATGCGAACCTCCTGCCAATCACTGCCGCTGGCAGAAAGGGCATAGGCCAGCAGTTTGCCGTCGGGGCTTGGTTCAAATCTTGTCAAAGCCACGGTGCCGTCTGCACTTAACAAGTTGGGATCCAGGACAAGGAAGGGGTCTTTCCCCGGATCCTGACAATACAGGACTGCCTGATTCTGCAGGCCGTCATTCATTTGGAAAAACAGGCGCCCCCCGGCTTCTTTGGGCAGCTCATACTTGGGATAGTCCCACAGTTGGGTGAGGCGCTCCCTGATCTCCTCCCGCAGGGGGCCGTCCAAAAATTCCCGGGTCCTCTCATTCTGCTCCCTAATCCATGCCTGGCTTTCAGAAGACTCACTGTCTTCCAGCCAGCGATAGGGGTCTGCAACTAAGGTGCCGTGATAATTTTCAACGCAATTGACTTTGTCCATGGAATCCCTCCTTAATCTTCTGCTCCCGGTTGCGGGAAGAAGTTTTTGCCCTTCTCGTCAGGGACACGCCAAGGATGATAAGTACAGCCCCCGCTATTTGCATAATAGTTATCTTTTCCCGCAAAAAAAGGCTGCTGAAAATCATCGCCGTGACGGGAGACAGGTTGTTGTAAACAGCTGTCCTGGCGGAGCCCAGTTTCTTAATGCCGTTATTCCAGAAGTAATTGCCCAGAAAAATTGCCAGCACCGCCGAAAAGGCAAGGCCTCCCCAGCTTGCAAAACCAAGTCCTGGCCAGTCCTGAGCTGAGATTTGCCTGCAGGAGACCAGGGTCATGGCAACAGCGCCGACTGTCATTGTCCAGGCAGAAAATTGCAAGGGGGAATATTTTGCCAGCAGGGCTTTGCTCTTTAATGTATAAAGGGCATAAAAAAAAGGTGCCGCCTACCAACATAATATCGCCAACCCATGTGCCTCCTCCTAAGGAAAAATCGCCGCTGGCAGTCACCAGGGCAATGCCCAGCACCGACATGCCAATACCCGTCCAGGTCAAGGGCCCCGCCATCTCCTCCCGGGTAATTGCCCCCAGGGCCGCCACCCAGACGGGGATTGTCGCCAGGAGCAGGGCTGTGTTGGCAGCAGTAGTGAGGTTGGTCCCGGAAATAAAGAGAACCTGGTAAAATGCATGCCCCAGAAGGCCCAGCACAACCAGCGAGCCCAAATCTTTCCGCCGGGGCAGCATTTTTTCTCCCCTTAGCCCCAACATCCCCCAGCTGAGCAGAGCGGAGATGCCGAAACGCAGTGAGTTAAAGGTCAAGGGGTTAAACTCCGTAAGGGCAGATTTGACTACGGCAACATTAACCCCCCAGATTGTCGCCACCACAATCAGGAGCAAATCAGCATTACTGAAATCTTTGTGCATTGGCATTTTCTCCTTGGATCGACTTATTGCAGCATCCCCCGGCTTCTGCTACTGTTCTTCTGCCGTAAACAATTGCAGAGGAAGGTCGAGAATCGGGTATTGCCACCAGGAGGCATCCTCAAAATGCCACCACTCGAAATCTATGCAGTGAAAGCCGTTGGCAGTCATTACCTCCGTCAATAAATCCAGGTTGGCGCGGGCAGCAGGTGACATGGGGACATATCTGTGGGCACGCCCGGAAAAATCATCGAAATCCGTGGGCATTTCCACCTCCCTGCCATTGAGATCCACCAGGGTTACATCCACTGCCGCCCCCCGGTTGTGCACCGAGCCGTATTTAGGATCGGCAAAGAAATAGCGCTTGTCCCCAGCCAGTTCCCAAAGCAATTTGTGCAGGTGGTACGGCCGG
>Ga0208693_1000466_pt1 | contig 32658 bp, 33 predicted proteins | sample AD_UKC071_MetaG_FD_184438 | JGI IMG/M metagenome (GOLD analysis project Ga0208693, IMG submission 184438) | Active sludge microbial communities of municipal wastewater-treating anaerobic digesters from USA - AD_UKC071_MetaG (SPAdes) (version 2) | ecosystem: Engineered > Bioreactor > Anaerobic >... | reverse complement strand
TGGGTGCGTCCGGTGAGCACCAGCGCGACGCGACCGCTCGGCGTCCGAAGCGCGCGGGCGACCCCGCCGTGGCCGGCGACGACGGGCTTGTTGAAGCCGGGCAGCTCGCCGAGCGGCGCTTCGGCGATGGTCTCGGCGGCGCCGTCGATGGCGGCCGACCACCCGGAGCCGAGCACGAGGCCGACGTCGATCCGGTCGATCGAGAGTCGTTGCAGCAGGGCCTGTGCGGCGTCCTGGGCGGCGGTGTAGGGGTCAGCTTCTGCGTCCATCGGGACAGGCTATCGAGCGTGGACGCCCCAGTGGGAGTCTGGGCTCCGGGGCTGGAAGAATGGGCCCCGGTGGGCGCGCGGGGCGTCCGGACGAGCGGGCGGGGAGCCAAGTGACGGACGTTGTCATCATCGGCGGGGGACCGGGCGGCTACGAGGCGGCGTTGGTGGGTGCCCAGCTGGGCGGAACGGTCACCCTGGTCGAGCGGCAAGGGATCGGCGGGGCCGCGGTCCTGAGCGACGTCGTCCCCAGCAAGTCGCTGATCGCGGCCGCGGACGTCATGAGCCGGGTGCGCGGCGCCGAGCGGCTGGGCCTGCGTCCGGCGTCCGGGCACGGGCGGATCAAGGACGGGGTCACGGCCGACCTCGCGGCGGTGAACGACCGCGTGACCAAGCTGGCGATCGCCCAGAGCGACGACATCCGGTCGCGGCTGGAGGCGTCCGGCATCAGGATCATCTCGGGCACGGGGCGGCTGCACGGTCCCGATCGCGTGCTGGCCGTTGCCGAGGACGGACGCCGCGAGGTGCTCCCCGCCGACATCACGTTGATCGCCACGGGCGTTCGGCCGCGCGAGCTGCCCGAGGCCATGCCGGACGGCGAGCGCATCCTGAACTGGACGCAGATGTACGGCCTTAAAGAGTTGCCCACCAGGCTCATCGTGGTCGGCTCGGGCGTCACCGGCGCCGAGTTCGCGTCCGCCTACCACGCCCTCGGCGTCGAGGTCGTGCTGATCTCGTCCCGTGCACAGGTGCTGCCCAGCGAGGACGAGGAGGCCGCGCGGGTCATCCAGGGCGTCTTCGAGAGCACGGGCATGACGATTCTGTCCCGATCACGCGCCGTCGCGGCGCGCCGTGAGGGCGACGGCGTCGTCGTCACCCTCTCGGACGGCCGCACGGTCGAGGGCTCGCACGTGCTGATGGCCGTGGGCGGCATCCCGAACACCGAGGATCTCGGCCTGGCCGAGGGCAAAGTCGCGACGTCGGCGTCCGGACACATCGTGGTCGACAAGGTTTCGCGCACGTCCGCGCGCGGCATCTACGCCGCTGGCGACTGCACCGGCGTGTTCGCGCTCGCGTCTGTGGCGGCCATGCAGGGTCGCATTGCCATGTGGCATTCGCTGGGTGACGCCGTCGCGCCGCTCGACCTGCGCAGCGTGTCGGCCAACGTGTTCACGTCGCCGTCGGTGGCCTCCGTGGGGGTCAGCCAGGCCGAGATCGACGCCGGCTTCAACGCGCGCGGCATCATGATGCCGCTGCGCTCGAACGCCCGCGCCAAGATGCAGGGGCTGAGCGACGGCTTCATCAAGCTCTTCTGCCTCCCGACCACCGGCATCGTCGTGGGCGGCGTGGTGGTGGCGCCGTCGGCCTCCGAACTCATCCACCCGATCGCGCTGGCCGTCTCGGCGAAGCTGACCGTCGACCAGCTAGCGCAGGCGTTCACCGTTTACCCGTCGCTGTCGGGCTCGATCGCCGAGGCTGCGCGGCGGCTGCATCCCGGCGCGGCGATCAGCGAGCACGTGGACTACTGACCGCCGCGTCAACTCTGACTTGAACGGACGAGGGGCGCCCGGCTGACCGGGCGCCCCTCGTCGACTGCTGCCTACTCGGCGTCGACGATCTCGCAGAGCTGCTCGCCGCTGGCGCAGGTGGCGCCGGCGACGGCCGTCAGGCTCTTGATGACGCCCGCGCGGTGCGCGTTGAGCGGCTGCTCCATCTTCATGGCCTCCAGCACCACGATGAGGTCGCCCTCGGCCACCGTGTCGCCCTCGGCGACAGCGACCTTGACGATGGTGCCCTGCATCGGGGACTGCAGCGAGTTCGTCGAGGGGGCCTTGGCCGTCGCGCCGCTGCGGCTGCGCTTGGTCGGCTTCGGCGCCGTGCCGGACGACTTGCCGGCGGCCGGAGCCCCGAGCGTCGCGGGGACCTTGACCTCGATGCGCTTGCCGTTGACCTCGACCACGTAGGTGGCCTTCTCCTCGGCCTCGGCGTTGCCCAGCGTGCCCGTGTAGGGCTCGATGGTGTTGTTGAACTCGGTCTCGATCCAGTTGGTGAAGACGCCGAACTGCCCGTTGGTGGCGGCATAGGCCGGATCGTCCAGCACGACCTGGTGGAACGGGATGACCGTGGGCATGCCGTCCAGAATCGTCTCGGCCAGCGCACGCTTCGACCGGGCGATCGCCTGGGCGCGGTCGGCACCCGTGACGATGATCTTGGCGACCAGCGAGTCGAAGTTGCCTGGGACGCTCATGCCCTCGAGGTAGCCCGAGTCGACGCGGACGCCGGGGCCCGTGGGGGGCGTCCACTTGACGAGGGTTCCGGGAGCCGGCATGAAGTTGCGTCCGGCGTCCTCGGCGTTGATGCGGAACTCGATGCTGTGCCCGCGGATCTCGGGATCACCGAAGCCCAGCTCCTCGCCGTCGGCGATGCGGAACATCTCGCGGACCAGGTCGATGCCGGTGACCTCTTCCGAGACCGGGTGCTCGACCTGCAGGCGGGTGTTGACCTCCAGGAACGAGATCAGGCCGTCCTGCGCGACCAGGAACTCGCAGGTGCCGGCGCCGACGTAGCCGGCCTCCTTGAGGATCGCCTTGGACGAGGCGTACAGCTTGTTGAGCTGATCGGCCGTCAGGAACGGGGCCGGGGCCTCCTCGACCAGCTTCTGGTGGCGGCGCTGCAGCGAGCAGTCGCGCGTCGACACGACGACGACGTTGCCGTGGGAGTCGGCGAGGCACTGGGTCTCGACGTGCCGCGGCTTGTCGAGGTAGCGCTCGACGAAGCACTCGCCGCGTCCGAAGGCCGTGACGGCCTCGCGGGTCGCCGACTCGAACAGCTCCGGGATCGACTCGATCGTGCGGGCGACCTTGAGGCCGCGTCCGCCGCCGCCGAAGGCTGCCTTGATGGCGATCGGGACGCCGTGCTCCTTCGCGAACGCGACGACGTCGTCGGCGTTTGCGACCGGATCGGGCGTGCCCGGGACCAGGGGAGCGCCCACCTTGAGCGCAATGTGACGGGCCTTCACCTTGTCGCCGAGGGCGTCGATGGCGGCCGGCGGGGGGCCGATCCAGATCAGGCCAGCGTCGATGACGGCCTGGGCGAAGATCGCGTTCTCCGCGAGGAAGCCGTAGCCGGGGTGCACGGCGTTCGCGCCGGACCGCTCAGCCACGGACAGGATCTTCGCGATGTCCAGGTAGGTCTCGGCCGGGCTCTGGCCGTTGAGGGCGTAGGCCTCGTCCGCCAACGTGACGAATAGGGCGTCGGCGTCCGGATCCGCGTAGATCGCGACGCTCGCGAGACCGGCGTCCTTCGCCGCACGGATCACGCGGACTGCGATTTCGCCGCGGTTGGCCACCAAGACTTTGGTGATGGGCACTGTTCCTCCTCGAAGCTCGCCACGCCAGGCTCGCCTGGCTACGCCGGAGTCTAGAGCGACGCAAGAGACCGCGGTACGTCCGTTCTTCCCCTGTGGACGCCTATTTCGAAAGTCGCGCGTGCGGACGCGTGCAGGCCCAGCTCTCAGTGGACGAAGGTCAGCCCCAGCGTGATCGCCCAAGCCAGTCCGAGGACTTGGAGCGTTCGGTCGCCGAGCACCGCGTCCTCGGGCTCGCCCGCAGCGCCGCGGTCGATCGCGTAGGCGTACCGGAGCATGGCGAGGGTGAAGGGGGCGATGCTGACCTGGTCCCAGGGCACACCGAGCCACTGCACCGGGGCGCTGCGCAGATCGAAGGCCCACAGCGCGTACGACATGACGACGAGCGCCGCCGACAAGGTCCAGACGAAGCGCAGGTACGTCGGGGTGTAGCTCGCCAGGGACGCGCGCGTGCCGGCGTCCGGCCCGAGTTCGATCATCTCGGAGTAGCGCTTGCCTGCCACCATGAACAGCGATCCAAAGGACGCCACGAGCAGGAACCACTGCGACAGCGGGATGCTGGACGCGACGCCGCCGGCCACGGCGCGCAACAGGAAGCCAGCGGCGACCATCGCGAGATCGATGATCGGCTGGTTCTTGGCGAAGACGGAGTAGCCCACCTGGAGGAGCCAGTAGACGACGATGACCAGGGCCAACAGCGGCGCGATGAGATAGCCGCCGACGGCGGCGAGGACGACCAAAACGGCGGCCATCGCGAGCGCCGTGCTCGGCTTGAGTTCGCCCGCAGCGATCGGGCGGAACCGCTTCTTCGGGTGCTGGCGGTCCGACTCGACGTCGCGCACGTCGTTGATCAGGTAGATCGATGCGCTCACCGCACAGAAGGCGACGAAGGCCGCCAGCGAGTGCGCCAGGACCCGGGGCTGCAGCACGACGCCCGCCGCGGCCGGAGCCGCCAACACGAGCACGTTCTTCACCCACTGCTTGGGACGCATCGCGCGCACCGGGGCTGGCAGCGCCGATCGCCGCGGCTCGAGTCCGGTCTGGTCGCTCATCGGCGACAGCCTAGACCCGGGCCTCCCACAGGTCGTACCAGCGGACGCCGACCGAGCGGAGCATCTCGCGCAGGAGGGGCAGGCTGAGGCCGACCACGGTGTGCGGATCGCCCTCGACCCGCGTCACGAACGGGCCGCCCAGCCCGTCGATCGTGAAGGCGCCGGCCACGTGGTCAGGCTCGCCCGTCCCCACGTAGGCGTCGATCTCGTCGTCGTCCAGGTCGGCGAAGAAGACGGTCGTGGACGCCGTCCTCGTCGCCCGCTCGGTGAGGGATCCGCGTCGGACGATGAGGTGGTGGCCGGTCAGGAGGGTTCCCGAACGCCCGCGCATCCGACGCCAGGCTTCGGACGCCTCCTGGCGCGAGGCTGGCTTGCCCTGCGGCGTCCCGTCGAGATCGAGCAGGCTGTCGCAGCCGAGGAGGGCAACGTCACCATCCGGCACGAGGGGGAGGACCGCTTCGGCTTTCAGACGGGCGAGCTCGGCCACGAGGGTGGCCGTGTCGGGGGCGTCGACGCCTGACTCGTCCACCCCAGACACTACGACAGACACGGCAACGCCGGCGCTCTGCAGAGTCTGCAGACGCGCCGGCGAGGCCGAGGCAAGGACCAAGCGGTCGATCAAGGCTGCGGATCAGCCGAACAGGATGCTCTTCAGGATGCCGCCCACGGACGGCATGCCCGAGTTCGCCGAAGCCGCAGCGGCGTCCGCGCCCGGATCGTCGATCGTCAGGTTGCCGGGCTGCTGGTACTGGGGCTGCTGGTACTGGGTCTGCTGGTCCTGGGTCTGGGTCTGCGGGGCCTCCTGGCCGCCGCCCAGGATCTGGCCCAGGATGTCGCCGAGGCCGCCGCCAGACGACTGCTGCTGCTGCGCCGGAGCCGCCGCGCCGCCACCGAGGATCTGACCCAGGATGTCGCCGAGCCCGCCGTGCTGCTCCTGGGCCTGCTTCGCGGACGTGCCACCGCCGAGGATCTGGCCGAGGATGTCGCCCATGCCGCCGGACGAGGCCTGGGACTGCGAGCCCAGGACGCTGCCCAGGATGCTGCCGAGGCCGCCGGAGGAGGCGAGACGCTTGGCGAGGTACGACATGACGATCGGTGCCAGCAGCGGCATCAGCTTCTTGACGAGCGCGCCCTGGACGCCGCCGAAGAGCTGGCGCTGCTCGGTGGCGGGAAGGATGTGGTTGACGATCTTCGCGCCGTCGGTGAGGTCAAGCTGGCTCAGGTCGATCGCGCCGGTCTGCGGAGCGGCATTGTCGTCATCAAGGTGGTTGCCCAGCGCGTTGGCGAGGCTGATCGCACCCTGGTCGCTGCCCAAGTTGTTCTCGAGGCCGCCCAGCAACGAGCCAACGGCCTTCTGGGCGGCGGACTCAACGTCGGCTGGGTTCTGACCCAGGGCAGCAGCGATCTGGTCGACGTCAAGATTGGCCAGAATGTCGGAGATTGCACCCATTGGAGTTCCTTTGGTACCGGGCGGGCTTCGGTGTTTGAGAGTACCAGCGCACTGGCGCCGGCCCCAGGGGTCCGGCGCCAGTGCGCTGGTGAATTGGTTAGTCGTTCCGCGTCACCGACGCAGGGTCGCCCGCCAGGAGTTCGAGCCCGGGAACAGCGGCCCCCGAACGATGTGCCAGTAGGACTTCCAGCCCCCGCTGATGCGGGGGTTCTCCGGCGCGGCCAGCTGGCCCCGCTCCCGTCGTAGCGACGAGATGACCACGGCGAGCGCCGCCAGTTCGGCGTCCGTCGGGTCGCCACCCACGACCTGGAAGGCGGGGGCGACGACCTCGGCAGCGGCGGCGGTCATAGCGGAATGTTCCCGTGCTTCTTCGGCGGCAACTGCTGGCGCTTGGTGCGCAGCAGGCGCAGCGTCCGGATCACGGTCTCACGCGTGGCGTGCGGGTAGATGACCTGGTCGATGTAGCCACGCTCGGCCGCCACGTACGGATTGGCGAGCTCGTCGTTGTATTCGTCGATCAGCTCCTTACGACGGGCCACCGGATCGGACGCCTCGGCCAGTTCCTTGCGGTACAGGATGTTGACCGCGCCCTCGGCGCCCATGACGGCGATCTGCGCGGTCGGCCAAGCCAGGTTGACGTCGGCGCCCAGGTGCTTGGAGCCCATGACGTCGTACGCGCCGCCGTAAGCCTTGCGGGTGATGACGGTCAGCTTCGGCACGGTCGCCTCGGCGTACGCGTAGATGAGCTTCGCGCCGCGGCGGATGATGCCGTCGTACTCCTGATCGGTGCCGGGCAGGAAGCCGGGGACGTCCACGAACGTCAGGATCGGGATGTTGAACGCATCGCACGTGCGGACGAAGCGCGCGGCCTTCTCCGAGCTCTTGGCGTCCAGGCAGCCCGCGAAGACCATCGGCTGGTTGGCCACGATGCCGATCGCGCGGCCCTCGACGCGTCCGAAGCCGACCACGATGTTCGGGGCGTACAGCGGCTGCACCTCGAGGAACTCGTCGTCGTCGAGCACGCACTTGATGACCTCGTGCATGTCATAGGGCTGGTTCGGGCTGTCAGGGATCAGCGTGTCGAGCTTGCGATCGTGATCAGTGATCGTCAGATCGACCTCGGAGTCGTCGTAGATCGGCGGGTCTTCGAGGTTGTTCTGCGGCAGGTACGTGATCAGCTCGCGGACGTACTCGATGGCGTCCGTTTCGTCGGCGGCCAGGTAGTGGGCGTTGCCGGACTTGGTGTTGTGGGTGCGAGCGCCGCCCAGCTCTTCGAGCGTGACCGTCTCACCGGTGACCGTCTTGATGACGTCCGGACCCGTGATGAACATCTGCGAGGTCTGATCGACCATCACCACGAAGTCGGTGAGGGCGGGGCCGTAGACGTGGCCACCGGCCGCGGCACCCATGATCAGCGAGATCTGCGGGATCACGCCGGACGCGAGCACGTTGCGGTAAAAGATCTCGCCGTACAGGCCGAGGGAGACCACGCCCTCTTGGATGCGGGCACCGCCGCCCTCGTTCATGCCGATGATCGGGCAGCCGGTCTTGATCGCGAAGTCGAGGATCTTGACGATCTTCTCGCCGTAGACCTGGCCGAGGGCGCCGCCGAACAGGGTGACGTCTTGGGAGAACACGCAGACGGGGCGGCCATGGATGGCCCCGACTCCGGTGATGACGCCGTCGGTGTACGGACGCTTCTTCTCCATGCCGAAGGCCGTGCTGCGATGGCGCGAGAACTCGTCGAACTCGGCAAACGTGCCTTCGTCGAGCAGGGCGAGGACGCGCTCCCTTGCGGTCATCTTGCCCTTGGCGTGCTGCTTCTCAACCGCTTCCGGCGTGCTCGGATTCTCGGCAGCGCGAATCCGCTCTCCGAGATCGGCGATCTTGCCTTGTGTTGTGTGGATGTCGATCTCCATGGGGGCGACGATAGCCATATCCCTAGGGGGTTGGACACGGGTGTTCCGCGTGTTTGGACACCTGGTGTTCTACGATCGCGCGGTGACTCCGTTCCTCGACCGCCAGGCGCTTCTCGACGACCTCGTCGGCACCCGGTGGTCGCCGGTGGATCTCGTCGCGGCTACGGGTTCCACCAACGCCGATGTGGCCGCTCGGGCCCGCGCCGGGGCGCTGGACGGCCTCGTCGAGATCACGGGCTGGCAGCAGGCTGGACGCGGTCGTTTCACCCGCGTCTGGGAGACGCCGCCCGACACCTGCGTCGCCATGTCGGCGCTGGTCCGGCCGACCGCTCCGCTGGCGGCCTGGGGGTGGCTGTCGCTGGTCGTCGGGATGGCCGTGGCTGACGGCCTGCGCGCGGCGTCCGGCCTGGACGCGCGGCTGAAGTGGCCCAACGACGTCCTCATCGGTGAGCGGAAGATCTGCGGCATCCTGTCGGAGGCGGTCATGACGGACGCCGACCGCGCGGCCGTCCTGGGGATGGGCATCAACGTCGCGCTGGCGGAGGAACAACTGCCCGTGCCGACGGCCACCTCCGTCCGCATCGAGGGCTCGGACGCGTCCGCCACCGCGGTCGCCGGCGGCGTCCTGAAGGCCCTCGATCATTGGTACCGCCGCTGGGATGCGGGGGAGTCGCTGACCGACGCGTACCTGGCGCGCTGCTCCACGATCGGACGCCGCGTGCGCGTCCAACTCGCCGAGGGCGCGGTCGAAGGCGAGGCGGTCTCGGTGGACGCCTCGGGCTCGCTGATCGTGGCGACGGCGTCCAGTCGGCAGGCGTTCTCGGCGGGCGACGTCGTCCACCTGCGTCCCGGGGACTGACAAGGCACTGAAGCATCGGTCGCTTGTCGAAGCCGCGCGAGCAAGGGGCTTCGACAGGCTCAGCCAACGACTGCCCCGTGTCATCCGCCAAGGAATGACCGAGGCGATCAGCCAGCGATTCCCCGGGTGATCCGCCAACGAATGCCCCCAACGAGCAATGCTTCCTAGCTTGCGGCAGCGTCCAGAAACCCCCAGAGCGCCGCGTTGAAGGCCTCCGGTGCCGAGAGGTGGACCGGATCGGAGGCATCCGGTATGACCGTCAATCTCGCCCCCGGCACACCGGCGGCCACGGCGTCCGAGGCGGGGCGCTGGGTGCGGTCGTGAGCGCCGACGATGGCGAGCGTCCGGGCGCGGACGCTGCCCAGGTCGCGCTCGAGGTCGATCCCGGCGAGCCCGTCGAGGACGCTCAGCACGGAGGTCCGGTTGAGGCCCGTCGCAGCCCATCTCGCGTCGGGCAGCGCCCGGATCATCGCCTTCTGCGCGCCCATCGCGAGGCGTCCGTACTTCAGCGCGACCCCCTCGACGACCAGATCGGACACGCAATCCGGTGACCGTTCCGCGGCGGCCAGGGCGACGACCGCACCCAACCCCGAGCCCACGAGGGCCATCGACTCGACGCCGTAGGTGTTGAGCAGCCCGAGCAGCTCGTCGGCCGCGGCGTCCACCGAGAACGCGCCGAGCTTGCCGGGACGCAGGCCCTTGATCAAGGGGGCGACCGCCTTGAACTGGTCCGACGGCATCGCCGTCACCTGGTCCTGCCAGGTCTGCGGGAGTTGTCCGAGCCCATGGACGAAGACGAGGAGCTTCACGTCCGTCACCGTAGCGGCTTGTGGCAGCATGGCGGCCGTGACCACGCCCGATCCCCAGACCGCTGCGGCGGCGGGCGACCGGCTGTCGCTGCGGACCCAGCTGACGCGCTTCATCCTCACCGGCGTGCTCTCGGCGGCCGTCGACTTCGGGCTCCTGCTCGTCGGCCAGTACGCCTTCGGCTGGGATCACAACCTGGCAAAAGCCCTCTCGTTCGTCTTCGGCACGTTGACCGCGTACTCGATCAACCGGGTCTGGACGTTCCGCGCGGCCCACTCACATGGACGCCTTGCCGCCGTCGCCGCGCTCTATGCACTGACGTTCGCGTTGCAGGTCGGCACGTTCGCGCTGCTCTTCCCGCCGCTGCTCACGGCGTACGGCCGCGAGGTGGCGAACGCGGTCGGGTTCGTCGTGGCCCAGGGCCTGGCGACCACGGTCAACTTCATCGTCCAGCGGACGGTGATCTTCCGTCACCCCTGACCGGACGCCGAGGGCGTCCGATCAGCACCGTGTCGGCCTAGAGCAGCTCGACGTCGACGGGCTCGCTGAACACGCCGGACGACGTGGGTGACGACGTCGGACGGAAGCGCATGACGCGGGCGCCGGGGGTGTCCGCAATGCCCTTGAGCTTGCCCTCGGAGTAGTGGATGCCAGCGCCGTCGTCGCAGGCGTAGCCCTCCGGCAGCGTGCCGTCGGCGATGGCCTCGGTGTAGACCGGGACGCGGCCGTCCTCGCCGTCGAAGTGGCAGCAGAAGCTGTTCGGGATGAGCCCGAGGCCGCCACGCACCGCGCGGAACGGGCCGAAGCTGTCGGTGACGAAGCCCTCGCACCAGGCGTTGGCGCCGGCGGCGACGCCGCCGAGGACCACATCGCCGGCCTCATAGCGCTGCTTGAGGGCCTTGCCGACGCCGTGCGCCTCCCACAGGGCCAGCATGTTGACGGTCAGGCCGTTGCCCACCATGACCAGGTCGGCCTCGGCGAGGCGCTCGACGGAGCGGGCGGCGTCCTGCCAGAGCGTCAGCACCATGACGCGGACGCCGAGCGTGCCGTAGGCGTTCAAGAACTTGTTGATGTACTGCGGATCGTCCGCGGACGCCGTCGGCACGAAGCACACCAAGGGGCTTGACTTGCCGGTCAACTCCACGAGGTAACGATCGAGATTGGTGGGAGCCCCCAGGGGCGACATCGAGAATCCGCCGCCACCCATGGCCACGATGTGTGCAGTCATGCGCTCATCTTGGCACGGAACACAGCCGCTTCGGATGGGCTGTTCCGGCCCGTGATCCGGCTGTCCGGCAGGCGCCGCGTCGAGGCCCGTTAGGCTGCCCCCGTGACCGGGATACGCACCATCGGAGTCGTCGGCGGCGGGCAGCTGGCGCGCATGATGGCACCGGCCGCGGCGGCGCTCGGGCTGAACCTCAAGCTGCTGGCCGAGGCCCCCGGTTCGTCGGCGGCGCAGGTGATCGCGGACGTGACCGTGGGCGATTACGCGGACGCCGGCGTCCTCGGCGCCTTCGCGTCGGGCTGCGACGCCATCACCTTCGATCACGAGCACGTGCCTACCGATCTGCTGCGCGACTTGAAGGCGTCCGGCGTGCTCGTTCGACCTGGTCCGGACGCCCTCGAGCACGCCCAGGACAAGGCGGTGATGCGGGCGCGGCTCACGGCACTCGGACTGCCGTGCCCCCGGTGGCGCGTCGTCGACTCGGTTGCTGATCTTGTGGCTTTCGGCCGGGAGACCGGCTGGCCCGTCATCGCCAAGCTGTCGCGCGGCGGCTATGACGGTAAGGGCGTCTTCAAGATCGAGTCGGACGCCGACGCGAACGTCCCCTTCGCGGCGCTCGAGGGTCCCCTCGGACCGACGGAGCGGGACTCGGCGACGTCGGCGTCCGGGCCACGCCCGGTGATCCTGGCGGAGGAGTTCATCGACTTCACCCGCGAACTGTCGGTCATCGTGGCCCGCGGGGCCGATGGCCGTTGCCTGGCCTACCCCGTGACCGAGACCGTCCAGGCCGACGGCATCTGCCGCGAGACCACGACACCCGCACCGGCACTGTCTGCTGAGCGGGCCGACGCGCTCCAGGCCCTGGGCATCGCGGCGGCGTCCGAACTCGGCGTCGTCGGGCTCCTCGCCGTGGAGCTGATGGAACTGGCGGACGGGTCGGTCGTGGTGAACGAACTCGCGATGCGTCCGCACAACACGGGGCACTGGGCCATCGACGGTGCGCGGACGTCCCAGTTCGAGAACCATCTGCGCGCGGTGGCCGGGCTTCCCTTGGGTCCGACCGACGCCACCGCCGCGGTCGCGGTGATGAGCAACATCCTGGGCGGCTCCCGCGACGACCTCGTGGGCGGGCTGGCCGATGTGCTCGCCGCTGACCCCGCGCTGCGCGTCCAGCTGTACGGCAAGGCGGTCAAGCCCGGCCGCAAGGTGGGCCACGTCACCGCTTTGGGTGACGATCTCGCGACGGTCGCCGGACGCGCGCGGGCGGCGTCCGAGGCTCTCGAAGGCCGCCGCACCAACCTGGAGGAGGACCGATGAAGCAGCAGCCGCTGGTGGGAATCGTGATGGGCTCGGACTCGGACTGGCCCACGATGGAGGCCGCCGCGCAGGCCCTCGCCGAGTTCGGGGTGGCCTACGAGGCCGACGTCGTGTCGGCGCACCGGATGCCGGAGGACATGGTCCGCTACGGACGCGAGGCGCACGGACGCGGCCTGCGCTGCCTCATCGCCGGCGCCGGGGGAGCGGCCCACCTGCCCGGCATGCTCGCCGCGCTGACGCCGTTGCCGGTGATCGGCGTCCCGGTGGCGCTGAAGCACCTCGACGGGCTGGACTCCCTGCTGTCGATCGTGCAGATGCCGTCCGGCGTGCCGGTGGCGACCGTCGCGATCGGAAACGCCCGCAACGCGGGCCTGCTGGCGGTGCGGATCCTGGGGGCGTCCGATGCGGGGCTGCAGCAGGCGATGGTGGACTTCCAGGAGTCGCTGAGGGCGGCAGCGGTCGCGAAGGGTGAGGTCGTCCGGGGTCGCTGACGCGAGCTTCGGCGGAGCCGGGGGCTAGATGCTGCCCGAGCCCAGGATCTTGAACAGATCCGAGCCGATGGCGTCCAACAGGGCCTTGCCCTGCTCGAACGTCTTCACCCGGCACATCATGGCGGCCAGGTAGTCGCGCCCCTCGCCCTGCACCCGCCCCATCGAGTTGACCGCCCACAGGCCGTCGCTGCTCTTGAACTCCACCCAGCCGTTCTTCATCTGGACGGCCACGTCGTCGCTGCGCTTGGTGCCGACGCCCCAGATCTGGGTGGGATTGGTCTTGCGCATGACGTCGAGTTCGTACAGCCGATCCTCATCAACGAGCGCGGGGGTGCCGTTGATCAGCGCTGACAGAAGCGTCACCTGGTCGCGCGGGGTGGTCCAGGTCCAGGACCAGTCGGGCCGCTTGGCGTCCCGGTGCGACGACGTCATCTGAAGCTCGTTCGCGAGGCGCTGGTACGCGTCCGCCCCGCCGGCGTAGGCCCACAGCCGATCGGCGGAGTCGTTGTCGGAGTTGATGAGGGCGTTGCTGACGTCGGTCTGCTGCGCGAACGCCAGCGGATGTCCCTCCGAGCGCGCCTGACGCAGCGCCATTGCGGAGATCATCACCTTGGCCATCGACGCGCTCTGCGATGCGTAATCGCCCTTGTGGTTCCAGTCGTTGCCGCTGGTCAGGTCGCGGACGAACACGCCGAGCTTGTCGGTGTTCGCGTCGTAGGTGCGCATGATCGCGGTCAACTGGTCGGCGATCGCGCCTGTGGGGGACGCCGTCGGCCGGACCACGGTCGCGGACGGCTTCGCACACCCGGCGAGGACGGCGCAGGCGCCGAGCAACACGGTCCGGCGGGTCAGCCGCGAACTCATCCGATCTCCTGTTTCCACCCGTTGATCATCGTGGCCATCTTGTCAGACCCGCCGAAACCGGACGCCCCAAGGCGCGCCGCAATCGGCGCACGAGCCCGGCCAGAGGGGAGCCAACCGGGTCGGATACGCTGCGGCCATGCGCTACGTCGTCATCATGGCCGGGGGCTCGGGCACGCGCCTTTGGCCCCTGTCACGCAAGGGAACGCCGAAGCAACTGTTGAAGCTGATCAGCGGCCAAAGCCTGCTGCAACTGGCCTACGAGCGCGCCTCGCGCGTCGTCCCGCCGGAGCGGATCGTGGTCGTGACCGGCGAGGCGTACCTGGACGCCGTGGCCCGCGAACTGCCGGCCCTGCCGGCTGAGAACCTGCTGGGCGAGCCCGAGGGGCGCGACTCACTGAACGCGTGCGCATGGCCGGCCGCGGTGCTGCTGCGCCGTGATCCGGACGCCGTGATCGCGCAGTTGACGGCCGATCACATCATCGAACCGGTCGACGCGTTCGCGGAGGCGCTCGACCAGGCCTTCACGATTGCCGAGTCTTCGCCCGACGTGCTGGTGACCCTGGGGGTCGTTCCGACGAGCGCGCACACCGGCTACGGCTACTTGCAGCGGGGCGAGCCGTTGGCGGATCACCCCGGCGCCTGCGCGGTGGCGAACTTCAAGGAGAAGCCGCCCCTGGCCACCGCGGCGATGTACGTGACGTCCGGCGACTACTGGTGGAACGCCGGCATGTTCGTGTGGCGGGCGTCCACGTTCCTCGAGCAACTGAGGCTGCTGGAGCCGACCACGTACGCCGACATCATGACCCTGGCCGACCATCCCGGACGCCTCGCCGAGATCTTCCCCACCCTGACCAAGATCTCCGTGGACTACGCGATCTTGGAGCCGGTGGCGCACGGGAAGGCGTCCGCGCGAGTGGTGGCCGTTCCGCTGGGGGTCGACTGGCGCGACGTCGGTGGCTTCGCCAGCCTCGGCGAGCTCTTGCCGAGCGACTCCGACGACAACGCGTCCAATGCCCTGATCCAGACCTTGGACGCCACCAACAACATCGTCTTGGACCACAGCGGCTCGGGCCAGCTCATCGCGCTGGTCGGGGTCAGCGACCTCGTGATCGTGCAGACCCCGGACGCGATCCTGGTCGCCACCAAAGACCAGGCAGAGAAGGTCAAGGCGCTCGTCGCCAAGATCGCCGAATCGGCACCGGACTACGCGTGAGAGGCGATGTGATGCTCGACAGCCTCAAGAAGGTGCGTGAGCCCGCCGCCTGGGCGGTGATGGTGATCATCGTCGGATTCATGGTGCTGAACGCGGCTCGCCTGGTGTTCGTCCTGACGCGCGGCGAGGTGCCGGTCTTCGCGGCCTTCGCCGACATCGCCAACGACTCCACGAACCTGACGCTGGTCGCAGCGCTCGTCGCCCTGGTCTGCCTGTGCCTGTTCATCGCGCCGGCCAGCCCGCGTTCAACGACCATCGCGCGCTGGGCGGCGATCATCGTGACCGTGGGCACCGTGCTCACGATCGTGGCCACCGTCCTGGGCCTGTGGGCGTCCAACGGCGTTCTGGGCGTCATCTTCGAGCTGCTCGGGGGACTGCTCGACATCACGCTCAAGGCCGGGGCTGCCTTCGCGCTGTGGACGATCTACCGGGCCGTCGAGGCGGGTCGGATGCAGACGCCCGCGGCCGAGCCCGTCGTCGAGGCGCCACGGGCCATCACGGACGACGCGCCGCCGGTGTGGCGGGCCGCGGAGGCGTCCGGCTCGGTCTGGAAGACGGCGGCGGACGCGGCGTCCGGAGCGGGTCCCGCCCGTCCCTCGGACGCTCCCGACGTGCCGAGGAGTGCCGTGGATGCTCCGACTGAGGCGCCGTACACCCCGGCCGGGGCGTGGGCCGCGAATCCGCGGACGAAGCAGGGTGCCGCGGAGGCCATGGGCTGGCGACGCATCGGGGGAGGGTCTTCTACGACCTCAGAGCCCGAGGCGTAAGGCGACACGCCGTAGCGGTCACCTAAGAATTGGCCTTGATGACCTCTGCGGCTTGACTATCGGCGAACTACAGGCATGTAATTCCTTCAGCACCCCCGTCACCAGGAAGAGGAATCGCATGTCAGAGTTGCTGATCGTCGATCCCTCGGACGACGGCGCCCTCGCCTGGCAAGAGGCCGCTCTCTGCGCGCAGACAGACCCCGAGGCCTTCTTCCCGGAGAAGGGTGGCTCGACCCGCGAGGCGAAGCGCGTGTGCCACAGCTGCGAGGTCCGCTCCGAGTGCCTGGATTACGCCTTGGAGAAGGACGAACGCTTCGGAATCTGGGGCGGGCTGTCCGAGCGCGAGCGGCGCAAGCTCAAGCGTCGCGTCGTCTAGGCGCGGGCGCTCGCGTCGGGCTACGGCGCGCCCCCGTACGATAGGGCCCCATGACCGACGACACCTCAAGCGCTGACCCGTGGGCGTGGGCCCGCCAGGACGACGCTGACGGCGCCGCTGTGAGCGTTTCCCCTGCCACAGTCACGGTCGTGATCGTCGCGCATCAGGGGGAGCGCTGGCTCAAGTCCGCGATCGACTCGGTGACCGCCCAGAACGCGCGGCCCACCCGGCTCGTCGTGGTGGACGCGGGCTCCGACGACAAGACGGCGCAGGTGGCGTCCGACGCCCGCACCCTCGGTCGCGTCCAGGCGGTCGTCCAGGGCGTGAGGGACGCATCCTTCGGCGCCAACGTCGCGCAGGGGCTGCAGGGGCTGCCCGCCGACGAGTGGCTGTGGCTGTTGCACGACGACGTCGTCGCGGATGCCTCGGCGCTCGATCGCCTTCTCGACACCGCGGTGCAGGGCCCCGCGGACGTCGTCGGACCTCTCCTGCTGGAGGCCGGCCGACGCCGCGGACGAGCCGTCCGGGTGAGCGAGGCCGGTCAGACGATGACCGAGAGCGGTGTCATCACGGGAGTCGTCCCGGAGGGAATGGTCGATCAGGGCCAACTCGAGAGCACGCAGGTCCTCGGTCTGAACTCCTGCGGCATGCTCGTCCGGCGGTCGGTGTGGGACGAGCTGGGGGGCTTCGACGACGCGGTTCCGTCCGGTGTCCAGGGGCTGGAGTTCTGCTGGCGGGCACGCCTCGCGGGCCATCGGATCGTGACGCAGCCGCGTGCTCGGGTGGTCCACGTCGAGGCGTCCACGCGAGGCATCCGGGACAACATCGCGGTCGATCCGCACCAGGACAAGCGGCGGTGGGGTCTAGCGCTGCACGAGGCCTTCCGGTCCGGCCCGATGTCGTCCGGTGAGCGCGGACGCCTCGGGGCCGAGTCCTTGCGGCGCGTGCTCGGGTTCGTCGTGGGCAAGGACCTCCTGGACGCCCGCCTGGAGCGCGCCGCCGTGCGCGAGTGGCGCGCGGACCGGGCCAGCGTCGACCGGCTCCACCAGTCATATCTGTCGGCCACGCAGGGGTCTGACCGCTCGGACGAGCCCGTGGGCGCCCTGCGCCTCACCCGGAAGGCGCTGCGGACGCGTCGCCTCGACGAGACCTTTGGACGCATCACCGACTGGCTCTCGGCGTTCGGCGATCGGGGCGGCGGTCTGGGCCTCGAGGCGCTCACGGGTGACGACTTCGCCCGCGACGACCAGACCAAGCGGCGAATCTCGCCCGTCTGGGTGCTCGCCTGGGTCTTCATCGTGGGCGCCCTGGTGGCCAGCCGCGGGCTGCTGTCGTTCGCGCCGTTGTCGGGACCGCAGCTGCTCGAGGTGCCGGACTCGTTCGGGGGGCTCTTCGCCCGCTACGCCGCTGGGGTCAGCGGGGCGGACCCGTCGGCCGGGGCGCCATGGGTCGGGCTCGTGTGGGCGGCGTCGCTGTTGACCCTCGGGCACCCCGACCTGATCGTGAGCCTCGTCCTGTTGGGGGCGGTGCCGGTGTGCTTCTTGTTGGCCTCGCGCGTCTTGGGCCGCCTGGCCGACGACCGGTGGGTGGTCTTGGGGGGAGCGGCCTGCTACGCGCTGGTGCCGGTCCTGACGGGGGCCGTGGCCTCGGGTCAGTTGGGCGCCGTCGCCTGGGCGATCGCCCTCCCGCTGCTCGCCGGCCGGCTCGTGACGTGGTGGCAGGACGGAGAGCCCAGTTGGCCGGTGGTCGGTGGCGTCGGCCTGGCGGCCACCGTCATGACCGCGGCGGAGCCCCTCACCTGGGTGGCAGTCGTCGCTGCGGTGGGCGTCCTGGCTTGGCGGCTTCGACACGGCTGGATCCGGCCGGCGGTCGCCGCCGTGTCGCCCCTGTTGCTGCTCGTGACCCCGTTCACCGCCGAGCTTGCACGGTTCCCCGGACGCCTCCTGACCGGCACGGAGCCCCTGCTGGTGCCGACCAACGCCATGAGCCGGATCGAGTTGTTGCTCGGCCGCGCGGCCCCCGAGGCCGCCCCGGTGTGGGTCGCCGCGGCCACGCTGGGCGTGATCTGGCTCCTGGCCCTGACCGGTGCCGTCCTGAACCGCCGCGCTGCCTGGGCCGTCGCCGTGGCCCTGGGCAGCGCCGCTGTGGCCGTCGTCCTGACGCGCATCGTCGTGACGGTTCAGCCCACCGGGATCCCCACCCATCCGCAAGCGACGGCGTGGATCGTCGGCATGGCTGGCGCCTTGATCTGGGCCGCGGTTCTGGGCCTCGACGGACTGCGCGAGTCGATCGCGGAGAGCACCTTCGATCGGCGGCACGCCTTGGTCTACGCCGTTGCCCTCCTCGCTTGCGGCGCCGTGGCCATCGGCAGCGGCTGGTGGGTCGCCCTGGGACACGCGGGGCTCGAGCGCCGCGCCGGGTCGTCCGTGCCGACCTTCATCCGCAAGGACGCCGCCCGCGACAGCTGCCGCATCGTCACGCTCGACCTTCGGGGCGACCACGTGTCCTGGAACCTGTTGGAAGGCGACTTCGGACGCCTCGGCGACGCCGAGCGTGGGCTGGCCTTCGGCGGCTCGCAGGACGGCACGGCGACGGCCCAGTCCGTCGTGCACCGGCTCGCCCAGGGCTCGGCCGACGAACGCATCGTCAGCGACCTTCAGTCGCTGGGCGTCTGCTACCTGTGGGTGACCGGGGCGTCCCCTGACCAGCGGGTGTCGATCTCGAACGTTCCCGGTCTGGGCGTCGGCGCGGCCGACGCCGACGGCGCGAGCTGGATCGTCCCCGATTCGGGACGCCTCGTGCTCGTGTCCGGGGAGCAGACCACCCGGGTGGACCCCGGTTCGTCGGTGCCCGCCGGCGGCGCCGGACACGTGCTCCTGGTGGCTGAGCCGACGTCGCCCGCCCTCGCGGTGCGCATCGGCGAGGCCTTGGCGACGCGCCTGCCGGACGTCGCAGGTCGTGCGGCCTTCGCCGTGCCGGACGCCGGCGGCGCCGTCACCCTCAACCGCGAGGGGGGAGTCCCATGGTGGGCGGGGGTTCAGGCCGCACTGTTGATCGCGTTGCTGGCCCTGGCCGCCCCGGCGTCGCCGTCGGCGTCCGACGCGCGCGCCAGGACCCCTCGCCACGTCAGGAGGGGCGTGTGATGACCGACTCCCGCTCGACGACCATGCGTCACGCCGCCGCGGCTCGACCGGCGAAGGGGCCGCTGGTGGCGGTCGCCGTCGCGGCCGCGGCCCTCGCCGCCGCGACCGCCTTCGTCCCTGCCATCCGCCCGACAGCTCCCGTCGCGGACGCGTCCGCGGTGCGGGTCACGCGCGCCTGCCCGACCCTGGACGCCGGCGTCCAACTGGGGCTGACGGCCCTCGGCGATGGACTGGCCCAAGCACCCCTGGCCACGCCCACCACGCTGACTCCGGTGACGTCGCCGCAGGTCATCGCGCTCGCCAAGGACCCGGGCAGGATCTCGGCCCCGGTCGGGTCCCCCTTCTGGGGCGTCGTGTCGGCGTCCGCCGCGACGGACGCCGACCAAGGTCTGTCGCTGGCGGCCTGTCGCTCGCCGCGCGCGCAACAGTGGTTCGCGGGCGTGCGGTCGAACGCCAACGCACGCTCTGAGGTCGTGCTCGTGAACCTCGACACCACCGAGGCGAGCGTGAACATCAACGTCTACGGCCCGGACGGCGCCCTCGCGGCGCCAGGAGCGCGCGGCGTCGAAGTTGCGGGCCGCAGCCAGCGGATCCTGCCCATGGGCCCGCTGGTGGACGCCGCCACGCCCGTGACACTGGAGGTGGCGACGTCCACCGGACGCGTGGCCGCGTTCGTCCGGCAGCGGCTCTTCAACGGCACCGCGCCGCTCGGGGCCGACTGGATCTCGGCGACGGCCGAGCCGGACGAACTCGCGGTGATCGGGTCGGTGCCCGCGGGCGACGGCGCCAGGACGCTGGTCATCGGCAACCCCGGCGACCGGACGGCTCAGGTCAAGGTCGAGGTGCTCGGTCCGGACGGGGCCTACGCGCCGGTGGGCATCGAGACCGTCGACGTGCCCGCGGATTCGACGCGAACCTTCCCGCTCGACCAGGTGCTCGGCGGCAAGAGCGCGGCCCTGCGTTTGACCGGCTCGCGTCCGATCGTCGCGGCCGTCGAAGCCGCGACGGTGGGTGACTGGGCGACGCTGACCGCGCACGCCGGAGTCGGCGCGAAGGCGGTCGTGAACGTCCCGTTGCCCGGGGGGATCGCCCCGGTCGTGACCGTGGCCAACCCCGGTGCCGAGGCCGCCCACGTGGAGGTGAAGATCACCGACCCGTCGGGCAAGGTGCTGCTGGAGAAGTCCCAAGACGTCTTGGCCTCCGCGGCGCTCACCTTCGAGCCGGGGCCGACTGCTGGGCTGCTGCTGAGCGTCGTGAGCTCGTCACCGTCGATGCGGGTGAGCTTGGCCGCCACCGGTGCGGTCGGGACGGTGACTGGCATCGCCATGGTGGGCGTTGCGGACGCCTCGTCGCCGGTCCCGGCGGTGGTCGTGACGCGCGATCCGCGCCTGGGCGGCTGACTTAGTCGTCCCAGTCCGGATCGGCCTCGCGATGGCCCTCGGGATCGATCTCGTCGACGCTGATCCCGGTGATGCTGGCCAGCTGCTCCACGATCGTGCGGCACACCAGGATGCGGAGCCCCTTGCGGGTCGCCGCTCGGCGTTCGAGCGGACGCCGGAACAGCACGATCTGCCCGTTCACCTCGACGGTGGGGGAGAGCGCGGCCGCCAGCGGCACCCGGCTCGGATCCCACGAGGTGGCGATCGTCGGGACGTCCTCGATGCCGACGTCCACCGAACCGAGCGCCCGCGGGCACGTCCGGGTGATCTGCGCGAGGGCGTCCGAGACGCAGTGGGCGAAGAACGAACGGCGGTCCGGACGCGTCTTCACGCTGACGGCAGCTCCGGTGTAGGGATTCGGCCACGCGAGGCGTCCGCGGAGCCCGCGGCCGTGTCGATCCCTGCTCTTCACCACGGTCGAGGAGCCTAGCCGACACGCGCTGAGCCTCGGGGTTTCGCCGGGGCTCCCCACCTAAGCTCACCGGTGTGATCGCCAGGCGCTGCTCCAAGGCGGGCTGCTCGGCGCCCGCGGTGGCCACGTTGACCTACGCCTACACCGATTCGACGGCCGTCGTCGGGCCGCTGGCGCTGCGCTCCGAGCCCGGCACCTACGACCTGTGTCGGGTGCATTGCGGACGCCTCAGCACGCCGCGCGGCTGGGAACTGATCCGGCTGCCGATCGACCCGGACGCCCCCTCGCATTCGTCGGACGACCTCGCGGCGCTGGCCGACGCGGTGCGCCAGGTGGGCCTCGGTTTCGAGGATCGCCCCGCCCCCGAGCCTGCCCTGTCGAGGCGCGTCGGACACCTCGGTGTGGTCGCCGACCACGCCCACGATGGCAGGTAGGGTGAACACCCCCGAGGAAGGACCACCTGTGAGCGAGATCGCACCCGAGGTGCTGGGCCTGCTGGTCTGCCCCCAGTGCCATCAGCAACTGAGCCTCGACTACGAGGCCGCCGAGCTGATCTGCTGCAACCCCGCTTGTGGGCTTGCCTTCCCGGTGCGGCAGGGGATCCCGATCCTGGTGACGGACGCCGCGCGAAAGCCCGAGCGCTGAGATGAGGGAGTTCGACGACTCCCGACTCGACGAGCCCGACGCGCTGCGCAGCGGCGACGCCCTGCTCCGCCCGCTCGCCGAGGCGGGGGCGAGGCTACGCCGCGAGGTGGCCGCCGCCGAGGGCGCGCTCGCATTGTTGAGCAACGAGGGACGCCCGCGGGCGGTCATCGCGATCGGCCCCGAGGCCCGCCTGCTGCGCGCCGTACTGGAGCCCACCTGTCCCGTCCCGTTCGTCGCCTGGCCGGCGCTCGGACTGCCCGGCTGGGTGGGCCCGCTGGACGTCGTGGTGGTGCTCGGCGGCGTGGGCCCCCAGCCGCTCGACTGCGTGCGCGAGGCCTTGCGCCGCGGGTCACGCGTCCTGGTGACGGCCCGTCCCGACTCCCCGCTGGCCGAGCACGCGGCTTCCCGGCTCACGACGTTGCTGCCGTCCACGACGACCGATCCGCTCTGCCGTGCGGTCACGGCGTTGATGGCGCTCCACCAGCTCGGTCTGGCCACGCAGGTCGACTCCGAGCCCATCGCCGACGCCCTGGACGCCGTCGCGCAGGCGTCCGCGCACGCGAAGGATGTATCGGCCAATCCGGCCAAGACCCTGGCCCTGGAACTGGCCGACGCGTCGCCGCTGATCTGGGGCGGGTCCGTGCTGGGCGCTCGTGCCTGCCGCCGCATCGCGGAGGCGGTGCGGTCGGCGTCCGGTCGGGTGGCGCTGGCCGCGGACGCGACCGAACTCATCCCCCTGCTGGCGCAGACGGCCCCGAAGGACCCGTTCGCGGATCCCTTCGACAGCGACGGCGAGGAGCGGCGTCCGAGCTTGGTGATCGTCGACGACGGACTGGGGGACGCGGCGTCCGACTCGGAACGCGACATCCTGGAGCACAACGCGCGGGCCGCCGACGTCCGGGTGTCGTACCTCGTCCACGAGACCGGCGCGGACCTGGTCCGCTACGCCACCGTCCTCCAGCAGGGCCGGTTCGCAGCCGCGTACCTCGGCATCGGCCTGGGGCGCTCCGAGCCGTCCTGAACTACAGGCTCTTGACCAGCCACGCCCCTTCGGGACGGAAGCCGAGGCCTTCCAGGTAGGTCTGGTGCTCATAGGTCCGGGTCGAGGCGAGCAGCCGTTTGAATCCGGCGTCGGTGAACGTGGCCTTGCCGTCGCCGTAGAGCCAGCGGCCCTGCCGGGAGTCGCGATAGCGCGGGGTCACGTAGTCGAGGACGATCGTCAGCTCTTGGCCCTCCGGACGGCCCATCAGGATGCCGGCCGGGAAGCCGTGCCGGGTGATCAGCCGGACGAAGGGGGCGTCGGCGTCCGGGTCGAAGTCGGGCTGGGACTTGCGGATGTCGGCCAGGTTCGCGCGCAGGAAGTCGGTCAGGAACGGATGCCCGGGCTCCATCGGCACCGCCGCGATCTCGGACGCCGCGGGCGCGGCGAGTCCGGACCGCAGGCGCCACAGGCTCATCAGGGCGATCGCGGCGCTCGCGATCACGACGGGCCAGGTCCCGGTGAGGACGCCGTAGGCGCAGAAGCCGATCCCAGCCAGCGCCATGACCGCCCGTGGCCAGACGACGCCCCGGATGCCCAACGCCACGAGGTACAGCGCCGCCGCGCTGTACCCCAGCCCCTGGACCCATGCCGGCATGCGATCAGCCTCGCGGGATCTCGACGGAGTCGAGCGTGCAGCGCCCGGGGGTGAGGTTCGACCAGTCCTGGTCGTGGCTCAAGACGGCGATCGCGGACGTCGGGAAGTGCGCGGCCACCTCGTCGGTGAGGGCGGAAGGGGCTGCCAGCTTCGTGACCAGGTCGCTCACGCCCGGCTCGTGGGCGATCAGGACGACGACCGACGCCGACTCGGGGGTCCTAGCGAGGACGCCCAGCATCGTGTCGGCCGACGCCGCGTAGAGGCAGTCCGACGTCACCGCGTGAGCGGCGCTCGCGCCGCCCAACTGGGCGCACTGCCACGTCTGGACGGCCCGCGTCGCCGAGGAGACCCAGACCAGGTCGGGTGCGTGGACGGCCAAGAACTGGCCCGCCACCACGGCGTCCCGCGTGCCGCGACCGCTGAGCGGACGCCGATGGTCAGGCTCGTTGGTCTTCCACGACGACTTGGAGTGCCGCATCACCAATAGCTTGTTTTCGCCCGACATAGGCGCATCTTAGGGGGTCAGTCGGAGGAGTCCGAGCCCCCGGCGCCGGGGTTGAGGCTCTCCCAGATCTCCTTGCACTCGGGGCACACGGGGTACTTGTCGGGGTTGCGGCTGGGCACCCAGACCTTGCCGCAGAGCGCCACGACCGGCGTCCCGAAGACCATGGCCTCGGTGAGCTTGTTCTTGGCCACGTAGTGGCTGAGGCGCTCGTGATCGCCCGCGTCGAGCCGGGCGTCGGTGCGCTCGTCGAGGACGGTCTGGGAGCCGGGAGCGAGCTGGGTCATGGCGCCATCGTAATTCCCCCTGCGGGGCGACGGCATGGTGAGATGGCGGGCGTGACATCCCCGGCCCCCACCTCAGCGGCGCTGGCGCAGCGGCCGCTGATCGCGGGCTTGCTGGTGCTGGTGACGGCCGTGGCCTTCGAAGCACAGTCGGTGTCGACGGCCATGCCGGCCGCCGCCGCCGACCTGGGGCAGCTCGATCTCTACGCCTGGGCATTCACGGCCTTCGCCATCCCCCAGATCGTCGCGATCGTCGCGGGCGGACGCCTCTGCGATCGCTTCGGCCCGGTGCGTCCGCTGCAGCTGGGGGTGCTGATCTTCGCGGCCGGGGTGCTGTTGTCCGCCCTCGCGGTGTCGATGCCCATGCTGCTGGCCGGACGCTTCGTCCAGGGGCTCGGCGGTGGCCTGACGAACCTCGCCCTCATGGTCGTGGTCGGACGCGCGTTCCCGCCCGCCGACACGAGCCGGCTGATGACGTACTTCTCGTTCGCGTGGATGTTGCCCTCCTTCGTCGGGCCGGGTGTCGCGGCCTGGCTCGTGCACGTCTGGAGCTGGCACGCCGTGTTCTGGGCCGTCCTGCCCGTGGTGGGGCTGGGCGTTGCGCTGCTCGGACCGGCCCTGGCCCATCGGCCGCTGCCCGGTCTCGGAGCCGCGCCCGCCGGCACCCGCACCCTGTTGGCGGGGCTCGGCCTCGCCGTGGGGGCGGCGGTCGTCCAGGCGGCCGCCCAGCTGGGCTCGCTGTGGGGGATTCCCCTGGGCGTGGCCGGCGCGCTGCTGCTGGTGGTCGGTATCCCGCGGCTGATGCCGCGCGGCTGGCGTCCGTTGGGCGTGGGTCTGGCCGGGGTCATCGCCTCCCGGTTCTTCTTCTCGGGGGCCTTCAGCGTCACCTTCGGCTTTCTGCCGCTGATGATCGTCAAGCTGCGCGGCCAGGAGCTGTTCGTGGGTGGCATCGCGCTAACGGTCGCGTCCTTCGGCTGGACGTTCGGCTCCTGGGTGCAGTCCCAGCGCTGGCTGCACCTCAGCCGAGACCGGATCACGACCCTGGGCACCGCCCTGGTCACCGTGGGCCTATCGATCGTGGCCTCCGGGTCGTTCGTGCTGGAGGTCCCGGTGGCGGTCGTGATCGCGGGTGCCACGATCGCCGGCGCCGGGATGGGGCTCGCGATGCCGAGCACGTCGATCCTGATGATCCAGCTGTCGCCGACCGACGAGCTCGGCCACAACACGTCCGCCCTGCAGGTGGCCGAGGCGCTCGGCAACGCCGTGATCGTGGGCGCCGCGGGTGCCCTCTTCGGCGCGTTCAGCGGGGCGGGCGATCTCCGCAACGCGTTCGGCTGGGCCGCCGCGCTGGCGGCGGCGTGCGCGGCGGCGTCCGTGGCCTTCTCGAGACGATGCGGGCACGTCGAGAACCTCTCGGCCAGGCCCTGAGAGCGGACGCCCGCGATTCAGTCGAGCCCGAGAGTGTTTGTGGCTAGACTCTCGACTCCGAGACAAGGAGCCGTGCCCATGGACGAGGTGGACCGTATTCTCGCCGCCTGGAAGCGGGAAGCTCCGGAGTTGGACGTCGAGCCGCTTCGGGTGTTTTCCCGCGTGAGCCGGCTGGCCCGGCACCTCGACCTCGCCAGGAAGGAAGCGTTCGGCGCGCAGGGCCTCGAGGTCTGGGAGTTCGACGTCCTAGCCGCGCTTCGCCGCAGCGGCGCCCCCTATGAGCTGTCTCCGGGGGCGCTGATCCACGAGACCCTGTCCACCTCGGGCACCATGACGAACCGGATCGATCGGCTGGCCGCGCGCGGCATGGTCGAGCGCCTGCCGGATCCGCGCGATCGCCGAGGCGTCCGCGTTCGCCTGACGCGTACCGGACGCCAGGCGGTCGAGGCCGCCCTCACCGACCTGGTCGCGTCCGAACACACGCTGCTGCGCTCGCTGTCCAGGGACGACGTCGATCGCACGGCCGACCTCCTCCGCTCCCTGATCGCTCCCTTCGAAGGAGAAGACTGACATGGCCTTGGCCCACCCCGATCTGCAGCGGCTCGCGGACGCTCACGGCATCGCGACCGAGTTCTGGGACTGGAAGGGTCGGCTCACCCCGGTCAGCCCTGAGACGGTCGTCTCGATCCTGGCCGCGCTCGACGTGGACGCCTCGTCCGGCGAGGCCATCGCGACGGCCCTGGCCGAACTCGACCTGAAGCCCTGGCGTTCCGCCCTGCCCGCTTGCGTGGTCATCCAGGCCGGCACGGGCACCCACGTCAACGTTCACGTGGACCACGGCCGCGAGGCGCGGCTGAGTGTCCGCCTCGAAGAGGGCGGCGAGCGCGACACCTACCAGGTCGAGAACTGGGCACCGCCGCGCTGGGTGGGCGACCGGTTCCTGGGCGAGGCGACGTTCTGGGTCCCGGGTGACCTGCCGCTCGGCTACCACCGCCTGCACCTGGAGTCGGAGGACTGGAGCGTCGAGTCGTCCCTGATCGTGACGCCGGCGTTCCTGGGGCTGCCTCCAGCGATGGGCAATCGCCGGATCTGGGGCTACGCGACCCAGCTGTACAGCGTCCGCTCGCACGAGAGCTGGGGGATGGGCGATCTGGCCGATCTCGGCGATCTGGCGACGTGGTCGTCCACCCAGCAGTTCGCCAACTACGTGCTCGTCAACCCGCTGCACGCCGCCGAGCCGATGACGCCCCTGGAGCCGTCCCCGTACCTGCCCAGTAGCCGCCGCTACGTCAACCCCCTGTACCTGCGGCCGGAGTCGATCCCCGAGTACGCCGTGCTGGACGAGAAGGCCCGCCGACAGATCCGTGGGCTCAAAGAGAAGCTGCTCGCCGAGGTCGGCTCGGTCGATCGCATCGAGCGCAACCCGATCTTCGTCGCCAAGCTGGCGGCGCTCCGCATCATCTTCGACGCCGGTCGAACGCCGGCGCGCCAGATGAGCCTCGACGACTTCGTCCGCCGCGAGGGCCGCGGTCTGACCCAGTTCGGGACGTGGTGCGCCCTGGTCGGCGCCCTGGGGATGAATTGGCGCAGCTGGCCGAAGGAGTACCAGCGGCCGTCCTCGCCGGAGGTCGCCGCCTTCGCCGCCGAGAACGCCGCCGACGTCGAGTTCTTCGTCTGGCTGCAGTGGATCGCCGACACCCAACTCTCGGGCGCCCAGTCGGCCGCCAAGGACGCCGGCATGCGCGTCGGCATCGTCAACGACCTCGCCGTCGGGGTGTCGAAGGAGAGCGCCGAGGCGTGGGTGCTCGGCGACGCGTTCGCGTCCGGTGTCGAGGTCGGCGCGCCGCCGGACCACTACAACCAGCTGGGCCAGTCCTGGGGGCAGGCGCCGTGGCGTCCGGACCGTCTGCAGGAGCTGTCGTACGCGCCGTTCCGGTCGATGGTGGCCGGCATCCTGCGGCACGCGGGCGGCGTCCGGATCGACCACATCATGGGCCTGTTCCGGCTGTGGTGGATCCCGGACGGTCAGCCGCCGACGCAGGGCACCTACGTCCGCTACCCGCATGAAGCGATGGTCGGCATCGTCGTGCTGGAGGCGCAGCGGGCCGGTGCCCTCGTCATCGGCGAAGACCTCGGCACGGTCGAGCCGTGGGTGCGCGACTACCTGCGCGGACGCGGCATCCTCGGCACCTCGGTGGCCTGGTTCGAGTCGGGCCACGACGGAGCGCCGCTGGCCCCCGAGGCCTACCGCGAGTTCTGCATGGCGTCCGTCACGACCCACGACATGCCGCCGACGGCCGGGTACCTCGCCAAGGACCACATCGCGCTGCAGGCCGAACTCGGCCTGCTGACCGAGGACGTCGGGGTCGAGGAGCAGAACTTCGACCGGCAGCTCGACACGTGGCGCGCGATCCTGTGGGACCGGGGGCTGTACCACCCCGGCGAGGAGGGCGACGACGACGTCGAGGCGATGGTCCTGGCGCTGCACCGGTTCGTGCTGCAATCGCCGGCCCTGGTGGTCTGTGCTGCGCTCGTGGACGCCGTCGGCGACCGTCGCACCCAGAACCAGCCGGGCACGGTCGACCAGTACCCCAACTGGCGGGTGCCCCTGTCCGGACCCGACGGCACGCTGCTCTCGCTCGAGGACGTCTTCCGCAGCACGCGGGCTCAGCGGCTCGCCTCGGTCATGAACGGCTTCGCGACGCCGCTGGTCGGGATGCGCTGATCAGGAGTTGGTGCGCCGCACCCGAACGCCAGCCTCGGTGAGCGCTTCGGTGACGGCGCGGACGCCGTCCGGATGCACGGCCGCGGTGAGGTCGAGGAGGACGGTGGTGGCGAAGCCGAGCCGTGCGGCGTCCAGGGCCGTGGCCTTGACGCAGTAGTCGGTCGCGATCCCGACCACGTCGACGTCCGTCACGCCGCGGCGGTGCAGGAAGTCGGCCAACGGCGTCCCGTGTTCGTCGCGTCCCTCGAAGCCGGAATAGGCGGCGGCGTGGCCGCCCTTGGCGAACACGCCCGCGAAGGTGCGATAGGTGAGGTTCTCGTGCAGCATCGCGCCCAGGGTGTCCTCGACGCAGTGGGGCGGCCAGGTCTCGGCGTAGTCGGGGTCGTCGGAGAAGTGCGTCCCCGGATCGACGTGCGCGTCGCGGGTCGCGACGACGACGTCGTAGGGGTGCCCGGCCAGGTAGCTCGAGATCCTGGACGCCGTGGCGGCCCCGCCCTCGACCGCGAGGTTGCCGCCCTCGCAGAAGTCGTTCTGCACGTCGACGATAACGATGGCCTTGGTCATGGCTGAACCTCCGGATCGATGATCGTGGGGATGGCGGCGTCGCCGCGGCTCATCTTGTGCGCCGCGCGTGGCAGTTCGGCCCGGGAGGCGGCGTGGCGGGCGCGGGCGGCCGACAGGGGCTCGCGTCCGACGATCCGTCCGGCGTCGATGAGCGGCACCAGCAGAGCCCGGTCGTCGCCGTCGTCGACGGGCGGCCTTCCGATGCCGATCACGTCGGCCTCGGCGATCCCGCGCGCGTTGCGCCTTCTCAGGGCGTACTTTCGGCCACCGATCGTGGCCTTGTTGGGCGAGCGCTTCTGCACCGGTTCGAGGGTGGCGTCGGCGGCGTCCGAGTCGGCGCGGGCCACGATCTTGTACACCATCGAACAGGTCGGCGCCCCGGAGCCGGTGACGAGCGAGGTGCCGACGCCGTAGCCGTCTACGGGGGCGCCCCTCAGGGCCGCGATCTGATACTCGTCCAGGTCGGAGGTGACGATGATCCGGGTCTTCGTGGCGCCGAGCGAGTCCAGGAGGGCGCGCACCTCCACCGCCTGCTCGGCGAGGTCGCCCGAGTCGATGCGGACGGCTCCCAGCTCGGGTCCGGCCAGCTCCACGGCCGTCCGGACGGCGGCCTCGACGTCGTAGGTGTCGACCAGCAGCGTCGTGCCCTTGCCCTGCGTCGCCAGCTGCGCGCGGAACGCCTCCTCCTCGGAGCCGTGCAGCAGGGTGAAGCTGTGCGCGGCCGTCCCGGCGGTCGGGACGCCGTACGTGCGTCCGGCTTCGAGGTTCGACGACGCCGCGAAGCCGGCGATGTAGGCGGCCCTGGACGCCGCGACCGCGGCCCGCTCGTGGGCGCGCCGCGCCCCCATCTCGATGCACGGGCGATCGCCGGCCATGAGCGTCATCCGGGACGCCGCCGCCGCGACCGCGGAGTCGTAGTTGTAGATGCTCAGCAGCAGGGTCTCGAGGACGCAGGCCTCGGCGAACGTGCCCTCGACGATGAGCAGGGGAGCGTTCGGGAAGTAGACCTCGCCTTCGCCGTAGCCCCACATGCTGCCGGTGAACCGGTAGTCCGCGAGCCAGGCGGCCAGGTCCGGCGAGATGATCTTGGCTGTCGTCAGGTAGTCGAGCTCGGACGCCTCGAAGCGGAACGCCTCGACGGCGTCCAGCATGCGCCCGACACCGGCGAGGACGCCGTAGCGGCGTCCGTCCGGGAGCCGGCGGGGGAACAGCTCGAACACCGTCTTGCGGAAGGCACGGCCGGACGCCAGCGCGGCGTCGAGCATCGTCAGCTCGTAGCGATCGGTGAGCAGCGCCGTTGACCCGTTCATGGGGGCCACCCTATTGGGCACTCGTGAAAGAATGTGTGGCGTGACGAACCCATCCAGCCCCGCGCAGCCGGGGGCCGGCACGGCGATCGCCGACCGACCCGCCGAGGTCGTGCAGGGCCTGAAGGAGTGGGTCTGCATCGTCTGGGACGACCCTGTGAACCTGATGTCGTACGTCACGCACGTCTTCAAGACCTACTTCGGTTACCCGCGCGACAAGGCCGAACGCCTGATGATGCAGGTGCACTCGGAGGGCCGCTCGGTGGTTGCTTCGGGTTCGCGTGAGGCGATGGAGCGCGCCGTCTCGGCGATGCACGGCTACGGGCTGTGGGCGACCCTGGAACCGAGCGAATGAGGGCCTTCCGTCGTGTGGGCGACCACCTCGAAGCCGAGCTTGAGGAGTTCGAGGTCGCCCTGCTCGCCTCACTGGTCGAGCAGCTGCAGGACATCCTGGGCGGCCCGGATTCCGGCCAGCCGCCGGCCGGATTGGACGCCTTCGAGCGGCTCGCCGCGGCGAGCGCCACGCAGGTGGAACTCGACCACGACGACCCCCTGATCGAGCGGCTCTTCCCGGCGGCCTACACCGACGAGCGCGACCGGGACTTTCGGCGGTTCACCGAGGACGATGCCCGCCGGACGCGACTCGACGAGGCGTCCGTGGTGCTCAGCGATCTCGCGGCGACGGCCGACGGCGCCGAGCCGCTCCGGCTGGCCGACGACGACTTCGAAGCCTGGGTGAAGACGATCAACGCCCTGCGGCTCAGCCTGTCCGTGCGGCTCGGCATCACGGACGCCGACAGCCTCGACGCCCTGCAGGGCCTGTCGGCGCGCGATCCGCGCACGCACATCCTGGACATCTACGACTGGCTGGGGTTCGTTCTGGAGTCCTTGCTGGACGCCAGCGCCTGAGTCGCTGCTGGCCTGGACGCGCCGGATCGGCAAACGCTGACCTTTGCGGCACATGCTGATCGCGGGACGTGGGCGTTTCTCCCGGGGGCGAGCGTTTGTCGTCACGACCGGAGAGCATCCGCTCCATGGGGAGTTCTCCCCCGAACGGATTCGTGGCGCCTTCGAGTTAGGGTGTCCGAGTTCACGGGCCTCCTGACTCACCTTCGCTCACCTTCGTGGCACGTGCTTACGTCTGGAGCTGAGCGTTTGCCTCGGCGGTGAGCGTTCGGCGCTGTCGTGCCCGCTCGTCGTTGGGCTGGACGCGCGGGTTCATAGCTTGGCTGGCGGGACGCGTCAGGTGACGTCGGTGTCCACCCAGTCGAAGGTCTTGGTGACGGCCTTCTTCCAGCTGCGGTAGAGGCGGTCTCGCTCGGCGGCGTCCATGGTCGGCGTCCAGCGCTTGCCGGCGGCCCAGTTGGCCACGACGTCCGCCTCGCCGGCCCAGAAGCCCACGGCGATGCCCGCGGCGTACGCGGCCCCGAGCGCGGTCGTCTCGGCGACGACCGGACGCACGACCTCGACCCCCAACTGGTCGGCCTGGAACTGCATCAGCAGCTCGTTGGCCGTCATGCCGCCGTCCACCTTCAGCTCGGTCAGCCGGACGCCCGAGTCGGCCTCCATCGCGTCCAGAACCTCGCGCGTCTGGTAGGCGGACGCCTCCAGGGCGGCCCGGGCGATGTGGGCGCGGTTGACGTAGCGGGTGAGACCCACCAGTGCGCCGCGAGCGTCGCCGCGCCAGTAGGGCGCGAACAGGCCCGAGAAGGCGGGCACGAAGTAGGCCCCGCCGTTGTCGTCGACGGACGCCGCGAGGGCCTCGACGTCGGCTGCCGAGTCGACCAGCTGCAGGTTGTCGCGCAGCCACTGGATCAGCGAGCCGGTGACGGCGATCGAGCCTTCCAACGCGTACACCGGGGCGGTGTCCCCGATCTGGTAGCACACCGTGGTGAGCAGCCCGTGCTTGCTCGGGACGGGCTCGGTGCCGGTGTTCATCAGCATGAAGCAGCCGGTGCCGTAGGTGTTCTTGGCCATCCCCTTCTCGAAGCAGGCCTGGCCGAAGGTCGCGGCGTGCTGGTCGCCCAGATTGCCCGCGATGGGGGTGTCGATGAGCAGTCCGTCCTTGGCTCCGTAGCCGTAGACCTCGGCCGAGGACGTGATGGTCGGGAGCATCGAGATCGGGATCCCCATGTCGGCGGCGATCTCGGGGTCCCAGGCGAGGGTCTTGAGGTCCATCAGCATCGTCCGGGACGCGTTGGTGACGTCGGTCACGTGGACGCCACCGTCCGGCCCGCCGGTCAGATTCCAGATGAGCCAGGTGTCGATGGTGCCCATGAGCAGCTCGCCGGCCTCCGCTCGGGCGCGGGCGCCGTCGACGTTGTCGAGGATCCATCGCACCTTGGGGCCGCTGAAGTAGGTCGCGAGGGGGAGCCCGACGCGGGCCTTGTACTTGTCGGGGCCGTCCGCGCCGCCCAGGTCGGCCACCAACTGGTGGGTGCGGGTGTCCTGCCAGACGATGGCGTTGTAGACGGGGACGCCCGTTGCGGCGTCCCAGACGACCGCGGTCTCGCGCTGGTTGGTGATGCCCACCGCCGCGAGCGCGTGGCGGTTGATGTCGGCCTTGGCGAGTGCCTCGCCCACGACCTCGCGCGTGTTG
>Ga0208693_1000459_pt1 | contig 33040 bp, 40 predicted proteins | sample AD_UKC071_MetaG_FD_184438 | JGI IMG/M metagenome (GOLD analysis project Ga0208693, IMG submission 184438) | Active sludge microbial communities of municipal wastewater-treating anaerobic digesters from USA - AD_UKC071_MetaG (SPAdes) (version 2) | ecosystem: Engineered > Bioreactor > Anaerobic >... | reverse complement strand
CCATTGCCCGCAGTTCTTCGGCCTGTTGAAAACCTCCCGCGGTGTGCCCAGCATGGCCAGCCGTCCTTTGTGTAAAACGGCGATCCGCTCCGCCCGGGCCGCCACTTCCTCCATGTTATGGGTTACAAGCACCACAGTGCTTCCCTCTTTTTGCCGGAAACTTTCAACAAGGTCCAGCAACTGCCGCCTGCCCCGGGGGTCGAGCCCCGCGGTGGGCTCGTCCAGCACCAGCACCTCTGGTTTCAGGGCCAGCACGCCGGCTATGGCAGCTCTTCTCATGTTGCCGCCGCTCAGCTGGAAGGGGGACTGCCGCTCCGCCTGCTCCGGGTCCAGGCCCACCAGCCGCAGCGCCTCGATCACCCGCTGTCGCACCTCGTTCCCGGACAGGCCCATGTTCTTTGGCCCGAAAGCCACATCATCAAAGACGGTTTCTTCAAAAAGCTGCTGCTCCGGGTGCTGAAAAACCAGCCCGACCCTGCGCCAGAGGTCGCGGCGGGCCCTTTTCCCGGACACGTCGACGCCGCAGACCCGCAGCTTTCCCGAGGTAGGTGCCATAAGCCCGTTGAAATGCTGGATCAAGGTGGACTTGCCGGAACCGGTGGCCCCCACAATAGCAAAAAACTCTCCCCTTTTGATTTCCAGGGAGATCCCCTCAAGGGCGGTAACCTCAAAGGGCGTTCCCGCTGAGTAGACGTGGGTCAGGTTTTCGGCGCAGATGATGGGTGACATGGCAGCCGTCCCCCTGGTGATAAGGTTTTGGCATGGCCGGGCCGCCCCGGCCTAAAGCAGTGGACCTTCCCCCTGGGTGTCCCGTGAACCGGCGGAAGCAGGGCAATCTATGTTGAGCCGGGGCAAGGAACCTGTCCCCCGTCCCCCCGGGAGGCAGGAAAACCGGCCCCCTGCTTCACCGCTGCCCTGCAGCATGTCTCTACAACCCCGCCCCCTTGAAAACCAGGACAACCATCCCCCCGGCTACCTGGATGTGGCCCCTGGGTGTGGCGGTGTCCCCTGGTTGTGGGCTGAATCAACAGTCCCCGTTTCCGGTATAATCCGGTGAAAGCAGGAAACAACCCAGGCTAAACATGTATCCTGAGCGCCTCAACCAGTGAGCATAGCCCTGTAGGGAGAGCTTCTACTTTACAAGCAGGGGGTCGCAGGAGCGACCCCTGGACTGTCTATGGATGGTCCAGGAAAGCTCGCTTACTCAACTGCCTCGCCCCTGGGCCAAGCCTTTTACCACCTGGACTAGGTCATGGACGGAGAGGGGGACGCCGGGCATGAAAAAGCCCCGCCGTTTGAGACCGCGGGCTATTTCAGCCGGGGCCGGCAGTTCCAGGCCCAGCTCTTCCAGCTGCCTTGCCCTGGCGAAAACCTCTTCAGGCGGTCCATCCAGGGCGATTTTCCCCGCCGCCATGACGATAACCCGCCCGGCCAGGGCCGCTTCTTCCATGTAGTGGGTGACCAGCACCACTGTTGTCCCCTGGGTCCGGTTCAGCCGCTGCAGGGTCTCCAGCAGTTCGCGCCGCCCGGCGGGGTCCAGCATGGCCGTAGGCTCGTCCAGGACCAGGCAGGCAGGCCGCATGGCCAGGACCCCCGCCAGGGCCAGCCGTTGCCTCTGTCCCCCGGAGAGGAGGTGGGGGGCGTGCTGCCGGAACCGGGACAGCCCGGCCAGGACCAGGGCCTCCTCTACCCGCTCCCGGACCTCCGGGGGCGGGATCCCGAGGTTTTCGGGTCCGAAGGCCACGTCTTCTTCCACCAGGGTGCTGACAATCTGGTTGTCGGGGTTCTGAAAGACCATGCCCACCCGGCGCCGGATTTCCCAGAGGTTTTCGGGCAGGGCGGTGTCCAGCCCGTCCACCAGGACCTGTCCCCGGGTAGGCAGGAGAAGGGCGTTAAAGTGGCGGGCCAGGGTGGATTTCCCAGACCCGTTGGGCCCGGCAATGGCGACAAATTCCCCTCTCCGGATCTCCAGGTCCACCCCGGATAAAGCCGTGGTTTCCCCGGGGCGGCCGCTGTCGTAGGTGTAGGAAAGGTCCCTCACCTGAATCATAGCTTCCTGCAACATAAGACCAGTACCTTTACCCTGTTCAACAGTTGCACATGTTCAAAAACAACCATGGACTGGCTCTGCGGCTTTCCCCGGCCCACTGGTTACTCCCTGGTTACCCCTACACCAGTTCTAAAATAACCATTTGCGCCGCGTCGCCGCGCCTCTGGCCCGCTTTGATGATGCGGGTATAGCCGCCCGAGCGTTCGGCGTATTTAGGAGCAATACTGTCAAATAACTTGCGTACCACTTCTTCTTCGTAGATATAGGCCAGGGCCTGGCGCCGGGCGGCCAGATCTCCCCGCTTGGCGATGCTGACCAGCTTTTCGGCAATGCTTCTTACTTCTTTGGCCCTTGCTTCCGTTGTATTGATCCTCTCGTCGCGGAAGAGGGATGTGACCAGGTTGCGGAGCATGGCCTTACGGTGCCCGGTGTTAACTCCTAGCTTTTGGTAGCCCATTGTTTATGTCCCCCCTTAGTCCTCGTCCTTCCTGAGCGAGAGGCCCAGCTCAGCCAGCTTGTTGACCACTTCCTCCAGGGATTTCTTGCCCAGGTTGCGGACTTTCATCATGTCTTCTTCGTTGCGCTGGATTAGCTCCTCCACCGTGTTGATCCCGGCACGCTTCAGGCAGTTGTAGGAACGGACGGAAAGGTCCAGTTCCTCTATGGTCATTTCGAGGATTTTATCCTTTTGTTCTTCTTCCTTTTCCACCATGATTTCCACGTCGCTCAGGCTCTCGGTGAGCCCGATAAAGAGGCGGAGGTGGTCGTTTAAAATCTTGGCCGAAAGGCTGGTAGCCTCGTCCGGCCGGATGCTCCCGTCGGTCCAAACTTCCAGGGTCAGCTTGTCGTAGTCTGTGATCTGGCCGACCCGGGTGTTTTCAACTGTGTAGTTGACCTTGCTGACAGGAGTAAAGACAGAGTCGACGGGGATTACCCCGATGATGTGGTCTCCCTTCTTGTTGCGCTCCGCCGAGACGTAGCCCCGGCCCTTGGCCACCGTGATTTCCATGAAAAGCCTGGCGCTATCCTCCAGCGTGGCAATAACTAGGTCCGGGTTCAGGATCTCTACGTCGGCGTCGCAGATGATGTCGCGGGCGTAAACCGTCCCCTCGCCGGAAGCCTCGACCCGCAATATTTTTTCCTCGTCCCCGTGAAGTTTCAGGCGCAGGCTCTTAAGGTTTAAAATGATGTCCGTTACGTCCTCCACGACTCCCGGAATGGTTGAAAACTCGTGCAGGACGCCGTCAATTTTAACCGAGGTAACAGCCGCCCCCGGCAGCGAAGACAGCAGGATCCGCCGCAATGAATTGCCGAGGGTAATTCCGTAACCCCTTTCCAGTGGCTCCACCACAAACTTCCCGTATGTGTTGTCGTCACTCATCTCGACGATTTCAATTCGGGGTTTTTCGATTTCCAGCATAACATTCCCTCCCTTGGCCGGAACTGGTTAAACTGGCCGCCGGCAGCGGCGCCATGGCGTATGGGCCTGACACCAATACCCTGGTTTTGCTTGAGCCGGCCGGAAAGCACGGTCCGCTCCCCGCGGCCAACTGGCCTATCTGGAGTAAAGCTCGACAATAAGGTGTTCCTGAACCGGGGCGTCTATCTGTTCCCTCAGCGGGAGGGCTATAACCCGCCCTTCAGCCTTGTCGGCGTCATACTCGAGCCATGCCGGGGGAGTACGGTCAGCCGCCCGCTCCATCAGTTCCTTGATCCTCGGTGATTCTTTACTTTTATCACGGACGGCGATGACATCTCCGGCCCGGAGCAGGTAGGAAGGGATGTTGACCTTCCGGCCGTTTACGGTAAAGTGGCCGTGGCGGACCAGCTGCCTGGCTTCAGCCCTGGAGGAGCCCAGGCCCAGACGGTAAACCACGTTGTCCAGGCGTCTTTCCAGAAGACGCAGCAGGTTTTCACCGGTAACGCCCGGCTGTCTTTCGGCCTTCTCAAAGTAGCGCCGGAATTGACCTTCCAGAATGCCGTACATGCGGCGTGTTTTTTGTTTTTCCCGTAGCTGGAGGCCGTACTCGGATACTTTTTTACGGCCCTGGCCGTGCTGGCCCGGGGCGTAAGGCCTGCGCTCCACAGCGCAGCGTGGAGTGTAGCACCGGTCACCTTTCAGATAGAGCTTCAAGCCTTCCCGGCGGCAAAGCCGGCAGACCGATTCTTTGTACCTTGCCAAAAACAGTGCACCTCCTTATACTCTCCGGCGCTTGGGCGGCCGGCAGCCGTTGTGGGGGATAGGTGTTACGTCCTTAATCACGCTTACTTCCAGCCCGGCAGCCTGAAGGGAGCGGATGGCCGCTTCCCGGCCGGCGCCCGGCCCCTTAACCATGACTTGCACTTCTTTCAAACCGTGTTCCATGGCTTCTTTGGACGCCTTCTCGGCGGCCAACTGGGCGGCAAAGGGAGTGCTTTTCCGGGAGCCCTTGAAGCCAACCCCGCCGGCGCTGGCCCAGGCAATGGTATTGCCCTTCTCGTCGGTGATGGTGACGATGGTATTATTGAATGTCGATTTGATATGGGCAACGCCCGACTCTATATTCTTGCGTTCACGCCTTTTGGTTCTTGCTACGCGACGCGCCATTGGACAACCTCCTTAAAACTATTTCTTCCTGCGGACGCCGACGGTTTTGCGCGGCCCCTTGCGGGTCCGGGCATTGGTCTTGGTCCGCTGGCCCCGCACTGGCAAGCCACGGCGATGCCTCAACCCCCGGTAACACCCGATTTCAATCAGGCGCTTGATGTTTAAAGCAACCTCACGGCGCAGGTCGCCTTCCACCTTGTGCTCCTTCTCAATTACTTCCCGCAGCCTGTTGATCTCATCCTCGGTCAGGTTTTTGATCCGGGTATCGGGATTGACATTGGTCTGGGCCAGGATCTTTTGGGACGTAGGCTTTCCAATGCCGTAGATATAGGTCAGGGCGATCTCGACGCGCTTGTCCCTGGGCAAGTCTACGCCAGCAATACGTGCCATATATTATTAAACACCTCCTGGTTTACCCTTGCGTCTGCTTGTGCTTGGGATTTTCACAAATTACCATAATTTTGCCCTTCCTGCGGATGACCTTGCACTTTTCACAGATGGGCTTAACGGACGGCCTGACTTTCACCGTGTATTCCCCCTCTTGGTCTTTAGTCGTTAGTCGTTGGTCCATTTAGTCGTGAGTCGTGGGTCGTTGGTCTTTGGGATGTCAAATTGGTCTTGATACCAGACATTTGGTCATGTGTCGTTAATTTCTTGGGATGTCGCACTAAAAACTAACTACAATATTTAATACCCAACGACTAACGACCAAAGACCAACGACCACTACTTGTATCGATATACGATCCGGCCGCGGGTCAGGTCATAGGGAGAAAGCTCCACCATCACCCGGTCGCCCGCCAGGATCCGGATAAAGTTCATGCGGATTTTGCCGGATACGTGGGCAAGCACTTTGTGGCCGTTCTCCAGTTCCACACGGAACATTGCGTTCGGCAGCGGTTCAATGACGGTGCCCTCCACTTCAATTACATCTTGCTTTGACATCAGGGATCAAGCCAACCTCCTTTATGGGTAGATTTCACTCTCTAGCTCTTCCAAAAGACTCTTCAGCCCTTTCCGGACATCCGCGTTGGTGATTCTTTTACCGTCAATCGCTTTTTCCTGTATTTCGCTGGCGATCAGGCCACAGGACTTGATGTGCCGGATGTTTTTTCGTTTGGGGCTTTCAACTTTACGCAAATCTCCGTCTGCCACCCGGACTATTGTCTCGCTTTCGATCCCTACCACCAGATAGTAACGGCCTTTGTCCCGGCCCTGTCTTGACTTGACCAGGAGCCCGATTTGCGCTCCAACCATGCTGCTGTCACTGGACCGGCGGCTCTTTGTTCCGGGATTATCCGTCCCTTCTATAATCTCCACCTTCTTCGCTCCCTCTCAATCGGAAAACTCAGCCACTAAAACATCCTCTTACTTCTTTGCGACTGCGGACTGCTGACGGCTCAGAGCTTCGTCAGGATTTCTGGTTCTCCGTTTGTGATTGCGATGGTGTGCTCGAAATGGGCTGATAGTTTTGCGTCCAGTGTTACGACCGTCCAGTTGTTTGAAAGAGTCTTTACCTGATAAGTGCCTATGTTGACCATCGGCTCAATCGCTAATGTCATTCCGGCCATCAACCGGGGACCTCTCCCGGGCCTGCCGAAGTTCGGCACCTGGGGGTCTTCATGGGGCTTTGCACCAATGCCGTGCCCCACATAGTCCCGCACCACTGAGTACCCCCGGCTTTCCGCATGGGTTTGAATGGCGTGGGAAATATCCGAAAGCCGGTTTCCCACCACGGCCTTTTCAATACCCTTGTACAGGGATTCCTCAGTTGTCCTCAGGAGCTGGAGGGCTTCTTCGCTGACATCACCCACAGGGAGAGTTACCGCACTGTCCCCATAATATCCATTTATTTCCGTTCCAATATCAATACTGATAATATCTCCATTTTCCAGTTTTCTTAAACTGGGAAGACCGTGCACCACTTCTTCGTTGACCGAGGTGCAGATGCTGTAGGGATACCCGTAGAGTCCTTTGAAGGCTGGGCGCCCGCCTGCTTTGATGATGAAGTCCTCGGCCAGCCGGTCCAGTTCCCTGGTGGTCACCCCAACTTTGACCGCCTTGGCCAGCTCTGCATGGGTCCTGGCGTTAATCCGCCCGGCGTCGCGCATGTAGGTGAGCTCCCTTTCTGACTTGCAGCTAATCACGAGCTCACCTACTTGATAAAGCCCTGGTAGCTGCGCATCAGCAGGTGCGACTCTACCTGCTTCATGGTATCCAGCGCTACGCCGACGACGATGAGCAAGGCGGTTCCCCCGAAGTAGATGTTGGGGATCCGGGTTGCCAGGAGCACAAAGCTAGGCAAAATTGCTATTAAGGCCAGGAAAATGGCACCTACCAGGGTAATCCTGCTCATTATGCGGGCGATATATTCCGCTGTTGGCCGCCCAGGGCGGAGACCCGGGATAAAGCCCCCGTATTTCTTGATGTTGTCGGCAACATCAACGGGATTCATAATTACAGCGGTATAGAAATAGGTAAACCCTATAATCAAGAGCGCGTAAATGATCGTGTGCGCCGCCGTTCCCCAGCCCAGCCACTGGGCGTAAAAGTTCGCAAAGGCTGTGCCGGAAAACCACTGCACAACGGTTTCCGGGAACATCAGCAGGGACGAAGCGAAAATGATGGGAATCACGCCGGCCTGGTTTACCCTGAGGGGCAGGTGGGTGGTCTGCCCGCCGTAAACCCTGCGCCCTACCACGCGTTTGGCGTACTGGACCGGGATCCGGCGCTGGCCTTCATTAATTGCCACAACCCCGGCGATGACCAGTGCTCCGATAACTACCAGGGCCACCACGCTCAGGATGTTAATGGTACCTGCGTTAAGGTATTCAATGAGGCGTACCGCGCCCTGGGGCACCCTGGAAACGATCCCGGCAAAGATCAGGAGCGAGATCCCGTTGCCGATGCCCTTATCCGTGATCTGCTCGCCCATCCACATCAGGAAGGTCGTTCCCGCGGTGATGGTGAGGGCAGTGGTAACGTAGGAAATGGGACCCGGGTTCTGCAGCGACCCGCTAACCCCGATGACCATGCCCAGACCCTGGATGAAGGCCAGGACCACGGTGAGGTAACGGGTGTACTGGGTAATCTTCTTGCGCCCCTCTGGACCCTCCTTGTTCAGCCGCTCCAGGTGGGGAATGACCACGGTGAGGAGCTGCATGATGATGGAGGCGTTAATGTAAGGCGTAATGCCCATGGCAAAAATAGCAAAATTTTTCAGAGCCCCGCCGGAAATAACGTCAAAGAACCCAAAAATAAGCCCGCTGTTAACCAGCTCGGCAAACCGTTCGGGGTTGACCCCGGGAATGGGGATGTGGGCACCCAGCCGGAAGATAAAGATCATGCCCAAGGTGAACAGGAGTTTTGTCCTGAGCTCGGAAACCTTGACGGCGTTCTTTAAACTATCCAGCAATTAAATCACCTCTGCTTTGCCGCCGGCAGCCGTAATCTTTTCCTCGGCCGACTTGCTGAAAGCCTGGGCTTGCACGGTAAGAGACTTTTCCAGGTTGCCATTACCCAGTATTTTTACCCCGTCTCCTGTTTTGCGAATGACCCGTGCGGCAAGCAGAGTTTCAGGATTAACGGTGGCTCCGTCCTCGAAGCGGTTCAGTTGTTCCACGTTAACGGCGATGATTTCCTTGCGGAATTTATTGTTGAAACCGCGTTTGGGCATGCGGCGCTGCAAGGGCATCTGGCCGCCCTCGAAACCCGGGCGCACACCGCCGCCGGAGCGGGCTTTCTGCCCCTTATGGCCCCTTCCCGCCGTTTTGCCGAGACCAGAACCAATTCCCCGGCCCACGTGGGTGGGCTTATGCCGGGCCCCATCCGCCGGTCTTAGTTCATGGAGCTTCACGGTAACACCTCCTTAGGCTTCCTCAACCTTGAGCAAATGTCCTACCTTATTGATCATCCCCCGGATCTGCGGGGTGTCTGTCTTGACTACACTACTATTGGTCCTGGTCAGCCCCAGGGCGCGCACGGTGGCCCTCTGGTCTTCCGGGCGTCCAATCAAGCTTCTGACCAGGGTTATCTTCAACTTGGCCACGTTCATTCCTCCTCTTAGCCCAACAAATCTTCCACCGATTTTCCCCTCAAACGGGCGACTTCTTCAGGAGTCTTCAAGCTCTTCAGCGCCTCCATGGTCGCGTTAACCATGTTGTTGGCGTTGTTGGAGCCCAGGGACTTGGTGAGGATATCCCGCACTCCGGCCAGTTCCAGAACCGCACGCACCGGACCGCCGGCAATAACGCCGGTACCGGGGGCAGCGGGCTTGAGGAGGACCTTGCCGGCCCCGAAAACCCCGGTAACTTCGTGGGGAATGGTGGTGCCGGAAAGGGGTACCTTGATCATGTTCTTCTTGGCGTCTTCAATACCCTTGCGGATAGCTTCCGGGACTTCGCCGGCTTTGCCCAGCCCGGCGCCTACATGCCCGTTCTCGTCACCCACCACCATCAGAGCGGAGAAGCTGAACCTCCGGCCGCCTTTGACCACCTTGGCCACACGGTTGATGTAGACGACCCTTTCCTTTGTTTCCAGTTTGCTGGCGTCTATCCTTGCCATCTATTTCCCTCCTTTACCTAGAACTCTAGTCCGCCGGCGCGGGCAGCTTCTGCCAGGGCCTTAATCCGGCCGTGGTAAATGTAGCCGGCGCGGTCGAACACTACCTTCCTGATGCCTGCCTCCAGGGCCTTTTTCGCCAGCAGGTCGCCCACTGCCGCCGCGGCCTCTTTGTTACAGGCCGAGGGAAACTTGCCTTTCAGCTCGGGGGACAGCGTGGATGCCGCCACCAGGGTGGAACCCCTATCATCGTCGATGATCTGCGCGTATATATTTCTCAGGCTGCGGAAAACATTCAGCCGGGGTCGTTCGGCAGTACCGTAAATTTTCTTGCGGACCCTCAAATGCCGTTTAGCCCGCAATTTTTTACGGTCTGGTTTTTTCAGCACGTTCGGTCACTCTCCCTCACTATCTACCTTTTAGCGCCGGCTTTACCGGCCTTGCGCCGGATATACTCGCCCTCGTAACGGATACCCTTACCCTTATAGGGCTCGGGTTCGCGCACCGCGCGGATGACTGCGGCCAGGGCTCCGACCTTTTCCTTGTCAACGCCCTTGACGCTGATTTTGTTCGGCGCCGGGACTTCAATCTCCAGGCCCTCGTCGGGCTCAATTTCCACCGGGTGGGAGTATCCTACGGCAAGTACCAGTTTTTTGCCCTGCTTGGAGGCCCGGTAACCGACTCCCACCAGCTCCAGGTTCTTCTGAAACCCGTTGGTCACGCCCGCCACCATGTTGTTGAGCAGCGTGCGGGTAAGCCCGTGCAGGGACCTGTGCAGTTTATTGTCACTGGGCCGCTCCACCAGCAACCGGCCTTCTTCATATTTTATGATCATGTCCGGGTGCAGGTTTTTTTCCAGCTGCCCCTTGGGCCCCTTGACCCGAACCCTGTTGCCTTCGATCTGGACCTCGACGCCGGCAGGCACCGGGATGGGCCGCTTACCAATCCTGGACATCTAACACACCTCCTGTAATGCGACTACCAAACGTAACAAATGACCTCGCCACCCAGTCCTTCCTTGCGTGCCCTTTTATCGGTCATAATTCCCTTGGACGTTGAGATGATGGCGATGCCCAGTCCTCCTAAAACCTTGGGCACCTGGTCCTTTCTGGCGTAGACCCGCAGTCCCGGCCTGGATATGCGTTTCAGGCCGGTAATGACCCTTTCCTTACCGTTACCGTATTTAAGATAAATACGGATGATACCCTGTTTGCCGTCGTCGATGAACTCGCAATCCCTGACGAACCCTTCCTCCTTAAGGATGCTGGCAATTGCCTTTTTCACTTTGGAAGCAGGCGCCTCAACTGTATCATGATAAACCGTATTGGCGTTGCGAATACGTGTCAGGAAATCTGCAATGGGATCGGTCATAACCATGCTCTCGCTACCTCCTTCCTGATTACCAGCTGGCTTTACGGATGCCCGGAATTTCACCCTTATAGGAAAGCTCACGGAAACAAATCCGGCAGATCCCGAATTTTCTCATATAGGCGTGGGGCCTACCGCAGAGTTTGCAGCGGTTGTAGGCGCGCACCTTAAACTTGGGCGGGCGGGCCTGCTTGATAATCATTGATTTTTTTGCCACCAATTTCCCCCCTTTTAGTTTACCGGGTGACTTAGGTTATTGTCTTACCGGCGCTAGGCAGCCCGGAAGGGCATGCCCATTAGCTTTAGCAGTTCCCGGGCTTCTTCGTCGGTTTTGGCTGTTGTGACAATGATGATGTCCATACCCCGGGTTTTGTCGATTTTATCATAATCGATTTCCGGAAAGATGAGCTGCTCTTTGACGCCCATGCTGTAATTGCCCCGCCCGTCAAAGGACTTGGGGGAAAGCCCGCGAAAGTCCCGCACTCTGGGCAGCGCTACGTTGACAAGCCTGTCCATGAATTCGTACATGCGGTTTCCCCGCAGGGTCACCTTGGCCCCGACGCTCATCCCGGCACGGAGCTTGAAGGCAGCAATGGATTTCTTGGCCTTGGTCACAACCGGCCTCTGGCCGGTGATGGTCATAATATCGTTAACCGCTGCGTCGATGATCTTGGAGTTCTGAATTGCTTCACCCAGTCCCATATTAACGACTATCTTTTCCAGTTTGGGGACCTGCATGATATTTTTGTAACCGAACTTCTGGATCATAGCCGGCACGACTTCGTTTTTGTATTTATCTTTCAGTCTGGGCACTGCGCTACCTCCCTTCTAAGGCAGTGGAACGCAAGCCGCCGGCCCTTAAGGCTGCTGAACAGGTCCCGGGGATATTAAAAACCATTTCCTCCAGTCCTTTGCCTTACGGCCTCCGGCATCGCCTTGCGTCCCGCGACCTATATGTTTTCCCCGCATTTCTTGCAAATTCGCACCTTTTCACCGTCTTCCAGGATTTTTTTAGCGATCCTGGTGGGGTTATTGCACTTGCCGCAGTACAGCATGACGTTGGAGCTGTGGATGGGGGCCTCTTTTTCCATGATGCCCCCCTGGGGGAGCCTCTGGGTGGGTTTGGTATGGCGCTTGACAATGTTTACGCCTTCCACCACCACCCTGCTCTGTTCCGGTATGACGGACAGGACTTTACCCCTCTTGCCGGCGTTCTTGCCGGTGATCACCAGTACCGTGTCACCTTTGCGGACGTGCAGTTTGGGTCTACCTATGTTTTTGGCCTTCCTTTGGGCCATGGTTTATTTCACCTCCAGGTTGGGCCGTGGACTTGTGGCATGGGTCTAAAGTACTTGCGGTGCCAGGGAGATAATTTTCATGAAGTCACGGTCCCTCAATTCCCGGGCCACCGGCCCGAAGATCCGGGTCCCCCGCGGGCTCTGGTCGTCCTTGACGATCACCGCGGCATTTTCGTCGAACTTGATATAGGTTCCGTCAGGCCGGCGGATTTCTTTCTTGGTCCGCACCACCACGGCTTTAACAACATCGCCTTTCTTGACAACGCCGCCTGGCGTGGCTTCTTTAACGGAACAAATGATGATGTCGCCCACGCTGGCATACTTGCGGCGCGCCCCGCCCAGGACGCGGATACACATCAAACGCCTGGCGCCTGTGTTGTCAGCCACTTGGAGCATGGTCTGAACCTGAATCACAGCTACAACCTCCTTACTCGCGAAGCGGGAGGCAAGATGTTGAAATGAGCCTTAAACCTCACTTCTCACTCTCACGCTTATATTTGTTCTGCTCTTTCCAGGATTTCGATGACCCGCCAGCGCTTTTCCTTGGAAAGTGGCCGGGTCTCCATCATTTTTACCTTATCACCGATACGGCAGGCGTTTTTCTCGTCGTGGGCCTTGAACTTCTTTGTCCGGCGCACGATCCGCTGGTACAGGGGGTGCCTGACAAGTGTTTCAACAGCCACAACGACGGTTTTGTCCATTTTATCGCTTACAACCCTGCCGGTGAGAACTTTGCGCTTGCTCTGTCCTTCCAATCTTTTACCCCCTTTAGGCCCGCTTGATCCCCAGTTCCCGCTCACGCATGATGGTCTTGACCCGGGCAATCCTTTTGCGGACTTCCTGCAGCTTCATCGGGTTATCCAGCTGACCGGTGGCCATCTGGAATCTCAATTTAAAAAGCTCATCCTTGGAGTCGCTGAGCTTTTTGTTCAGCTCGGCATCGGTCATTTCGCGAAGTTCTTTAGCCTTCATTGACCTCACCTACTTCCCCGCGTTTCACAAACTTTGTTTTAATCGGCAACTTGTGCGATGCCAGGCGCAAGGCCTCCCTGGCTACTTCTTCCGACACGCCGTCCAGCTCAAACATGATCCGGCCCGGCTTGACCACGGCCACCCAGTATTCCGGAGAGCCTTTACCGGAACCCATCCGGGTTTCCGCAGGCTTCGCAGTGATGGGCTTATCCGGGAAAATTCTAATCCAGACCTTGCCGCCCCGCTTGATATAACGGGTCATGGCGATACGGGCTGCTTCAATCTGGCGGTTGGTGATCCAGGCCGGTTCCAGCGCCTGCAGGCCGTATTCACCGAAGTTTATTTCCTTGCCGCCCTTGGCCCTGCCGGTCATCCGGCCGCGGTGCTGTTTGCGGTATTTTACTCTTTTAGGTATAAGCACAGTTCCTATTCGCCTCCTTCACCGGCGGCGGTGTTCCCTTCCGTGGCCGGGGCCTTCGGGGGTAGCTTGGCTGCCGGTAAAACTTCGCCCCTGTAAATCCAGACTTTGACGCCGATTTTACCGTAGGTGGTGTTGGCTTCGGCAGTACCGTAATCGATGTCCGCGCGCAGGGTATGCAGGGGCACTTTGCCTTCGCTGTACCACTCGGTACGGGCTATTTCAGCGCCCGCCAGCCGGCCGCCGCAGGCTACCTTGATCCCCTTGGCGCCCATTTTCATGGAGCGGGAAACCACCTGCTTCATGGCCCGCCTGAAGGAAACCCGCTTTTCCAGCTGGGCGGCCACGTTTTCAGCCACCAGCTGCGCGTCCAGTTCGGGAACTTTGATTTCAACGATGTTCACGTTAACCTGCTTGCCGGTCATTTTCTCCAGCTGCTTGCGCAGGTTTTCCACTTCCGCGCCGCCCCTGCCGATGACGATGCCCGGCTTGGCAGTGTGGATGGAAACTTTGACCCTGTTGGCGGCCCTTTCGATCTGAATCCTGGAAATACCCGCCTGGAAAAGTTTCTCCTTAATGTATTTGCGTATCTTTACGTCCTCGATGAGGAGGTCGGCGAAGTTCTTCTTGTCTGCAAACCACTTGGCTTCCCAGTCCCGGACGATGCCGAGCCGCAAACCCTTAGGATTGACTTTTTGCCCCACTAAACCCTATCCCTCCTTCTTTTCAGCCTTCTTCTCGGACTTCTTCTCAACTTTTTTTTCAGCCTCTTTTTCCCCGACTATAACGGTAATGTGGCTGGTGCGCCTGCGTATTAAGTCGGCCCGGCCCATGGCCCTGGGCATGTAACGTTTCCATGTGGGCCCCTGGTCCACATAACAGGCCTTGATATATAACTCATCCCTGTCCAGTTGCAAGTTGTTTTCGGCGTTGGCCACGGCAGACTTGAGAACCTTGGTAACGGCCTGCGAAGCCCGCTGCGGTGTATACCTGAGGATTCCCAGGGCTTCATTGACGTGCTTGCCCCTGATCAAGTCCACCACCTGGCGTACCTTGCGCGGGGATATCCTTACGTATCTAGCTATGGCTCTAGCTTCCAATGGAACTTACCCCCTTTGGGTCTTTCCTTACTCTGATTTGTTGCACCCTGCGCCTTTGGCCAGCCTAGTCTGACTCTTTGCGCTAAAGTGACTTACTTCAGTGCCGTAGACCTTTCCGTGTGGGCCCCGTGCCCCCTGAAAAGCCTTGTGGGCGCGAATTCACCCAGTTTATGTCCAACCATGTCCTCGGTAATATAGACGGGCACATGCTTCCTGCCGTCGTGCACCGCAATGGTGTGGCCCACCATGGCGGGGAAAATGGTGGAAGCCCTGGACCAGGTCTTAATTACTTTCTTTTCGCCAGTTTCATTCATTTTATTGATCCTGGCAAGAAGTTTCGGATCACAATACGGTCCCTTTTTTAGTGAGCGGCCCAAACTCTAGCCTCCTTCCGTTTTGGTGGTTGGTCGTGGGTCGTTGGTCGTTGGGGAGTTTAACGAACAATTTCTAACAACAACTACTTGACCCGTAATCCGCTTTATTAAACCTATCCACTAACGACTAACCACTATGTTGGTCGTTGGCCTTTGGTCGTTGGTGAGTTTAACCAACATCTTATGCCAACTACTACTTGTTACGTAATTCGCTTTATTAAACCCAACCACTACTTGGTGGTTGGTCGTTTGTCGTGGGTCGTTGGGGAGTTTAACCATTTTGGTCATGAGTTTTGGCAAGTTGTTCCTATGGTTCCCATCAACCACAACCTGGTTCGGGTTTATCTTTCGTAAACCCAACCACTAACGACTAACGACCAACGACTATTTGGTTCTTCTTTTCACGATAAGCCTGTCGCTGGGCTTTTTCTTACGGGTACGGGCGCCCAGGGCCGGCTTGCCCCAGGGTGTAACCGGGTTGCGGCCGATGGGTGAACGGCCTTCGCCACCGCCGTGGGGGTGGTCCACAGGGTTCATCACGACGCCCCGGACTGTGGGCCGGATCCCCAGCCAGCGCTTACGTCCGGCTTTGCCGATGGTGATGTTTTCATTTTCCACGTTGCCCACCTGGCCGATGGTGGCGCGGCATTCCTGAAGCACGAGGCGCATTTCGCCGGAGGGCATCCGGATGTGCGCGTACCTGCCTTCCTTGGCCATGAGCTGTGCCGCGGTTCCGGCGGAGCGGACCAGCTGGCCGCCGCCCCTGGGATACAGCTCGATGTTGTGGATCATGGTGCCCAGGGGAATATCCTTAAGTGGCAGGCAGTTGCCCGTCTTGATATCGACACCCTCGCCGGACACCACCGTCTGGCCCACCTGCAGGCCGAGCGGGGCGATGATATAACGTTTTTCGCCGTCGGCGTAGTGAAGCAGGGCAATCCGGGCTGTACGGTTGGGATCGTATTCAATGCTGGCAACTTTGGCCGGAATCCCGTCCTTATCCCGCTTAAAATCGATAATCCGGTACATGCGCTTGTGCCCGCCGCCGCGGTGCCTGACTGTGATCCTGCCCTTGCTGTTTCGCCCGGCTTTTTTCTTGAGCGGTTCCAGCAGTGATTTCTCGGGCTCTGTTTTGGTAATCTCATCAAAGGCGGAGACGGTTACAAAACGGCGTCCCGGTGAAGTCGGCTTGAACTTTTTTATAGCCACAGGGGAACACCTCCTCTACTGCACACTTTACATACCTTCAAAGATTTCTATCTTGTCGCCCTTACGCAGGGTCACGATGGCTTTTTTGCGGTCGGGCGTCTTGCCGGGAATATTACGGACTCTTTTAGTTTTACCCTTGATCCGGATGGTGTTTACTTTTTCCACTTTCACCTTGAAGATGGTCTGTACCGCCTGCTTGATTTCCGTCTTGTTGGCCCTGGGGTCAACTTCGAAGGTATACTTGTTATCCTCCAGGAGGGACGTACTTTTCTCGGTGATCAGGGGCTTCTTTAAGACATCATAGGGGTCCACTAGACGAACACCTCCTCGACCCTGGCTACTGCGTCCCTGGTGATTACCAGTTTATCGTAGGCCAGGATGTCGTAAACATTGAGGCCCTCAGCATGAAGGGGCTTGATGTTCGGGATGTTCCGGGCCGATTTTTCAACGGCTTCGTCGTTATCCGCAGTAACCACCAGAGCGTCATCCACCTTGAGGTTGTTCAAGATCTTGACCATCTCTTTAGTTTTGGGCTGCTCCAGGCTGAGCTCATCCAGAACAAGCAGGTCCCCCGCCTGCACCTTGGCGGACAGGGCCGACTTCAGGGCCAGCCGCCTTACTTTTTTGGGCAGGGAGTAACTGTAGTCCCTGGGATGGGGTCCGAACACAACCCCGCCGCCGCGCCAGATGGGGGAGCGGATGGAACCGTGCCGGGCCCTGCCGGTGCCCTTTTGGCGCCAGGGCTTCCTGCCGCCGCCCCGGACTTCACTCCGGGTTTTGGTATCGTGGGTACCCCGGCGCTGGCTGGCAAGCTGCATAACAACGGCATCGTGCAGGACCGGCCCATGTACTGGAACGCCGAAGATCTCATCCTTCAGCTCTATCTCGCCGACCTGTTCGCCGTTTGTATTATACAAGGCTACTGTAGGCATGCCATTAATCCTCCTTCGCTGGATGCGGGCCCGTTCCTTAAGGGTCTGTACCCTCTCACGCCCGGGTCCCGCATCCCGTCATTCGTTATCCGCGGTTCTTGGTGGATGGTTTGACCAGCACCAGGCCGCCCTTCGGGCCGGGGATGGCCCCTTTCACGGCCAGCAGGTTGCGGTCGCCGTCCACCCTGACCACTTCCAGGTTCTGGACCGTGACCCGCGCTGCGCCCAGGTGACCGGGAAGTCTCCTTCCTTTGAACACCCTGGCCGGTCCCTTCGCTCCCAGGGAACCGGGGCGGCGGTGGTACTTCGAACCGTGGGCCATGGGCCCGCGGTGAAAGCCGTGGCGCTTGATCCCGCCGGCAAAGCCTTTACCCTTGCTGGTCCCCACCACGTCAACCCTCTCGCCCTGGGCGAAAATGTCAGCTTTGATTTCCTGGCCCAGCTGGTAGGCCCCCGGGTCCTCCACCCTCAGTTCCCGCAGGTAACGCAGCGGGCGGACTCCACTGGCTTTAAAGTGCCCTTTCAAGGGCTTGTTAAAAAGATTTTCCCTTTTCTCACCAAAACCTATTTGAATGGCCGCATACCCGTCTTTTTCCGGAGTCTTTATCTGAACCACATAGCACGGGCCGGCCTCAATTACCGTAACAGGAACGGCAAGACCATCACCGGTGAAGATCTGGGTCATGCCGACCTTTTTTCCCAGAATACCTTTGGGCATAATTGCACCTCCGTTAACGGTAAGCCCGCGGGCTGGATTTTTTAAACCGGGCCTTTCAATCCGCCTACCGCAAGCCCGGTTTGATATTCCACGCTGCGACTTCCGTTATCTGTGGCAAGAGGTTGAGCTGGTTCTCAACATTGCCTCTTTTTAATATATTTCTTAAAGGACGTGTAAAGCTTAACTTGTCCCGCCTTGTTTTTAGAGCTTGATCTCGATATCCACACCGGCGGGCAGGTCCAGGCGCATCAGCGCGTCCACGGTCTTGGGTGTGGGTTCGAGGATGTCGATTAGACGCTTGTGGGTGCACATTTCAAACTGCTCACGGGAGTCCTTGTTCACGTGAGGACTGCGCAGGATGGTATAGACATTCTTTTCCGTGGGCAGCGGGATGGGCCCGGCTACAGAGGCACCGGTCCGCTTCGCTGTTTCCACAATCTTTTGGGCAGACTGGTCCAGCATATGATGATCGAAGGCTTTAAGCCTGATCCTGATTTTTTGCTGCATCCTTATAGCCTCCTTATTTCGCCCGATTTCCGGACATTTCTCGGTGAAAATTCCCCATTTCGGCAGCAGCCTTCTGCAGCCGGCGGCTGGCTTATGTTATGACCAACCACCAGCGACCAACCACCAACCACCAAAATGGCAACCTTTCACCTCATCGCATAAATAGCGTTTAAATGGGACAAGGGGACAGGTTCCTTGTCCCGGTGCACCTACTCGTTGATGGCCGTAACCACGCCGGCGCCCACTGTGCGGCCGCCCTCACGAATGGCGAAGCGCAGGCCTTCCTCTATGGCGATGGGGGTGATCAGTTCAATGTCGATTTTGACGTTATCCCCGGGCATTACCATCTCGACGCCCTCGGGCAGGGTGGTCACGCCGGTGACGTCGGTGGTCCGGAAGTAAAACTGGGGACGGTAGCCGTTGAAGAACGGGGTGTGCCGGCCGCCTTCTTCCTTGGTCAGGACGTATACCTCAGCTGCAAACTTGGTGTGGGGCTTGATGCTCCCGGGTTTGGCCAAAACCTGGCCCCGCTCTACTTCTTTGCGGTCGACACCCCGCAAAAGGCAGCCAATGTTGTCGCCGGCCTGGCCGTAATCCAGGATCTTCCGGAACATTTCCACGCCGGTGACCACAGTCTTGCGCGGTTTTTCGGTGAAACCGACAATTTCTACTTCATCCTGCACTTTGATCTGGCCCCGCTCCACTCTGCCGGTGGCAACGGTGCCCCGCCCGGTGATGGTGAAAACGTCTTCTACAGGCATCAGGAAGGGCTTGTCGATGGGCCGCTCGGGTTCAGGAATGTATTCGTCCACGGCGTCCATGAGCTCCCAGATGGATTTGCACCACTGGCAATCCCGCTTGCCGCAGGCGCATTCCATGGCCTTTAAGGCTGACCCGGTGATGATGGGTATATCGTCCCCGGGGAAATCGTAGGTGGAGAGCAGTTCCCGGACTTCCATGTCTACCAGCTCCAGAAGCTCAGGGTCGTCAACCATGTCGGCCTTGTTCAAATAGACAACGATATAGGGCACGTTAACCTGCCGGGCCAGGAGAATGTGTTCCCGGGTCTGGGGCATGGGCCCGTCGGCAGCGGAAACCACAAGGATGGCTCCGTCCATCTGGGCTGCGCCGGTGATCATGTTCTTGATGTAGTCGGCGTGGCCGGGACAGTCTACGTGGGCGTAGTGCCGCTTGGCGGTCTCGTACTCCACGTGGGCGGTGTTGATGGTGATGCCCCGGGCCTTCTCTTCGGGCGCGTTGTCAATTTCCTCGTACTTCTTGACGGCGGCCCCGCCCACGGTGCTGAGGACAAGGGTAATGGCCGCGGTCAGGGTGGTTTTACCGTGGTCCACGTGTCCGATGGTACCGATATTAACGTGGGGTTTGGTACGTTCAAACTTTTGCTTTGCCATTAAAATTTGCCTCCTTAACAAATACTCGGTTTGTGAAAGTGTTTAAGTATGCTGGAAATTATACTGCCCTGTCAGTATTTTAACCCTGCCGCCTGGCAATAATTCCTTCCGCAATATTGTCCGGCGTCTGGGCGTAGTGGTCGAACTGCATGGTGTAAATACCGCGTCCCTGGGTGCGGGAGCGCAGGTCTGTGGCGTAACCGAACATTTCTGCCAGGGGCACGTAGGCGGTGATCACCTGTACGCCGCCCCGGGCCTTCATTTCCTCTATCCGGCCGCGCCGGGCGTTGATGTCGCCGATTACATCGCCCATGTATTCGTCATTGACCACAACTTCCACTTTCATGATCGGCTCCAGTAGGGTGGGATCGGCCTTGGTGGCCGCGTTCTTAAACCCTATGGAACCGGCAATCTTGAAGGCCATCTCGGAGGAGTCCACATCGTGGTAGGAACCGTCCAGGAGGGTGACGCCCACGTCGATCATGGGGAACCCGGCCAGGATGCCGTTCTCCATGGCTTCCCTGACACCGGCCTCCACCGCCGGGATGAACTCCTTGGGAATAACCCCGCCTACTATTTTATTGGTGAAAAGGAAGCCCTCGCCCGGATTCCGGGGTTCCACTTCCAGCACCACATGGCCGTACTGGCCGCGACCGCCGGTTTGACGGATAAACTTGCCCTCCGCCTTGACCTTTTTCCGGATGGTCTCCTTGTAGGCCACCTGGGGCCTGCCCACGTTGGCCTCCACCTTGAACTCCCGCAGCATCCTGTCCACAATGATTTCCAGGTGCAGCTCACCCATACCCGAGATCAGGGTCTGGCCGGTCTCCGGATCGGTGCTGATCCTGAAGGTTGGGTCCTCTTCAGCCAGCTTCTGCAGGGCCAGGCCCATTTTTTCCTGGTCCTGCTTTGTTTTTGGTTCAATGGCCACCTGGATCACCGGTTCTGGAATTTCCATGGACTCCAGTACGATGGGAGCTTTCTCGTCACAGAGGGTATCCCCTGTGGCAGTGATTTTCAGTCCCACCGCCGCGACGATATCGCCGGTGTGGACCCAGTCGATATCCTCCCGGTGGTTGGCGTGCATCCTCAGGATCCGCCCAATCCTCTCCCGCCGGTTGCGGTTGGAATTGTAGATATAAGAACCCGACTTGAGGTTTCCGGAGTATACCCTGAAGTAGGTCAGCTTGCCCACGTAGGGATCCACGGCAATTTTATAAGCCAGGGCCGCAAAGGGCTCGTCTTCGCTGGCCTGCCGGGAGGCTTCCGTGTTGTCCCGGGGGTCGATCCCCTGGACCGGCGGTATGTCCACCGGAGAGGGCAGGTAATCTACAATGGCGTCCAGCAGCGGCTGCACGCCTTTGTTTTTAAAGGACGAGCCGCACAGGACGGGGATCAGTTTCACGGCCAGGGTAGCCCTACGCAGCCCCTGCCGGATTTGCTCCTCCGTCAGCGTTTCGTTTTCCAGGTAAAGCATCAGTGATTCTTCATCATTTTCAGCCACCACTTCAATCAGGCGGCTACGCATGGCTGCCGCCTCTTCGGCCAGTTCCGCCGGTATTTCCGACTCTTCGCTCAGGGTACCCAGGTCATCCTTATAAATAATGGCCTTGTTCTTGATCAGGTCGACAACCCCGCAAAACTTGTCTTCCGTACCTATGGGAAGTTGCAGGGCCACCGGGTTTGCGCCCAGCCGGTCCCTGATCATCTGAATGACGCGATAGTAGTCTGCGCCTACCCGGTCCATCTTATTGACGTATGCAATGCGCGGAACTCCGTATTTATCGGCCTGCCGCCAGACAGTTTCAGACTGCGGTTCAACGCCGCCCACGGAGCAAAACACGGCAACAGCGCCGTCCAGCACACGCAGGGAGCGCTCTACCTCCATTGTGAAGTCCACGTGGCCTGGCGTGTCGATAATATTAATCTGGCAGTCGCGCCAGCGGCAGGTAGTAGCAGCGGAAGTAATGGTAATACCCCGCTCCTGCTCCTGGACCATCCAGTCCATGGTGGCCGCGCCGTCGTGGACCTCCCCGATTTTGTGAACCCTCCCGGTATAAAAGAGGATTCTTTCGGTGGTGGTGGTCTTGCCGGCGTCTATGTGGGCCATAATCCCAATATTTCTGATTTTATTTAACGGAAATTCCCGCGCCACCTGAGTCACTCCTTACCACCTGTAGTGCGCGAATGCTTTGTTGGCTTCTGCCATTTTATGTGTATCTTCCTTTTTCTTCACTGCGCCGCCGGTGTTGTTAGCCGCATCCAGGATTTCACTGGCTAGCTTTTCTTCCATGGTCCGGCCGGCGCGCTCCCGGGCATACCGGGTCAGCCAGCGGATGGCCAGGGTCTGCCTGCGGTCGTGCCGCACTTCAACCGGGACCTGATAGTTGGCGCCGCCCACGCGACGGGCTTTCACCTCCAGGACGGGCATGACGTTTTTCATGGCCGTTTCAAAAACCTCCAGCGGGTTTTTGCCGGTTCTTTCCCTGATAATATCCAGGGCGCCGTAGACTATCTTTTCGGCAATGCTTTTTTTGCCCTTCAGCATGACCTGGTTGATCAGCTTGGTGAGCACCTTGCTCTGGTAAACGGGGTCCGGTAAAACATCAGGTTTCGGAACAGCCCCTCTTCTAGGCATTTATTTCCCCCCTTTGCTGCGTAAATAGGGTAGATCAATAAATACACAGGTTTCTCAAATCTTAAAGCTTTAAGCCGGAAAAACTTGCCGAAGACATAGCAGAGTTTTAGGGAAGCAAACTTGCTAAAAGCTTTTAGGTTGACAGGAACTTGTCGAAAAACCTGCTTATTTCTTGGGGCGCTTGGCACCGTACTTGGAGCGGGCCTTGTTCCGGTTCTGCACTCCGGCGGAGTCCAGGGCACCGCGCACGATGTGATAACGGACACCGGGGATATCTTTAACCCGGCCGCCCCGTACCAGGACCACCGAGTGCTCCTGTAAATTATGTCCGATTCCCGGAATATAGGAGGTTACCTCGATACCGTTCGTCAGCCTTACCCGTGCCACCTTGCGCAGGGCGGAGTTCGGCTTCTTGGGTGTAGTGGTATAGACCCTGGTACATACACCGCGCTTCTGGGGACACTCCTTCAAGGCGGGAGATGCTGATTTTTTCTTGACTACTTCCCGGCCCTTGCGGATCAGCTGGTTAATGGTCGGCATACTTCGATTACACCTCCTTCCCTTAGTTCAAAGGATAAAGTAAAAGCTTCTTCCATCCAGGACGCCTCCCGGGACAGATTCCTGCAGGATACCGGGACCTTTAGTCCCAGCCCGTAAACCCATCATTCCTCCGTAATGGCGGCTGAAGCGCAACCCACATCGATCCGGCAGGCTTTACCCAGGGCCTGCATGGAATCCACCTGTATAACCGGAATTCCTTTCTCAGCACAAATCTGCAGGAGCGGCTCCACAACGTGCCTGTCGGCGGTCTTGGCTACATAGACAACCTTGGCCAGCCCCCGCTCGACGGCCTTCAAGGTCTGTTTTGTTCCCACAGTCCTTTTCCGTGCAGAGATGAGCCGTTTCATGGTTACTTAAAACCTCCTGAAATCCAGACACTTAAACATATTACCACTCAATTGGGCCATTGTCAACATTTCCTTTATTTTAACGCATTCCGGGCAGGCTGGCGAAAAAGGCGTCAGATCCAAGGCAGGGTGCCCCGGGAGAACCGTTCCCCAAACACACCCCTGACACCTTGGAACAGTCTCCAGGCACCCTGCCCTAAAACCTAGATAGTCGTAGTTTCACCGTATACAAGGTTTATTTCCGACAAATCCTCCAGCTCCAGATCGGCTTCCTCCGCCACCACGGAAATGTTGCGGTAGCGGGACATGCCTGTACCCGCCGGGACCAGTTTGCCGATGATCACGTTTTCCTTCAAGCCCATAAGCGGGTCCGTCTTGCCCTTGATGGCCGCATCGGTGAGGACCCGGGTGGTTTCCTGGAAGGAGGCCGCGGAAAGGAAGGAATCGGTGGCCAGGGAAGCCTTGGTAATGCTCAGCAGCACGGGTTTAGCCGTGGCGGGCTCGCCGCCCCTGGCAATGATCCGCTTGTTTTCCTCCTCAAACTCAAAGACATCGATCAGCCCGCCCGGCAGCAGGTCGGTATCGCCGGGATCTTCAACCTTCACCTTGCGCAGCATCTGGCGGATCATCACTTCGATGTGCTTGTCGTTGATATCCACGCCCTGGAGCCGGTAAACCCGCTGTACTTCCTGGAGCAGGTAGACCTGCACCCCCTGGACTCCCTTGATCTTGAGCAGGTCGTGGGGATTCACGGATCCTTCGGTCAGCTCATCCCCGGCGTAAACGTGGTCGCCGTCCCGCACCTTGACGCGGGCGCCGTAGGGCACCTGGTAGACCTTTTTCTCGCCGTCCTCCGCCGTGACCTCGATTTCCCTGCGCCCTTTAACCTCCCGGACCGTCACGGTACCGTCGACCTCGGCTACAACGGCCTGGCCCTTGGGCCGCCTGGCCTCGAAGAGCTCCTCCACCCGGGGCAAGCCCTGGGTGATGTCGTCCCCGGCCACACCGCCGGTGTGGAAGGTGCGCATGGTCAACTGGGTACCCGGCTCGCCAATGCTCTGGGCGGCAATGATGCCCACGGCCTCGCCGATGTCCACTTTCCGGCCCGTGGCCAGGTTGCGCCCGTAGCATTTGATGCAAACCCCGTAGCGGGTTTTGCAGGTCAGGACAGAGCGGATTTTCACCTTATCCAGGCCTGCTCCTTTTATTTTTTCGGCCTGGTCTTCCTGGATTTCCTCGCCGGCGCGGACCAGGATATCCCCTGTTTCGGGATGCACGACGTCTTCCAGGGCCGTGCGGCCGGTGATCCGGTCTTCCAGCTTTTCAATAACATTGGTGCCGTCTTTGATCTCGCCCACCTCAATGCCCTGGGAGGTACCGCAATCCTCTTCCCGGACAATGACGTCCTGGGCCACGTCCACCAGGCGGCGCGTCAGGTAGCCGGAGTCGGCCGTCCGCAGCGCGGTGTCGGCCAGACCCTTGCGGGCGCCGTGGGTGGAGATGAAGTATTCCAGGACCGTCAGGCCTTCCCGGAAGTTGGCTTTGATGGGCAGGTCGATAATCCGGCCAGAGGGGTCTGCCATCAGGCCCCGCATCCCGGCCAGCTGGCGGATCTGCTGGATGTTACCACGGGCGCCGGAATTAGCCATCATGTAGACCGGGTTAAAGCGGTCCAGGGACTTAACCAGGGCCTCGGTCACTTCCCTGGTGGCCTCGTTCCAGATGCCGATCACCTTGCGGTAGCGCTCATCTTCAGTAATCAGGCCCCGGCGGTACTGGAACTCTACTTTTTCTACCTTCTCTTCGGCTTCTCTCAGAATTTCTCCTTTCTCAGGGGGGATGGTGATGTCCTGCATCCCGATGGTAATCCCCGCCTTGGTTGCGAAGCTGAAGCCCAGCTTCTTGATCCCGTCCAGGAGCTTGGTGGTTTTGGAGAAGCCCAGCTTCCGGTAGCAGTCGTCCACAATTTTGACCAGTACCTTCTTTTCGGCAACCTGGTTGATGTAACCCAGTTCCGGAGGAATTACTTCATTAAATATAACCCTTCCCACCGTGGTTTCCATCAGCCCGTGCCCGGGGATGCGGACCTTGACCTTGGCGTGGAGGGATACGTCATTATTGTAGTAGGCCATGATGGCCTCATTGGGATCCTTAAAAACTTTCCCTTCGCCGGGAACCCCTTCCTTCTCCATGGTCAGGTAGTAGCTGCCCAGGACCATGTCCTGGGTGGGAATGGCCACGGGGCGCCCGTCCTTGGGGTTAAGGATGTTATTGGCCGAAAGCATCAGCAGCCTGGACTCGGCCTGGGCTTCGGCGGAAAGGGGAACGTGTACAGCCATCTGGTCCCCGTCGAAGTCGGCGTTGTAGGCCGTGCAGACCATGGGATGGATCTGGATGGCACGGCCTTCCACCAGCACCGGTTCGAAAGCCTGGATGCCCAGGCGGTGCAGGGTGGGGGCACGGTTCAAGAGCACAGGATGCTCCCTGATTACTTCCTCCAGGACGTCCCAGACCTCGGGCCGCACCCGCTCCACCATGCGCTTGGCGCTTTTGATGTTGTGGGCGAAGCCGTCGTTGACCAGGCGCTTCATCACAAATGGCTTAAAGAGCTCCAGGGCCATTTCCTTGGGCAGCCCGCACTGGTGGATCCGCAGTTCCGGGCCCACCACGATAACCGAGCGGCCGGAGTAGTCCACCCGCTTGCCCAGCAGGTTCTGGCGGAAGCGCCCCTGCTTGCCCTTGAGCATGTCGGAGAGGGATTTCAGCGGCCGGTTGCCGGGCCCCGTCACCGGGCGGCCCCGGCGGCCGTTGTCGATCAGGGCGTCCACGGCCTCCTGCAGCATCCTCTTTTCGTTCCGGACGATGATGTCCGGGGCACCCAAATCCAAAAGCCTCTTCAGGCGGTTGTTGCGGTTGATCACCCGGCGGTAGAGGTCGTTCAGGTCGGAGGTGGCAAAGCGGCCGCCGTCCAGCTGCACCATAGGACGGAGTTCCGGAGGGATGACCGGGATCACTTCCAGGATCATCCACTCGGGCCGGTTGCCCGACTTGCGGAAGGCCTCTACTACCTCCAGGCGGCGGATGGCCCGGATCTTGCGCTGGCCTGTGACTTCCTTGAGTTCCTGCCGGAGCTCCCGGGCCAGTTCGTCCAGGTCGATCTCTTCCAAAAGCTTTTTAATGGCCTCGGCGCCCATGCCAGCTTTAAATTTATTCTCGTATTTCTCCCGGTATTCCCGGTATTCTGCTTCGCTCAACAGCTGTTTTTTGATGAGCCCGGTTTCCCCAGGATCCGTTACGATATATGATACGAAATACAGGACTTTCTCCAGGGCCCGGGGGGACATGTCCAGTAAAAGGCCCATCCGGCTGGGAATACCCTTGAAATACCAGATATGGGAGACAGGGGCCGCCAGTTTGATGTGGCCCAGGCGCTCCCGGCGGACCTTGGAGCGGGTAACCTCAACACCGCACCGGTCACAGATAACGCCTTTATAGCGGACGCGCTTGTATTTGCCGCAATGGCACTCCCAGTCCCGGGTGGGACCGAAAATACGCTCGCAGAAGAGCCCGTCCCGCTCCGGCTTCAGGGTGCGGTAGTTAATGGTCTCAGGCTTTTTGACCTCGCCGCTGGACCAGGCAACTATTTGCTCGGGAGATGCCAGTCCAATCCTGATCCGGTCAAAGTGGTTCAAGTCTATCAAAAAGGACCCCTCCTTTGGTAGTAGGGCGTAAGTCGTTAACCGCCGTTAAATGTACTCGGAATTATCCACCTTCATCCTTTGATGACCCTCTACACCGCACTTAGCCTACGTCCTGTCAGTTAATCTCATCGTCTCCAATGTCAAAGTCTTCCTCCAGAAAGTCATCACTGAATTCATCATCTTCAAGGAGCTCGGGCTCTTCCTCCTCCTCTTTCTCTTCCTCCCCATCGGGAGCTTCGGGCGGTTCTTCTTCCTGCAGGTCGATGCCCAGTTCCTTGGCGGTCTCGTTGATGTCTTCCTCTATTTCCTTGATCTCGATTTCCTCGTCTTCCTCGGAGAGCACCTTTACGTCCAGGCCCAGGCTCTGCAGTTCCTTGATCAGCACTTTAAAGGATTCCGGCACGCCGGGCTCCGGCACGTTTTCACCCTTGACGATGGCTTCGTAGGTCTTGACCCGGCCCACCACATCGTCCGACTTGACGGTAAGGATCTCCTGGAGGGTGTAGGCCGCGCCGTAGGCTTCCAGGGCCCAGACCTCCATTTCCCCGAAGCGCTGGCCGCCGAACTGGGCCTTGCCCCCCAGGGGCTGCTGGGTCACCAGGGAGTATGGGCCGGTGGAGCGGGCGTGGATCTTGTCGTCCACCAGGTGGGCCAGCTTGAGCATGTAAACGTAGCCCACGGTAATGGGGTTGTCGAAAGGCTCGCCGGTGCGCCCGTCATAAAGTATCATCTTGCCGTCCCTGGGCAGGTTGGCCTTCTCCAGGAATTCTAAGATATCCTCTTCCTGGGCTCCGTTGAAAACCGGGGTGGACACGTGGTAGCCCAGGGTCTTGGCCGCCCACCCCAGGTGGGTCTCCAGGACCTGGCCGATATTCATCCGGGAAGGAACACCCAGGGGGTTGAGCACGATTTCAATGGGAGTGCCGTCGGGCAGGAAGGGCATGTCTTCCTCCGGCAGGATCCTGGCGATGACGCCCTTGTTCCCGTGGCGCCCGGCCATTTTGTCCCCCTCGGATATTTTCCGCTTCTGGGCGATGTAGACCCGCACCAGCTGGTTTACACCCGGCGGCAGCTCGTCGCCGTTATCCCGGGAAAATACTTTGACGTCCACGATTTTCCCGGCCTCGCCGTGGGGTACCCGCAAGGATGTATCCCGCACCTCCCGGGCCTTTTCACCGAAGATGGCCCGCAGCAGGCGCTCCTCGGCGGTGAGCTCGGTCTCGCCTTTGGGGGTAACCTTGCCCACCAGAATGTCCCCGGGCCGGACTTCGGCGCCGATCCGGATGATACCCCTGTCGTCGAGGTCCTTCAAGATTTCCTCCCCGACGTTGGGGATATCCCTGGTGATCTCCTCGGGACCCAGTTTGGTGTCCCGGGCATCACACTCGTATTCCTCTATATGAATGGAAGTAAAGTAATCATCCTTGACCATTTTTTCGCTGACCAGGATGGCGTCCTCGTAATTGTAACCCTCCCAGGGCATGAAGGCCACCAGGACGTTGCGGCCCAGGGCCAGCTCGCCCTGATCCGTGGAAGGCCCGTCCGCGATAACCTGGTCTTTCTCCACGCGGTCGCCTTTCCTGACGATGGGCTTCTGGTTAATGCAGGTACCCTGGTTGGAGCGGGTAAACTTCAACAGCCTGTAGTGGTCCAGTTCCCCGCTGTCCGTCCGGACAGTGATCCCTGTTGCCGTTACCCGTTCCACGACACCGCTGTTTCTGGCAATTACCACCACCCCGGAGTCCCGGGCTGCTTTATACTCCACCCCGGTGCCCACCAGCGGGGCCTGGGCTTTAAGCAGGGGCACGGCCTGACGTTGCATGTTGGCGCCCATCAAGGCCCGGTTGGCGTCGTCGTGCTCCAGGAAGGGGATCAGGGCGGTGGCGATACTGAACACCTGCTTGGGCGAAACGTCCATATAGTCCACCCTGTCCGCGGGGACTACGACAATTTCCGGGGAACGGGCGTTGACCTTTTCCTCCGCAAAGTAACCGTTTTCGTCCAGGGGCGCGTTGGCCTGGGCAATGACGTAGCCTTCCTCCTCATCGGCGGTAAGGTAGACGATTTCATCGGTGACCTTCTTATTAATCTTGTCCACCTTACGGTAAGGCGTTTCAATAAAACCGAAGGCATTGATCCGGGCGTAGGTGCTCAGGGAGCCGATCAGGCCGATGTTGGGACCTTCGGGAGTCTCTATGGGACACATCCGGCCGTAGTGGGAGTGGTGCACGTCCCGGACCTCGAAGCCGGCCCGTTCCCGGGACAGGCCTCCGGGCCCCAGGGCGGAAAGACGCCGTTTATGGGTCAACTCAGCCAGGGGGTTGGTCTGGTCCATAAACTGGGACAGCTGGCTGGAGCCGAAAAACTCCTTGATTGCGGCCACAACGGGGCGGATGTTGATCAACACCTGGGGCGTAATTACGTCCACGTCCTGGATGGTCATTCTTTCCCGGACCACCCGTTCCATCCTGGAAAGGCCGATGCGGAACTGGTTCTGCAACAACTCACCTACGGAACGGAGCCGGCGGTTGCCCAGGTGGTCGATATCATCCACGCAACCCTCGCCGTTCATCAATTTGAGCAAGTATTTAATGGTTTCAAAGATGTCCTCCCGGGTCAATTCCCGGATGAATTCCCGCTCCTTGGGGACTTCCTTCTTTAAATAAGGATCAAACTCGGTTTCCCCGCTGCTGTTTGCACCGTAGCGGTAAAGGACCCCGTGCTTTAATTTCTTTTGAATTTTATAGCGGCCGACATTACCCAGGTCGTACCGCTTCTGATCAAAAAAGAGGGATGATAATAGGGAGCGGGCACTGTCCACGGTGGGTGGTTCCCCTGGCCGCAAGCGCTTGTAAATTTCCACCAGCGCTTCTTCCTCGGAGTCTGTGTTGTCCCGGGACAGTGTTTCCTGGATATACTTGTTGTTATCGAAAAGGTCGGCGATCATGGCGTTAGTACCGCACCCCAGGGCGCGGACCAGGACAGTGACCGGGATCTTCCGGGTCCGGTCGATCCGGACAAAAATGTGATCGTTGACGTCGGTTTCAAATTCCAGCCACGCCCCCCTGTTAGGGATGATTGTGGCCGTATAAAGCTTTTTGCCACTGGGGTCGATGGTTTCGGCGAAGTATACCCCGGGTGAGCGGACAAGCTGGCTGACAATAACCCTTTCCGCCCCGTTGATGATAAAGGTGCCCTTTTCAGTCATAAGGGGGAAATCGCCCATAAAAACTTCCTGTTCCTTGACTTCCCCGGTCTCCTTGTTAATCAAGCGCACCTTCACCCGTAAGGGCGCGGCATAGGTAACGTCCCTTTCTTTGCACTCCTCTACCGAATACTTGGGTTCGCCCAGGGTATAGTCCAGGAACTCCAGGACCAGGTTTCCAGTAAAATCCTGGATGGGAGAAACGTCCTGAAAGACTTCCCGCAGGCCTTCTTTTAAAAACCAGTGGTAGGAATTGCGCTGCACTTCAATCAGGTTGGGCAGTTCCAGAACTTCCTTCAACTTACCAAAGTTGTAACGGACCCTGGCGCCAACCTTTTCAGCATAAGGCATCAAACGCTTCACACCCCTGTCCTAAAAATAAAATGAGGCTGCCATAAAACCGACACTTTATGAGAAAAATAGAGCCTAAGATTCATACAAGGGAAAAAGCAAGGTTGTTGTTCGACTACAATACCTCGCTTTTAGCTGTGTTTGGAACTATCTGAATATTATTTCCTGATAAAGTCTCTCCGATACTTTAATACCACGAAAATGAAAAAAGACATTGCCCCACAATGACATTCATAAATGATAGCATAAAATAACTGGAGTGTCAAGTAAATTTTATAAGATATAGAAAAGTTTCGCTAAACAATGGACGGGGACAGACGGACAGGCAAGAACTGGAGGGAATCCAGGGTTGCTCCATGCTCCGGACGGACCGGCGGGCGTAATCCAGGGGATTTAAGGATGCTCCATGATCCGGATGGACGGGCGTAATCCATAAGCCAGGGGTACTCCCTGAGCTATAATCCAGCAATCCGGGGGAAGGAGTTGCCAGGGTGACGGGTGTCAGGGGACGGGTTTGTTGACACCTATCAAATGCTACATATTTGATCAGACACGATGAGATGGGCTGATTATCCATAGAAATATAGCAGTACCTTCAATTAATACATAATTTGATTAGACACCCGTGCCGCTGGAGCAACACCAGCAGAGGCTGAAAAAGTCTATTTTCAGCAACTTCTCAACTTCTTGGTGCCTGACACCGATTTTGTTGGTGCCTGACAACAACTTATCAACTTATGGTATGGTAGCCTGGACCAGGGTCTCTGAAGCAGCACCAGCAGAAGATGAAGATGCTTATTCATTATTGGGCATGCTGAAAATTTAGATCTTCAGGACATTCTGAAAAGGCCGTTATCCCGTATAGATAAAGGGATTGCAGCTTTCTCCAACTTTTGGTGTCAGACACCAACTTATCCTTGGTGTCTGACACCAACTTATCAACTTACGGTATGGTAGCCTATTATTAGGAAAGCCGGGAACCTCCCGCCCCAGGGGCAGCTCCCGGCAGCAAATTTATCCGTCAAGCAGCAAGTCCTTGAGGAGTTCCACCGCGCCGGGTACAAACCCCGGCAACCCAGCGGGGACCGGTCCCCGGCGCGGACCTCCCGGACAAGTTACTTGATTTCCACGGTTGCTCCCGCTTCGGTAAGCTTGGCTTTGATGGCCTCGGCCTCTTCCTTGGAGACCTTTTCCTTGACCGGCTTCGGCGCGCTGTCAACCAGTTCTTTGGCTTCCTTCAAGCCAAGGGCGGTGAACTCGCGGACAACCTTGATTACGTTGACCTTCTTGTCGCCAACGGCAGTCAGGATAACGTCAAATTCAGTTTTTTCTTCTTCGGGTGCTGCCTCAGCAGCCGGAGCTGCTCCAGGAGCGGCAGCGGCTACGGCCACCGGGGCGGCGCTCACGCCGAATTCTTCTTCAAAAGCCTTGACCAGCTCGGACAGTTCCAGAACGGTCAAGCCCTTTACAGCTTCAAGAATTTCCTGTACTTTGGACATTTTCGATAATAACCTCCTGTTTTTTTGTGGTATTCTTTAACATCCCAAGGGTAATAACTCAATAACTCCTGTACCGGGTACACAAGTTGATAGTATCGCCTAACTTGATAATTAAGGCACCCGGATACGGTGTTTACGGGGTACAGTGTTCAGGCCTGGCCGCGCGCTGTTTGCAAACGCGAGTATTAAGTAAATCTTTCCAGCCTGATCCCTTAAGGAGCTTAGGCTTCGCCTGCACGCTGTTTGCGGAGAGCTTCCAGGGCGTAGACGAAACTGCACAGGGTCCCCTGCAGGACAGAGGCAAAACCGTAGAGCGGGGCCTGCATGCCGCCCAGCACCCTGCCCAGGAGGACTTCCCGGGAAGGCAGGTCGGCCAGACTTTTAACGCCTTTGACGTCAATTATTTTTCCATCGAGAACCCCGACCTTGATTTCCATCTTCTTGGTTTCTTTGATAAATTCATTGAGCACTTTGGCCGGCGCCACCGGGTCTTTGCCGAAGGTGATGCCCACCGCTCCCTCCAGATAAGGGCTTAACTCGTCCAGATTGAGCTGTTTGACCACCAGCCTGGTCAGGGTGTTTTTGGCCACCTTGAACTCGCAGCCGGCTTCCCTCAGGCGGCGGCGCAGCCTGGTAGCCTCAGCCACATTCAAGCCTTTGTAATCGGCAAAAATGGCTATGTTGGAATTCTCAAACTTCTGCTTCAGTTCCTGGACAATGGCTTCTTTTTCAGATCTGCTGATTGGCACTTTCCTCAAAACACCTCCCTTCGCCTAGAGGTTGTCAGGCACAGGCCCGCAGAGGTAAGGAACAAGGGGTTTGGACGTCTGCCCATGCTGTATCCTTAACTGTGATCTAAAAGGGGCCCCTGTAGACATGGACAGAGGCCCCGCGTTGGCACGCTAAGGTTTTTATGGCCTCGGCTGGCGGCATTAGTGTTTAATGCCATTATGCAAAGCACCAGCTGTCTACAGCACGGATTTTCAATTTTATGGTTTTGCCCTAACCGGCTACCCTTTGGGGGTTGATCCTCAGGCCGGGACCCATTGTGGAGGAGACCGAAATGGCTTTAAGGTACTGTCCCTTGGCGGCAGCAGGTCTGGCCCGGACCAGCGCGTCGATCAGGGTGCGCAGGTTCTCCACCAGTTTCTCAGGTTCGAAGGAAACCTTGCCGATGGGGGCGTGGATGTTTCCGGCTTTATCGACCCGGTACTCAATCTTGCCCGCCAAGGGA
>Ga0208693_1000431_pt1 | contig 33864 bp, 28 predicted proteins | sample AD_UKC071_MetaG_FD_184438 | JGI IMG/M metagenome (GOLD analysis project Ga0208693, IMG submission 184438) | Active sludge microbial communities of municipal wastewater-treating anaerobic digesters from USA - AD_UKC071_MetaG (SPAdes) (version 2) | ecosystem: Engineered > Bioreactor > Anaerobic >... | reverse complement strand
AGCAAGTGAACTTCGTTAAGTGGAGTTAGAGGTATAAGACAGAATTCGTGTCAAAAATCGGCACTATTAGCCAAAATCGAAAATTTGGCAGGTGTAATTTATCACGCCTGAAAATTTGAAGGGCCTTAAAAGGCAAAATAAACGGCCAAAAAATCGACAGAACCTGCTAAGTGCAATGTACAGAGAAGCATGCGAGTAGTTTTAGAGAAAGTATGTATTGTCTTTGATATGTGATCCGCAGTGGCAGACTCGAAAGTGATTTTGGACAAAGAAATAATCACAGTCAGCCAGACTCAGACAGGAAAATGGGAGTGCGGTAAACACGCCATAGCATGTGACGTTGGATATGTGGAGTGGAAGAGTTTTATCGAATAACAGACTCAAACTGACCTCTATACATGTTTAGTTTACATAACATACATTATACGAAATAAAGCTAGGATCTATAAAGATCCTAGCCATCGATAAGTTGCTACTAAGATTGCGACCATACTACAGAAACTCACTAATTCCGCTTAAACCGTTTTCTTCTATTACCTTCCCTAACGAGATTAAACCCACATTCATTAATAGTTCGATTAGTCGATAAGGAGCTTCTACCATAACAACAGACGTGATTTCGTCGCTAGCTTATCGAACACAGAAAATCATTTACAAATGCAATGGTGTTTGCGTACTGGACTTCGACAGATTTTTTGGTCGACACAAACTCAAACACGTTTAACTTACTCCGTTCTACATTAGCAACTAAATCGCGTTTTTAAACTCTTCAAAGCGAATTGCAAGACGTTCTCTGTCTGGTTTCTCTTCCCTGTTTTTTGGCAAAATAATCGACTTGTTATGTAGTTGTTGGATTCCATATTGAAGCATCAGGCCATCAGTCTCGTAAAGGACATCTTCCCTAACAATGATCCTGTAATCTGGGTTGACACCGATAAGATTCTTATCAAAAGCGGCATGGTGTATTTTGCATAGCGACAAACCGTTAGGTACGATTGGATCGCCTTTTTCATGGCTGTCCGGCAAAATATGTGCAGCATCAAGTAACTCGACGTGTTTTAATGCACAGAACGCACATTGCTCTCTGTAAGCATTGAGAACTCGAACACGGAAAGAAGCCTGGTGCAAGCGCTGTCTAGCTAAGAATGTGTTGTACTTGCGTCGATAGAGTTCTGAATCTGGCGTACTTAACGGAGTTTCGGATAAGCTTCCCATAGACAACACGCGAGAATCATCTACTGCAACTAAAAATGAAAGATTTGCTGGACTATCGTCTACGATGAAAACTGGCCAAAAAGCTAGGTAGTTGCCTGGTGAAATGCCGTGAAAGTAGATCAGAGGTACTCTGTTTCGCATTGCCTCTCTAAGTCCAACATTGTCTTTGTGATATGGATCAGTACCGCGGTACTTGTAAACAAGAAAACCATCATTAGTGATAACGTCTTTGTACGGGCCTTTCGGTGAAGTTGTGATCGAAAGTGGTATGGTTTTAAAAACCTTCGGTTTCCAAATCCCCTTAAGCCCGGCTAATGTGATCCTCTGTCCTTTGTAATCAAATCCGTGGGTTAAGACTTGCCAAGACACGATCTCATCATATTTCGTTTTTTCTTCCAAAAACTTGAACGCGGCTAATCTGATGTCGTCTTCCAATGCGTACACCACCTGTCCCCCTCTCGGTTATGTCGGCAAGCAATACTGGCGGTTGTCTGTTTGCTTGTTGAGCAAACAGACGCATGTCCAAGTCATTCCAAAGAACAACTTTGACTTATGCTCTTGTCTCTGTTTTGAAAGACAGTGTAGTTAGAAGGATAACAAAACCGAGTAGCTTCGTTACGTAAACCTAGTTGTAAACCCACAAGTTGGCCTACTAATCCCTGCCAGAGCTACGTAACACATTTCTTGCGTGACATTCAGCATATCCTTTTTGTGTTCTTATACTCCCAGCCACTGATCAGTTTAGGGTTTTTGCAGGAGAGTCAAGCCACGCAGTAACTCCTTCAGCACTGTGTTAGATCTTTCTCTTCGAAGCGATGGTAAAAGCGCCCTAGTCAAGCAAATAAAGATGAAGACTGCACCAGTCTGCTTTTTTTCGAGGTTTAGTCCTCGATTCGACATTAATCGACATAAGCATCTTTTAGACCCATTAGAGTTTCGTCAAACCTCACATCAACACCAATAACCGTACACCCATACTCGCACTCACTAAGTACTAGGTTGTGAGTGGCATAATAAAAGGGAGAAATTCCGGCTGATAAAAATGGAGAATTTCCAACCTGTACCTCTCGTTAACTGGTAAATTGTTAACAGAGCGGTGAAGTAGCATTGGTGAGGTGGAAAATGTTCATTGAAATCCAGCAACTAAAACAGTCGGGATTCAACAAGTCTCAAGTAGCGCGGCACTTGAACCTCAACTGGAAGACAGTTGATAAGTACTGGGGGATGGACGCTGACGGTTTTGCTCAGACCGTCGATCAGGCTGGTAACAGACGAAGAAGGCTCGATAAATACGAGGGTGTAATTTCAGCTTGGCTGCGTAAGTTCCCTGATATGACCTCCACGGGGATGTACTTCCCTATCCGGTTCCTGCGATACCTGCGTTCGGGGCGCAAAACGGGGACGTTTCCAGGATAGGCTGTACTGCTTCAACCAATCATCATCCACGACTCGAGATTGAGAGAACAATCGATCGAAATTGGCGATGAACTCTTTGTAATCTTCCGGCTGCTGTTGAGACACGAGACGATAGTTCCATTCGATTCCGTCTCTTAGTCCGCTTCTTGATAGATTAGAAGAACCAACATAAACCTCCCCGTGATCACTACCGACGAAGATGTAGGTTTTCGGGTGAAAAGCCACATCTTCCGCTTCATAGACGCGAATATCGGCTTTATTGTAGAGCTGGTCTTTCAAGAGATACAATGCTGACGGTTCGGTTATGTTTAAATAGTTGCTGGTGAGAATCTGCACTGGAATACCGTTTGTCACTGCTTTTTGGAGCCCAGGCAGCAGTAGGCGTACTCCAGATTCCATTACAAAAGAAACCACGATCTTGACCTGGTCAGCGCAAGCAATGGATGCTTCCAGTTTGTCCAGTAAATAATCCCTATAGTTTGTAATTACGTTGCTCACAGTTGATCACTCCAGATGTGTAAGTAAACCACAGCTCACCGCTATTTCGCATGGTTTCTTCCTGCTTGGCAACGAAAGACATGTTGCATGAGTTATGTTGGTGCAACAGAGTCTTATAATGCTTATCCTGTCAAAGTGTCTCAATTTACGTCCTTGCATTAAAATATGTGACAATTGAGTACTCCTTTCCATATTTCTCCAAATATGCCAAAATACCTGCGCTGGGCAGATTTTCCTTGGTGTTTACAGTCACTCCCAATGACTCATTAAAAGACCGACTGGTCTTAAAGGGCAGTAGTCCTTTGAAGCCGGTCGGTTAAACATCTTCTGTTATCTTAGTAATATAGCTCGACTTAAATACTTTAGATTTTACAGATAATCAAAGTTAGAGTTTCGTGAGGATAAGGTTCGATGAAGTTTTTGAAGTAGTTTTCGTCTGTAAACATCTCGGGATGGTGACCACGGTCGTACCATTTTCCATCTGGGGTGATTACTGCAGTGGTTTTGAAAATGCCTTGTTTTGCCCGTGTCCTGTCAAAATCGATGTCCTCAATTCTTGCACTGTCTTCCCTCTCTCGCTCGCATGCTCCATAACCTAGTTTTTCGTAGTCGTCTTCTTTGGAGGCAGAGCCGATTTCGAAGGCATCTCCTTCCGGGGCGTCGCTTTTAAGAATGAAAACTCCAGTGGAGACATCGTAATGTTCCCAAACCGCGTTAGGATTACAGATGTGACCGTAGCGGCCTGACTTGTCTTTTTGGACTCCCAGTCGATTCCGAGCAAAGTCGTCTAGCGACTTGTATAGTTGTTTAGCCTTTACAGTAACCTCCTTATATCCTTCAGGAACCTCCGTCTCCAGTCGTCGTCTTCCGTCTCCAATATCGACGGACTTAAAAGGAAGTCTCCTGAGTCATAAAGCTTTCCTTCCGGACTCATGACAGCAGTTACTTCATCATTGTGGTATCTTTCGATCACTTCTTCCGTACAGTCTACAAACTGCAGAAACTCTTCGCGACAGGATCCGACTAAATCGTCAGCGTAGGGAGCAAGAAGCTCGTCGTAGTCATCGCCAATAACCACAACCCAAATTAGCAAGACAGTACACCCCTTTTCCGAAGTAATCTACTTACACAAGAAGCGTAAGTTACTGGTTCAAAACTCTTTGCTATGGACAGCATACGTCCTTTGGTGAAACTCTATCACACCGTCGCTATGACAACGATCGAGCTAATTAGTTATGTACGTTAAGGTATCCGTCTCTCTCGACCCTTAGGACCTTTTTCGAGTAAAACGTCCAGCGTCAAAGTAAATCATCGCAAGTTCAACGATTCTCCTACTCTTCTCTCCGCTTTCTGTCCACTGTACATCTCGCTCATCGCTTTTTACAGCGTCGGTTAAGTGACAAAAGATCTAGTAGCCGATTTGACAATCGATAACCGAAACGCAAAGCGCTAGTTTTTTTCATCTGTAGGACGCACAGGATACCCATCGTCATCTTGGATCTCGATGCCGAGCTCTGTTTCGAAGAAGTCTTTGTACTCTGGTTCCTTCCTAGTTACTTCATACTCCAACGCAACTGCTCCACTTTCCATCACAATCTTACCGGCAAAGCAAAGCCCAGGTTCGTAATACTTAAGTTCAAAGCGTAAAGTGGGATAATCTTGACCGACCTTTTTCAGCCAATCATCTGGCGGACCCCAAGGTGTATCAAAGGCAAAATACAACTCTCCATCGAGAATACGGGAGTCTTGGACGTGGATGTCCCACTTAGTGCCCCAATGTTCAACGCACCAGTCGTGCCCGGCTTTGTGATACCCGGCTTCCTTGATCCAGTCCGGCACTGGGTACAAAGCGTTAAGGCAATACGACCGCTCGGTGAAGTTCTCGAGATACTCCTCGAAGATCTCGGTGGCGAGCTTAAGCTTTTTGTCCTTTGTCATCGTCCTATCGCTAAAGACCCGAAAAATCGTGTTGACACGAACTCCTTACTTCAAAAATCACCAGGTTCTGAGAACCTAGAGCTTACAGCAGGCATCCTTACATCATTCGAGCTTCAACGGTAGTGGGAAAGGTTTCCACAAAGCTGACATCCATGAACACCGCCAGTCCTCTGTTCATGACCTAACGGTCAATCAGATACCTGTTCGGAGACTCTAGATCTGCAAAAATCAGTTCTTTCTGGTTCAGAACGCAGGTAGCCGGAGCAAACTGTCTTCTTTTATGTAAGGTTAAGTGAAGGCGAGATGTTAACCTTTAGGATTCAACTCTCGCCTTCTCCATCAATCAAACGAGTTCTCTTAGTTCTTCAAAAATAGGTGACGGAAACACGTGCTCTTTCGCCTGGTCGTATACCGCAAGTAGGTTCTGTATTGAGATCTGAATAGCAGATCGCAGACGCTCCTGGTCTCCCCGACACATCTCTAATGCTCTCTTCTTCTCCACAGCCGATTGAATCAATGCGGGAGGCGATGTGATGGCGATCAACTGCATGGAGATTCCTAGATAAAAATGCCATCTGGGGTTATTGTAATCGAGCTCGATAGCTTGCCTTGCAAAAATAGCACTCAAGTAAGCTAGGGCTGTAAGCTCGTTAAGGTCTTCCGGACTATCCTTGATAGCTCGTTGGTACGCATTGGCTGCATATCCCCAATAAACAGCAACGTGCGGATTGTTGTCAACGGCTGATAGGTAGTTGGCAACTGCGGCTTTATTATCCCCCTGTGCAAAGAACAGCTCGCCAATGGTAAAGAACGCGTGTGCCCTTTCAGCTGGCGATGCTGATTTGATCATTTCATCCAACCGGTTAAGTCTTTCCTGTGCACTTTCAGGATCCAGTTGCAGCATCTCTCGGGCATCGTCGCTTTCGGGGTATCTCTCGTCAGGGCTTTCGACGCTTTGCGGGAAACTGTCGTTTCTGCCCGGGAAAATGTGCAGCAGCTCTACAAGACCAAGGGCCTTAAAGATCCCAACTATCCACTCTGCAAGCTCATCTGAGTTAAGTTCGAGAGTTTTTTCGGCCATATGATAGGCTTCAATAAAACGACCGGTGTTGGCGTAACAGGTTAGGAGCATCGAGTAGTCCTTATAGTTTGCACTGTCTTTTCTCGGTTCCATCAGCTCTAGGGCTTCTTCAAAACGGCCTGCTAACATCAAGGCCATAGCTTCCATTCTCAAGTTTACGTTCCCCCTCATGTTGTTTTGGGTACTGCTGACTGAAATCAATCGATACGGAAACCGTTTTCTTTTGTGGCACTCCGCACTTTTACGAGGCCACTCCTGCCACCTCTTTCCGGTCCTTACGAATCACCACAAATCGCTGGGCAATTACAAACCACAGCTGGTTCACCGACGTGGTTGCAGCTTCTTTACCACAAGACTTAGCAAACCCTTTTTTAAGAGCATAACACGCTTTCCGCGGTAAAAGGTACAGGCTCTGTTTCGTTGCTTGAGAAAGCGAAAAATTCGCTCTTATAGCTTTGTTCTCTAACAGTTAAGCCTGTCCTTCCCGAAAAATCACAAAATGATTTTTCAGGACACATCGAAACGACTGAAACCTTTGTCACCGGTCTGAACTTTGCACTTGCCCGAACACAAACGCGAGAAAAGGCAGCGCCAATTTCCAAGGAAATACTCTTTTTGTCCAGAACGGCTTAACTAGACAAAAGGCTTAAGGAGATGAAGCGGAGTTGATCTATGTTTTTCTGGTATTTTTATTGCTTTTAACTCCTGTTGGTGCTGCTCAAGGAAAGACGGGACTCTTCCACAAAACCGAAACCAGGGCTTACCTCTACGTTCCCTGGGAAGAACAGACTGTTTGTTGGGAGTTCATGAGAAAAGACTGGGGGATCTGGAACATCTACGCTGTTTCCATCAACAAAGAGTACATCTCCGGGACGTCAGGCACGGACTGGGAGTATGTGTACTACGCAAAGCCTGTAGAAAGCTCGGAACTTGCCTGGATGGGCGGAAATCACGGAAACGAAACGCTGAAAACCCTGGAGTTTTTGGTCGATAGCAAAAAGATTGACTACGGCACCGTTGAGGTTAAAAGGAACCTCACCATTGTTGAAACAACCGACCTGGTCTATCCCGAAGGGAGTCTTGTAGTTGGCAGTGTGGTAAGAACGTACGTCATCGATCTGAGTGAGCCAGGCAAAATGGAGTTTTCCCAGGAGACTTCGTGGCATGAAGATATGCTGGTTGACCGAGCGTTCATGTGCATGCTTCCCATGATGAAAAAGCACGGTAGACACTTCCAAATGGGAGATTTCTCCGATAGCTTCGAAGACAGGGTTCGAACCGACGGACGTAAAGGGTTTCAAATGGTGACCGAAACGTTAATGTACGGCGACCACAACTGGGGAATCATTGCCGGAATCAAGAGCCTCGAAACAGTCGACCACTACAAGCACACATCAGGCGGTGCTTACGTTTGGGATCTTGCAGCCGATCAGGTGAAGCTCTACTATCCTAGAGTTGTCTTCAACGGGATCGTACCTGTCCAGAAAGGTGAAGTCTGGGCTAATCAGTCCTACTACGTTCTCACCTATCTCAAGTAGCAAAAGAAAAATGCACTTCCGTTCGATCTTGAGCCGCAGAAACTCGTAGATCGAGTCGGAGGTGCATTTTTGCTTTCTCCTTCAATCCACTTAAACGTCGGTTGGACGGAAACCCACTAGAAGCTGGATGTTCTCGCTTTAAAACAAACTGAATGACCACGGAGTCATCTTCGTTGATTCATGTAGTCCGTTGACCGAAAGTAACCCACATGGGTCTTCCGTCAATTCAAATCACAGACACGAACATTAAGGGGAACCAGCGCGAAACTGGTTCCCTCATATAAAGCTGTACGTTTATGTGAAAGAGCGAGTTACGATTGCCCCGTCTTTCTGGCGGAACTCTGTCTTATACATTTTGGTGGTTACTTCATAAGGGATGGGTCCAATCTTCAGCAGCACTCCTGGATTAAGGACTACTGCCCTAATTCGGCCCTCTGGGTGCACAGACAGCTTAGTCTGTCCCATGCTTCCTGTTCCAACATTCTCCGCAAAAATGAACTCGCGGGCATAATAGCATCCTGATCTACAATCTCCATGGATTGTCAGGTTTGATCCGGCTGAGACTTGGCAGTTGTAGGTTAGAGGCCCACGGACAACAATGTCCCCGGAAGCTTCCAGGTAGGCATTTTGGCAGTAACCAACACTGATTTGTGCCGAGCTATCCACAAGGGCTCCAAATCTATCTTGCAACCCAGAAAAGCAAGCTGCAGCTTGTTCTAGCTGGGTTACGCTGGTCAAATGGAGCGGTCCAGAACCGACTAGGTACTTTGACCAGTGCAGGACTTCCTCAATCTGACGCTTCAGATCTTCATTGTCCTCCATGAGTCCCGAATCTTTGCACAAGCACGTCAGAAAGCCAGTCAGCTCAGTTAGCCATGTAGGCATAAGACTAAAGCGTCGTTCCAAAACTCTCTTAATCAGGTAGCCTTCTCGATTGCTGGTAGAGGACGAATCCGCTGAATGCGTCTTCACGTCTTCCAGTGCTGCGACGACGTTGTCGAGAGTTTTCCCGATATGGCCAAGGGTAACAATCGCTTCATGAAAACCTGGCTGCATGATACCTGCTATCAAGCGGCTGCCGATGGTTTTGTTCCCAACCCGAATGTGTGAACCCGCTCTGATCCGAGCGTGATAGACGCTGCCCTTTATGTCCACGATTTCGCCGGATTCTACCTCCATGGCATCGGCAACGTCTCCTAAGACCGTTACATCACCAGTAAACCTGATGTTTCCTGTCGACATGTTCACATCGTTTTTAATGACGATCTCCTGATTAACCGATAAAACCCCATGGCGGTAGACCGGCCTTCCGGAAATAGTAGCAACGGCTATACGTCCGTTTTCAACCAACTTCACTCCCCGACCAGGTCGTATCATTCCATCTTTAGGCCTGCGGGGAACGATCTCTTTGCCGTAGACGTTTCTCCCAGGTTTTCCAAACTTTGGTGGATGCCATTGGGCGAGAACATCTCCAGGTTCAACTGCTGCGATCCGCATTCTCTCTCGGAAGTCCACACGTTCATCGTCACAGGGAAAAACCGGTTTGGTAACAAGATCGCAGACCAGTTGAACCCTGCCGTCTTCAGGTTGAACAGGAGGAACACCTCTTGCAATCACAAACTTCCCGCTTTTCAGCTCACTGCAGGCCTGTTGGACCACATCGTGGTACACTGGCACCTCGATCCCGAGTCTTTGCAGTTCTTCAAAAACGCCGGCAGGGTCAATGGGTTTAGGCGGTGTTTCTGTCACAACTTTAGCTTTAACAGTCAGCTTTCTGGTAAAACTGTGATCCTCGACGGCGTAAATTTTTCCGGTCTTGAAAGTAACGACCAGAATTACCTCCATCTTGTCAGGAGAAACTTCAATCTCGAAAGTACTCTTCGCAGGCATTGACGGGGTCACAATGTCTAGGACATTTGCATCTTCAACCACTGTGGGGCCTGTAACGCGCTCTTTCTCATAGTACACTTCTACGTTTTCACCAGGAACAATCACCGGCCATGAGCCCAAACCTTTGGGCTTTTCCATACGGACTTTGCCCTCAATGATACCAAGGCGACCTGGAGTGCAGGAACACCAGACTTGTCCTGTTTCAAGATTGCTTCCATCAGTAGACCCCCAAATGAATTATTTCCTCAAAAAAATCGCTTTCCAGCCATAGCTCGAAAAGCGATCGGTGCAACTGGCTGGCATACACAATAGTGCTTAGCCCCTATAGCTTTGCGTCCCGCGGTTTACCGCGGTTTGCCAAAAGGAACTTATTCAGTTTTTGAAACGCGTTACTTGAAAGACTTCTCTCGCAGTTTCACAGATGCCTTGTGTTCGCATAAAGGTTTGCTAAGTAAATAACTCTGGACTAGACTGCTCATCCGTTTAGGTAAGTACTTTCGTTTTAGCCAATGTGCCCGCCATTGATGCAGCGACAACTTACAAGCCTTGGCTTTGAACCGTCCAATTGAGATCTTGGCCAATTACGTGACGTCCTCTTTTAATGTAAACGCTGTTTAAGAACTACAGCAATTACTACAGATTCAGCGATCTCTAGCGGTAAGGCTCTCGGTCTTAACGATGGTGCTTGCTATGTTCTATATAATTTGTTCCACAAATCGTTCGCAGCGAAACTGGATTTCTGGAAATATGGGCAGAAATGGGCAATTCTGAATATACTGCTTAGATCATGTCCTCGAGGAACTGGTACACAGTTTCCAGTGTGCAGTAACCCAATGTTATGTTTAGACCACGTTGTTCATCAAACTTGGATGAGTCTTAAAAGAGCGTTAAGGCCGAGGATACATTTGGTTTGTTCAACCTCCTGCTGACACATCATGTGCGCGCGGTAAAAAGTCAAGCTGTCAAGGATCAGATCTTACCAGTTGCAACTAGAACTAATTTGGCAGCTAAGAAGACGATAACCGCAAGACTAAGGGAATTCCGTAACGGCAGAATCTTACAGAGACCAGGTTTCGCTCTAAGAGCATTGCCAATTGCCTAGAGGTTTGCTCGCTGCAGCACAAACGACGCTAGGCTGGCAGTCTTCTTAGACTTTACTCAAATTGACAACAATTCCTATTTTACACAAAAACGCACCGATGTCAACGAAAAACAAAAAAATAACGTGACAGCGACTGCAAAAAAGCGAAAGTCAAACAACGATTTCGTCACTTCACTCAGCAGACGCTGGTCGCAACAAAACTGCGCAGTAGATACTGTTCTACCCTCAAAACTCAGTTGTTTAGCGGAGATCTTCTGTGTGATGAGATTAGGAACGGAACTACATAAACCGTTCATCACAAACGTAGGCCGGTTTTTGCGTGTACTTTTGCGTGTACTGACTCTAATGACTTCAAAACCGCTACTTCCAGGCTGTTTTGACTTCTAAGCAAAAGAGAGTCTCTAGATGAACTAGAGTCTCTCGAAAGCAACGAGAGGATTGCGTTAGGCGGACTCAATACGGAATGAGGGGCTTTGGTAGCATAAGCAAAACATAGGTTTTTGATGCTGACAAACGGCAAAGCTATCTTCAGTTCTCTCTCCACGCTTCTTTGATAAACTGCTCTACTTCTCTCCACGCTTCGTTGGCTTCAATCAGCTCCGGAAAGAGCATCTGGAACACGTGAAACATGCCGGGATAGACGGTTAGCTTAACAGAAACTCCTGCTTCTTGTGCCTTTTTCGCAACTTCTGTTGTGTCGCTGAGCAGGTACTCGTCACCACCCACCTGCATTAACATCGGTGGAAAACCGCTGTAGCTGCCGTAGACCGGAGAAACGTAGGGATCCTCAGGGGAGCTGTCTCCTACGTAAGGCGGAGTCCAGATCCTGTAGTTCAGGTTGGTCCACGCAGACATGGTTATCAGAGCTCTTGGCATGGAGAAACCGTTATCTCTAAGATGCAAAGCGAGTGCTAAAGTAAGTCCACCACCTGCAGAGTCACCTGCAATAATGATGTCCGATGGTGTGTACCCCTGTTCTAACAGCCAGTTGTAGGCAAGGATCGCATCTTCCAGCGCAGCTGGGAAAGGATGTTCTGGTGCTACGCGGTAGTCTACGGTCAAAACGCCTGCCTCGCTGATCTCCGCATACTTCACTGCTGCTCTGCGGTAGGTTGCCCCGTTATCTGCAAGCGAACGCATATATGCGCCCCCATGAAGCTGCAGTATTGCCTTCTCGGGTTTTGTGTCTTTTTTCTGTACCCATTCCATGGTTATTCCAGAGACCTCGAAAACGTTGAGCATGTACTCGTCCGGCAGCGTCCAGGTCTCGTTAAGCCTTTTCAAGAGCTCGACGTTCTCGCTTCCACCGACCATTACTGCTTTTTCCAGCAGGCCACCTTCTCGCAAGTTCACAAAAATCTCTCCGCTGCATCCTACAGAAAACGCTAATGCTAGTACCAATACAAGCGATGTTGTACAGCCCGTGAATCTTTGACTACTCATCTCCGGCATCCCCGCTTTCTGCAATGATTTCTGTATAGATGTCCGCAAGTTTGCCCAGCAGCTCGATGAGTTTGTCTGTATCGTTATCGCCGAGGGCCGTAACCAGCCTTTCAGCAAGAGCTGTGATTTTTTCATTTGCCTTTTGAACAGCTTTCTCGCCGTCTGCGGTCAGCTCGATGTTGATTTGCCTGCGGTCATTCGGATCAATGCTCCGGGTTACATATCCTTTCCGTTCTAGATCGTTGAGAATCCGTGTGATAGACGGACGGGATAACTCCAGTATTTCAGAGAGGTCCGCAGCCCGTCTAAATGCCGGCAGCCGTTCGTCTGCGACACGCTGCTTCGAAAGCCAGATGTTTCGCAGAACCAGATACTCTCCTTGGGAGAGTTCCCCGCTACTTAGCAGTTTGCTCAGCTGTCTTCTCACGACGAGGCACGAATGCAAAAGGCGCGCTCCTTTTGGACTCTTCATTTCAGATAGCTCACTTCCCTCTTGTGGTTTTTATGTTGAATTGTTTCGTCTATAAACTATTATAATAAGGAACAATGTTTGTGTCAACGATCCATCCGGATTAACGCCAGTGAACAGCAACTCTAATACCAACAAGACCTATGTAGTTTTTGGATAAAAAACTGCACGAGATTCAAAGCTTTTTGCACCAGCTTTGACTTCTCGTGCAGGAATTGTTCCAAATTTCACCTTTGGCTAAGGGCTGATGTTCTTGCCTCTCGCAGAAAAACTACTCCGAGCTTCTCGCTTCTGGCAGACGCGTTGACATAGCGTAGAGTTCTTCCAAACCTCAGTCCTCAAAAATGCTGTACTTGTTGGTCAATCTGATCAGCGCTGACATTTTTCCATGAATAACCGAACCCTCGTCAAACTCTGCAAGCATTTGGTTAGCTTTATCGAAGTCCTCTGCTAGCAGGGTTCTGGCAAACTGTTGCAACACCGTTCTTTCTAGCTCCAGGTCGTCGTGAAAATCAAAGGAAAACACAATGTGGAAATCGGGATCTTTGTTCAGGATTTTGTATGACTCGTTTGAAAGGAACATGTACATGCCATTTGCTATATCGCAGAGACAAGCGTCGAGGTAGACCTTCTCATCTTTGGAGCGAAGTAGTTTGACGTAAATTTGGCTCGCTTCAACGTATCTACCTTCTCTGATGAGTTCTATGGCTTCGCGACGCTTACTTTCTACCTGGTCTCCCAAGTAAACATTCATGGTCAAGGTGTTATACGCACTTCTGAGGTTTAAGTCGGTCCGCTTGAGTTTAGTGGAACTTTCGATTTCGCTCTTACTAAAGGTTTTGTAGAAATAATCGTAGGCTTCGTCTAAAGGTTGACTTAAAAGCTCCTGTTCCCAAGGTTCTAGCGAGTCTTTGTTTACAGTTAGCACGACGGCAGACTGACTCTTCTGTTCCATACCTTCGCTGTAGTATGGGAACAAGATTGAGCTGGTATACTGCGGTAGGTCAAGCGGTGCTTGGAGACCGTGGCTTGTGACCGTTACAGAGAGCCAGTCACTACCCCGCCAAACACCGAGCACATTACCTGGAGTCTTGAAGATGTCTCGGTCAAAACCTGCATACCAAACGCTGTTGTATTTGCTGAGTTCTTCAACCAGATTTTCGTTGAGAATGATTCGGTTGGTTTTCACATCAGCAGACCAGCTTCTGTCTTCGGTAGCAAACTCTACCCTGTAGAACGATGCGTCTGGAACTTCCGCCCACGAAAGCGTCACGGGATCATCTACATCATAGACGGTTTTGTCGGCCCGAACTTCTAGAGGCCTACTGACGCTCACAAAAAACTCAACGAAGACCTCCTCGCCAGGCTCTAGCACCAAATAAGACGAACCAAGCCCGACCGCGTTTTCCCTCGGGAATACTTCTCGTTCCAAACGGGACTTGACCGTATCGCTGTTTTGGCTCCGTACAACAACGGTGTTCTCACCACCGTTGAAAAGTGCAGCTTGCTTTGGAGTTAGCCTTACTTCCACGGTATAGCTATCTGGGCTGCGTAAAAACGTGCTTGTGTAACCGTCTTCTTCTGTGATCCTAACTTCCGCGAAGGGAGAGACGAGGGGACTTTGATCTTTGTACGGTTTGAGAACTACCGTCACATCTCCGAGAGGTGCTCCATTGACGAAAACACCTACTTTAACCGAGGATGTCTGTTCTTCAGGTAGAAACCATGGAAGATACTTCTTTATCCCATATACGTCAAAGAGAGCGTCTTGAACGAAACGTTCCTCAACTGTTCTTGCGGTTAGTCTTGCTTCATCTACCATGTCGGCTTTCAAGTACAGAGCTGCTTTGAGAAAGTATACATACGGGACAAGATCCGTGAGTGGTGGCTCGATTCGCGAAGCAAAGTCGTCGCACAACGCAAGGCCTTCCTCGATACGGCCTTCTTCTAGCATGTAATCCAGCACGCAGTACAGGCTATTGATGTTGTACGGATTAGGGATGTCTTCAAGTGCCTTCAACAGATACGGATAAGCCTCATCCCGCAGTCCTGCCCTATACAGTAGGGGCCAAATGTGGTGGTTTTGGATTTCGAGTAAGTCTCTGTAATTGTCGTACAGTCTTCTAGCCCGCTGTTCATAATCTAGGATCGGCGCCGCTTGATATGTTTTAAACCCTAATTCACCTACCGACAAATAGAACGGGGTGTCTTTCAGATCGTAATGCAGCAAGCCAAACAACGGGAACGTATCGACGGCTACATATGTCGGGGTTAAGAGCTCCAGGCTTCTGAGCAGTGCCTTTGCTTCATACTCAGTACCAGGGTAGAGCTTTATTATTTCCTCATAGATTGCAAGCTCTTCTGGGGTGTACCGCACGGCATCTGCCCTTGCAAAAAGGTCCTCAGGGGTTATGCTTTCGCCAAGACCGGTAAATGCAAGGCAAACAACAAGAATCGCCACACCAAGCAGTTTTTTCATCGTCTACTTTCCCCCTTTTTCGGAAGATGGCTCGTGTTTTATGCTACCGTCAACTCCTTGCCCCACATGCTCATATGTGCGTTTTGGCAGGAGCAACGCAGCTGAAACTGATTTACACTGAGCAAACCAAGGTCCACTAGTCCAAAACGGTTAGGAATCAAGGTGCCCACATCTGTTGTTTGATCTTTTGACAGACATTGCGTTTATGTAAGTTAATGAACAAATCTTTCCGAATAAAACCTCATAACGACATTTCGGCACAAATTCAACTATACCTTTCTGAATATAATGATTATTTGCCACAGTTTTTTGGTGGATAAGGATCACATATGTTTCCTAGACGTCTCCGGTAGAAGCTCAGTCCCCCTACGACTCTTTGCTTCTTTGACACAGCGCTTATCATATATGCAAAGGTCCCTCGGAAGTTGCCAGTTGGCAGTTCTCGAGGGAGCATTTTGTAAAAGCGGTGAGTGCTTGTATATTTGCCGGTTTTGTACGTTCGCGCTACTACAACCGAGTAACCGCAAAGCCTTATTGAGACCTAAAGGCACTTACAGAATGCAAAAAACCCGCAGAAAGTTCGGCAAAAGGAACGCCTCTTGCAGTTGTCTTCTGCAGGTTTGTATGGCTAAAGAACGTAAGCTTCTAAAGCTTCCACGTCTTTAACGATAATAGTTCTGTTTCCAACTAACTCAATGTAGCCTAGTTCTCTAAACTCGCCGAGCTTTCTCGTGATAGTCTCTCTCCTGAGACCGGAGTAGTTGCCCAGTTCTTCTCTGTTTAGCGAAAGATCCAGTCTGATGCCTTCATCGGTCTTGACGCCGATTCTTTTTACCAGCTTAAGAAGGAGTCCGGCGGTCTTCATAGATGCGTTGCTGGTGGAAAGCCTCAAAATGAGTTCTTCCGCCCAGCGAATCCTTTCAAAGCTCTTGACCAAGATGCTGCGGAGCACCACCGGTGAGTTGTAGAAGTACCTGTCGAAGATGTGCCGCGGGATGGCCACAACCTTGCAGTCTGTGAGAGCCTGACCGATATACCTGTACGGCTCATCTACAAGAAGGTTCAACCCGCCTACGAAGTCTCCGTCGGTGTAAATATAGAAGATCTGCTCCTCGCCGTCAATGCTGTTGAAGAAGATCTTCATCTGACCCTTGTAGATCAGGTACATAAACTCCGGCAGATCTCCGGTCTTGAAGATATACTCGCCGGCTTTGATGTTGGAGAGGATAACCTCCTTGAGGACGGTTTCGGCGTCTTCGTCTGCTACATCGCTGAGAAGGGGCAGATTCCTGAGGTTCTTCAGTATCTCCGACTTCTCCGCTTCCGATGCGACCTCTCGGTCTTTAAGGGATTTGAATTTAGCCTGCTTTTTCTCTTCCCTCTCTCTTCTGTCCTGCTTTAGGCTGTCGGCAAACAGCTTGTTGGCGTAAATCTCTAGTTCCTTCGCTCTGTCTTTGTCCATAGGCTCTACTCCTTCTAATCTGTAGGGTATCCCGAGCTCCTCGTACTTTTTTACACCAGCGGTGTGGTACGGAAGTATCTCGATGCGATCAACTCTGCGGCTGATCGGTTTGATAATCTTGATAAACTCCTGCATGGACTCTGCGTTGTCGGTGTAGCCCGGCACCATGACATGGCGCACCCAGATCTGTCCTTTGAAACCGTAGAGATCCAGGTTCTGTATAAACTTCAGGTACACGTCAAAGCCATCGATTCCCGTGATGTCGGCAAAAGACTTCCGATCAAAAGCTTTGACATCGAGAATCAAGGTGTCTACCAGTGGAAGGATTTCGGGATAGTATTTGGCATTGCCAAAACCGGAGGTATCTATGCAGGTATTATAGCCTTCCTGCTTAAGGAGCTGCAGACAGGCTGCGAGGAACTGGCCTTGAAGGAGCGGCTCTCCTCCTGAGAAGGTGACACCGCCCTCTTCTCCGTAGTAGGATCTGTATCGCCTTGCGATCTCAAGGATCCGTTGGGGAGTTACCTCTTGGCCTCCGGTCTTTTTTTGCGTGTCGGGATTGTGGCAGTAAGCGCAGCGCAGAGGACATCCCTGGAGAAAAAAGATGGTTCTAGTTCCTGGACCGTCCACAAGGCCCATAGTTTCGATTGAATGCAGGAGACCAATCATAACATCCCCTCCTTTCCCTGACCTTAAACAAATTCGTGGAACGTTCTGTTGATTACGTCGAGCTGATGCTCTCTGTCGAGCTGGTTGAACCGTACGGCATAGCCCGAAACCCTGATGGTGAGGTTCGGGTACTTCTCTGGGTTTTCCATAGCGTCGATGAGAAGATCCTTATCCAGGACGTTCACGTTGATGTGGAACGCGTTCTGGTTGAAGTAGCCTTCCATGATGTTGGTAAGGTTGACCACTCTCTCATCGAGGTTCTTGCCCAAAGCGCTTGGCACAATGGAGAACGTGTTGGAGATACCGTCTTGGTTTACGCCTTTATACGGCAGCTTGGCTACTGAGTTCAGCGAAGCCAGAGCTCCCAGCTTATCTGCACCGTTAGATGGGTTTGCACCGGGTGCAAACGGTTCGCCCTTCTTTCTTCCGTCAGGTGTTGTTCCTGTCTTCTTGCCGTAGATGACGTTTGAGGTGATGGTCAGAAGGGACAAAGTGTGCTCTGCGTTTCTGTAGGCAGGATGCCTTCTTAGAGCTTCGATAAAGTATTTGTTGACCTCAACTGCAATGCTGTCCACTCGGTCATCATCGTTTCCGTATCTGGGGAAGTCGCCTTCGATCTCGAAGTCAATTGCGATGCCCTCTTCGTTCCGGATAGGTTTGACTTTGGCATACTTGATTGCAGACAGGGAGTCGGCAACGATGGAAAGACCGGCAACGCCAAAAGCGATGAATCTGTGCACGTCGGGATCGTGGAGAGCTAGCTGGCTTGCTTCATAGGCGTACTTGTCGTGCATGTAGTGGATGGTGTTCATGGTGTTTACATAGATCTCAGCAAGTTTATCCATGACCTTCTTGAAGCTTTCCACTACAGTGTCGTAGCTCAAAACCTCTTCTGTGTTCTTTTCAATGCCAGAAATTACGGTGATGGGACCGCCGGTTACCTTGTCGCGCTTGATCTCATCTACTCCGCCGTTGATAGCGTAGAGCAGTGCTTTGGCAAGGTTTGCTCTGGCGCCAAAGAACTGCATGTCTTTCCCTACTCTCATGGCAGAGACGCAGCAGGCGATAGCGTAGTCGTCGCCGTAGATCGGGCGCATGAGATCATCGTTTTCGTACTGGATGGATGCGGTCTTGATGCTCATGTAGGCGCAGTATTCCTTAAACTCTCTAGGCAGATCTTTGGACCAGAGAACCGTCATATTCGGCTCGGGAGATGTGCCCAGGTTGGTGAGGGTGTGCAGGAACCTGTAGGCGGTCTTTGTTACCAGAGGACGTCCGTCGAGACCTATACCGCCGATGGCCTCGGTCACCCAGGTTGGATCTCCAGCAAAGAGCTGGTCGTACTCGGGCGTTCTTAAGTGGCGTACCAAGCGCAGCTTGATCACCAGCTGGTCTACGAGGGCTTGTGCGGTCTTCTCGTCGATCAGACCTTTCTGCAGATCTCTTTCAATATAGATGTCGATAAATGCGGTGTTTCTGCCAAAGCTCATAGCTGCACCGTTGTTTTCCTTGACTGCTGCAAGGTAGGCAAGGTACAGCCACTGAACGGCTTCTTGGGCATTTCTTGCAGGTCTGCCGATGTCGCAGCCGTATTTAGCAGCCATGGACTTCATCGCGTCAAGTGCCCTAATCTGGTCGGTGAACTCCTCGCGGAGCCTGATAACTTCATCGGTGGCAGGACCTGTCAGGTTTTCTTTGTCTCTGATGCGCATCTCTTTAAGGTAATCGACGCCGTAGAGGGGTACCCTGCGGTAGTCGCCGATGATTCTTCCTCTGCCGTAGGCATCGGGAAGACCTGTAAGGAGCCCTACCGAACGCACAGTGCGCATTTCCTTGGTGTAAGCGTCGAACACGCCCTGGTTGTGGGTTTTTCTGTACTCGTTGAACTTCTGCTCCAGGTCTGGATCCATCTCCATTCCGTAGGCTTCTAAAGCGTTTTTAACCATCCTAAAGCCGCCGTAGGGGTTCATGATTCTTTTCAGAGGCTCATCGGTCTGGAGACCTACGATCAGTTCTCTGTCCTTGTCGATGTAACCAGGAGCGAAGTTGTCGATACCGCTGAACCGTTCAAGGTCTACCTTGATGGTCTTGCTTCTTACTTCCTCCTGAATCATTTCATCTACTTTGTTCCAGAGACTCTTGGTATCGTCTGTGGGACCTTCCAAAAAGCTCTGATCACCCAGGTAAGGAGTATAGTTTTTCTGAATAAAGTCTCTGACATCGATCTCTTCAGACCAGTTCCCGGGAACAAAGCCTTCCCAAGCTTTGGCCATTTCTTCTCTGTCGAACAAGTTTTGCTTCATATACATATCACCTTTCCAAAAGAAACTAGTTATATGAGCAGTACTGGGCATGTACTTATCCCATGATTGCGTGTTCATTATAGTATCTCTCAAAAAAACTTGCCGTGACTTGAATCACTTTTTGCACACATTAACGAAAAAATCCCCGAAACAAGGCAGAAACTGCCGTCTGTCGGGCTTTACGGTATCGAAAGAACGTCTTCTAGTTTGGAGTCTGTTTGATGGGAAGGAACGACTATGCGTCCCTCCGAGTGGTTGTTTGGTCCTTCCCTCAGACGTGGAAAAGGCTCGTCCAAGATCGGATATGTAACGGGAAGGCTCCTTTCGATAGCACCGATTCCTCGTGAAAAGAGCTCTAGCAATTCGCCTCCAAGCGCTCCACCTTTATCAAAGTTATAAATGATTTCGTCCAGTTTGTGAATAGGCAAAACTGCGTTTTTCTATTGTTTTCCTGTTCACATCATCGTCGCTTAGGCGAATCACTTGAGTACTTTACTCCTATGTTTGAATTTATCAGTACCCCGAAGTTTCGAGCTGCAAAAACTCCGCATGGGCTACCGAATACGCCAGTTTTTCTTGGCGGAAGTACGCACTTTAAGCCATATCGTTGACTCACCCTTTGGCTCAGATGTTAAAAAAACCCCCGTGGTGCTAGGGTTATTAGCACACGAGGGTCGTATTCGAGGGGCTGCAAGTTTCTTAGAAGGCCAAAACAATTCCGCCAGGACCTGCGTAGGTACCGATAGTTGCGCCCATGGTGGTAATGAAGATCTCGGCGTCTTTGTGAACCTTTTGGAGCAGTTCTTTCAGCATCTGTGCTCCTTTTTCGTTTGCCACATGGGCAATGCCGATCACAGGAATCGATCTGCCTTTGGCTTTTTCTTCGAAGAGCGTCAGAAGCTTCTTGTAGGCGAGTTTTGCACCTCTGATCTTATCGAAGAGCTCCACTCTACCCTGATTTACCTGGCACACGATCTTGAGGTTGAGTATAGTTGCAAGAGCACCCTTCAGGGGCGAAAGCCTGCCACCTTTCACTGCGTTTTCTACAGTATCTAAGAGGGCATATACCGAAAGCTTCTCCGCATAGGCTCTAACCTCGTCGGCAACTTCCGAAAAAGACTTGCCTAAGTTCACCCACTTGTTGGCAAGGTAGGTTAAGATGCCGATGCCGGCAGATCCCGATTGTGTATCGATAACTTCAATGTCGTAATCGGTCATGCTCTTTGCAAGGATGGCGCTGTTATAGGTACCACTTAATTTACTGGAAAGGCACAGACAGAGGATCTTATCTCCGTTCTTTCCGTGTTTTTCAAAGATCTCGAGAAACCTCCCGGGAGCAGGCTGAGCTGTTTTTGGCAGTTCTTTCTCCCTGCCCATGCGTTCGTAGAACTCCTCAGGAGTCAGTTCAACCCGGTCGAGGTAACTGTCATCACCAAACGAAACTGTAAGCGGCACCACTTCAACGTCTAGGGTCTTCAAAATCTCGTCGTTCAAATCGATACTACTGTCCACAACGATTTTAATGGCCATATCCACCATCCTTAAAGAAAAAAGACTGAGCAAGACCAATCTTGCTATGCAACTATCATACCACCAAAACACATTAATTGAAACAAAACCTGCGATTTTGTGGCTTTTCGGCCATAAGTTTCTTCACTGACTGCTTTGGCAAACCTTTCTAGCTGTTTACACAGCGTTACGTACTGTCAGCACAGCACCTTACGACCAGTTTTTTCTAGTTATGTTGAACAGGCCGTTCTTAAGAAACTAAGGCATTAGTCGTATCGTGTTTCGACGAATGAAGGTTTTCTATTTTCTTCGTATCACCGATTTCATATTGTCTTTTAAGTACGGAGCTCCTGACATGTGAGAGTGCGCCATCGAAAGAAGCCAGTCTAACGCTTCTAAAATTGAGGTACTAAAGTTTTAGCCCTTATGTTGAAGGATCTTCACTAAGTAAATAACTGAACAATAGCGAGCAACAGTGCTAGCACTGCGGTGGCAAAGGTGGCCAAAAACCAAGGGTTTCTTGTCAGGTGTTCAAGTCTATTTTCCCAAAGGACAATTTGCGTCTTTTGGTCTTCTACTATTTCCAAAACCGAGGCGGTTTGCTCTGTCAGTTCAACAATCGCTTCCTCGATGTCCAGTAACTGCTCACCGATCTGCTCAATCTGGTCTGCTTGAGCTGCCAGTGTTTCTGCTGCGTTTTGGCTATGTTCTGTTTGCTCCCGAAGCTTTTGGTCGTGGTCTTTCAACACTTCCATGACGTTTTGTAGCTATACATACATGTCTTCTTGGTCTTTCAGTTGTTTTACAACTGTCGTTAGTTCCTTACGGGCTAGCTCCGAGATTTTCTCTTTAGAAGCACCGCTCAACCTTAGCTCAAGTTCCCGTACAACCATGCGGTTGTAAACGATGTTGGAGATGCCGAGGTTAAACAAAAACTTGGTGATCTCCGCAAGTTTAGTCTGAAACTCGAACGCAACTTTTTGGGCTTTAGCCCCCATAACGATTGCTTGAGCCATGTCGACGCAGGCATCCTGCAAAGCCTCAACGGCTCCTTTTTGACTGATAAAGCCTACGGTCGTCGCCTCTGCTTCTTCTGCCTGTTCTTTGGCCTTGTTTGCGGCTCTCATCGCTTCTTTGACCCGTCTGTCGAGTCTGTTTAAGGCCTTAATTCGTTCATCGATGATCGCTGGCAGTTCTTCCACGCTGAACTCGGTTCCATCTGCTTCCATCAGAATTGCATTTGTGTTTACAATTGTCTCTGCTTTTTTTGGCACGCTTTTCTACCCCCACTTCAGTATGTCGTTGATTTCGTCGATCAACCCTGGATTCTGCATTTCAACCTCGTCACTAAGGCGCCCGATTTCTTCGAGTGACTGCTGGTTCTGCTGCCAAACTGCAAGGCGCAAAGCAGCAGCTTTTTCCATCAGCTCCATAGCTTCGCTGATGGTTCTTTCAGTGTTTTCAGCTGCAACCCAGGCATCAGCTTGCAGGTAGAACACCTTTGCGTTCAAGAGGTGAATCTGGCGGCTCATGGCCTTGATTCTCTGGTTTCTTAACCGGGAGCGTTTGATCCCCATGGCCACATCGGTACCGATGGCCAACGCACACCGCCCAACTCCCACAAAGTTGACCCTTAAAAGAAATCCTTTCATGAATACAGCAAGGTTGCCACCGGACTTAAAGGCCGAACGCACCGTTGCATCGGCAAGGTCGAGGAGTGTAAATGTAGTGGTGGATATAGTCAGCATCCGCACAATGGTCCGGTTTTTGAAAGGCAACGTCTTCTTCCAATCGATATAACGTAAATCTTCAAACCGGCTGATGTTCTTTTCTTTGATCTCCGCACTCAGCCTGCGGATGAAGTAGAATCCCCTTACGATGCATTCGTTAAGAATAACAGGTACGGCTTGCCGGCCTAACTCGTATGCAAGTCCTATTTCTGCTCGGAGGTCAAACCTGACTAGATCCCCGTTCCCGTCTCGTATGCTTAACGCGTTGCCTTTGAAAACCTCAGACAACCACTCTGACAGATTGTTTTTTCCTCCTCTTGCGTTTTTAAAAAGGGGAAGAGCGGAAACCTCTTTAGCCAGAGACAGCAGAGGGCCGGGAATGCCGGTTCCCCCGCCTGCATATGCACTTGAACCTGCCATGTCGCTCACCAAGTGAAAAAACCACGATGTCACGCCAAAAAACATCTTCTCAGGGAGATTCCTGCCGATCAGTGCCCTGTCTTTAACTGGTACGACTTGAAAAACTCCGCCGGCGTTGGTGCCGTAAGCGTTTCCGGTGAACTGTGTGAGTAGAGAAAAGAACAAGCCTACCAAGGTTGGATGGTGGGCAAAATCATTCAGGTGGTGAAGCAATGCACCACCAAAATCACCAAAGTTTCCGTCTGATGGAATCTTGAACTTTTCTTCCAGAAACTTAATCGCTCCGGAAAGATCGTCCCCCTGATATCCTTGAAACCGGGCAACTTTCGAGACCATAGAATTGACTTGGTCGCTTCCCCAGTTTTTACCCCTTGTAAGATCAAACTCTCCCACCCAGAACGAATCAACGATGGCAGCTAAAACCCCACTTCCAACTGCCACAGCGTAATCTAGACCGTCTGCATGGTTAGTAAGTCTGTCGATTTCAGCGTTGAGTTCCTTTAGCCGTAGTGAGTTCTCGTCTAGTGCTTCGTCGACTTCCATGATTCCCTTGCTAATCTGTTCTTGGAGCTTTGGTGAAAAATTTTCGTCGCTTTGCGAAAGCCGTATGTCGATCTCAAACTCGATTTCTAAATCGTCTACAACAACTTTCCATTCTGCAACGCTTGTACTGCTTTCCACTGAAATCTCTCCGTTCAGCTATGTAATCTGTAGCATAATCCGATGATCAAAAAGGATAGTCATTTGCCACACAGTTAAATCGAACGAAAGGAGTTGAGACTTGAGCTCAATCTAGCGGGTTCGATTTGTGTTTCCATCGTGAGCGCTGTAACCAGAGTTTTGCCAGTTCTGAATCAGACAATGAAAGCGACCATAACAAGCAAAACCAGCACAAACAATGTAGCTGCAACCCCACCAGGCTTCTTTCGTTGTGTTTTTCTGTTGAAAGCGTCCCTAGTTGGTTTTCGATGTGAAACGTCGTCCTTAGAAGTGGACGCAACCCATGTGGTCCAGTCTTCGCCACCTGCAGCAAGTTTTTTGGCCTCAGCTTTAGCCATGGCTTTTACCAGTTCCAATGTAAGCAAGCAGTCTGCCTTTGAACGGTGGAGTTCGGTTTCAATCCCAATTCCCATCTGCTGTGCAGCAACTCCTAGTTTGAAGTGTTTGAACCGGTTTTTCTTAGAAGTCGGAACACCGCGGAAACCTGCATAGGTGATCATGGCGCACTGCCAGGTAGCATTGATTTGGGCAAGTCCGTATTTCTCGTTAGTTTGACAAACCATACGCGGTCAAACGCAGAATTGTATGCGATAACCAGGCGCCCCTCTAGAATGATTCTTACTTTGTCGTAGAGGGTCGGCCATTTAGGAGCCCGCATGACGTCTTTGTTAGTGATGCCGTTGATCATGGTGGCCTCAGGGGGTATGGGCTTAGTCGGTTTTACAAGTGAGTCGAGCAAAATCGCTCCATATGCATCCACAATGCAATTCTCGATAATCTCGTCGTCTTTATTCAGACCGGTTGTTTCAGTATCGACAAAAACCGCTCCTTTACTCAACCATTCCCTGCACCGTACTACTGCCTCTTCTCTGCTTCTCGGATAATGAGTTTTCACACAATGCACCTCCCCACTCGCTTTTGACCATCAGTTTTTTTCCTTGTCTTTCTCACAGAAATGATTTTACATGACAAATATTTCTGTTTTTTACTAATAGAACCTTTCTCAAAATTAACGAAATAGGTTAGCGTTCCAATATGCACGGCCAAATCATCGAATTTTCTGTGACTTCTTTGCCTACATTACATAAACCGCTTCTGCTTCGTGCACCACTGACGCACTCCTGACTCGAACACTCTTTCGAGTGCCCATCCCTTTGTGACCATCTGGTCGTACAGCTATAAACTAGGCGATGACAGCACTTCCGTGTCTTTCCCGAACGGAGGCTGTCAATTTTTACAAAAAAATGACTTCTACAGACCATGAACACAAGTTAGCCCTCGATTTCTGCTCTTTTACGTAAAAATCCGCCTCTATTTTTCTATACCGAAAGGTTTTCGGGGAAACGGTGCGAAATCTATTTGTTAGAAGGGGTGGTAATATGAAGAAAACACTTTACTTAAGCCTAGTTCTAATCCTGGCACTATCCTTAGTCGGTAGCGCTAAAGTACTGGAGATGTGGATTGTTGGTTGGACCAATGAATTTGCTAGAATAGCAGAAGACTTGATCCTAACTTACTACACTCCACAAACAGGTGTCGAAGTCGACATCACTCCTATTGGTTGGGCAGATGGTAACAAAATCACACTGGCCATCATTTCCAACGATGCTCCAGACATCATCTCTGCTGGCGTCGAGCTAGGTGTCAGAGGCTCCCTAGTCGACCTCAGAGAAGCCTTTGGCAGCGAGTTTGAGGAACTAGAAGCAACACTGTTCCCTGCCATTACTGAGCAGCTTCACTTTATGGGTACCAGGTTCGGTATTCCGCAAAACATCAGCGTTATGAACGCAGCGTACAGAACCGATATCCTCGCTCAGTATGGTATGGAAATCCCGGTTCTTTGGGAAGACGTCTACGCCATGAGGCCAAAACTCAATGCTAACGGCCACGAAATGGCATTCCACTACGGCAGCCCTGACTACTCAGGTCTGTGGGGAGCTTACACGCTCATCACCCAGCACGGCGGAAACTTCTTTAACATTGACGGATTCACTTCCGCACTGGATAAGCCCGAATCCATCAGGGGCTTCACTGAGTACGTAGAGCTCTACACCAAGCACAACATGCCGCTTTCCGTTACTGGTTTGACTCAGTTCAGATCGGGCGAACTGGTAATGATGATCGACGGCTACTGGATGTACACCAACCTTTTGAACAGCGCTCCTGAAATCCAGGGCAAATGGGAAGCCGGCCTGATTCCAGGTGTCAGAAGACCGGACGGAGTTATCAACCACGGTACTTTCACCGGCGGAACATCTCTGGCCATTCCTGTAACTACCAAAGACAGACAGGAAGCATGGGACTTTATCAAATGGTTCCTCTCTGCTGACATTCAGAAGATGTTCGTTGACGAGATCATCAGAAAGGTTCCTGGCTCCCTCATGGTACCTACATCCATGGAAGCTCTGTACAACCTTGAAGGTCTCCCACAGAACATCGCCAGAACCATTCACGCTCAAGTCGACGAGTCTCAAGCAGTTCCGTACGCACCAACACAGGGCGTTCTCTACAGATTCGTTGAATTCGCTATCCAGTCGTGCCTCCAGCAAGGTGCCGACCCAGCAGAAGCAGCAAAGAAAGCTGCCGCTGAAATGAACAGCGAAATGGATAGAAGGAAAGTCGAGTACTCTCGCTTCTTGAAACAGCTCCAAGGCGACAGCGCCCGCTGGTAATCACACTGAACCTAAACGTCAGAGCATTTAGCTCTGGCGTTTTTTTCAATCTCCCATTACCGCTGTTGATCTTTCTGGCAAGTCTAGTTGTTCCCTGACTTCCCCCCTCAGGTGCTGCTCAAACGGTCGCTCTCCCTCCTGACCATTCCTTCCTCCAGCACTAAAGCAAAGCTCTAAACTCCTCATACTCTATCTTGAGGAGGTGACAGCTACACGTGGGCTTTCCATTACTTGAAAGAATTCAAGTTTCCGGAGTGGTAGGCGGCACCGAAGTAGTTCCCGTAGACCCTGAACAAGAGGTCTTGAGGCAGTCCCTCTTGATAGTACTTCCCCCTGACCAAAGGCTCCAGTTCAACCGGATCAGGTGGAACCTTCTCACTGAAGAAGATCTCCCAGTAGGCATTCACCTGCAAATCCTCACAGATCCAGACATCGGTTCCCAAGGCCTGGTCATAAGTACCTCTCAGGGAGACACGGATACCTTCATTCCCCCATTTTTCAACGGCACCGGCGGACCGGTAAACGTGTTTATTAACGTGTTTCTCAGAAGCGCTCTTGACATTACCGTAAACGTCTTACCTGAAGGCTCGTCTTGGTGGTACAGCTTCAGCCGCTTGATGGGTCCAGGACCTTAAGAAAACGGAGTACTCGCAAGAGTACTCCTCTTTTTCCGCCATTTTTCCACGGGTTGCGTTCTTATTATTGGAGATTTTTTCATGCATCTTATTCCAGTTTTTCCGCATTTAACTTTTTTTGACAGTAAAATGTCAAGTGTCGCCGGATTTAGCCTTCGCCAGACACGAAAACCGAGAGTTTTTTCATGGGGGAAGTGACGAGAGTAAATGTTGCAACCATGAGATTTACCCCATCTACAATCTGCAAGCAAAAAAAGGATAGCAAAAAAATGCATTTTAGGATTGACATTCTCTCTTACAGTCGCTAAAATACTCTTGTTTAGTGATAGTAAACCCAAAGTTTAGTAGTAAAATACTCGCAAAGCGGTGACCTTTGATGAAAATTGGTGAAAAAATCAGACGCCTGCGTATGCAGCACAACCTAACCCAAGAAGAATTGGCAGATAGGTGCGAGCTCACAAAAGGGTTCATTTCACAAGTAGAAAGGGACCTCACTTCTCCATCGATTGCAACCCTTGTGGATATCCTCGCAGCTCTCGGTAGCACCCTTTCGGATTTTTTCAACGATGAACTTCCGGAGAAAGTAGTCTTCTCTAAGAACGACGTTTCCGTCAAAGTCAACGAAGAGCTCGGTAGCGAGATCCACTGGCTCATCCCTAATGCTCAGAAGAATTCTATGGAGCCTATTATGGTCCATCTCGAGCCCGGTGGAGAGACCCTTTTCGACGAGCCCCATGACGGCGAAGAGTTCGGCTACGTTCTCAAAGGCCAAATTGTCCTACACATCGGCTCCGAGCAGCTGAAAGTCCGGACTGGTGAATCCTTCTATTTTACTGCCAAGTTGGGTCACTACATCTCAAATCCAGGTAAAAAACCAGCTAGCGTATTGTGGATATCTACACCGCCTAGCTTCTAATATTAAGAAAGGGGGAACGATCATGGCTGAAAACTTAGTTCAGCTTCAAGGTGTTTCCAAAGTATTTGACGACACCGTAGCACTTGCAGAAATCGACTTGTATATTCGTAAAAACGAATTTGTAACGCTTCTCGGACCAAGTGGTTGTGGAAAAACCACCACTTTGCGTTTAATCGGAGGCTTTGAGGAACCGACGTCCGGAACCATATGGTTTAATGGTGAGGATATCAGTAACGTTCCCTCATATAAAAGACAGGTTAACACCATTTTCCAGAGGTATGCGCTGTTTTCCCATCTCAACGTCTACGAAAACATTGCCTTTGGCCTTCGCATCAAGAAGATGCCGGAAAACGTGATCAAACAGAAAATCACCAAGATGCTGCAGCTAGTTAATCTTGAAGGTTATGAAAAAAGAGACGTGGACTCTTTAAGTGGCGGTCAACAGCAGCGCGTTGCCATCGCCAGAGCTCTAGTCAACGAACCGGATCTCCTGCTTCTCGATGAGCCTCTTGCAGCTCTCGATCTCAAACTGCGCAGAGAGATGCAGCAGGAACTGAAAAACATGCAGAAACAGCTGGGTATCACCTTCGTTTTCGTCACCCACGACCAGGAGGAAGCCCTCTCCATGTCCGACACCGTTGTGGTAATGAAAGACGGTAAGATCCAGCAGATCGGGACTCCCGAGATGATCTACAACGAACCGAAGAACGCTTTCGTTGCTGATTTTATTGGCGAAAGCAACATTGTAGATGGCATCATGAGGGACGACTGCCTAGTAGAGATCTCCGGCCGCCTGTTTGAATGCGTGGACAAGGGTTTTGGTAGGGACGAAAACGTCGATGTGGTGATTCGCCCTGAAGACATCGTTCTCACACCTGCAGACGATGCAAAGCTCACAGGTGTAGTGCGTTCAGTGACCTTCCTCGGCGTCCACTACGAGATGATCATAGAAGGCCACGACGGAATCAACTGGCTGGTTCACAGCACCCTTAAAGAACCTGTAGGCACCACGGTAGGGCTGTCTTTTGCTCCTTTCGACATCCACATCATGAAGAAGGAGAATGCTTCATGAAAAAAGCCACCTTTCTCCCCTACCTGATTTGGATGATCATGTTCATCGTCATCCCGCTGATACTGGTGCTGTTCTACGCCTTCACTGTCTCAACTCCTGAAGGCTACAAGCTTTCCCTCGACAACTTTAAGAGGTTTTTTGAGCCCGTCTATCTCAAGGTCATCCTGCGCTCACTAGGCCTTGCACTGGTAAGCACGCTGATCTGCCTGGTTTTGGGGTATCCGGTGGCCATGATTATGGCGGGAAACACCTTCTCCCGCAGGGATGTTTTGATGCTCCTTTTTGTGGTGCCGATGTGGATGAACTTCCTTCTCCGCACCTATGCTTGGCTAGCTATTTTGGAACGAAACGGCATCCTCAACATCGCCCTCAGCTGGCTGAAGCTGCCGAGTGTAAACATCCTCTACACCAACGCTGCTGTTGTCCTAGGCATGGTCTACAACTTCCTGCCGTTTATGGTTCTACCTATATATTCAGTGCTTCGCAAAATCGACAAAGGGGTTATTGAAGCCGCTCACGACCTCGGAGCAAACCCCGTCGGTGTGTTTACTAAAGTAATCCTGCCGCTGAGCGTTCCCGGAATAGTCTCGGGAGTCACAATGGTGTTCATGCCAGCTCTCACTACCTTCATCATCTCGAGGCTCCTTGGCGGCGGTCAGTTTACCCTCATCGGCAACCTCATCGAGCAGCAGTTCCTTGTGGTTGGCGACTGGGGCTTCGGATCGGCAATCTCAGTAATCATGATCGTGTTTATCCTGCTTAGCATGGGCATCATGTCTTTCTTTGAAGACGCCGACAAGGAGAAAACGCTATGGTAAAGTTTCTGAAGAAATGCTACGTCTACTTGATTTTTGCGTTTTTGTACGTGCCGATCTTAGTTCTCATGGTTTACTCCTTTAACGATTCGAGATCTCGGGGCACCTGGGGAGGCTTCACTCTGAGGTGGTACGTGGAACTGTTCCAAGATCGGGCTATCATGAGTTCTCTGTACTACACGATCCTGATTGCGGTTATCGCCTCGTTCGTTGCAACGGTCATTGGTACGCTGGCAGCCCTCGGTATCTACAACGCCAAGGGCTTTAAGAAAAAGCTGACCATGAACCTCACCTACATCCCCGTACTGAACCCCGATATTGTAACCGGTATTTCTCTGATGATTCTCTTTGTCTTTGCCAAGATTCAGCTGGGTTTTGTGACGCTGCTTTTAGCACACATTACCTTCAACATTCCCTACGTTGTTCTCTCGATTCTACCTAAGCTCAGGCAGCTGAACAAGCACCTCTACGAAGCAGCGCTGGATCTCGGAGCAACGCCCAACCAGGCCTTCTGGAAGGTGATCATTCCGGAGATTATGCCCGGAATCATTACCGGTTTCCTTTTGGCCTTTACACTATCTATAGACGACTTTGTCATCAGCTTCTTTACAACGGGATCTGGGGTATCCACCCTTTCTATCACCGCCTACTCCATGGCAAGAAGGGGAATAAACCCCAAGATCAACGCACTTTCTACGCTAATGTTTCTCCTGGTTCTGGTGCTCCTGGTTATTGTGAACGTGCGTCAAGAACGGGAAGAAAAAAAGGGAAAGGATGGGAAAAATGGTTCAAAAGCGCGCATTGGGAGTCCTTCTCCTGACCGTAATGATCCTCGGTTTGGTCCTGACTGGCTGTAGGAGCAAGAAACCTACGTTGTACGTCTACAACTGGGGCGACTACATCGACGAAAGCATCCTCAAAGACTTTGAAGAAGAGTACGGCATTAGGGTCGTTTACGACACTTACGCCACAAACGAAGATATGTACGTGAAGATCAAGTCCGGTGGTAGCACCTACGACGTCATTTTCCCTTCTGACTACATGCTCACCAGAATGCGGGAAGAGGGTATGTTAGAAAAGCTCGACCTGGAGAAGATACCCAATTCCAAGTATATCGATCCACGGTTTTTAGGTGCAGATTACGATCCAAACAACGAGTACTCCCTCCCCTACATGTGGGGGACACTTGGCATCCTCTACAACACCAACCTAGTTGATGATCCAGTGGACAGCTGGGATATCCTCTGGAATCCCAAATACGCCAAACAGATTCTGATGCTCGACAGTCAGCGGGACTCCATCGGTGTTGCCCTGCTCAAATTGGGCTACTCCATCAACACGCTCAATCCAAATGAGCTTGTTGCTGCAGGAGAGATCCTGAAGGAGCAGAAACCTTTGGTGCTTGCCTACGTTGTGGACGAAGGTAAGGATAAAATGGTTTCTGGGGAAGCGGCACTGGCAGTGGTTTGGTCTGGCGATGCGGCATATGCCATCGAAGAAAACCCCGACCTTGCCTACACCTTCCCGAGAACCGGCACCAACCTCTGGTTTGACGTAGTGGCTATTCCGAAAGGTGCAAAGAACATCGATGCTGCCCACAAGTTCATCGACTTCTTGAACCGTCCGGACATCGCCTTCAGAAATGTGGACCACATCGGTTACGCTACACCGCATCTTGCAGCCAAAGACCAGCTGCCTAAAGAGATCACCGATGACCCCGACTTCTATCCTACAGATGAAGATTTGGTGAACGCCGAAGTGTTCGTCAATCTCGGTGCAACCTTAAAAGAATACGATCGCATCTGGACCGAAGTAAAGGCCCATTAGAACGAAAGCCCCTGTGAAGCTGCACAGGGGTTTTTTGAATGGAAAAAAGCACGGCCCTTTGCTGCTGCTTATTGCAAAGGCATGCCTTTATGCTATAATCAATTTTAGTACGAGGCCATTTCAGCTTCTTAAATAAGAGATGTGAGGTAAAGGGATATCTTCACGCCGCACCTTTTTGGTTCAGCCTCTGCGGCCTCCTCTGTAGACTTCCAAGTTCTGCCTAAAGCCCCTCTTGTGTCCTTTGCAATTGGGTCCCCAAAGCTGTGCAGAGATTAGGGATTCCTGCAAATTCCTTTTACCTCACCATCTCTTTTTTTTTCAATCCGGTGTCTGGTTTTGAAAAGTCAACCTGCTAAACACCACAACATGAAAAGGAGTGCTGACGGTGAAAAAGTACTCGCTTTTTAGAGAAGGTAGCTTCTACAAAGGCAATCTCCACACCCACACAACGGTCTCAGACGGAAAACTCTCCCCTCTTGAGACCATCGATCGCTACAAGAAAAACGGCTACAGCTTCCTGGGCATCTCCGACCACAACGTTTTTAGCTACTATCCAGAAGCAGAAGAAGAGAACTTCCTTTCCATTCCTGCTGTGGAAGCCCACACTTCCAAAGGCGGATCGGGTATTCACCACGTAGTGGCCTTTGCAGACCCGAAAACCATGAAGTTTGCAAACGGCCACAAGCTGGATCAACACTTCTGCAACGGACTAACAACCCAAGAGCTTGTAGACTATCTGCGGGAATACAACAACATGGTGATCTACTGCCATCCCCACTGGTCTAGAGACGAAATTGGGGACATTGTGGATCTCAAGAACATCGTCGGCATGGAAATCTACAACCACGGCTGCCAGGTTGAGTGGCGGTGCGGCTTTGCGGAGGTTTTCTACGACCACGTCCTCTGGCACGGCAACTACATCTGGAACTTCGCTACAGACGATGCCCACGGAGCCACCGCCTCTAGCGACTACTGCGGCGGATACATCACCGTAAAGACCTGTGACTTCTCCCATAAGGGCATTCTGGATGCGATCTCCAAGGGAAGCTTCTACTCCTCCGCTGCCCGGGAAGGCGAAGCGGCACCGGAGATCCTGGATTTTCTTGTTGAAGACGGCTTAGTCAAGCTCTGGTGCACTCCCACCAGAAGCGTGTGCTTTTTTGCGGGGATCAAATCCCATCCCATCATATTCGGCGGATACGGAACTAAGTCGTTTCAGGGAACCAAAGACTCCCCTATCACTTACGCAGAATACCAGCTCCCCGAAGGAACTAAGTTCGTAAAGGTATCTGCAGAAGACTTCTCCGGCAGCGTCTCCTGGAGCCAGCCGATTCTCCTATGAACAGGCACCTTAAAAAAGGCAAGGTAGGTCTTAACACCTGGCTCCTTGCCACAAGCTGCTTTTTAGCCTATACGTCATGCTACGCCGGAAGGAGCATCCTCAGCGCCATCATGCCCCAGATGATCGCCGAGACGCACTTTACAAGAGGCGATCTTGGAACCATGGGTTCTGCATTCTTCCTCACCTATGGCGCCGGCCAACTTGTTAACGGTGTCCTGGGAGACAGGATCGGAGCCAAACACATGGTACCGTTCGGGCTGTTTTTTACCGGCATCCTTCTTGCACTCTTTTCCCCTCTAGAAAGCACGTCTCTTGGAGTTCTCCTTTGGGCTTTTTGCGGCTTACTCCTTTCCATGCTGTGGGGACCTCTTTCCAAGGTAATCGCAGAAAACACCAGCACAGAAGTGGGTACTGCTATACTCACCTCTTTGAACGTAGCTTCGATCCTCGGCACCTCTTCTGCCTACATGACCGCAGCCTACGGAGCATCTAGAGGGTCGTTTCGCATCGCCTTTCTGGCCTCTGCAGTGGTTCTTACCGCAACAGCACTGATTTGGTATGTAATCCTCACCTACCTGGAAAAGCAAAATGTGTGGTTATCTTGTGATAGTGTCAGGGCTGAGATGTTTTGGGAATATGTCATCCATGAGAAAGGAAACATATTCGATGACCGAACGAGAAATGGCAAAGTTGAACGTTGTGA
>Ga0208693_1000426_pt1 | contig 33981 bp, 30 predicted proteins | sample AD_UKC071_MetaG_FD_184438 | JGI IMG/M metagenome (GOLD analysis project Ga0208693, IMG submission 184438) | Active sludge microbial communities of municipal wastewater-treating anaerobic digesters from USA - AD_UKC071_MetaG (SPAdes) (version 2) | ecosystem: Engineered > Bioreactor > Anaerobic >... | reverse complement strand
CACTTTTGGAGAAAGGACTAATTGAGGAAGTCGGACGAAAGAAAACTCTCGGAAGGCCAAAATTGTATGGAACAACTGACGAGTTCTTGAAGAAAACTTCTTTGAATTCTATTGCTGATCTTCCGCCTCTAACTATGTTTGAATGATTCTATCCACATTCCACAGACACTATCTAGAAGCGTGTTAACTACATGCAATTTATGCATATTGCCCAAACGACACCTAGAATCTTTGTTGTAAGTGACCATGTTTATAGTGCCCGAGGTCAACTAAACTGCATACGTAAGCGTATGTGCATTTTCTGCGCACCATTTTTTGCCAAGGGAGGTGTGTCTATGTAGACTCTGCACTAGATTGCATATAGGGTTTGGAGATCGAGGAACATCCAATGTGATCTGTAGAAATAGCAGATGAGGAGGGATTAGGATGGTTTTTAAAGACGGAGGCAGATTCGCTTTTCTGCTTCTCATTTTCCTGGTCGCGGTTCTTTTGTACTGCCATAAGAAGGTCAAAGCAGGCTTCAGACCACAGATTAGAGAGATTCCTGCATTTAAGGGTATTGAAGAAGCTGTGGGCCGAGCCGCAGAGATGGGGAGGCCGATTCATTTTACTCCTGGTTCTGATGCGTTCAATGCTCAAACAGCAGGTATGACGCTTGCTGGAGTTATATGCCTAGCCCATATAGCGAGTCTCTGCGCAAGGTACGATGTGCGCCTTTTAGTGTCAAATAGACGTCCAGAAGTGCAACCAGTTACCGAAGAGGTGGTGAAACAGGCATTTTTGACCGAGGGCAAATCTGGCGCATACCGTCCTACCGATATTCGTTTCTTTTCTGACGATCAGTTTGCCTACGCTTCTGGGGTTGTTGGTGTAATCAGCGGCGAGAATACGGCCGCAAATATCATGCTAGGAGGTTTTTACGCTGAGTCTCTTATGTTTGCTGAGGCGGCTGCAACATATGGAAACATCCAAGTTGCAGGTACGGCTAGCACTTCTCAAATCCCATTTTTTGTAACTACTTGTGATTACGTTTTGATTGGTGAGGAACTTTATGCCGCTGCAGCCATATTGTCTGACGATCCTGCACAGGTAAGCAGCTTGGTGATGCAAGATATTGTGCGCGTGGTTATTATTTGCCTTGTTACTATCGGGGCAGTCGCAACGTCCTTTGGTTGGCATGGTATCAAGGATATAGTTCTCAAGTGGTAGGAGGTGTAGAGCATTATGAATATACTGATACTGATCGTTGGTCTAGTAGCAGGTGTTCCCGTATTGTTGTCTTCCTTTGCGGAAATACCCGTGATAACCGAGGTTGCTCAGGAATTTCAACGGTGGGGAATAATACTGGCGGGCTTCTCGTCTTTCCTTGGCGTTATGAACCTTACACATGTCAACGTATCCGCAGTAAGGCGCAAGAAAAAATTAGCTAGTACTTATGATTCCTTTGTTCTTCTAGTCATGTTGTGGCTTCTTATAGTTGTAGGAGTATTTTTTGGGCAGTCACACCCAATATACGATTTTGTTTTCCAGAATGCTTTAAAACCTCTTAGCGCATCTGGTTTTGCTATGCTTGGTTTTTTCATAGCAACGGCTGCCTACAGAGCATTTAGGGTAAGGAATGTGGATGCGGCGATTCTCCTGGTGTGCGGTTGCATCATGATGTTAGCAAATATTCCTATTGGGGAAATGATTTGGGGAGGTTTCCCGATAGTATCTGAGTGGATTATGAAAACTCTTAATGGCGCGGCTATGAAGGGCATAGTTATTGGGAGCGGTATTGGTGCAATAGCGACTTCAGTAAAGGTTTTGATTGGTCTCGAGCGGTCACACTTGGGTGGATAGGTCTAGATAAACTTCAGGAGGTGTTAAAAAATGACCTTCATGGAAAGACTTCAGTCAATTAAGCGAACGACAATTTATGGCTTGCTCATAGTAGTGCTATCGATTCCATTACTATTTCCTATAAGCATTCCTCTACAAGTTTCTTCCGCAACACAGGCAGCTTATGATGCAATAGAGGAGCTTCCGCCCGGTTCGATATTCATGCTATCTACAGATTGGGAGGCGTCTACTGAAGCGGAGTCTGCGCCACAGACGGAGGCGATCGTAAGACATGTTTTCAGAAACGACCTAAGATTAGTGATAGTAGGGCTCTGGCCGCAGGGAAATTTCGCCACTGAGCAAATAGTTGAAAAGGTCGCTTCTGAAATGAATAAGACGTACGGTATTGATTGGGTTAATCTGGGTTACAAACCTGGAGGAGAGGTTGTACTTGCATCGCTTGCTGCTAATATCAGGGAGGTATACACTCGTGATTCCAAAGGAACACCTATTGACGATCTTGAAATTTGCGAAGGACTGATGAGCGCTAAAGATGTTGATCTTGTCTGCTCGGTTTCATGGGGGGATCCAGGGCATATAACGTGGGTGAAAATGGTTCAGACTCAGACTCAAGTCCCGGTGATAGCTGCAGTAACGGCCGTATCTGTTCCAGGATGCGCCCCGTACGTTCAATCGGGTCAGCTTTCGGGTGTAATAGGAGGTCTTGGTGGAGCAGCCGAATATGAGAAGCTTCTTGGTTATGCTGGTAAAGCAACTGCAGGGATGGGTGCCCAGACTTTTGGCCACATATTTATCTTGGCGCTGATCATACTGGGTAATATTGGGTATCTAAGTACGAGAAAGCCACAGGAGGTGTAATCGATGGACTGGGGGATTACTGTTGCAGCTTTACTTAATATTGGGCTCTGGAGTTTTCTGCTAGGGGATAATCTGTTATTCCGGGTTGTTCAGAGTCTATATGTTGGAGCGGCAGTGGCCCATACTTTTGTGTTGGCCTACAGAAATACGCTAATACCTAATCTTTGGGAACCTTTGTTGGGCGGCAAGCATATACTCATAATTCCGTTCGTACTGGGCCTTATGTTGTTCACAAGGGTTAGCAGAAAACATGCGCAGATCTCAAAGATACCAATCTCGTTTATCGTAGCGGTAGGAGCAGCGCTGGCTATTCGAGGCAGCTTGTTGTCCGATTTGACGCAACAGGTTGCTTCAGCTATGGTGCCACTCAACAGTGTAAATAACATAGTTATGTTCATTGGAATAATATGTACGTTGGCTTATTTTACGTTTACTATAAAACCCACGCCGGCAATGAAATCAGTATCCACCTTAGGTAGATATTTTATGATGGCTGCGTTTGGGGCTGCGTTTGGTAACACGGTGATGGCAAGAATGTCTCTTCTCATCGGGCGACTTCAGTTTCTACTGGGCGATTGGTTGCATCTAATAAAATAATAGTTGGAGGTGGCATTAAATGGCCAATGAGCAAGAACTTCGAAAAATTGCAGTAGACACAATTGATGCTTCTAAGGACGAATTATTGGCTCTTTCCCATGATATTTTTCAATATGCAGAACTTGCGTTTGAAGAGGTTCGTTCGTCAAAACGGCTGAGAGATTTTCTCGAAAAATACGGGTTTGAGATTAAGGAAATAGAGGAAATGCCTACTGCATTTGTTGCTGAAATTGGTAGGGGCTCGCCAGTGATTGCTTTTATGGCTGAATATGACGCTCTTCCCGAGATGGGCCACGCTTGTGGTCATAATATTATTGCTGCTGCAGCAGCAGGAGCCGGTTTGGGCGTGAGTTCAGTGATAGATAAGTGCAAGGGAACTATTAGGGTTGTTGGTTGCCCTGCCGAAGAGGGTGGTGGCGGAAAAGTTATTATGGTCAACAAGGGTGTTTTTGATGATGTTGATGTTGCCATGATAGTGCATCCTTCTGGTGAATATATGGCAGATGATTGCTCTTATGCAGTCCGCACATTTCGCATAGAGTTTATTGGTAAGGCAGCACATGCGGCTTCAGGCCCTCAATACGGCATAAACGCTTTGGCTGCCGCAGTAGAATTACTGGTCAGCATCAATGCATTTAGAGAGCATATGACTGATGACGGGCGTATCCATGCTATTATCACTCACGGAGGGACTGCTGTAAACGTAATTCCCGAACGCACCGAACTGACAGTTTCTGTTAGGAGTACTACTTCTCAGTATATGGACGAACTTATCAAGCAGGTTGAGCAAAGAGTGAAAGGTGCATCTATGTCTACGGGCTGTAAGTATTCCATGGAGCAGGTAGGATTAGGTTGCAAAGAAATCAGGGTGAATCCCGAGTTATCGAGGTTATTTGAAAAGAATTTTAAGGCATTGGGAATAAAGGTCGCTCCTAGGGGCAATTCCAAGGGTTCAACAGATGTGGGGAACGTTAGCCATGTGGTTCCCACAATTCAGGCCTATGTAGGAATCGATGTCAATGCTTTGCACACACCTGAATTCCGGGATGCTGCCATTTCTGCCAAAGGCGATGAAGCGGTGATTAACGGAGCAAAGGTGATGGCCTTGACTGCGTTAGATGTCCTTAATGACGATCTTGTTTACGCCAGGATATGCGAAACCTTTGAAGCAAGCCGAAGTGACGGAGAGATTCATTGACTTGAATAACTTGGACAGATAGCTTAGGGCTGAAGGATAAACACTAATCCATCCAGAAGATATCTTGATTGACAGCGAAACGTGCAATCAATCTGTGCAAGGTGATACAAATTGTTGACTGTGCGGCAGGCCTTAAGACTTGGTGGGTTGGCAGCTTCGAAGCTAGTGGCTGGCCATCAAGGAATTGATAACGAAATTTCTTCCGTAGACATCATAGAAGTACCTGATGTGTGGGATTGGATCATTCCTAAGGAGCTAGGAATAACTTGTTGTTATGCCATTAGACAGGATATTGAGGCCCAGAAGCGTTTAGTTTTAGCAATGAGCGATAAAGAAGCTGCGGGGTTAGCTGTTAAACCTGGGCGCTTTCTGGGTACCTCTATGCCTGAAGTGATGATCGATGCGGCTAATCAAACCGGGCTACCACTTATAGAGGTTCCGATAAGTATTCCATACAGTCAAATTACCGTGCCTATTCTTTCAGCGATCATGAACGACCATGCTTCTAGACTGCAATATGAATCGTATATTAACAGTTCGTTCATCCAGTGTGTAATACAAGACCAGGGACTTGATGGGATTGTGCGCATGTTGAACCAGATAATCGGGAGGCCAGTGTGCGTAGCAGATCTAAGTGGGCGCCTTCTTGCCTTTTCCCGTGATACCTTTGTGCCAACGCATGTGAAGGATGTTGTCGAAGGGAATCGATCTCTTTTCGTTAGAAGTAAGGAACTGGGCGTTGTTGTTGAGGACATGTTGTGTTTTCCTGTAGTCGGTAAGGCAGGCTCGTTGGGTTACGTAATCGTAGATTGTTCTTCTGAATGCAGTGAGCTCAGTGTTTTTGACGAAATCGCCCTTAAGTCCGCTTTGAGCGTGGTTACGCTAGAATTGACCAAACACCGAATGCTCCAAGAAACTGAGGAGAGACTAAGAAAAGAATTCTTGGCAAAGCATGATTTAAAACGGATTGTTGCAGGATACCAAACACAGCACAACGGTGGTGCGAGGAACTTTGATTTTCAAAATGAATACGTAGTGATAGTTGCCAAAGGAGATCTAGATCTGGAGGATCGGAAAGCGTGTTCAACGGTTACATGGTCAGACCGTGGTCTAGATACTCTACTGGCTAGAATGGAATGCACTGGAGAAGTATTTTGGGAACCTATTTTTGTTGACAATACGAAGAATGAATTAGTTATTGTCTGCTGGGGTGTGGACTGTGGGGGAAGGGATAGATTATCTGATGATTTAACAAGCTACATAAAGAGGCTAAGAAAAGAGATATGTTCCTATGTGGGTCGAAACGTCTTTTTGGGCGTAAGCGGTGTACACAAGGGAATTGATTGTTTTGAAGAGGCGCTTGCCGAAGCTAAGAAAGCGGTTGACATCGGAGACATGGGCCTGCTTTCTGATGGGGTTCTGCTTCACCAAGACACGTCTGTGTACGAATTTGTAGCGAATGTCGAACGAGGCCGTAGAATTGAGTTTGCGACCGAAACACTAGGGCCGCTGTTGGCGGAAGATGATGCTGAGGAACTTCTCAAGACGTTAATTGTGTTTGTGCGTTGCGGTGGTCAAGTTACACAGGCTGCTGAGGAACTCTTTATACATAGGAACACTCTTAACTACCGTTTAGATAAGATAAACGCCCTTTTGGGTGTGAATGTAAAAGAAGCTGACGAGCAATTCCGAATTAGGCTTGCTCTGATTTCGGGATATATGTCTGGGGTTTTTAAGTAGTTGTTTCGCCTATTGTAGTTTCTACAAGCGAATGTAAGGAGTGTAGGAGTAGAAAAAGAATGGTTGAAGAATGCTATGCTCGGTTTACTGTATATGTAGTTGGAGAGGCATATACAGAGACTGACTGTTTATAGTAGGGAGGTTGTGGAATGTTACGAAGCGCTGTTGCAAAAGTTGGACTGATTAGAGTTTTGAGTACAGAAGATTCATGTATGCTCAATATTCACGGGACAATCATCGAAACATTATTTCCTAGCTTGTATGTCGTATCCCGTTGTATACCAGATCATCCAGAGGGTGTGTACGATCAACAGACTGAGGCAAGTGCAGAGCCGCTGGTTGTCGAACTTGCTCAAGAATTTGAGGCAGAGGGTTGTTCTGCGATTATTATCAGCTGTGCAGCTGATCCAGGTTTGGATACTGCGAGAACTTGCGTAGATGTACCTGTTATAGGTGCAGGCGAAGCTACTGCACTTATTGCAAGGGCGTTTGGCCAAGAGGTCGGTGTATTAGGTATTGGCAAACACATTCCTCCAAAGATGGCGAAGATACTCGACGATATGTTGGTCAGTTATAGAGTTCCAAAAGATGTGACTGTTACAAATGACCTTGTTAATGGGCGTAGCCAATCTGCAATACTGGAGGCCGGGTTAGAACTTAAGAAAGATGGGGCAAGAATAATAGCGCTTGCGTGTACAGGGTTGTCAACTGCTCAGAGTGCAAAACACCTTAAGAAAGCTACTGGACTCAGGGTGATAGATCCGGTTTCCGCAGCTGGTTTTGTGGCGTATTATTCTGTTATGTTTTAAGCACGTTAGAAGGAGGCCACCTAAGGTTTCCGCACACTACTTGTTAAGAAGGGTCGAAGTGCTGCAATTGCGACTGTGATGATAGGATTGTTTAGAGGTAGAAGAATTTCTGCATGAGTAGAAAGTTTTGAGTTTTTGGATTAAGAAGGCAAGGAGCCTCAAATCAGGCAAATGCTGATAAGAGGCTCTTTGCCGAGCTATAGTTCTATACGTGCCCTTATTTTGCCTCAATGGGTTAGTAATGCTTTTGTCTAGAGAAGTAAAAGAGCGCTCTGGAATGTACTCAGTATTTGCGTTGTCCACTTTTTAAGTATAGAATACTTTGTGTACAGAAATAAGTTACAGTGGCATAAGGTAGGATATGTTGGGATATTTTTCGATGCGTGGAAAGTAGAGTATGGATGGTGACTAAGATATGGTTTATTCTCCAGATGATCATGATACATTAGAGAACGCTCTCGATTCTGATGAGGTTGCACAAGGTGAGGAACAAGTTATTGAAGACAGTTCTCCAGTCTCGAAAGAGGATTCTCCCTCCCCAAACTCTGGCGAAAAAGTCACAATGTTTGTCGACGAAGATGAAGATAGCGCCTCAATAAGGAAGCACGTCTTTGAGCTAGCAATACCTGCGCTAGTAGAGCAGATTCTCTTGACCCTCATATCGATGGTGGACATGATCATGGTTGGTAGGTTAGGGCCCTGGGCAATCACTTCAGTAGGACTTTCGAACCAGCCCATGATGCTAGCCATGGCAGTTTTTATAGCCATTAACGTAGGCGCGACGGCTTTGGTAGCTCGTTTCGTAGGGGCAGGAGATGCTAAAGAAGCATCTAACGTAGCCCGACAATCCCTTATGATAGCCGTCTCGATGGGTGTAGTCCTAATGATACTAGGACTTATATTCGCACCCAATATTTTGCTATTCATGGGTGCAGAACATGATGTTATAGGCCCAGGTACGCAGTACTTGAGGATTGTATGTTTGAGCATACCGATGTGGGCAGTTAGTATAAGCCTAACTGCTGCTCTAAGAGGCGCTGGGGATACAAGAACCCCCATGGTTGTCAACATAACTGCCAACTTGGTGAATATACTTTTTAACTACCTTCTTATTTTTGGGAATCTTGGTTTTCCAAGAATGGAAGTAGCCGGTGCTGCGGCTGCAACATCTTTATCTCGGTTAGTTGCGTGTATCCTAATGCTGAGTAGAGTGTTCAAAGGAGATAAAATCATCAAGATAACCATTCATGATTCTTTTGCTTTTGACTCTGAGATTATAAAGCGAATACTCAATATAGGTGTCCCTGCCGCACTTGAACAACTTGTTCTTCGTACAGGGCAGATGGCGTTTGCCAAGATAGTATCGAGCTTTGGTACTGTTACTTACGCCGCTCACCAGGTTGCGTTGAATATAGAAGGATTATCTTTTGCCCCAGGAACTGCTTTCCAGATAGCATCCACCACACTAGTGGGTCAGAGTTTAGGAGCCAAGAACCCTGATAAAGCTGAAAGGATCGGTTGGGAAACTGCTAAGGTTGGCGCGTTAGTCGGCGTTTTCGTAGGCGTGATCTATTTCTTTTTCGGAGGTTACATAGCATATCTGTATACTGATGACCTTACTGTTATTCACCTTGCTGAAACTGCATTGAAGCTAATAGCTATCTCGCAACCTTTTATGATTTCGCAATTTACTTTCACAGGAGCCCTGCGAGGCGCAGGCGACGTTAAGTGGACGCTCATAATAACTATGGCTGGTTTTTGGGGCATCCGGGTGCTGACCGCTTACATCCTAGCTATTAGACTAAATCTAGGGTTAATGGGTGCTTGGATTGGTATGGCGTTAGACATGATCGTAAGATGTATTCTGGCGGCAATGCGATTCAGAACTGGGCATTGGAAATACATACGAGTTTGATCTGAATAGATAAAAGAGACTATGAGTTACATTGACTTAAGAGTCAATAAAACCAGCTCGGGCTTGTTAAAGAGCCGTAACTGAAACGGCCCACTGTTACCTAAGCCCCTGCTTACGACCATTGCAGTTTCATCGTATCTGTAGATACCTTCAGTGTATTTGGGTAGGAATCCTTGCCCTGGAGAAACAAGCCCTCCTACTCTAGGTATCTTAATCATGCCGCCATGGGCGTGGCCAGAGAGAACTAGATCGATATCATAACTTGCGTAAATTTCTAGTAGATGTGGACGGTGAGCTAAAAGAATACTGAAAGTATTCGGTCCGATTCTTTCGGCGATTTGCGACAATGATCGCTGGCACCCTTTTCTCTGTTCTTGACTATCAGGGCTGAAGGTGAGCGGATCGTCTAGACCCGCTACTGCAATCTTAGAGTTTCCTTTTTCAATAATCTGCACCTGGTTTCTCAAAAGGGTTACGCCGTACTTGGAAAGAAGATCCTCAAAAGCACCGAAATTATCTACGCTTATCTCGTGATTGCCAGTAACGTAGAAAATAGGAGATTGGTTCTTGATAGATTTGAGCAATTTTTCAGCTGCTTCGCAAGTGAAAGACCTGCGATCTATCAGGTCTCCAGCAATGGCGATCATGTCGGGCTTGAAGTCTTCTATTGCCGATGCAATGTCAGATTGTTCTTGCCCAAATATGCTTCCGTGCAGATCGGAAATGAGGGCGATACGCAACCCGTCAAAATCTTTCGGGAGGGTCTTCAATGGCACTTGATAATATGTGACTTCCAGGGTATTGTTCTCCACATATAAGAACCAGGCAACCAAACCCAGCGCCAATATAGCTGCTACCCAAAATACAGGGTTAGCGAGTATTGGCATGCGAACTGCACCTCCTCAGTTTCATATGTAACCATTGTACTGGTTTTAATACGCCAAGTCACTTGTGAAAGTATGAACCTTAAATGGTTATCGATTGTGTCTATTGTCACTGGATGGTATTATGTTATATGGCTGCTCATCAATAATGATGAAGCAAGCCATGTGGGCTTGGATCCTACATAATGAAATTGGAGGTTGGTAAAAATGACAATCGAAGAAAGATTAAGCGAACTCGGCCTATCGCTGCCAGAAGTACCCGCTCCTGTGGCGGCGTATGTTCCAGCGGTTCGTGTAGGAAATTGGGTTTATGTATCGGGGCAGACACCTTTTAGGGATGGCGAGCTCCGCGTAAAGGGGAAAGTTGGCGGCGAAGTTACTTTGGAGGAAGCTTACGAAGAGGCAAAGCAGTGCGCTCTCAATATTATGGCTGTTGTAAAAAGTGTTGCTGGATCCCTAGAAAACGTTGAGCGCATAGTCAAAGTAGTAGGTTTTGTTGCTGTGACGCCTGATTTCACTGATGCTCCAAAAGTAGTTAACGGAGCTTCTGAACTTTTCGTCCAGGTGTTCGGAGATAAGGGAAAACATGCAAGATCTGCTGTAGGAGTGTGCGCGCTTCCTCTTGACTGTTGTGTTGAGGTTGAAGCTGTAGTTCTTCTAAAGGAGTAGGACGAGAAGTGGGGCATCTCCAGAGTGTGCGGAGCACAAGGCAAGAGGAGGGATGAGTCTGAGCATTGATTATAGCGAGTCGTACTATAAGGCTCTCAAGGTTTTGAGTGAGTCTTCTATGCCCATAGGAGCGTGGAACCTTAGTCGATTAATGCTTGAAGAAGGAATAACTGTTTCGGAAGCTACAGCAGGTAGGATTCTGAGAGAACTTGAAGACAAAGGGTATGTACGCGCCGAAGGCAGAGTAGGAAGGGTAATTACTTCTTCAGGCAAAGAGATTCTAGAAGAATGGAGGAAGGCTGAGGCGCAAAACAGAACTCATACTGCTTTTCTAGAAAGCCTGAAGATTACGGATAAACAGGAATTGATTGACGTATTGGTTGCGAGGAGGGCCATCGAAACTGAGACGGCGTATCTGGCTGCTCAGAATGCAACTGCCCAAGATGTGCAGAAAATCCAACGCATAATTGAGGAGCATGAGCAGCTGCTGGCATCTGGCAACTCAGGAGTTGAAAAGGACGTAGAGTTTCATCGAGCGTTGGCTGCTGCTGGAAAGAACAAGGTGCTCTTAAGCGCCCTTGAGGTGATCTACCACGATCCCGAGGTTGGCCGTGCGTTGGAGCACATCAGGTCGAAAATGGGATCGCGGATGGTAGAGGATCACAAGCGCATAGTTGAGAAGGTGGCCGCAAAGGATAGGCAGGGCGCAAGAGAAGCTATGGCTTTTCACATAGATAGCGTTATAAAAGACGTGAATACATACTGGGCAGAAATGGTCGGCCCTCAAGGAGGAATCGAAAATGTCAGCGAGAGATCGGATTCTTGATGGATGCGACCTTGAGACGTTTATTGTTTGCGATGACGTTGAAGAAGGAAAAAGTCTGGGGTTAAGGCTTATGGCGGAACTGGGATTCGATGACGCAGACGTGGTGTTCTGCGAGATGGGGGGACCAGGTGTAAGGATAAGGTTGCGAGGTTACGTCTATAGACCGGCTGCGGAATACAGATGGTACGATCAGGAGGCAGATTCTATTGAATGAACCGAAGAAAGTGTTGTTGGCTCCCCTTGACCCTGTTCACGACGTGGGCCTCAAATTAATTAGAAAGAAACTGATGGATAGAGGACACGAAGCCGTGCTGTTGCCCCCTGACCTGACTCCAGAGGAAATTGTATCCCGCGCTCTTGAAGAGAAACCTGATTTCATCATGGTAAGTCGGGCTCTTAGCTACGGTACTTCAGAACTTCTGGCGAAATTTGTAGACTTATGCGATGCTGCTGGACTTAGGCCTAGAACCAAACTTGTGGTGGGTGGATTGAGCATGCGCCCTGAAATGGCTCAAGAATTGGGATTTGACGCAGGGTTTGGGCCCGATGCTCCTGCAGAAGCAGCTGTGGATTACGTAGAAGGAAAAGAAATTGTATCCATAGTCGGCACTAGACCAAGATCCAAAGTAGATTTGACCCAGGGTTATACTTACGAGTTTTCAGATAAAGAAATTGGAGATCTGTGCATTCAAGCGGCAAAGCAGCTGTTAGATTGGGCAGAAGAAAGAACCAGTCCAGGTATACGGAGAGCCCAATTAAGATTAGAGATGGAAGAGGCCAGATCTAAAGGGAGAAGCGAGGATGTAGACAACCTTCGAGCTGAGTATGCCAAGATTTGTTCGGGAGAGGTCAAACAGTGGTACCAAACAGGGGAGCCTGTTTCTCACACCCGCCCCCTAACCCGGAAGGAATTGAAAGAAATTGAATTGCTGAGCGAGAAGAAAGATCATATGCAATTCCCTGTATCCCAGGATATTCTCAATGATTACAACGTGTTCATTCAGTACGGAACAGGATGTCCCGAAATGGATGCTTACCACAGTATTGTGTCTATCGCGTGGGGTGCTAGGGGAGTGGTCCACTTCGACCCTTCCTGGGGTGCAAGAACTGAAGGTTTACTGGAGCAGGCCTGGAGTCACGAGCATGATGGTACAGTAATTACTTTGGACAACTTGAACCTTATAAAAAAGGCATTGCTTCCGGGAACATTGTGGCAAGTGCGCGCACATAGGGGGTTGAACACCCCGGAGACCGTTGTTTTGGCTCATTTGGCCGGTGCAGATCTTACCAAGATAAACATGGTTTATGGAAGTTTAGGTGCAGGAACTGATCCAGAGAGATTGGTAGTAGACGGGGTAGAATCTATGAAACTTGCGGCTAGATACAACCTACCATACGATGTTGTAACAAATGAAGAGTTGTGTGGCGTTCCTGCTGCAAAAGCTTTCGCTGGGATGTTAGTAGTTGCTACCGCAGGTGTTCTTTTAGGAGGGAGACCCTTCCTTCAGCCACTTTTTGCTCATTCGCCTGAAGCTATAATCGCGGGAACAATGGATGACAACTTTATAGATTTTAATGTGGCTAAGATGAAGGTTCTTTCTTCCATCATAGATGCACCTATATGGCCAGGGGCTCCTGTGGGATTCTTGACCCAGTCCCAAGATAGGTGTCAGTCTTCAGTGATGACGGCTCTTCATGCTGCTCTTGCTTTAGACTCAGGGGCTATCGCAGTTACTATTGCGTCGTCTGACGAAGCTTACGCCGGTGGACCAATAACTGTGCCTGCGCGGATAGATACCCTAAAAGCCACCGCTGCTGCACTGAGGTTTTTCGGTAAGGGCGGCATATCTCCGACAGCAGAAGTTGACAAAATGGCGTGTGATCTTAGGAATGACATTCTAGACGTCCTTAACAAATTAGTTGCCCGTGGAGATTTTGTAGCATCTCTTTACGAAGGCATATTGGGTGATAGAGAAGACGGAGCCTATCCAGGAAGAGCAGGTAGAGGAACTGTTACCCTGAAAAAGGTGTAATACGTAGAATTGATGGAGGAACTATATGAGGGTTGTTATTGGAGTTGCAGGGACTGCTAAAAACACCGGCAAAACTACAACTCTTCTTGCAATTACTAAGTTTTTTCATAGTAAAGGAAAAAATATATTTCTGACCAGCATAGGATATGATGGCGAAGATTTTGATAACATTACCGGGCTTCCAAAACCTAGGATATTTGTTCCCGCAGGAGCCATGGCGGCCAGCGCTTTATCTTTGCTGGAGTCGTCGGATGCTGAATTTAAGGATTTGAAGTATACGGGTGTAAATTGCGCTTTGGGTCCTGTTTTTGTGGGAATAGCAGGTACCAGTGGCAAGGTCGTCTTGGCGGGTCCTACAAATGCGGCGGATCTGGTTTCAGTTATTGATTTTTCACCTGAAAATAGTGCTGTCCTGCTAGACGGTGCTTTTTCCAGACTGTCCCCTATGGTAGCAGCTGATTCGCTGGTTTTAGCTACAGGGGCTGCTAGAAATGAGGATCCTAGGAAAGTGGCACGGGAAATAAATGCTATTTACCGAGTTATGTCTTTGCCTGAAGTGCCCCACCAAAATTGTGGCGACCAGGCGGTTGCCATGGGCGAAGAAGTGCTAAGAATTTCAGGTGGGCTGTTCCTTCCTGGACAGGGCCGCAAGATGTTGAGAGATTTGGACTTAAGTAGAACCTACAAGGTCTTGCACGTTGAAGGGATTGTGAATCCATCGGTATTCCTTGAAGTTCTAGACGCTTTGGGTGTTTCCAAGCATACCCTGAGCGAGAGTCGTAGCCCAGTATTATTCGTTTTCGATCATCCTATCATGCTGTTGCTGTCTGGAAATGTTATATTATGGGAAAGGGTTCTGGATCAGATTTCGAGGATGGGCTTTGCTGTTTGCGTAAGAAAGTCTATCAATTTCTTAGGGGTAACAATTAATCCTTATACCCTTTCCCAGTTGGAAAACGGCAAGTACGAGGCCGGTCAGGTAGAACCGAGAGAGTTTCTAGATGAAGTTAGGAAGCATACCCAAGCGCCCTGTACCGATATCGTCCTTGAAGGACCCCATATTCTATATTCCTGGTTGGAAACGTTGATGTGAGGATTTGAAAAGGATCAGTTGCTATGGATACAAAAGAGAAACCTATACGGCTTTCGAAGTTTTTGGCTCAAGCGGGAATATGTTCTCGCCGTCGTGCCGACGAACTTATCCAAGAGGGAAGTGTAGTTGTAAATGGCCAGGTGGCCGTTTTGGGCCAAAAAATTGTTCCCGGCAAGGATGAAGTTTGCGTCGAGGGGCAGCAGGTTTCTGGTGCAGAGCCTAAGGTTTATATAATGCTAAACAAACCTCCAGGGTATCTAAGCAGTTGTTCAGATCCCTTTGGAAGGCCAACCGTGTTATATCTAATCCCCCAGGTGAAACAAAGGGTTTATCCCGTTGGTCGCTTGGATTTGGATTCAGAAGGATTGCTTCTTCTCACTAATGACGGTACATTAGCTTATTTTCTCACACATCCCAAATACCAGGTGGTTAAGGAATATGTGGTTGATATAGAAGGTGAGACGTGCCATGACGACATAAATCGTTTATTATCAGGTATAGTCATTGACGGTGTGAAAGTGTATCCTGATTATGCAAGGTTCTTAAGGAGTCCAGACAATATAAAGCGCATTGTAATAGGTGTGCACGAGGGGCAGAAGCATCTGGTTAAACAGTTGTGTTTTGCTTTGGGTTATGATGTTAAGCGGCTTTTAAGAACTAAGATGGGCCCACTTAGTCTTTCTGGATTAGACAGCGGAAAATGGCGTTATTTAGATCCTAAAGAAGTGAATGCTTTGTACAAAACGGCGCTAGCAGGACAGGAAGGGGAGCACAATGGCGGAAAACCAAAAAATCAAATTTCAGACAGTTGATGACGTTAAGAAATTTGCACCAGATAAGAACAGGCTCTTTTCTGCGACCCATGAAGAGATTATCTCAGGAGCGACGGCTGACGTATACTTTGTTCGTACCAATGAGATACTGAACAAAGAAGGCAAGGCGGATACGTGTGTGACAGTGGAGATATTCCCAAGTCGGCCAGGCATACTAGCAGGTATGGTTGAATGTTTATATCTTCTGGATGGGCTTTCGCTAGAAGTTTGGGGGCTTGAAGAAGGGGAAAGCTTCGAAGCAAAGGAACCGGTCATGCGAATCAAAGGCCCGTACTCAGTTTTTGGGGCTTACGAGACTGCTCTTTTGGGCATTTTGGCAAGTTCTTCTGCGTGGGCTACAAGGGCTAGAGAATGTAGAGAAGCAGCCATGGATAAGCCATTCTTTTGTTTTGGTGCCAGACACACCCATCCCGCGGTAGCGCCAGTCATGGAACGGGCAGCAGTTATCGGCGGAGCCAACGGCGCTGCATGTATTTTAGGAGCCAAGTTTTTGGATTTGGATCCTGCAGGTACTATACCCCATTCCCTTGTACTCATCTTGGGAGATACCGTAAAGGCAGCCGTAGCCTACAATACTCATATGCCCAAAGATGCACCTAGGACAATTCTTGTGGATACTTTTAAAGACGAATGCGAAGAAGCGCTTAGGGTAGCAGAAGTTCTAGGGCTAGATATGGGTGCCATCAGATTGGATACTCCTTCTGAGCGTGGTGGGGTTACTGACGACCTGGTAAAAGAGGCAAGGGCTCGTCTGGACTTGGCAGGTTTCAACCATGTACAGATCTTCGTTTCGGGAGGTTTAAATCCTGAACGGATATCACAATTATCTGCTGTAGGCGCTGACTCTTTTGGCGTTGGGAGTTATATATCATCAGCTAGGCCTATAGATATGACTATGGATATAAAGGAAATAGAGGGCAAGCCTATAGCAAAACGTGGACGTATTCCAGGCGTCATACATAACCCTAAGCTAAAACGGTTTCTTTAGAGTAAGTCCCATTCTAAAGAACATGTATGGGATCAACTGATTTGAATCTCACCTTGTTGCCTGGTTTTAGCTGTGCAGCTAAGGGCAGATCATGACTTATTACAGTTGCTGCTCTTTTATACCCACCTGTGGTCTGGCTGTCGGCAAGGAGCATCATAGGCTGTCCGTCAGAGGATACTTGTATAGTTCCAGGGACGACAGGAGCCGAGATTATGTCTGCTTTTCCTTCTGACAGCTTAGGCCCTTCCAACCGTATACCCATCCTGTCCGATTCTGTCCTCACTTGGTAGATGTTTGTTAGCAACGTTGCGAGCATGGAATCCGTGCTTTCTGGACCTGTAATAATTCGCAAAGGGACAGCTGGCGCTTTAAGCATACGAAAATCGATCCGAGATGTTTTTACACGGGTAGATTTTGCTTTCTCCAGGATAGATCCGTGAGTTGGTAGGGGACCTACTTTGATCGTATCTTTGTGTTTTAGCGGTCTGCCGAAATAACCGCCAAAGCCTGCTCTTAAGTAGGTGGATTTGGAATTAAGCACATGGGGAACCTCAATACCTCCTGATACTCCGAGATACGCTCGTAATCCCAAAGTAGTTTGTCCTATCTCAATAGTTTGTCCTTCCCTAAGTAAAAGAGCAGCATCTGCAGGAGCTGGTCGCCCATCTATCTTAATGGAGCAAGGAGCCCCGGTCACGGCTACAGTGAGGTCCGTTTCAGCTACGAGAGTGGGTCCCTTTACAGTGAGTTCCAGAGCAGCTGCGTCTGGGTTGTTGCCACACAAAACATTGGCCAGCGTGAAAGACCGCATGTCTGCTGCTCCTGACACGGGTACACCGAACTTTCTGTACCCAAAGCGTCCTTGATCCACCACTAACGTTAAAAGGCCTGGGTCTGAAACAGTTAGACCGTTTACTCCTAAACCTATTTTGGGCAAGTGGTTTATTTCTTTACGTTGCCAAACTTGCTGCTCAGGCAAGCGATGTACAGGAACAAACTTGACGTAATCGCCCGGTTCAAGCAGCGAAGGCGGGTCCATCTCGGGAGAAAACAGTTCATAGTTGGTGCGCCCGATTATTCTCCAACCACCGGGCGTATCCCAGGGATAGATGCCTGTTTGATTACTGGCGATGCCAATAGAGCCTTTTGGCACTTTTTCTCGTGGCTGATCTAATCTAGGCAGTGAGATGGTTTCGTCCAGTCCGCCAAGATAAGGGAATCCGGGAGTAAAGCCTATCATGTACACCCTGTATAGTCGCGAAGAATGCCTGTTTATTATTTCCTCCTCGGAAATGCCCAGATATTGAGATGCCCATTGAAGATCTGGGCCGTAATCCCCTCCGTAGCAAACTGGTATTTCTACCACAGTCGGCTTGCGAAAAGACAACATATGTGTCTGAGACTGGAGAGAAGATATTAGTTTCCGAATGTATGAAGGCGAAATAACATTGGAGTCAAAGTGTACTGCTAAAGACGTATAAGAAGGTTGAATTTCTGAAACGCCTGGGAGACAAAGACTCTCCAATGCATCGCATAGATTAAGAACCATGTTGTTTATATCTTCAGAAATTCTATCGCCTAGTTTTACGCATAAGGCGGTATCACCGAGCAAACTAAATTCGTAATTTTGGTTTTCCATAACTCACTATTACCTCCCACTTATTTTCCAAAGGGGAACTACTTGGCAGTTCATGTCTAATAGGCGGTCCCTTACTGTTTTGGCTATCAGGGGGGCTCCTGGGGTATCGCCATGAATGCATATAGTATCTATCTTTAGGGACACTTTTTCACCAGAAGGTGTAAGCACTGTTTGTTCTTTGACCATTTGAACCGCTCGTTGAGCTATTTGATCAGGGTCATGTATAACTGCTCCAAACGAGGTTCTTGGTGCTAATGTACCGTCAGGATTATATGCCCTGTCTGCAAACCCCTCGCTTGCCTTGGGTATCCCAATCTTATCGGCAGCGTCTAGCATCAGAGACCCTGCTAGACCGACTAATATCAAATCCTGCCCGCCTTTTTGCACCGCGTGGGCTACTGCCATTGCAGTAGCCCAATCTACAGCAGCTCTATTATAGAGCGCTCCGTGAGGTTTAACGTGGGTGACCTTTACTTTTCTCCAGTTCGCAAAGGCTTCTAGAGCTCCTATTTGGTAAAGTACGTACGATTCAATTTCCTTAGGTGACATATCCATGTTTCTACGCCCGAACCCCTGAATGTCGGGTAAACCAGGGTGAGCGCCTATAGAAACTGATTTTTCTATGCATTTTTCAATAGTGTGGTCCATTATGAGAGGATCCCCAGCGTGTAACCCGCATGCGATGTTAGCAGAAGTGACATATTGAAGAACCTCTTCGTCGTCACCTAGACTCCATATTCCAAAGCCCTCGCCTACATCGCTGTTTATATCTATGAGTTTCATACAGATGAACCCCCTTTGATCAAAAAGGACATTTTGTTTCTGTTAGCGTAATTATATCCCAACTGGACTGTTAATTCAGATTTCATCATGCTAAACTAGGGGTGTTTTACAGGGAACCCCTATGAAGAACCGATTTTAGTATTCAGCATAAGTCAGAAAATATTGATATAATCATGAATCGGAAGGTGTTCAGTTAAATGGCATGGGATCAGGTACGTAGAGAGGATCCACAGCAGTGCAGAAAATTGAACATAGCCATAGATGGCCCTGCAGGAGCCGGCAAGAGCACGGTAGCAAGAAGGGTGGCTAATTGTCTCGGTTATACCTACGTTGATACAGGTGCAATGTATCGTGCGTTGGCAGTATTGGCCATAGACCGTGGAATTCCTTTGGACGATTTCACGTCTCTGGGGGAGTTGGCATCTGAGGTTGAGATCTATGGATTTGACGATGATGGCGTGTTTCGAGTGTGGATCGACGGGGAAGAAATCACACACAGACTTAGAGAACCTGAAACGGACAGGGCAGTTGGAATACTTTCTATGGCCACGCCGGTTAGAAAAGTCCTTGTTTCTCTGCAGAGACAGATTGCTGAGCGAGGCGGAGTAGTCATGGAGGGTAGAGATATTACTAGCGTGGTGATGCCAGATGCAGAGGTTAAGGTGTTTCTAACAGCGGATGTCCATGAAAGGGCCAGGCGCAGGTGGCGGGATCTGATTGCGAAAGGCGCTGACGTTCCCTTCGAAAAAGTTTTGAAGGACCTGGTAGAACGAGATGCGAAAGACCTAGAAAGAGAATGGGGCAAACTTGTAAAGGTGGAAGATGCTGTTTTGATCGACAGCACCAATATGAGCATCGAAGAAGTGTGTGATCACATAATCGAGCTATGTGAGGAGAAGCAAAAGTGTTCTACATGATTGTGAGATGGGTAGTTAACGTAGTTTTGAAGGTGCTGTTTGACATAGAAAGTCAGGGCTTCGAAAACTTTCCCCAGAGCGGACCTGCTGTTCTTTGTTGCAATCATATGTCCTGGTGGGATCCGTGCGTGCTGGGTTGCTTGGCTCCTAGGCCGATTTACTTTATGGCGAAGCGGGAATTATTTGAAAACAAATTATTTGCGTGGGTGCTGCGAAACCTACATGCTTTTCCTGTAAATCGGGAAAAAGTAGATATAGGTACAGTGAGAAAGGGGCTAGCGGTTTTGGAAGAGGGGAATATTTTGGGTATGTTTCCCGAAGGAACGAGAAGAAAGAGTCCTGAGATTAGCCAGGCCCATGCGGGTGCTGCACTATTTGCCATTAAGGCGCAAGTTCCAGTAATTCCCGTAGCAATCAAGGGCACTTACAGTTTCAGAAACAAAATTCGTGTCGCGTGCGGCGAACCTTTTTATCTAGATTGTAACACTGGTAAATTATCCTCTGATTTGAAACAAGGTTCAGAGCAGATCATGGGTGCGATAGTAGGGTTGTGGAATGGTTTGGATCTGGATGAGGCTGTATGATGGAGATTAGACTAGCTGAGCATATGGGATTTTGCTTCGGAGTAAGAAGGGCAATAGAAATGATAGAAAAGGCCTTGGAAGACGGGCCTTATCCCATATGGACGTTGGGACCTATAATTCATAATCCTGTGGTTATAAACGATCTTTGCGAAAGAGGAGTTAGGATAGCAACGGATCTAAGCGAAGTAACCAGTGGAACGTTGATTTTGAGGACTCACGGGACAAGGGCAGACGAGTGGGCTAAGATTTCTCCAGAAGTACACAGGATCGTTGATGCCACATGCCCATTTGTGAGAAAAGCCCAGGAAAAAGCGGCGGAGTTTGCTAATGCAGGGAAAAATATAATTGTGTTCGGGGACAAAAATCATCCCGAAGTCGAAGCTTTGATGTCCTACGCAGGTGAGCGTGGGATTTGCATTGGAAATGTATCAGATATAGATAAGATACATTTTGCGAAAATGGGGGATACGTTTGAGGTTATAGCTCAAACTACATCCCGAGTGTATGAACTTGAACAGCTGGTAGACGCCCTTTCGCAGAAGGGTATAAATACAAATATTTCGAATACTATTTGCACAGCTACCCAAGAAAGACAGCGATCTACCATGGAATTGGCACGGGAATGCGACCTTGTCCTCGTAATTGGAGGAAAAGAAAGTGCCAATACGGGTCAGCTTGTTAGAATAGTGCAGGATTTTGGTGTAGAATGTTATTTAGTAGAGTCGGTAGAGGATGTGCGGCCCTCGTGGTTTGAGGGTAAACACGTCGTAGGCGTAACGGCTGGCGCGTCTACTCCCGACTGGGCAATAAAGGAGGTTGTAGGCAAGGTGGAAGAAATTGAAAAGACCAACTTGGAATTAAAGCCGGAGGAACTACAAGAGGAACATGGACAAGAAAAGAGTGATGCCGAGCAATCAGAGACAGTAGCTCCTGAGATTTCCCCTGAAACTCCGCAAGGTGATGTTTCTGTAACAGACGAGGAGAAAGGATCTGAAGAGGAAACAACTGGGGATGTACTTGATGAAAGAAGCGAAGTAGAACTGTACGATGAGACTTTTAAGACCTTGCGAGAAGGTGACATCGTTAAAGGGAAAGTGATGTCCGTAGATGAGAACGGAGCTTTGGTTGATGTCGGGTACAAATCAGAAGGGATTATCTCCGCACAAGAACTCGAACGTCGTGACGGGATAGGGGACATCGACATCTCTCCAGGAGATGAGATCATGGTCTATGTTCTGAGCGTAGATTCGGTCGACGGTAGCCTACGACTCTCTAAGAGAAGAGCTGATGAGGAATCGGCGTGGAAAGAGCTTGAACAGGCTTACAGTGAACAAAGCATTATTGAGGCCCCAGTCGTTCAGGAAGTGAAAGGTGGGCTAGTGGTTGATGTAGGAGTCAGAGCTTTCGTTCCTGCATCGCAAGTTGAACGAGGCTACGTAAATGACCTTTCAAAATATGTGGGCCAAACTCTTAGGCTAAAAGTTCTTGAATTAGACAGGTCAAAGAATCGAGTAATCTTATCTCAAAGAGTTGTTCTTGAAGAAGAGCATGAGAGACTGTGCAAGGAAACATGGGAAACCATCGCTGAAGGGCAAGTTAGGACGGGTATAGTCAAAGGCATAACAGACTTTGGGGTATTCGTTGATTTGGGCGGAGTGGACGGTCTTTTGCACATATCCGAGCTGTCATGGGGAAGAGTTAATCATCCGTCTGAGGTAGTTCGGGAAGGAGAAGAGATAGAAGTAAAGGTTCTAAAGGTTGACAGAGAGCGAGGAAGAATTTCCCTAGGCAGAAAGCAAGTTCTTCCCGATCCATGGGATGATGTGGAAGAAAAGTATCCTGTGGGTACGCAGATTAAGGGTGAGGTAACGCGAACTGCACCCTTTGGCGCTTTTGTTCAGATCGAACCTGGTGTAGAAGGGCTTGTTCACATATCAGAGATTTCTCAGCAGCATATTGCAAAACCTGAAGAAGTTGTTGATTCAGGGGATGAGGTCATGGTCAGGGTTTTGAGAGCCAGACCTGACGAAAGAAAAATAAGCCTTAGCATAAAGCAGGCAGATCAGACTCTCTTAGAGAGCGAAGAGGAACCGGTAGAGGAATCAAAAGAAGAGCCTCAACAGGAGGTTTTGGACCAGGCAGTAGAAGAAGCAGTAGAGGAAATACCGGAAGAAGAGATAGAAGAAGAGATAATTGAGGAACCAGTAGACGAAGGTGCAGAAGAACATGTGCAAGAAGCGATAGAGGAGAAAGTAGAGGAAGCAGATACTGAGAAACCTGAGGAAGATTCGAATTCAGAAGGTGAAACGGAAGATGACAGGTTAGAAGAAACTGTTTCCGAACAGACTGGCCAAGTAGAGCCGTCTGAAGAATGTGGGGAAGACCCAAAAGCCAGCGAAGATTCTTGCGGTGAAGGGGAAACTGCTGAACCTAAGTAGTGTGTCCATAAAATGGCATACTCATTTTCTATGATGTTCCACAGAAAAAGGGGAGTGTTTTCCAGACATTCCTAAGTAGTAAACTCGCAGGATGGGTGTACCTGCGAGTTTGCTATGGAAAGTGCACATCTGCATGTGGGGGTTATCCATGTTGACTACTATGAATGCCGGTGGTTTAGTAAGGGCGGTTTACCCAGGCAGTCTGGGTGAATATATGGGAATTCGTCCTGGTGATAGAATTCTATCAGTGAATGGTCGCACGCTCAGAGATGAGATTGATTTTAGGTTTTATAGCGCCGAGGATAATATAACTCTTGAGCTACTGAACACGGATCTTAAAAGAATGATTCTTGAAATAGAAAAGGAACCTGATGATTCCATAGGGATAGTTTTTGAGGATCCGATTTTCGACGGGATAAGAACGTGTGTGAACAACTGTTCCTTCTGCTTCATATCCCAGCTTCCCTCAGGTATGCGCAAGAGTCTCTACTTGCGAGATGACGACTACAGGCTTTCGTTTCTGTTTGGTAACTTCATATCTCTTACAAACCTCGAGGAAGAAGATTGGCATCGCCTAAATGAGCAAAAGTTGTCTCCACTTAGAGTATCCCTTCACACTTCAGACCCTGAAACTAGAGCCATTCTTATGGGGAATCCTAAAGCTTCTACAGGTCTAGAAGACCTCAAGCGGTTGAAGGATATAGGTATTTCAACCCACATTCAGATTGTGTTGCTGAGAGGGATAAATGACGGAGATCAGTTGCTATCTACTTTGGACGACCTAGAGTCTTTGGGTGATTCTATCCTTTCTGTGGGAATCGTGCCTGCAGTTTACACCAAGCATAGGTTGATGTTACCTTCTCCAAAAGTAGACCCTCAATGGGCTCAAGACACCATCTCCATGATCGAGAATTATGGAAAAAAGGTCTACAAGAAACGGGGAGTTCATTGGGTTTACGCAGCTGACGAACTTTATTTTGTAGCGGGTGTAGAATTTCCAGAGCATGATTTCTACGATGACTTCCCCCAGTTCGAAAACGGCATAGGGATGGTAGCCGATTTTAGGCTTAGGGTGCAGGAGTTGAGAGGCAACGAGGTTGTTGGGAGAAGAGATAGAGAAAGGCCTAAAGTGCTTGCAGTGACAGGTGTCATGGCGTACCCTGAGATTGTATCAGCGGTTAGATGCCTCGGCCTTGAGCGGCAGATCTCGGTACTCGAGGTTGAGAACCACTTTTTTGGAGATACAGTTACCTGTGCAGGTTTGCTTACTGGTATGGATATTTCCCGTGCGATATTAGATTGTAAAACTCGAAATCATGAGTACGAAGGGGTTTTGATACCTTCTTTCGCTGTGTTCGAAGGCAAGTTTTTGGATGATCTGACTGTAGATGACCTACGGGAAATAGTGGCCGTTCCTGTACGCATTGTGGATCCTAGTCCTGATAGTTTGCTAGAGTCAGTATCCTTTTGAAGGAGAGTAGCCTGATGGCCTTTTCTGTGGCAATTGTTGGCAGGCCAAATGTGGGTAAGTCTGCCCTTTTTAACAGAATAGCGAGAAGCAGTTCGTCTATAGTTCATAAGCAAAGCGGAGTCACAAGAGACAGGCTTTACGCTGAGTGCGAATGGCAAGGGCAAGAGTTTACTTTGATAGATACAGGAGGGCTCGATCCTCAGTCATCTGACGAACTAGTTAAAGCCATTGCCGCTCAGGTGGAACAAGCAATGGACGAAGCAGATGTGCTGGTTTTTGTAGTCGATGCTCGGGCCGGGATTACGCCTCAAGACTTAGAAGTTGCCCAAATACTTAGGAAGACTCAAAAACCTGTTTTGGTTGCTGCCAACAAGTGCGATTCGCCTGGTCAAGACCAAGCAGCGTTAGAGTTTTACTCCCTTGGATTTCCCGATGTATTCCCCATATCTGCTATTCATGGGTTAGGAATTGGCGATCTGTTAGATAGAATCGTGGAGGAAGGGCATGAACTGGTCAGAACTTCTGAAACGGAAGAGGAAGAATCTGTCGAGGGGGAGTTCGAGGGTATAAAGGTGGCTATTGTTGGAAAGCCCAATGTGGGAAAGTCATCCCTTGTCAATCAGATTTTGGGCCAGGAAAGGATGACGGTGTCACCGGTACCAGGTACAACTGTGGACTCTGTAGACGTGAGGTTTAACTACCAAGGTAAAGAGATTGTGTTGGTGGACACTGCCGGTCTGCGGAGGCCAGCCAGAATAGATGAGAAGCTTGAAGAATTAGCGGTAGGGCGAGCTTTGAGATCTATTAAGCGTTCGGATGTTGTACTATTGCTTATAGATGGTACTGATCGTCCTAGTGCCCAAGAGCGGAGGATTGCAGGGTATATAAGGCGTAATGGAAAGGCTTCAATCCTGCTGGTGAACAAGGTGGATTTAGGATTGTGGAATGACATGAGCCAAGAAGAATACGAGAATCTAGTTCTTTACGAATGCAGACCCATCGCGTATTCAAACGTTTTCTTCATCTCATGCCTTACGGGCAAGGGGATGAATATGATATTGCCAGAAATTTTATGGACTTATGAAGAGTATCACAAACGCATCGAAACCTCAGTTCTTAATCAAGCGCTGGCTGAAATAATGGATTTTTATCCTCCTCCCCGGGCGGGTAAGATTTTTTATGCCACTCAAGTAGAGCAAGCGCCTCCCAAAATAGTATTTTTCGTAAAAGATCCGTCTGCCATTCCCGAGTCATACATCGCATATTTGGAAGCGGAGATTAGAAAGAGATTTGGATTTCGAGGAGTACCCATCAACATGGAGTTTAGGCCGAGAAGATAAAAGGAGAGTTAATATGACGGTCGATTGGACTTTGCTACTGCTTATAAGTGCTCTGGGGTACTTTTTGGGTTCAGTTCCGTGCGGCGTCATAATTGCAAAATTTGCAGGTGTACACGACCTGATGTCTCGCGGCAGCGGTAACATAGGAGCTACCAATGTGTCTCGCGTGCTAGGTGCTAAATACGGTGCCATCGTTTTAGTTCTGGACATGACAAAAGGAATTATACCTGCTTATCTAGGTTTAAGGTACCTTAACATAGGCTCGTTTGGAGCGCTGATCCCAGGTGTGTTTGCTATCTTAGGACATAACTGGTCCATATTTCTGAGATTCAAAGGTGGCAAAGGAATTGCTACCACCACTGGGGTAGCATTGGTTGCGTTTCCCAAGGTTGTAGCTGTAAGCGTTTGTGTTTTTGTTCTGACAGTTGGTATAACTAAGTATGTTTCCCTTGGCAGTCTCTTGGCGGTTTGGGTTGGCTTTTTCTATTCGCTTACCATAGGCCTAAGCAACCTTGAAAAGCTGGTTGTCTTTATTATTGCAGCTGTGGTTACGTATAGACATAAAAGCAACATAAGAAGGCTACTAACAGGTACCGAATCCAGGTTGGGGGAAAAGGAGAGAAAAAGTTGAGTTGAGAGAAATGGACAAAAAGGCGTGTATCCTAGGATCTGGGGCATGGGCAGGAGCTTTGGCCATTATCCTATCAGATAACGGTTTTGACGTAACGCTATGGGCGAGAAACAGCCATACAAGAGAGTTTTTTTCTGAGGCGCGCATGCTACCTAAACTGCCAGGCGTCTGCCTGCCGGATACAGTGAATATCACTGGTTGCGCTGACGAAGGCTTGTCCCAGGCGTCGTTAGTTGTATCGGCTATTCCCTCATCGGCAGTATCTTCGGTAGCCAACAGTTTGGCCATGTATATTCCACCTTACGCGTTTCTGGTTTCGGCAACCAAGGGTTTTGACTATACCTCTTTGAAAAGACCTTCTCAGGTGTGGGTTGAAGCTAATCCAGAACTTAGGCTAAGAACCTGCGTTCTATCGGGGCCCAACTTTGCCAAGGAAATAGCAGGACGGCTTCCGGCTGCTACAGTTGTAGCGGGAGAAGATGAGTCAGCGAGGCTCACGGTTCAAAAGCAGTTTATGACGCCTTACTTCAGAGTGTATAGCCACGACGATGTAGTAGGAGTTGAAGTTGGGGGAGCCCTGAAAAACGTAATCGCGTTAGCTTGTGGCATGGTTGAAGGTATGGAATTGGGCGATAACGCTAGGGCTGCCATAATTTCGCGAGGCTTGGCTGAAATGGTCAGGTTAGGTGTTTCCATGGGAGCTGAACCTCTGACTTTTTCCGGTCTTTCCGGGCTTGGAGATTTAGTGCTTACTAGTACAGGCAAATTGTCACGCAATCGACAGGCTGGTGTAGCAGTTGGGCGAGGGCAATCTATAACTGAGTTTATTGAAAAAACAGGATATACTGTGGAAGGTTTTCAAACAGTTAGGGCAGCCAGAGATCTGTCTCTGGTTCACCAAGTAAGAATGCCAATAACAGATGTGGTATACAGAATTCTATATGAAGGTATGCCTGTTTCAGATGGGGTTTCTGAGATTATGAACCGCGAAGCGAAGCCTGAGTCTGAGCCGTTTTTCAGATAGGGGTGGTAAACGTGTCTCCATGACCTTTTCCTTGGAAGTTTCCTCAATGTGCCAAGTGGACTCAAAAAGAGGAGTTTCAGCTACGTGTTGTAGAAATCTTAGTTATAAAAATGTCTTGGCTAAACGGCATTTACCGTAAGTTTTGCCAAGGGAAGAGGAGCGTAGGTAATGATATACGATTTTGATAAGGTTTACGACAGAAGGAAGTATTTTAGCAGCAAATGGGCTGTTAAGGAAGTGTTTGGCCGCGAGGATATTATCCCAATGTGGGTAGCCGATATGGATTTTCCAGTAGCCCAACCCATTCTAGACGCTATTTTTGAAAGGGCAGAGCATCCTATTTTCGGATATACCATGATACCCCCTGGCGTTTATGAATCTATTATTGAACGGCTAGATAGAAAGTTTGGGTGGAAAGTGGAGAAAGAGTGGATAATGATCACTCCTGGCGTCATGCCTGCAGTAAATGCAGGGGTGATCGCTCTTACAGAACCTGATGATCTTGTAGTGCTGCAGAGTCCTGTTTATCCACCGTTCTGGGGCACTATTGAAGGAAACGAGCGGAAGACTGGCGTAAATCGACTGAAACTAATCGATAATCGTTATGAAATTGATTTTGACGATTTAGAGAAGCAATTTAAGGTAGATGGAGCAAAGGCTTTGATCTTGTGCAGTCCCCACAATCCTGGTGGACGAGTGTGGTCCAAAGAAGAGCTTGTTAAAATGGGTGATATCGTTATAGATTCAGGTGGCGTAGTTATCTCAGACGAAATTCACTGCGAACTTCTTCTAAAGGGTTACGAGCATATACCTTTCGCTTCAATAAACGAGAAGTTTGCTATGAACTCTATTATCTGTTTTGCTCCTAGCAAGACCTTCAATATTCCCGGATTTCACGCTTCAGTTGCCATCATTCCAAATGAGAAGATTCGCGATGAGTTTAATAAGACTCGGCAAGGACTCATGGGTTCTCCCGGCATTTTTGGCTTAGTAGCCATGGAGGCGGCCTTCAGGTATGGCGATGAGTGGTTAGAACAAGTCCTTGAATACATAGAAGAGAATGTAGATTACGCCATTTCTTATATCGAGTCCAACATACCTGGTATCGTGCCTATGAGGCCTGAAGGTACTTATCTCATTTGGCTGGATTGCCGCGGCCTAGGCCTTGAACCCGAGGAACTCAACGAATTCTTCATTAATGAGGCGAGAGTAGGGCTAAACGCTGGCGCTACTTTCGGTCCTGAGGGTGAGGGATTCATGCGCCTAAACGTCGGTTGTCCAAGATCCATCTTGACTGAAGGATTAGATAGGATTGCACAAAGTGTGGCGAATCTAAAAGGAAATGCCAAATAGGTTAATGTCTTTCATCTAACACCTTGATCAAGTCAGTTAGGGCAGAGCCTGCTTTTTCGTGAATTACTACTGCAGCTGCCCTATCGTACGGCGTTGGCTCAAGGTTTATAATCCCGATTTGTCTAGATAGCCTTGGGAGGTACGAAACTGGAGCAACTTGCAGACTAGAACCTATAACCAGCATAAAGTCGGCTCTTTTGGCTTGTATTATAGCATCTTCAAAATATGGAGGCATAGGATCTCCAAATAGTACTACGTTAGGCCGTATTATGCCACCGCATGTACATTTTGGGGGGATTATGCCCTCTTCTGCTTCAGACAACAGAAATTCGAAAGGAAACTCTCGCCCGCACGCATCGCAAAAAGCGGTTCTCAAGTCTCCGTGTACTTCTATAACGTTTTTTGAACCTGCTTTATGATGTAGTCCGTCAATGTTCTGAGTTATTACGCATTGAATCAAGCCGCGCTGCTCAAGCAAGGCTAGAGCCTTATGAGCTGGATTAGGGTCTTTGTTGCGCATGATATTTAGCAACTCAAGACCGCTACTATAAAAGTGTTCAGGTCTGTAGTAAAGCATTTCCCGGCTCAAGATCTCTGTCGAATCTACATTTTGCCATAGTCCGCCTGGTCCTCTAAAGTCAGGTATCCCGCTCTCAGTTGAGATACCAGCGCCTGTTAATGCCACAGCGTATTTTGATTCCATGAGGCAGTCAGCTAATTTTTCTATATCAGACTTCATACATACATCACCAAACTATAAAATTCTGCATCCGGTAGATTAATGGTTTCATCCCGCGCTAAAAGAAGCGCCCTATCTAACTATTATCTTAATTTCCCTGCAAAGGCAAGTTAGGGGTGGGTTAGGTCATCTAAAGGTTGTTGACGTGTGAACTATTAGACGATACGATTTGATTAACATGTTAACTAGTTAGCCTAAAGAAATTACCGAAGACTACATGACGAGAAGGGGAAGAGGACATGATAGTTGTAACTGGGGCTCCTGGGCATCTGGGTAATAATTTGGTGAGGATTTTACTTGAAGACGGCTTCCAGGTAAGGTCAATGGTGCTGCCTGGAGAAAATCTTGAGTCTCTTTACGGTTTGGAAACTGAGATTGTAGAAGGAGACGTGCGGGACATAAACTCGTTGTACAAGGCGTTTGATGGAGCAGACACAGTGTACCACTTAGCTTCTGTAATCAGCCTTTTGCCAGGATACTCTGAAATTCTTGAGGAAGTGAACGTAAAAGGAGCAAGGAACGTTGCAGAGGCATGCCTCAAAACCGGAGTTCGTCGCTTGGTGTATACTAGTTCCATTCACGTTCTAGTTGAACCTCCAAAGGGGCAAGTAATAGATGAGTCGGCACCATGCGATCCTAACCGAGTTCATATGGCCTATTCAAAGAGCAAGGCAAAAGGCACTCTCGAGGTTCTGGATGTTATTGCCAAAGGGTTGGATGGGGTCATAACATTGCCAACTGGGATCATTGGCCCACATGATTATAAGCCTTCAGAAATGGGATGCATGATTCTTGATTACGTGCGAGGAAAGATCCCAGTGCGAATAAGTGGGGGATACGATTTTGTTGATGTTAGAGATGTAGCCCGAGGGCATATGCTGGCTGCCGAAAAGGGCAGAACGGGCGAAAAATACATTTTGTCAGGCCAATGGATCTCTATGGATGACATTATGAAGGAGATCTCAGCCCTCACCGGTGTTTCCCTTCCACGTTTCCAGGTGCCCATAGGTCTTGCTTCTGCCATCGCTTCCCTGCTTACATTATATAGCGGTATTACAGGCGCCAAGGTTCTTATGAATCGTGATTCTATAGCTACTTTGAAGAGCAACTCCCTTGTCTCGTGCGAAAAAGCTAAGAGCGAGTTGGGCTATTCTGCTAGGCCCATACGAGAAACTATAAGAGACACGGTCAAGTGGTTTGAAGAGACGGGCAGGTTGCCGAAAAGGTAAAGGAGGAAAGGTAGGAGACAAGTGTACGATTTTTACTCAATTATTGCCTATGCAACAAGAATGGTTCAGATAGGCAAGATATGCGTGAACAAGGGGCTCAAAGAAATTGGGCTAACCAGCTCTGAATCAGATGTGTTAATGTTTTTGTACGCTAATGGAGACGACATAAGACAGAATCATATTGCCGCTGGTGTAGAAGTAAGCAAGGCGGCAATTTCCAGGACTATAAATTCCCTGGAGAGAAAAGGATATATAGTAAGGGAGCAAAGGGACGAGGACCGACGGGCTTGGTACGTCAGGTTGTCACACAAAGCTTGGGTGCATAAAGAGTTTATCCAAAAACAGTATGCTGATCTTGTAGAAGCTGCGTGCCGTGGTATCGACGAACATAAAGTAGCGGAAATTGTGGATATATTCAAAACGGTTGTAGATAATATGGAGGAATACCGAGTAGCGCAGGGGACCTAATTTCTGGATTCTTTGTCGCTGGTAATGGGGGCTTTGACATGATTACAGGTGAATTGTTAGAACTTGTTTATGAAGCCGCAAGTATACAGCGGTGGAACGATCATATGAGACCAGCTCAAGGATTTACTGAGCTGGACAAGCAGGCTCAGAAGATGGTTTACGCGTACATTTTGGCCAAATTCGAAGAGACCGAGGGAACTATCAACTTTGATTGGACAAAACTAATTGAGGGCGGCTTGTTTGAATTTCTTCACAGGATAAAACTTACTGACATTAAGCCCCCTGTTTTCCACCGGATGATGGAACAAAAGGGAAACGAAATCAATGAATGGGTTTTAAACGAATACGAAGCCTTGTTCGATGGCATAGACTCTAAAATGCATATGCGGTTCAAAGACTATCTGTTTGACAGTGACTATGCTCGTAATGAAAAAGAAATTCTCAATGCATCACACTATTTGGCCACTAACTGGGAATTCCGACATATATACCGCTTGAACCAGGGTTTGTACGGCTTGGACGAAGAAAGAGAAAGTATAGAAAGGAGACTGAGCCAACATCGTTCTTTGGTCGGGGTGATCAATTTAGCCTTTGACGTGCCAATACAGCACTTTGTGGATCTTGTAGGACAGTTAAGGTTTCAACAGCGTTGGGCCCAGTCACCTAGGATACCTCAGACATCGGTTTTGGGTCATATGTTGGTTGTTGCCATAATTGCGTACTTTGCATCGTTAGATTTAAATGCGTGTCCGAAACGTATATATAACAACTACTTTTGTGGGCTATTCCACGACTTGCCAGAAGTACTAACTAGAGACATTGTGGCTCCGGTCAAGCGCTCGGTCCCAGATTTGGACGTAATAATCAAAGATATAGAATCTTCTTGGGTTGAAGAACGCATATATCCCTTGCTTCCCCCAGAATGGCATCAGGAGTTTAGATACTTTTTAGAAGACGAGTTTACCAATAGGGTCATGATAGACGGAGAACGGGTAAATACTTCTATCACTCCTCATTACAATCAAGACAAATACAATCCTCTTGATGGTGAAATAGTCAAGGCTTGCGACCGCTTAGCGGCCTTTACAGAAGCCGCAATATCAATACGACACGGGGTCAAGTCTAAACATCTCTACGACGGTCTTTCCATATACTCAGACTACCAAGGAGATAAAGGGATAATATCAGGAGTAGACTTCGGTCCCATCTTCAGAAGCATGGGGACGGTTCTCCCGCTTCCATAGATCATACTGTTACGGCGCTTTTTGTTATGCGCAAGGGCAAGACAGACAAAATCCAGGGGTAGACAACGGCGCTCATAAAGGTTAAACTTATTAAGTGAGTCGGGCTGTGGCGCAGTTTGGTAGCGCGCTTGAATGGGGTTCAAGAGGTCGCAGGTTCAAATCCTGTCAGCCCGACCATGGAAGCCGTTTTGAGCTACGAAGACTCAAACGGTGTTTTTTATTTGAGGCGCTGCATTTCGTGCTCACCGTCTATGTACTTTTGCGGAATTCCGAAAACTACTGCTACGTTTCATCTCTAACAACCAAGCAGTACTCATACTTTCAACTCCAAACCTCTGTATGGCACATCAACCCTTATTTGCAGGTAGAAAACACTTTTGAACCTGAATGAGCGATCATCCGCACAGAATTTGTAACCGTTTTGCCAAGGGCTATGAAAGTTCCCGTAGTTTGGGATGAAGCAGCGTATTTTGAGGAGTAGATACTTCTTCTAGACGACTATATGAAGGTGTAGTAAGTCCAGATGGAAATATTACCGAGTAGAGGTGGTAAGGTGGGTGATAAGAGCGGGCGGATTGGGAAGTGGGCACTGCCCAATCGAAGCCGTCAATTGAAGGGGACAAGGCAATTGTGTCTGTATATACACAACATGCACACGCACGCGTCTAAACCTGTAAATTCAAACAGGATCTTGTGAGTAGAATTGTTTAATTGTTTCAGGCTCACTTTCACGTGTTCTCAGGTCTTGTCACAGAAGCGTGAGCTAAGTATTATATTTACAGAGAGCTAATAAGAATAATATCGATTGGATGTTTATTGCGATCACCCATGCTGTATCGTACGGTTTATTATGGTTTCGCGTCGCAGTCATAGAATCAATAATTAAGGTAGGCGTCCTTTCTTTGGGAGGTGAGATTTTAGGATAAATGCTGTTGCCGAAAGATCAGTACACTAGGTAGGGTTGCGTTCGCATGCGCCGAAGATCAAATTACAAATGCCAGACTATCTACGTTATCTAGCGCGATTGCAATCCTGCAATATGTTCGATAAGTATTTTTGGAAATAGTTAAAAAGTAAGAAATAAGCGCTAGTGATTAAGAAATGAGTTTTGAAAGGGGTGTTTTGAAATGCGAAAATTACTACCAATTGCCCTAATTATGGTACTTGCATTTACGTTATTTGCAGGTTGTGCGCCGAAGGAACCTGAAGTACCTGAGGAACCAGGTGCGGAGATTGCTAAAATTGGTCTTGGGCATATAACTAGCATTGCCAAGTCAACGGAGAAGAGCGTCACAGATGATGGTGTTGTTCTGCCTGTAGCCCAGGTAGATACAGTAGTTGCGGCAGTTGCTTTTGATAAAGATGGTAAAGTGGTCAAAGTGCAAATAGATAGTGCCCAAACAAAGGTGGCGTTTGACGAGAACCTACAAGTTACTTCTGATACCTCTGCTCCTGGCAAGACGAAGAAGGAGCTTGGCGACGAATATGGTATGAGGAAGGTTTCCGAAATCGGTAAGGAATGGAATGAACAAATCGAAGAACTTGAAAATTGGATGATTGGGAAAACTGTGGAAGAAATTAAGTCTATGCCGGTAAAGGAGCGAGACGAAGATCATAAAGCAGTTCCAGATGTACCTGAACTCACGTCTCTTGTAACTATTACTGTGGAAGATTATCTTGCCGTTGTTGAAGAAGCATATGAGAAGGCCGTGGAAATTCCTGAAGGGGCTTCAAAACTTGGTTTGGGCAATGTAATATCCATTGCAAAGTCTTTAGGCTATTCTATGGTGGATGACAAGGAGACTTTGCCGACAGCTCAAGTTGACCACACGATAG
>Ga0208693_1000420_pt1 | contig 34459 bp, 28 predicted proteins | sample AD_UKC071_MetaG_FD_184438 | JGI IMG/M metagenome (GOLD analysis project Ga0208693, IMG submission 184438) | Active sludge microbial communities of municipal wastewater-treating anaerobic digesters from USA - AD_UKC071_MetaG (SPAdes) (version 2) | ecosystem: Engineered > Bioreactor > Anaerobic >... | reverse complement strand
AGCGCACCAGATCGCCGGTCTCGGCGGCCTGGGCGGAGAGCGGCAGGGCCAGCGCGGCAAGGGTGACCAGGGTTCTCACAGCACGCTCATCAGGTTCACCAGATCCTGCTTTTCCTGCTCGGTGTAGCCGATGTTGTAGCGGCGCTCGTAATAGTCGACCACGCCGCGCAGATCCCTGGCGAGACCGTTGGAGAAGTAGGGCGCGCGCGCCGCCAGCCCGCGCATCGATTGCAAGGTGATCTTGCCCACGTCCGCGCATTTGCCCGAAGTCAGCGCGAAACCCGGATCATAGGTCAGGATGACCTTGCCGTAATGGGGATGAGGCTGCCCCAGGCAGGTGATGCGGAACAGCGGCAGGTCGTCCCACGGATCGGCGAAGGGCTGGGTGGTGGTGCCAAGGTCGACCTGCCCGGGGGCCACGTCGTTCCCCATCTGGGTCATGTTGTGGCAGAACACGCAGGAATTGCGCACCGGATTGCCGAAACCCATTCGCGAGTTGATCCCGGCGCTGTCGGTGATCAGGAAAGTCTTGTCGCGGAACACCCGCGCCCCGCGCGCGACCGACTGGCGGAAAGCGAGCTTTTGCGGCGTGAGCTTGGCGGCGTCCTCAGGCGAGATCTTGTCCCAGGCCGCGAACTCGCTCCACACCGGCGTACCGATCGAACCGAGCGCGCCGGGCTGGCTGTCGCGCAGCTTGGCCGGTCCGCCTGTCGCGCCCATCGTATCGAGCCCGCCGCCCGCTGCCGGGCTGGACTGCTGGGCGGTGTAGATGCTGAGCTCGAAGTCCTGGATGCGCTTGATCTGCGCCGGGGTAAGGGCCCGCGCGAATTCGAGGTGGACGGAGGAGGCGTCCTCCATCTGCAGGCGCAGGTTCCCCGCGCGGTTGTCGGCCATCAGGTTGCCGGACTGCGGCTTGCCGTCGTCAGGATCGAGCGGCAGCGCATAGCCCTGCTTGGGATCGAACGCGAAGCCCACCGCCAGCAGGTATTTCATGTTGGCGACCGGGCGGACCCGGCGATAGACCGACACGTTCCCCGCATTCGGCCCGTATCCCGGCGCGCTGTTGCAACCGTTGGGATCGCGCACGATCTCGATCGTGAAGTCGGGCGCGACGGGCTGGCCGTTGAAGGTACGCACCGGCCAGGGGCGCTGGATGCGGAACAGGCCGCGCTCCAGCAGCAGCGAGTGCGAGGCCTTGTCCCCCTGCGGCAGGATCGGGCAGTTGGAGCCGTCGATCGCGGCGAACAGCGGGTCCATGCCGCCGGTCGCGTCCCAGCGCTCCTGCGCGGTGCGGGCCGACAGGCTCATCGCGTCGGCGGGCTGGTGGCAGGTCACGCAGGCGCGGCCATTGGCGCCGAGCGGCTCGAAAAAGGGATGCCCCCTGGTCTTCAGCGGGCCGCCGACCACCAGCGTGCGCAGCACGCCGTGATCGTTGGCATAGTCGAGCGAGGCGGGCAGCACACGGCCTTCGCCAGGCGACCACCAACGGTCGGGCGCGTTCCCACGCGCACCGACCGCCAGAATGAGAGCCAGCGCCGCCCCGGCAAGGGGCAGCGAACGCCTGAACCTGTCCGCCGCCGCCATCGCCTTACTTGCCGACCTGGACCTTCAGGCGCAGGCCGAACGTGCGCGGGGCGCCATAGATGATGCCGCCGTTCGCGCTCGAGCTGTTCTGGATTTGCGTCGCGATGTAGGTCTTGTTGGTCAGGTTGTTGACGTAGGCTTCGACCTGATAGGCCTTGCCGAAATCAAACGTCAGCCGCGCATCGAACAGGTCGCGCGCCGGAACCAGCGTGTTCACGCTGGGGAACGGCGTGGCGTACTGCTCGGCCAGATGCGACCACTGCAGGCGCGGGGTAACCTCGAAGCTGCCTGCTGGGATGGTGTACTGCACGCCTGCGTTGATCGTCCATTCGGGTGAGAACGGCAGCACGCGGTCCTTCGGCACGAAGCGCAGGTTGGTGGCGCAGCCGGTGTCGGTGCCGGGCGAATTGGTGTCGGAAATGCAGGCCGAATTGGCGAACTTGGCATCCAGATAGCCAAGACCCGCGTTGAAGGCGAGGCCGCCGAACTTGCCGGTGATCTCCAGTTCCGCGCCCTTGGCCTTGCCGGCCAGCGCGTTCTGGGTGACGGGCAGGCCGCTGACCAGGCTGGACAGCTGGATGTCCTTGTAGTCCGAATAGAACACCGACCCGTTGACGCGCAGGTGGCGGTCAAGCAGCTCGGTCTTGAACCCGGCTTCATAGACGAAGTTGCGTTCCGGCAGGAAGTTCGGGGTGTCCGGCGTCAGATTGACGCCGCCCGCCTTGTAGCCCTTTGACGCGCTGACATAGAGCAGCGTGTTCTCGCCCGCGTGATAGTTGACGCCCAGCTTGCCGGTCAGCTGGCTGGTCGCGATCTGGCTGACATAGGGCAGGACGAAGGTCTGCCCCGGTCCGCGCGGCACGTCGAGCCGGGTGTAGACCTGCTTGTCCCAGCTGTAGCGGCCGCCGGCGATCAGTTCGAGTTGTTCAGTCGCGAACCAGTTCACCTGCCCGAACAGCGAGTGCGAGGTGTTCTTGGCAGTGGTGATGATGTTGCTGTTCGACTGCACGAAATCGAGCGTGTTGCGGTTGTCGCGCAGCAGGGTGACGGGGACGTCCTCGTCCATCAGGAAGCCGCCGATGACCCACTGCAGCGGGCCCTTGCCGTTCGACAGCAGGTTGATTTCCGCCAGGGTGGTGCGGAAATCGGTAGTGCCGTTGCTGACGCGGCCCGGATAGGTCGCGGTGTTGGCGCTGCCGGTGGACAGGTTGGCGGGCACGGCCAGCGCCGTGTCGGTGCGGTCGCCGTCGGTCTGGTCGTGGGTGTAGCCATCCTGCCACGAAACCATGCCGCGCACCGCGACCGCGTCCGACAGCTCGTACTTCGCCTCGGCGCCGATGCGATAGCCGACCTGGTTCTGGTAGGAGCGGGCGTCTTCCTGGATTTCGAACGGATCGGTGCTGACCGTGTCGCCGCGTCGCTTGACCGCGTTGTTGTCGGTCTGGACGTTGAAGTATTCGCCGCGCAGGTCGACCGTCAGCTTGCCGTCGGCGCCGATGAAGCGGAAGCTGGCGCGCACCGCATCCATGTTGAGGTTGCCGGGCTGGCTCTGCGCCTTGGCGGAGATGTTCTTCGTGTAGCTGTCGCGCTGTTCGTGGACATAGGCGATGCGCACCGCAGCGTCCGGGCCGCCGATGTTGGCGGCGACCACGCCGCGCAGGCGGTCATAATTTCCGACGGTGAAATCGCCGATCGCGAAGGTCGCGTCCATTTCCGGCGCAGGGGTGCGGACATAGATCGCGCCGCCGGTGGAGTTCTGACCCGTAAGCGTGCCCTGCGGACCGCGCAGCACTTCCATGCTGGCGATGTCGTAGAAGCTGTGGCCGATGAACTGTTCGTGCGGGATCAGCTGGCCGTCGATGTAATAGGCGACGCCCGGGTTGGAGGTCGGCGCGGACTGGGCGATGCCGACGCCGCGGATGTTGATGAAGGTCGAGCGGTTGAAGGTGTTGATCGCAATCGACGGGGCGACCTGCTGGATGTCGTTGAGGTTGGTGACGCCGCGCTTTTCAAGGTCCGCGCCTGACAGCACCGTGGCCGAGATCGGCACATCCTGCAGGCTCTGTTCGCGGCGTTCGGCGGTGACGAGGATTTCATCGAGCCCGTCCTGCGCGGCTTCCTGGGCCTGAGCGAGCGTTGGCAGGGCAATTGCGGTGCTGGAAAGCAGCAGCGCAAGCGCGCCGCGGGTCAGGCTGGTCATGTAATCCTCCCTCAAGGATAGTTGAATTGTTCCACTATTAGCCGCAACTGAAAGCCCTTGCAAAGGCAAAATCAGCCGCGCCGCGCGGTCGCGCCCGCAAGCGCGGCGGAGGCGGCGATAATGAGCGCGAGCGCGAGGCGCAACGGACTGACCGGTGCGAACTGCGCGAAGGCCACCGTTGCGGCGCCGCTGACCAGCATCTGCGCGGCCCCGGCGATGCTGGTGGCGGTGCCGGCCAGCCCTTCCTCGACGTAGAGCAGGATCGAGATGGCGGAAGGGCCCACGATCCCCGCGCCCAGCCCCACCAGCATCATCGGCGCGACCAGCGCGATGGGGCCGGTCACGCCCCCCAGCGCCAGGGCCAGTTCGATCACCGCGCCCGCCAGGATCAGGCCCACCCCCGCCAGCACGGCATCGGTGCGGCGCCCCAGCGGTGCCACCAGCCGGGTTCCGGCAATGCTGGTGGCTGCGACGACAAGGAAGAACGGTCCCGCCTCGCTCTCGCTCAGGCCGAAATCGTGCAGCAGGAAAGCGGCGCTGGAGAGGAACAGGTAGAGCGCGCTGCTCCCGCCCGCGAGAGTCATCGTCACGGCCAGGAACTGGCGGTTGCGCAGCAGGCGCGCCAGCTCGGGCAGGAACGCTCGGGCCGGGGCGACAGCACCGGCGCGCGCGGGCGGCAGCATCGGCATGGCAATCGCCAGCGCCACGAGAGCGCTGAGGCCCAGCACTGCGGGGATCAGCCGCCAACTGCCCAGATCGGCCAGCAGTCCCCCGATCACCGGCGCGGCTGAGGGAGAGATCAGCACGACCATCATCAGCGTCGCCTGCCGCCGCGCCTGCTCCTCGCGGCCGAACAGATCGCCGACCATGACGCGCGCGGTCACCACGCCCGCCGCGCCGCCCAGTGCCTGGACCAGTCGCGCCGCCAGCAGCCAGGGCAGCGATGGCGCCAGTGCCGATCCGATCGCGCCCAGCACATAGGCGGTAATGCCCGCCAGCAGCACCGGACGCCGGCCGATCCGGTCCACCGCCGGTCCCGCCAGCAACTGGCCAAGGCCCAGCCCCGCAAGGTAGACGCTGATCGCCAGTTGCGCCGCGCCCGGCTCCACCTGCAGGTCGCGCGCCAGCTGGGGCAGGGCGGGAACCAGCATATGGATCGCCATCGAGCCCAGCGCCGCAATCGCCGCCAGAGCGAGGATCACCGCATTGCCGGAGCGCGCTTTCGCAGGCGTCACTGTCACCGTGCGGCGGCCTCGTGCGGATCAAGCCGCCGCGCCACCAGGCACAGCGCGGCACAGGTTGCCGCCACGGCGAACAGCAGCAGGGTGGGGGGCAGGAAGGATCCGCTCTGCTGCTTGAGCAGGCCCATCAGCGGCGGCACTGTCGCGCCCGCGAGGCTGCCGATCATGTTGATCATCACGATCCCCATGGCCAGCGAGCCGGGTTTCAGCAGCCGCGTCGGGATCGCCCAGAAGGCGGCGACCGTGCAGCCCGTGCAGGCTCCGCCGATCACCAGCGCGGCGAGCCCCGGCAGGCCCGGCCCGAGGAGGTAGGCGGTCAGCAGCAGCACTCCACCGGCCAGCGCGGGCAGGGCGACGTGGAGATACCGTTCCCCGGTGCGGTCGGAGTGGCGGGCATTGAGCAGCAGGCCGATCCCGCTTGCTGCCCAGGGCAGGGCGACGATCACTCCGGTCTCGGTCGAGGTCAGGCCCGCCATGCCCTTCACCACCTGCGGCAGCCAGAACATGATCCCGTAATTGCTGGCCAGGATGCAGTACCAGATTCCGGCGCAGACCCAGCCGAGCGGACTGGTCAGCGCCGCCCAGCGCGCGCCGTCCCCGGCGCCGTTTCCGTTTCCGGCCGGTTCCTTCCGCGCGCCTTTCACGTTCGCACCCAGCCAGCGGCGCTCTTCCCCGTTCAGCCAGGGCGCCCGGGCCGGACTGTCAGGGAAATAGAGCGCGGCGAACAGCGCGAGCGCGAAGGCAGGCAATGCCTCGATCACGAACATCAGCCGCCACGGCTCGACCCCCAGCGGATTCTGCCAGTCAAGCAGCAGCCCCGAAACCGGCGCGCCGATCACCTGCGCGACCGAGATCGAGACGATCGGCACGGCGAGGATCGAGGCGCGGTAACGCTCCGGCGCCCAGTGGCTGAGGTAAAGCATCAGGCCCGAGGACAGGCCCCCTTCCGCGAGGCCGATCAGGACCCGCAGGGCATAGAGCTGCCATTCGTTGCCCACCAGCGCCATCGACGCCGAGGCAATGCCCCAGGCCAGCGTGATCGCTGCCAGCCAGCGGCGCATGCCGACCGCCTCGTAGAGCAGCACACTGGGATATTTCGCCAGCATGTAGCCGATGAACAGCACCCCCGCGCCGAACCCGTACTGGGTGCTGGAGAGGCCAAGCGCGCGGTTCATTTCCAGCGCCGCGAAGCCGACATTGGTGCGGTCGATCGCGCCGACCAGGATGTAGAGCGCGCAGGGAACCACCAGCCGAAGGATCACCTTTGAGCCAATCCGCGCCTCGATCTCGCTTGCCTCAGGCGCTGGTCCGGTCACTCGCTCGTCTCCCCGTTTCGCTCGATGATAGCGCTTGCACAGGCGCCGGTCGATCCCCTAAGAACCCGTCCATGACGCAAGTGCCCCAGGATTTCGACCCCGAACTGCCGGAAGACTTCGAAAGCGCGCACCGCGAATATGCCCGGCTGCGCCGCGAATGCCCGGTGGCCCATACCGACGGGCTGGGCGGCTTCTGGGCGCTGACCCGCTACGAGGACGTGAAGCGCGCGGCGAGCGAATCCGCGACTTTCATCACTTCGAAGCAGAACGTCGTGCCCAAGGTGGCCTTCACCGGGCGGCGCCCGCCGCTCCACCTCGATCCGCCGGAGCACACCCCCTACCGCAAGGCGCTCAACCCGCTGCTTTCGCCGGCGCGCTCGGAAAGCTTCGCGCCGCGCACCCGCGAGCTGGCGCGGGCACTGCTGGCGCCGATGGCGGCCAAGGGCGGCGGCGACATCTGTGTCGAGTTCTCCAGCCACTTCCCGGTCCACGTTTTCGGCGACTGGATGCGGATGCCGGAGGAATGGCTCGACACTCTGCACGAGGCGGGCCGCGCCTTCATCCTGGCCGTGCACATGAACCATCCCGAGCGGATGAAGGAGACCAGCCTGCGGCTCTACGACATGGCCCGCGCGCTGATCGCGATCCGCAAGGAGCATCCGCAGGACCCGGCGCTCGATCCCACCAGCGCCCTGCTGGAAGCCCGGCACGAGGGCGAGCCGCTGCCCGACGAGCTGCTGGTCGGCACGGTGCGGCAAGTGCTGCTGGTTGGCCTGGTCGCGCCGATGGTGATGATCGGCTCGATCTGCGTCCACCTTGCCCGCCACCCGGACCTGCAGGCGCAGCTGCGCGCTGATCCCGCGCTGCTGCCCGGTGCGATCGAGGAGTTCCTGCGGCTCTACACCCCCTATCGCGGCTTTGCCCGCACCGCCGTGCGCGATGTCGAGATGGGCGGGCGGACGATCCCCGAAGGCGAGGCGATCGCGCTGCTCTATTGCTCGGCCAACCGCGACGAGGATGTTTTCCCGCAGGGCGACCAGTTCATCATGAACCGTCCCAACATCGGCGAGCATCTGGCCTTCGGGCGCGGGCCGCACAATTGCCCGGGGCTGCACCTGGGGCGGATGCAGCTGCGCGTCGCCATGGAGGAACTGCTCAGCGCCAGCCCGAACGGGTTCGAACTGGCCGGTGACATCACGATGAGCCGCTGGCCCGAGATCGGCCCGCTGGTGGTGCCGCTGCGCTTCCTCTGATCGCGGTGCCACGCGTCCGGCACTGAAGGAGCATTTGAGGGTTCCGCCCGGCGGTGACTGCACCTAATGCTTGGTAATGAGCGAGAACAACGGCAGGAATCCGACGCTGGACGACGTGGCGCTGCACGCGGGCGTTTCGGCCGCGACGGTCAGCCGGTACATCAACAATCCCAAGGTCGTCGCCGCAGCTACGGGGGAGCGCATTCACGCAGCCATCGCGGCGACAGGCTACATTCCCAACCTGCTGGCGGGGGGGCTCGCCTCCAGCCGGTCGAAGATGGTCGCGGTGCTGATCCCGCATCTGACCGATTCGATCTTCAACGCCACGATCGAATCGATGACCGAGGAACTGGCCGCCGCCGGTTTCAACGTCATGCTGGGGCTGACCGGCACCGGTTTTGGGCGGACCGAGGAAGTGGTGCGCGCCGCTCTCAGCCGCCGGGTCGACGCGATCATTTCCACCGGTCCGCTGGATGATCACCTGTCTGAACTGGTGCGGCGCGGTCCGGCGCTGTTCATCCAGATCTGGGAACTGCCGGAAGATCCCCCGGGCCTCGCCATCGGGTTTTCGCACAGCGCCGCCGGGCGCGATGTCGCGCGTTTCGTGCTGTCGCGCGGCTATCGCCGACCTCACCTTGTCACTGCAAATGGCACGCGCGCGGCGATGCGGCGCGATGCGTTCCTGGCGGAATGGCAGGCGCAGGGCGGCGGGCCGGTGAGCGAGGCGCAGGTCGATATTCCCAGCCGCTTCGGCCATGGCCGGCGGGTCTTTGCCGAAATCCGGCGGATGGAGCAGCTGCCCGACGTGGTGGTCTGCGGGTCCGACTATCTTGCCCAGGGCCTGATCGTCGAGGCGCAGGCGGCGGGCCTGCGCGTGCCGGAAGACCTGGCCGTGGTCGGGTTCGGCAACAGCTCGGTCGCGGGGGAAATGCGCCCGACGATCACCACCGTGGACATCGACGGCGCACGCATCGCGCGCGAGGTGCTGGCCGCGATCCGCGCCCACTCGGCGGGCGAGGAACTGCCGCAGCGTTCCATCGACGTCGGTTTCCGCCTGATCGCCCGCGAAAGCGCCTGACGCTTCCTGCCGGCTCCGCCTTTGAGTGGTGGAACCGCTTGCACTGGCGCGCGGCGATGCCTAGCGCTCCTCGTCGATTCCTGCCGCGCGCGTCTGGCGTCGGCAATTCCGGCCAGCAGAGGGGTGCCGATGTCCAACGATAAGGTGATCATTGCCGGGGGCGGCATCGCGGGGCTGTCGCTCGCGCTCACGCTGCACCAGATTGGCGTCCCCTGTGTGGTCTACGAAAGCGCGGCCGAACTGGCGCCACTGGGCGTCGGCATCAACCTCCAGCCCAACGCGGTGCGCGAGTTGGCAGACATGGGGGTGGGAGAAGCCGACCTCGACGAAACCGGTCTGCCCGCCCGCGAATGGGCGCTGGTCGGGCTGAACGGCAAGGAAATCTATGCCGAACCGCGCGGCAAGTTCGCGGGCTACAGGTGGCACCAGTATGCGGTCCATCGCGGCAAGTTCCACCTGCTGCTGGCGCGCAAGGTGGTGGAGCGGCTGGGGCAGGACGCGCTGGTGCTGGGCCGCAAGGTCACCGGCTATCGCAAGGAGGCCGATGGTGGCATCACCGCGATCGTGACTGCCCTCGATGGCACGGTCAGCGAAGTGCGCGGCAGCCTGTTGATCGGCGCGGACGGCATTCATTCGGCGGTGCGGGCGCAGATGCATCCCGATCAGCCGCCGATCCACTGGGGCGGCACGATCATGTGGCGCGGCACGGCAAAGGGCGTGCCGATCCGTACCGGTTCCTCCTTCATCGGCCTTGGCACCGATCGCCACCGCGTGGTGCTCTATCCGATCTCCGCGCCTGATGCCGACGGGCTGGCCGACATCAACTGGATCGCCGAGCAGACCTTCGACACCGGTCATGACTGGCAGAAGTCCGGCTGGTTCCGCCCCGTGCCGCTGAGCGAGTTCGCGCGCGAGTTCGATGGCTTCGTCTATGACTGGCTCGACCTGCCCGCGCTGCTCGCCGGTTCGGAATGTGCCTATGAAAACCCGATGATCGACCGCGAACCGCTGCCGACCTGGGTCGATGGCCCGGTGGCGCTGATCGGCGATGCCGCCCACGCGATGTATCCCACCGGCTCCAACGGCGCGACCCAGGCGATCATCGACGGGCGCGTGCTGGGCCGGATCATGCTGGACAAGGGGGCGACGCCCGCTGCGCTGAAGGCCTATGACGAGGAACTGTGCGGCCCGGTCGGCCAGCTGGCGCTGCGCAATCGCGGTGCGGGGCCGTTCGGCCTGCTGCGCATGGTCGACGATCGCTGCGGCGGCCAGTTCGACAACATCGACGATGTCATCCCGGCCGAGGAGCGCGCGCAGTTCATGCTCGCCTACCAGCAGGCGGCGGGCTTCGCGCGCGATGAACTGAACGCGCGGCCCGGCATCATCCCCGCCGGCGCGCAGGTCGCCCGGGAAGTGGCATGACGCCGTTCGGCCAGGAAGCCGCCTTCCAGCTGGAAGTGGAAGTGCTTGCCCCCCAGGCGCTCGATCCCGTCAGCATGGGACCGGTGCGGGTGGTGTCGATCACCGGCGGGCGCGTGCTCGGCAGGCTGGAGGGCACGATCCTGCCCGGCGGAACCGACTGGCAGACGGTCGAGGCCGACGGCTCGGTCGGGATCGAGGCGCGTTACCTGCTCGAACTGACGGACGGCGCGCGGATCGAGCTGCAATCGCGCGGGCGGCGCGGCGCAGGGGCGGGCGCCTTCTGGTCCAGCATCTGGCTGCGCAGTGCGGACCCGGTCCACGCCTGGGTCAATGCCGCGCAGTTCATCGGCCTGGGGCGAAAGCTCGACGGCCATGTCGCCATCGACGCTTTCGCCCTGCCGGAGAGCTGATCAGCCGCGCTTCAGCCGCAGGACCTGCGGGCTGCGGAAGTTGGATGAGGGCACCCAAGACAGCTTCTCGTCGACCCGGGTGAACTCGGGCACGGCCTTGAGGAGTTCCTCGAACACCACCTGGCAGGCGACCCGCGCCAGCATCGCGCCCAGGCACGAATGGACGCCGCCGCCGAAACCGACATGGCGCCGGGGCTTGCGGGCGATGTCGTAGGTGTCGGGATCGGGGAACATCCGCTCGTCGCGGTTGGCGCTGCCATAGGCCAGCATCACCGGGTCGCCCGCGCGCATGGTCTGGCCGTGCAGCTGGGTGTCGACCATGACCGTGCGCTTGAAGCGCTGGGCCGAGGTGTTGAAGCGCAGCGATTCCTCCATCGCGTCCGGAATCAGCGCGGGATCGGCCACCAGCGCGCGGCGCGCTTCGGGATGGTCGGCCAGGTTCAGCGCGAACATCCCCATGAAGCCCGACAGCGATTCGATCCCCGCCATGATCAGGGTCGTGACGGTCAGCTGCACTTCCTTGTCGAGCAGCTTCTCGCCGTCGATCTCGGCGGTGATGAAGCCGGAAAGCAGGTCGTCACCGGGGTTCTGCTTGCGGTCCTGCACCAGCTTTTCGGCATAGTCGGCCATCCAGTGGAAGGCGGCGAGGTGCTCAGCGCTCTTCTGGCGGGTTGTCGCGTCGGTCTGGACCATCAGCACGGCATTGTCGCGCACCTGCTCGGCCTGATCGCGGGGCAGGGCGAAGAGGTAGAACAGGAGGTCGACCGTGACCTTCGAGCCGAAGTCGTTCACGAAATCGAACACGTCCAGGTCGGCGATTTCGGCAAGGTGCGCGGCGCAGGAAGCGCGGGCCGGTTCGAGCACGTGGTCAAGCGCGCGCTTGGTCATGGCTGACTGGATCAGTGCGCGCAGCCGGTCGTGGCGCGGCGGATCGCTGCTGCCGAGCGTCGATCCGGCGCGGCCCGGAAATTCGTCGATCAGGTTGCCCTTGGATGAGGAATAGACCCGCCAGTTGGTCAGGGCCGCCAGCACATCGTCATAGCGCGAGAGCACCCACATGCCCGCTTCCTCGCTCCAGAAGCAGGGATATTCGTCGCGCAGCACCTTGTAGGCGGGAAACGGGTTCGCGTCGGTTTCAGGGGCATAGGGATCGAAACGGAATGCCATGTCCGAAAAGCCTCTCGTTCTTGTCTGGTTGAGGCGAGAGTGCCCTGAAGGCAGGCCGGTGCCGACTCAGCATTGCTGCAAAGAATTGCACTTTTCGATCATGGCGGGCATGGTATCCGAGTGTCCGACAAGCCAACCGAGGTCAGCCGCTTCTCGCTCTATGGCGAGGGAAATGGCGCGATCGCTCCGGAATTCCTGCATATCGAGCCGATTTCGGATCGCTCCAGCCGGTACGAATGGACCATTTCCCCGCACAGTCATCCTGGCATTTTCCAGCTGCTGCTGCTCCAGTCAGGCAGCGGCGTTCTAGCGAGCGAGGGGGCTGAAGCGGCGCTGCGCCCGGTAACGCTGGTGGCGCTGCCCAGCGGCTGCGTTCACGCGTTCCGCTTCGGGGCGGGGACGGAAGGCTGGGTTCTGTCGATCGCCGCCGACCTGCTGGGTGACCCGCGCATTGCCGCGCTGTTCGATGCGGGCGATTTCGCGGGCGGCAGGCCGCGCTGGGTGGAACTGCCGCAGGGCGGGCGCGACGCCGCGCGCGCCGGCTGGCTGCTGTCCGACCTGGCGCTCGCTCTGGCGGGGGACCGGTCAGGCCCGCTGCCCAACCCGCTTGCAGCGCAGCTTGCCCTGGTCCTCGCGGTGGCCGGCGCCCTGCTGGCCGAGGGCGAGCAGGACGCGCAGGCGCCGGCCCACCGCGCGGACCTTGTCCGGCGCTTTCGCCAGCTCGCGGAACAGCACTTCCGCGAGGGCTGGGGCGTGGCGCGCTATGCCGATGCACTGGGCACCACCGTGCCGACCCTGACGCGCCACTGCCGCGCCCTGGCGCAGAAGACCCCCGGCGAACTGCTGCTTGACCGCCTGCTGCTGGAGGCGATGCGCGCGCTGACCTATACCCGCGCCGGGGTGGGACAGATTGCCGACGACCTGGGCTTTGCCGATCCGGCCTATTTCGCGCGGTTCTTCAAGGGGCGCACCGGGATGACCGCCAGCGCTTTCCGCAAGCAGCGCGCCTGGCTCAGTCCAGCAGCGCCTGCAACGCGGGGACGAAGTGCGGGCGGTGGAGCGCCGGGATCTTCTCCAGCAGGTCCTGCTCGAACCGCGCGGTAATCTCGCGCACCTGCGCCAGGCGGGCGAGGCCGGCCTCGCTCAGCACGATCGCCTGCGACTTGCGGTCAATCGGTTCGCGCCGGATCAGCCCGGCTCCTTCCAGCCGATTGAGCAGCGGCACCATGTTGGCGCGCTGGATGTCGAGCGCCTTGCCGATCTCGCTGGAAGTCATGTCGCGCCGCCCTGCGACCAGCAGCAGCACCGAGGCATCCGAAATGCGCAGGTCGAGCGGGGCAAGCCGCTGCCCCAGCTCCGCCATCATCGCCTGGGCGGCGCGGCGCAGCGCATAACCGGGAAGCTGGGCAAGCGGATCGTCAGGCGGTTGCGACAAGGCTCAGGGCTCCAGCTTTGCTATCGGCAAGAGCAATATCGCCGCGCGCGCAAATGGCAATGGTTCGCGGTGGAACTGGTCAGCCCTCGTCACGGACGATCGCGTCGTACATCCGGTCAAGCAGTTCGCTGAGCAGGCCCATTTCTGCCGGGGTCAGGGCGTGCAGCACTTCCGCTTCGGTCTGCTCCATCAGCGCGAACAGCTGGTCCAGCTTGTCCGAACCGGCGGGCGTGACATAGAGCGCATGGCGGCGGCGGTCCTGCGGCGAACGGCGGCGCTCGGCCCAGCCGAACTTCTCCATCTCGTCGACCATGGTCACCGTCACCGACTTGTCGAGCCCGACCTCGCGCGAGAGTTCGCTTTGCGAGATGCCGGGATTGGCCGCGACGATCGCCAGCGAGGAGAACAGGCCCTGGCGCAGCCCGAGTTCGGTGGTCACGGCGGTAAAATTGCGAGACAGTTGATTCTGCACCCGGCGCAGGCGGAAACCAACGAAGTTGCCCAGCCTGCCAAGGCTGACCACGGGTGCCGGACGTGCAGGCTCTGCCTCGGCAAGGCGCTTCGCGGGGCGTGGCTTGAGGGTCATCTGCGGCTTCCGGTTAGAATGGTTGACTTGAGGAATAGTTGAAATATTCTACAGTCGAACTGCATGGGGTATTAGAGGGTTCAGCCCTGCCCGTGTCAACCAGCGCGCGCAAGGGGAACTTGCGGGCAAGGCGGAGAGGACAATGACGCAGCAGGACGCGTCCCACCCGGGGCAGGACCATCCCTTGCCCGAGGACACCATGACCGATCTGGTCAGCGATGGCCCCGTGCAGGCCCACGGGCCACTGGCGCGTCTCGCCTATGCGCTGGGCGGGATCGGCCTGCTTGGCGCGACCGCGGCGGATACGCTGGCGGTCGCGGGCCGCCACACCGGCATTCACCTGTTGGGATCGATCGAGCTGGTCCAGGCGATGGTCGTGATCCTTGCCAGCTCGGCCATGCTGATCGTGACCATCGTTCACGGCCATGCCTCGGTCCACATGCTGACCGAGCGGCTGCGCGGCGTTACCGCCGCCCGGCTGGCGCGTTTTGCGGCGCTGCTTTCGGCGCTGGTCTTCCTGGTCTTTGCCGCCGGGTCCGCGTGGATCGGGGCGGAGCTGTGGAACGGGCATGAACAGACCGAGCTGCTGCACATTCCGCTGCGCTGGCTGCGCCTGCTGTGGACAGTGTTTGCGCTGCTGATCGCCTGGCGGTTCCTGCGCTTCGCCTTTGGCGCCGACCGGCCGGAGCAGGCATGATGGCGCCTGAGATGATCGGCCTGTGCGGCATCCTGATCCTGCTGGCCATGCTGGCGGCGGGGGTGCCGATCGGCAACAGTTTGGCGCTGGTCGGCCTGGGCGGGCTGGCGGTGATGATTTCGCCAGAGGCGGCGCTGATCAAGGCGGGCGTCGTCTCGTTCGAAGTGATCATGAAGTACGAACTCGGCGTGCTGCCGCTGTTCCTGCTGATGGCCCACCTGTGCTTCGCGGCGGGGGCGAGCCGGGATTTCTTCGACGTTGCCGCCAAGTTCGTCGGTCATCGGCGCGGCGGGCTGGCGCTCGCCTCGATCGGCGGCTGCGCGGGGTTCGGCTCGATCAGCGGGTCGAGTCTGGCGACCGTGGCTACGATCAGCTCGGTCGCCCTGCCGGAAATGCGCAAAGCCGGCTATCATCCCGGCTTCGCTTCGGGCGCGCTGGCGGCTGGGGGTACGCTGGGATCGCTGATCCCGCCATCGGGCGCGCTGATCGTGTTCGGGATCATCGCCGAACAGTCGATCGGCAAGCTGTTTGCCGCAGCCGTGGTGCCGGGGATCAGCCAGGCGATCTTCTACATGATCGCGATTCTGATCCTGTGCGCCTTCGTGCCATCGCTCGGTCCGGCTACCGCCCGCGTTCCCTGGGGCGAACGGCTGCGTTCGCTGCGCAAGGTGATCGATATCTTCGCGCTGGTCATGTTCGTGATCGGCGGGCTGATGATCGGCTGGTTCACGCCGACCGAGGCGGCCTCGGTCGGCGTCACCGCCGCCTTCGTGCTGCTGATCGCGCGCCGCCGCTTCAGCCGCGCGGCGGTGGTCGATGCGCTGCAATCGACCTTGCGCACCACCGGCATGATCTATGTCGTGATCATCGGCGCGCTGCTGTTCGCGACCTTCGTCAGCGTGACCGGGATCACCGATGCACTGTCCAGCCTGGTCAGCGATCTCGATGCCAGCCCGCTTACCGCGATCATCGTGATGGCGCTGCTGCTGCTGCTGCTCGGCTCGTTCCTGGACGGGGTGGCGCTGATGCTGCTGACTACGCCGATCTTCCTGCCGATCGCCGAGCAACTGGGCTACAGCCCGATCTGGTTCGGCATCTTCCTGGTGCGGACGATGGAGATCGGCTTTGTTCACCCGCCGCTGGGGCTGAACATCTACGTCATTCAGGGCATCGCCAAGGACCTGTCGCTCGGCACGATCTTCCGGGGGGTAATCCCGTTCCTTGTCGCCGATTTCATCCACCTCGGTTTCCTGATCGGCTTCCCGGCGCTGACGCTGTGGCTACCATCGGTGGTGGGAGGCTGAACCCATGCGCAAGCTGATCGTCCTCGCCGCCGCCGCCCTGCTGGCCCCGCTGCTTGCGTCCTGCAAGCCCGCACCGCAGCCAACTGCCGAAGTCGTGCTGACCTATGCCTCGCCCTATCCGCCGGGCCATCCCTTCAGCAAGGCAGACAGCGACTGGATGCGACATGTCGAGCAGGCCAGCGGCGGGCGGATCGCGTTCAAGCCCTACTGGTCCGGAGCGCTGCTGTCTTCCGACATGAGCATGGTGGAGATCCGCCACGGCCTGGCCGACATCGGCCTGATCACGCCGATCTATGCCCGGGGCGGAGCGCACATGCTGCGCGCCCAGTCGGGCTTCTATGGCGGGGTGAAGAGCCTGCAGGACCAGGTTGCGGTCTACGATTGCCTGGCCGCGCAGTTCCCGCAGTTCGGCAGGGAGACCGAGGGGCTCCACGTCCTTGCGGTGCAGGGCGGCAACTTCCCCGGCGTGCTGACCCGCGACCGCCCGGTGCGCACCCTGGCCGATTTCAAGGGCCTGCGCCTGCGCGCGCAGAGCGATGCGATCGATGTCCTGCGCGAACTTGGCGCGGACCCGGTCAACATGCCGATGGGCGAGGTCTATTCGGCACTCGCCAAGGGCGTGATCGACGGGGTGGTAGCGCCCGCCGACACGATCAAGAGCCTGCACTTTGCCGAAGTCGCGAAGCATTTCACCGCGCTCCATTTCAGCCGGGGCGCCTATCCCGCGCGCGCCATGTCGGATGCGGCGTGGCGCCGCTTGCCGCCCGACCTGCAGGCGCTGATGCAGTCGTCCAAGCCCGTGTGGGAAGAGGCGCTCGCCCGCCAGATCCTCAAGGCCGAGGCGGACGGGGTGACCTATGCCTCGGGCCACGGGGTCGAGATGCTGGCCCTGCCGCCAGCCGACCAGCAGCGCTTTTCAGCGCTCTACAACCATTTCGCGCTGCGTCAGGCCAAGGCACTGTCCGCCTATGGCCTGGATGGAGTGCCGGTCTTGACCGAGGCGCAGCGCCTCATCGCCGGGGGCGAAATACGCTGCCCGGCGCCAGTTTCGGGAGTATCGAAGTGAGTAACGGCAGCGATGTCATGCACCGCCCGCTCGAAGGGCTGACGGTGATCGACCTCACCCGCGCGCTGGCGGGCCCCTATTGCACCCTGCTGCTGGCGGGCCTTGGCGCGAAAGTGATCAAGGTGGAGGAACCGTGCGGCGGCGACATGGCGCGCGAGAACAGCCCCTACCTGGGCCGCGATGGCATCACGGTGGAGCGCAGCCACGACGACGACATCTCGCTCTCGCACCTCACCCGCGCGCGCGGCAAGCTGGGCGTTTCGCTCGACCTCAAGAGCGAGGCGGGGCGCGAGGTGTTCTTCGACCTGGTCCGTCAGGCCGACATTGTGGTGGAGAATTTTACCGCCGGCACCTCTGACCGGCTCGGCGTCGGCTACCAGGCCTGCCGCGCGGTCAATCCGCGCGTGGTCTTCGCCTCGCTCTCCGGCTTTGGCGCGAACGACCGCGACGGGGGCAAGGCGATGGACGTGATCGTCCAGGCCCTGTCCGGCGCGATGTTCACCAGCGGGGAACCCGGGCAGCCGCCGGTGCGGATCGGCATTCCGATCGCCGACATGCTGGCCCCGGTCTTCACCGTGATCGGCATTCTTGCCGCGATCGAGCAGCGCCACCGCACCGGCACCGGTCAGCACATCGACGTTTCCATGCTGGGCGCGCTGACCTCGTTCGTCGCGATCGAGAACTGGTCGGCGATGGCCGCCGCCGGGATGCCCTCGCGCACCGGGCTGACCGTGCAGCGCCTCTCCCCCTTTGGCGTGTTCGAATGCAAGGATGGCTACGCAGCGGTCGTCGCGGTGCACGAACCGCTGGCGCGCGGCCTGTTCGCGGCGATGGGCGAGCCGGAACTGGGCGAGGACCCGCGCTTCTGCAACCGCGATGCGCGGGTCGCGAATGCGGTGGAACTCGAAGCGCGGATCAACGCCTGGTCGCGTCAGCTGCCGCTGGTCGAGGTGGTGAAGGCGCTTGAAGCGCAGGGCGTTCCCGTAGCCCCGGTGCGCCATCCCGAGGACGCGCTGGTCGATCCCCGCGTGGTCGAGCGCAAGGAAACAATGGCGGTCGCCCATCCGACCCACGGCTCCAGCATCGACCTGCGCACGGCGGGCATCCCGATCCAGTTTTCGGGCGCGACGACGGGATTTGACGAAGCGCTGCCCGTGTCGATCGGCCAGCATAACGACGCGGTCTATCGCGACCTGCTTGGCTATGACGACGACAAGATCGCCGCACTGAAGCAGGCGGGGGCGATCTGATGCCTCAGCGCCTGTCCGCCGCCTATGCCGACCCAGACGCCGAGGTCGCCCGCGCGCTTGGCGCAGGACGCCGCCCGATCCGCACCCTGGGCTTCGACGCGCCGCGCGCGCGGCTGATCGCGGCGGGGTTCCAGCCGGTGCGGCTGGTCGCGCCCTATCTCGATGCCGCGCCGCGCGCTGATGCGGTGCTGGGGCAGGCGGAAATGGGTCCGCGCGGGCGGCGGCTGCTCGAAGCGCTGATCGATCCGCGCGCGCCCGAAGTTCCGGTGCTGATTACCCAGGCCGATATCGAACAGCCCCAGATCTTCGCAGCCCTGCGCGAACTGGGGCGGCTGGGCGAACCGGTGCCGCGCCACGTCCATTTCCTCGATCTGCTGCACCTGAACCGCGAAGCCTCGCGCCGCTACAATGCCGCGCGGCTGACACAGCTGGACAACTGGCTAGTCGGCCTGGGCGGCCAGCGTCCCGATGCTGCGGGGATCGCCGCTGCCGAGGCATTGCTGGCGCGGCAAGCGGACCTCTTGGCCGCGCTGGACGAGCGCCGCCGGGCCGGGGAGCTCGCTGGCTCCGTCCTGCTCGAAGCGATCGGTGCTTCGGCCATACTTGCGCCGGAGGAAGCCTTGGCCGCGCTGGAGGCCCTGCTGGCTGCTCCGGCGCAAGCCGTGGTGGGCCGGCGCGTCTACCTCTGCGGCACGCCGCACGAAGGCGCGGCCCTGACCCGCGCGGTCGAGGCGGCGGGCGGCCATGTCGTGGGCGAAAGCCATGTCTGGGGCATGCCCTTCGCGCGCTGCGAGCTGACTCCGCCGCGCGTCACCGTTCCCGATGTTCTGGCGGCCCGCGTCAAGGCAGACGTCGCCGCGCTGAAGCCCGATCTCGTCCTGCACCTGCGGATCGACGGCGACGAGGCCGCACCGTGGGATGTGGCCGCGATTCGGCGCGCGCTGGGCGATGCGGTCCCGTTTGCCCAGCTGCGCACTACCGCGCGGCCCGATGCCCGCTTCACCCAGCAGGTCGCCGCGCTGATCGCGGGGCGTCCGCTCGATCCGCCCGCGCTAAAGCCGGCTCAGCCGGCAAAGCCCGCTCCGGCCAAGCCCCGACCGGAGCAGGGCCGCAGCCGCAAGTCGCTGTCCTCGGTCGCCAGCTTCAACGCCTACCAGCGCGACTGGTTCGCCTCGGTGCGCGAAGCGGTGGCGAACGGCGCGCCCTTTGCCATGGCCAATGCCAATGCCCCGCAGGAAATCCTGCGCGCGCTGGACGTGCCTTTCGTGGTCAACCAGTGGTGGGCCTCGATCGTCGCCGCCAAGCAGCAGTCTCGCCGTTACCAGGGCCTGCTGCGCGCGCATGGCTATCCGGCTGACGTTGAGGCTTATAGTGCGCAAGGGATCGCCGCCGCCTTCGACGAGGATCCCGAGAACGCGCCGTGGGACGGCCTGCCAAAGCCCGATTTCGTCCACGCCGTGGTTTCCTCCGATCCCACTCTCAAGCTGTTCGAGGAGTGGGCCGGGCAGACCGGGGCCGATTGCTATATCTACGAGCGCACCATCGACCCGCGCCCCGATCTTTATTCGGACTGGTGGGTGCAGCTTCCCGGCAACTGGGAACAGGCCGTGGAGGCCGAGCGCGTCGACCTGATGGTCGCGGAAATGCGGGAGGTCATCGCGGCCATCGAAGCGAAGACTGGCCGCACCTTCTCGCCTGAGCGCTTTGCCGAGGTGATGGACCTCGTCAACCAGCAGGAAGACTATTACCGCCAGACCCGCGATCTGGTCGCCCGCACGATCCCCGCCCCGATCGGCGTGGTCGATTCGATGCCCGCGACCATGGTGCCGCAGTGGCATCGCGGCACCGAATGGGCGCGCGATGCGGCGCGTGATTTCTACGTAGAGGTCAAGGCGCGGGTCGACGCGGGGCTGGCTGCCTGCCCGAACGAGCGCATCCGCCTGATGTGGGTCGGGCGCGGGCTGTGGAGTGAGATGGGCTTCTACCAGAAGTGGGAAGAAAGCCACGGCGCGGTGTTCGTCTGGTCGATGTATCTGGGGCTCGCTGCCGATGGCTATATCCGCGATCTCTCGCAGGGCGGCGATCCCTTGCGCGCGCTGGCGAGCCGCGTGGTCTGCATGGGTGACGAACTGAGGATGCCGACCTGGGCCGGGCCGTGGCACGTGCACGAAGCGCAGACCCATTCGGTCGATGCTGCCGTCGCGCTGCAGGATGCCGATCCCTTCGTGGTCCGCGCGCTGCGCGCCGCCGGGGTGCCGGTGCTGGAACTCACCGCCGACAATTTCAACCGCGAGGGCGAGGACGGCGACGGGATCGAGGCGGCGATCACCGCCTTCATCGAGGGGCCTGCGTCCGAACGTGCGGAGGCCCGCCATGCCCGCACTTGATGGCCTGAAAATCGTCGACTTTTCGCGCTTCCTGCCCGGCGCCTATCCCAGCTGGATCGCCGCCGACATGGGGGCCGAGGTGGTGAGGATCGAACACCCGCGCGAGATTGCCAAGCACGAGGCTATGTTCGGCAAGGACGGCGATCCCGCCAAGGCGGCGCGCCGCCGCGCTCGGCCCAGTTATCACCGCAACAAGCGCAGCCTGATGATCAACCCCGGCCACGGCGCCGCGCGGCCGGTGCTGGAAAGGCTGATCGCCGATGCGGACGTGCTGATCGAGGATTACCGCCCCGGCGTGATGGCGGGGATGGGCTATGGGTATGAGGAGATGGCCGCACTCAACCCGCGGCTGATCTACCTGTCGGTCAGCTTCGCCGGGCAGGATGGCCCCTATGCGGGCCGCGCGGGGCATGATCCGCTGGCGCTGGCGCTGGCCGGGGCGCTGGGGCGGCTGAACGGCCTGCCCGTTCCCTCGCTGCCGGGGCTGCAAGTGGCGGACGTGCTGGCAGGCGCGCACGCCTCGATCGCCACGTTGCTCGCGCTCGCTGCGCGGGAGCGGAGCGGGGAGGGGCAGCACGTCGATGTCGCCATGTCGGACGCTTCGCTGCCGCTGCTGCTGGTCGGCATGGGGCGCGAGGATGACTTGGGGCACTTGCCGCCGCTCGGCGCCTGGCACCCCAAGGGCGGGGTCTGGCGCTGCGCCGATGGCGGCTATCTGTGCACCACCGACATGGAGCCGGCCTATTGGCGGCGCTTCTGCGAGGCGGTCGGGCGGCCCGACTTCGCCGCGCTCCAGCATGATGTCGCGGCGCATTCGGGGATCGAGGCGGAGCTGAAGACCCTGTTCCTGACCCGCAGCCGCGACGAATGGTTCGCGCTGCTGTCCGGGGCGGAAACCCAGGCCATGCCGGTCTATTCGCCCGAGGAGGCGCTGGCCCATCCGCACAACCTGGCGCGCGGGCGGGTGCTGCAGGTGCCGCTGGCGGGGCAGGAGCCGGTGCGCCAGCTTTCGCTGCCCTTCACCCTGTCGGCCAGCGCCCCGGTGGAACCGCGCGCTGCCGGGCCAGCGGGCGCGGACAACGCCGCGATCCTGGGCGAACTTGGTTTCGATCTGGCCGCGCTGGATGCGGCAGGCGCCTTTTCGGGGGAGCGCGGCTGATGCTGCCGCTCGCCGGAATCCGGGTGCTCGATTTCACCCACGCCATCGCCGGGCCGACCGCGACGCAGATGTTCCAGCAGCTCGGCGCCGAAGTCATCAAGGTCGAGCCGCCGGAAAAGGGCGACGATTTCCGCCACTATACCGAGCACGCGGGCCTGCCTGGGATGAGCGTGCCGTTTGCCTCCGCCAATTTCGGCAAGCGCTCGGTCACGCTCAACCTCAAGTCGTTTTCAGGTTTGAAAGTGGCGCGGGACCTGGCGGCAAAGGCGGACGTGGTGGTGGAGAACTACCGCCCCGGCGTGATCGCGCGGCTGGGGCTGGGCTACGACAAGGTGAGCGCGGACAACCCGCGCCTGATCATGCTGTCGCTCAGCGGTTTCGGGCAGCAGGGGCCGTGGCGCGACTGGGGGGCCTACGATCACATCGCCCAGGCGGTATCCGGCATGGCGATCATGAACGGGACCGAGGCGGGGCCGTTCAAGATCGGCATTCCGGTGGTCGATTGCTTCACCGGCTACCTTGGCGTGATCGCGGTGCTCGCCGCGCTGCGCGAACGCGATCTCAGCGGGCAGGGCAAGGCGATCGACGTCGCCATGCTCGATGCCGCGCTCAAGATCATGGGCACGGCGGCCAGCGTCTGGTCCTATACCGGGCAGGCCCCCAAGGGCACCGGCAACCGGGGCTTCCGGCTGGTCGCGACGGCGGAATATTATGCCTGCGCAGACGGCTGGATCGCGCTGGGAGCCAACCACCAGCACCAGATCGAGGCGATGTTCGCCGTCTGGGGCAGGTTCGATATGCTTGTCGACCCGCGCTTTGCCACTCACGCGGCGCGGGTGGAGAACTATGCCGCGCTGAAGGGCTGGCTGACCGAATACCTGCTGACCCGCAAGGCTGCCGATCTGGAAGCGGAACTGACCGGCGCGGGAGTGCCTGCGGCCCGCCTGCGCGAGATTGGCGAGACGCTGAGCGAGCCGCACATGGCCGCGCGCGGGCTGGTACAGGAGGCCCTGCTGCCGGGCCGGGAACAGCCGCTCGGCGTGCTCGGACCCGGTTTCGCGGTGGACCGGCCAAGCGAACTGCCGAAGGTGCCGGTGCTGGGCGCCGATACCGATGCCGTGTTGACGGAACTGGGCTACAGCGAGCAGGCGATTGCCGCCCTGCGCGCTGAGCAGGCGATCTGAACCATGGCGCCGAATGAAATCCTGCTGCTGGGCGACCTGATCCTCGACGTGCCCGATCCCGATCACTGGCTGGCGGGCATCGCGCCGCTGACCCATGCGGCGGACCTCGTCATCGGCCATCTGGAAGTGCCCTACACCGCGAGTGAGGAGGAAATGCCGGGCGACGTGCCCGCTCCCGGCGCCAACCCCGCGCACCTCGATGCGCTGGCCCGGGCCGGGATCGGGGCCGTGTCGATGGCGGGCAACCACATGATGGACTGCGGCGTTCCGGGCCTGACCGAGACGATCGGGGGCCTCGACCGCAACGGCATTGCCCATGCCGGGGCAGGCATGACCCTGGCCGAGGCGCGCGCGCCCGCGCTGATCCCGCTTGGGGGCCGCATCGTGGCGCTGCTCAGCTACGACTGCGTGGGGCCGGAGCTGTGCTGGGCGGCGGCGGACAAGCCCGGCTGCGCCTATGTCAACGTGCTCGCCAGCGATGGCGGGCCGAGCCGCCCCCAGGCCGAACTGGTCGAGATCGATCCGGCCTCGCAGTCGCTGATGGAGGCCGACATCGCTGCCGCGCGGGAACGGGCAGACCTGGTGGTGGTCGCGCTGCACAAGGGGATCACCCACCGCCCGGCAGAGCTTGCCGCCTATGAACGCCCGCTCGCCACTGCCGCGATCCGCGCCGGGGCCGATGTGGTCGCCGGGCATCACGCGCACATTGCGCGCGGGATCGAGCTGATCGAGGGCAGGCCGGTGTTCCACGGCCTTGGCAACGGCTGCGTGGTCACCCACGCGCTCGCCCCGGCACAGGATCATCCGGCACGCGCCGAATGGGCCGAGCGGCGCAAGCGGATGTTCGGATTCGAGCCGGACCCAGCCTATCCGCTCGCGCCGTTCCACCCCGAAGCGGTCAACGGGATGATCGGGCGGCTGCTGTGGCACGAGGACGGGCGGATCGAGGCTGGGTTCGTGCCCGTGTGGTTCGAGCCGCCGGGCCGCCCGGTCCCCGCCGGGGACCGCGCAAAAGCGATTGCCACCTACATCGCCGCGATCGGCGAGCAGGCGGGCCTGCCGCCGCTGGACTTGCGCCGCGAGGGCGTCGTCTGGGCGGTCAGTCCTTCTTCCAGTAGCGATCCTTGATCAGCCGCTTGTAGAGCTTGCCATTGTCGAGCCGGGGCAGGGCCGGATCGAAATCGACCGAACGCGGGCACTTGATCGGGCTGAGGTGTTCCTTGCAGAACGCGATCAGCTCCTCGGCGAAGGCGGGCGTGGCGTCGGCGGGATCGAGCGGCTGGACCACCGCCTTCACTTCCTCGCCGAAGTCCGGGTTCGGCACCCCGATCACCGCCGCATCGGCGACGCGCGGGTGAGTGATCAGCAGGTTCTCGACCTCCTGCGGGTAGATGTTCACCCCGCCCGAGATGATCATGTAGCTCTTGCGGTCGGTGAGGAAGAGGTAGCCGTCCGCGTCCAGATAGCCGACGTCGCCCAGCGTCGACCAGGTGGGGTGCCTGGGATTGCGCGCGTCGCGAGTCTTGTCCTCGTCACCGAGGTACTTGAAGTCCCAGCCGCCCTCGAAATAGACGATGCCCTGCTCGCCCGCGGGCAGTTCGTCGCCGGCATCGTTGCAGATGTGGATCGTGCCCCAGTTGGCTTTCCCGACCGAGCCGGGCTTCCGCAGCCATTCTTCCGAAGTGATCGCGGTGGAGCCGTTGCCTTCCGAGCCGCCGTAATATTCGAACACGATCGGCCCCATCCAGTCGATCATTGCGTGCTTGACCGGCACCGGGCAGGGCGCGGCGGCGTGGACGACATGGCGCAGCGAGGAGAGGTCATAGCCCTTGCGGACCTCCTCGGGCAGCTTGAGCATCCGCACGAACATGGTCGGCACCATCTGCGTCATGGTGACGCGGTGGTCCTGGATCGCCTTCAGCGCCTCCTCGGCGTCGAACTTGGGCATGACAACCACGGTCGCGCCCAGCCGGTGGGCGGCGGTGGTATAGGCCAGCGGCGCGGTGTGATAGAGCGGCGCGGGCGAGAGATAGGTGTCCTCCGGCCCTAGCCCGTAACGCCCGCCGATCTGCTCCGCGAGTTGGTGGGATGCGGTCACCTCACCCTCGGGCAGGGGCAGGCGGATGCCCTTGGGCCGCCCGGTGGTGCCGCTGGAATAGACCATGTGGAAGCCGGGGGCCTCGTCGGCAATCGGTCCCGCTGGCTGGCGGTCCAGCGCGGCGCGCCATTCCTCGCGGCTCATCACCGCCACGCCGTCGCGCGGGGGCAGGGCGGCGAGGCCCGGGATCGAGCTGTCCGTCACCAGCAGCTTCGCGCCCGAATTGCCGACGATGTAGTCCGCCTCCTCGGCCGTCAGCGCGGTGGCGATCGGCGTGATGTAGCATCCCGCGCGCTGCCCCGCCCAGTAGACCTCGTAGACTTCCGGGCAGTTGGGCAGCCAGTAGGCGATGGTCTCGCCCTGCTTGACCCCCAGTTCGCGCAGCAGGTGCGCGCCCCGGTTGGCCCGGTCCTCCAGTTCGCCATAGGTCAGGCCGGGCGAACCGTCGGCCATGATGACGGCGGGCTTGTCCGGGCTGACCCCGGCGTGGAGGCGGGGATGGGTCATCAGCGCAGCGTGTACTTCTTGGCCTTGTTGGCCATCAGCGCCTCGCGGTTGACCTGCGGCACGCCGACCGGGTTGCCGATCTGCGGATACTTCAGGCCGTTCGCCAGCGCGACCGAGCGCGGCATATCAAGGCTGGTCCAGATCGCCTTGACGCTGCCCTGGATCGCGGCGGGTGGCTTGGCGGCGATCTGCAGCGCCAGTTCGTGGGCGCGGCTCCACAGGTCTTCGAGCTTCACCACTTCGCTGACGAGGCCGATGGACTTGGCATATTCCGCGCTCATCCGCTCGTCATTGCCCAGCAGGACCATCCGCAGCACGTCGGCCAGCGGCATCTTGTAGGTCATGCCGATCGGCTCGAGCGCGCTGGTCATGCCATAGGTGACATGGGGATCGAAGAATGTCGCCTCTTCCGAAGCGATGATGATGTCCGCCTCGTTCAGCCAGTAGAACGCCCCGCCCGCGGCCATGCCGTGGACCGCGCAGATCATCGGCTTCCAGCAGTGCATCGATTTGGGGCCGAGGTAGTCGCCCGGATCGAAGCAGTGCCAGATATTGTCGAGATCGACCGCCGGGGCCTCGCCCTTGGCGGCGGAGTTCACGTCCACCCCGGTGCAGAAGGCCCGGCCCGGCGCGGCGCGCACGACCGAGACGTGAATGTCGTCGTTCCACGAAATTTCGTGCCACAGCTGGCGGAATTCTTCCATCATCGTTCGGGTGAAGCTGTTCAGCGCCTCGGGCCGGTTGATGGTGATGGTGGCGACGTGATCGGCAACGTCGACGATGATGGTTTCGTAGCTCACGCTTGACTCTCTCCTGCCCGATGTGTGTAAGGCAATGCTGTTTGACCTAGTTATATAACTGAGAGGAACGATGGCAAGCGCAATCCCCGCAGACCTGCGTGAACAGGTAGAACGCCAGACCGGCGCTGTCATCGCCGCCGAACAGGCGCGCGGCGGCGGCGGTGCCTCGCGGCAAGGGGCGGAAGTGACGCTGCGCTATCCCGATGGTTCGGAAAAACGCTGCTACCTCGCCTGGGACGGACGCGCGGGCGATCCCTCGCGGATGCCCTATTTCCAGCGCGAGACGGCGATTCTCGGCGCGCTCTCCGGCCCGCTGCTGGATGCAGGCGTCAAGGTCGCCCCGTTGGTCGGCAGCTTCCCCTCGCACCTCGCGCTGCTGAGCGAATTCGTTTCCGGCAATGACCGTTTCCCGCAGGCAGCTGACAAGACCGCGCTGGCCCGCGATTTCATCGGTCAGCTGGCGGCGCTGCACCGGATCGACGCCAGCCACCCCGCGCTTGCGCCGCTGGGGGACGCCAGCGAGGCTCCCGCCCGACGAATCCGCGAAAACATCGCCCAGTGGCGGCGGCTGAACCTCGGGGCCGGTCCCGATCCGATTCTGCAACTGGCGCTGGCCTGGCTGGCGGACAACGTGCCGCAGGATCGCGGCCCTGCCGTGGTGCTGCACGGCGATGCCGGACCCGGCAACTTCTTGTTCGGTGAGGACAATCGGGTTGCCGCCCTGGTCGACTGGGAACTGACCCACCTGGGCGATCCGATGGAGGATCTGGCCCAGATCGCCGTGCGCAGCCTGATCCAGCCCTTCGTGCCGATGGCCGAGGTGTTCGCGGCCTATGAGGCGGCAAGCGGAATGCCGGTCGAAGCGGCGCGGGTGAAGTACCACCGGCTCTATTTCCAGCTGAGCTTCTCGGTGCCGAGCACCGCGCTCGCCAGTGCCGAGGGCTCCTCGGTCGGCGCGACCGGCACCGGGCTGCTCTATGGCACGATGCACAAGCGGGTGATGGTCCGCTCGGTCGCGGAACTCGCCGGGATTGCCGTGACCGATCCGGAATTGCCGGACTGCCAGCCCGACTGGACCGACCGCTTCTTCGCCACCGCGCTCAAGGACCTCAAGGACGACATCGTGCCCTCGGCGGGCAACCAGCGCGCTTCGGCCAAGGCCAAGGAACTGGCGCGGCTGGTCAAGTTCTGGCGCCGCCGGGCCAGCCACGGTGCTGCCTTCGATGCGGCTGAACTCGCCGAGATCAGGGCGCTGATGCCTTCCGCTCCCGACAATCTCGGCGCTGCCCGCGCCGCCCTGGCCGAAGCGATCGCCGCCGATGCGGTGCCCTTTGCCGCCGCTCTCCAGCTCTGCCACAACCGCGTCACGCGCGAGACGTTCATCATGGCCGATGCCATGGGAGCGCTCGCCACGACCTGGTACGAGGACCTTGCCTGACCATGGATTTCGATCTTTCCGACGAACAGAAGATGCTGGCCGAGCAGGCGCGCGGCCTGCTTGCCGAACGCACCCCCTATGACAATCTGCGCAAGTTGATCGACGCGGGCGCAGAATGGGACGAGCCACTGTGGCGCGAACTCGCCGAAATGGGCTTCCTGGGCGCGAACGTGCCCGAAGCCTTCGGCGGGCTGGGCATGGGCGAGCTTGACCTGGGCGTGATCCAGCAGGAACTGGGCCGGGTCAACGCGGCGGTGCCGTTCTTCTCCTCGATCGTGCTGGCGGCGGACGCGATCCGCCTGGCCGGAAGCGAGGCCCAGAAGGCCGAATGGCTGCCGAAACTGGCGAGCGGCGAAGTGGTCGCCTGCTTTGCCAGCGCCGAAGGGCCGGGGCCGCTGCTGGGGCAGGGCGCGAAGCTGGACGGTGGCAGGCTGACCGGCGCGAAGCATCCGGTGGCCGACGCTGGTGTCGCCAGCCTTGCAGTGGTGCAGGTGGGCGATGGGCTGGCGCTGGTGAAGCTCGACCAGGCAGGCGTCACGCGCACGCGGCTCGACAGCTTCGACCAGCTGCGCCCGCACTACCGCCTCGATTTCGGCGGCGCCGAGGCCGAGGCCATGCCGGGCCGGGGCGTGCTGGAACTGCTGCTTGACCGCGCGGCGGTGCAGGCCGCGTTCGAGGCGGTCGGCGCGTCCGAAGCCTGCCTTGAAATGGGCCTCGCCTATGTCAAGGAGCGCCAGATGTTCGGGCGTCCGCTGGCGGGCTACCAGGCGATCAAGCACAAGCTGGCGGACATGGCCGTCGCCAACGAGGTGGCGAAGTCCAACGCCTATTTCGCCGGCTGGGCCGCCGAAGCATCGCCCGATGACCTCCCCGCCGCCGCCGCCGCCGCGCGGCTTTCGGCGATCCGCGCCTTTGAATTGGGCGCGCGCGAGAACCTGCAGGTTCACGGCGGCATCGGCTACACTTTCGAGGCGAACTGCCACTTCTATTACCGGCGCGAGCGGCTGCTCGCGGTCAATCTCGGCAATCGCGGCTACTGGGCGGACCGGCTGCTCGAGGCCCAGCCCGGATCTCAAGGAAAGGCGGCCTGATCATGGATTTCACCGATACCCCCGCCGAAGCCGCTTTCCGCGCGGAAGCGCGCGCCTGGCTTGCGGCCCACGCCCCCGCGCACGAACTGCCCGTGGGCATCAAGATCCCCGACACGGAAGAGGCCGACCGTGGCCGCGCCTGGATGCGTGAGCTGTTCGACGGCGGCTGGGCCGGGCTGACCTTCCCCAAGAAGCTGGGCGGGCGCGGCCTGTCCGGCATCGAGGCGGTGATCTTTGCCGAGGAAGAGGGCAAGTATCACTTGCCCAAGGGGCCGTTCACCTCGATCGGCACCGGCATGGCCCTGCCGGTGATCGCGAAACACGGCACTGACGAGCAGCGCGCCCGCTTCATCGAGCCGACGCTGAAGGGCGAGGTGACCTGGTGCCAGCTGTTCTCCGAACCCGCCGCCGGGTCGGACCTGGCCGCGCTGCGCACCAAGGCGGTACGCGCCGATGACGGTTCGGGCGACTGGATCGTCAATGGCCAGAAGGTCTGGTCCAGCTGGGCGCACCTGACCGACTGGGGCATCCTGGTGGTCCGCACCGATCCGACCGTGCCCAAGCACAAGGGGCTGACTTTCTTCATCGTCGACATGAAGACGCCGGGGATCGAAACCCGCCCGATCCGTCAGATTTCGGGCATGAGCGAGTTCAACGAAACCTTCCTGACCGACGTGCGCATTCCCGATGCCAACCGCATCGGCGCCGAGGGCGAAGGCTGGGCCTGCTGCATGACCGTGCTGATGGGCGAGCGGCTGGGTTCCGGCGCGCATCGCAGCGGGATCGAGCCGCTGATCGACTTTGCCGCCAGCACGCCCGACGGTCGCGGCGCGACCATGCTGGATGATCGTTCGGTTCGCTTGGCTCTGGCCGAGGCGCTGGCCGACGAGCGCGGCGCGGGCCACTTCCAGGCGCGCCTGCGCACGATGGTGTCCAAGGGCGAGAACCCCGGCGCATTGGCCGGCATGGTCAAGCTGTCCTATGCCGGGCGCCAGCAGCGCGCGCTGGGGCTGGCGATGGAACTGCGCGGGCTGGACGCGATCGCGGCCGATCCGACCGATAGCTTCACGCCCGACCTGCAGTACGATTACATCTATTCCACCGTCATGCGCATCGCGGGCGGGGCGGACGAGGTGCTGCGCAACCAGATCGCCGAGCGCGTGCTGGGGATGCCGGGCGAAGTGCGGATGGACAAGGACGTTCCGTTCGAGCAATTGAAGTAGTTCGGTTTCAAAGCAGGACTTGATTCATGGTGACTGATCCCTTCTCCCCGATGACGCTGACGCGCGGGCCGGCAATGAAGAACCGCTTCATGCTTGCCCCGCTGACCAACATGCAGAGCCATGCCGATGGCACGCTGTCGGACGAGGAGATTCACTGGCTGGAAAGGCGCGCTGAGGGCGGCTTTGGCCTGACCATGACGGCGGCGGCGCACGTCCTTCCCGCCGGGCAGGCCTTCAAGGGCCAGCTTGGCGTATGGTCGGACGATCACCTGCCGGGGCTGAAGCGGCTGGCGGACACGATCCGTGCGAAGGGCAGCCTGTCCTCGGTCCAGCTGCACCACGGCGGCTGGCGGGCCATGCCCGAGTTCACCGGCCAGCAGTCGATGGGGCCGTTCGCCCATGCCGACACCAATTCGCGGGCGATGACCACCGCCGAGGTAGAGGAAGCGGTCGAAGCCTTCATCGCGGCGGCGGTGCGCTGCGAGCATGCCGGGTTTGACGGCGTGGAGCTGCACGGCGCGCACTCCTACCTGATCTGTCAGTTCCTCGACACCGGCAACCAGCGCGACGATGGCTGGGGCGGCTCCTTCGCCAATCGCCGCAAGTTCCTCGACACGATCATCGCCGGCATCCGCGAACGCACCGGACCGCAGTTCCAGCTGGGCGTGCGCGTGTCGCCCGAACGCCACGGCATGGCGACCGTCGAGGCGCGCGAACTGGTCGAATCGCTGATGCTGTCGGGTCAGGTCGATTACGTCGACATGTCGCTGTGGAGCTGTTTCAAGACCCCGGTCGAGGAAGAGTTCGCGGCGCGCCCGTTGATCGAATGGTTCACCGACCTCAAGCGCGGCAATTGCCGGCTTGGCGTGGCGGGCAAGATCATGAACGCCGCAACGGTGCGGGATTGCCTTGCGTCGGGGGCGGACTTCGTGCTGCTCGGACGCGCGGCGATCATCCACCACGACTTTCCGAAAGCGATGGCGGCGGACCCGGACTTTGCCTCTCTGCCCAACCCGGTCAGCCGCGCGCATCTGCTGGGCGAGGGGCTCTCGCCCGGTTTCGTCGATTACATGGCGAGCTGGGCCGGGTTCGTGGCCGAGGAAGAAGTCACGGCCTGAGTGGACAGACAGGGCGGTTCGTGCCGCCCTGGATTGCTTCGGGGCTGCGCCCCTCGCAATGACGAAACCAAAGGTCTTTCGTCATTGCGAGCGAAGCGCGGCAATCCAGGACCGGCATCGCACCGCCCCTACCGCATCCTAAGCCGCCAGCTGCCCACTGCGCACCAGCTTGCCCGGCAGCGCGCCGGTCGGCTGGTCGAAGCGGCGGATCACCGTGCCCGACACGATCGTCGCGTCGTAACCCTTGGCCTTCTGGTCAAGCCTCCGCCCACCTGCTGGCAGGTCGCGCTCGATATGCGGAGCGGGCAGGTGCATGGCGTCGAGGTCGATCACGTTGATGTCGGCCTTGGCGCCGACGCGCAGCACGCCCCGGTCAGCGAAGCCCAGCGCCCGCGCCGGCTTCGCGGCAAGGATTTCCGCCGCCTGGGCCACGGTGATCTTGCCCAGTCTGCGCACCCAGTGGGTCAGCAGGAAGGTGGGATAGCTGGCATCGCAGATCGCGCCGTAATGCGCGCCGCCATCGCCCAGGCCGATGACGCAGTCCTTGTGCTTCAGCATCTCTTCCAGCGCGTCGATCCGGCATTCCGGGAAATTGGCGAGCGCGCCGAGGATCAGGTTCTTACCCTCGCCAGCGGTCAGGTAGTCATAGGCCCATTCCTCGGGCGTGACGCCTTCGGCCTGGGCGCGGGCAAGAATGCATTCGTCGGGGGCGGGGGTATAGTTCGGCGTCTCGCCCAGCGGGAACATCCACTTCCACGAGCGGCCCAGCATGGCGAGCGGATGGCCCTCGTCCATCGGTTCCGCCAGCAGGCGTGCGCGCATTTCGGGATCGCGCATGGCCGCCAGTTTCTCTTCCAGCGGCAGGTCGGCAATCGCGGCGAAGCTCGGGCAGAGGACGAAGGGGTTGATCGACAGTTCCAGCCCCGAGATCAGCCCGACCGGACGCGGCAGGACCTGCGCGGTGATATGGCCGCCGCGCGCGTTGGCCGCCTCGACCTGGGCGATGGCGCTGCGCCACGAATTCACGTCGTGGTTGCCGTTGATCATCGAGAAGGTCGCGGGCCGTTCGCAGGCCTGGGCAACGTCGACCAGGATCGAAACCTCGTCCGACCATTCCCGGAACGGTGCGTCGAGCACCATCTGGAGCGTGCCTGAGCCCGCGTCCTTCATCCCCATGGCGATGGCCTTCAGCTCGTCGACCGGGGCCTCGAAGCTCGGGATCTTGCCGCCATCCGCGGTGCGGTGGATGTTGAGGCGCGATGAGGAAAAGCCGACCGCGCCGGCCTTCATCGCTTCTCGCGCCAGTTCGCGCATCCGTGCCAGATCGTCGTCGTTGGCAGGCTCGCGCTCCGCGCCGCGCTGGCCCATCACGAAAACGCGCAGCGGCGAATGCGGAAGATAGGCGGCAACGTCGATGTCGCGCTGTCCTGCCTCGACCGCGTCAAGGTATTCGGTGAAGCTTTCCCAGTGCCAGTCCAGCCCTTCGGCCATGACCACGCCGGGGATGTCCTCCACCCCTTCCATCACCTTGATCAGCACTTCGTGATCGGTTTTGCGGCAGGGCGCGAAGCCGACGCCGCAATTGCCCATCACCGCCGTGGTGACCCCGTGCGAGGACGAGGGCGAGAGGTGCTTCGACCAGATTGCCTGGCCATCGTAATGGGTGTGGACATCAACGAAACCGGGGGTGACGATCCGCCCGCGCGCGTCGATTTCCTCCGCGCCGGTTCCATCGACCTTGCCGATAGCGGCGATGCGGCCATCCTTGACCGCCACGTCGCCGATGTAGGTTTCCCCACCTGTCCCGTCGGCGATTTCCCCGCCGCGAATGACCAGATCGTACTGGGCGCCCATCGCCATCCATCCTCTCGTGATTATGATTCGGGATGGAGGCTAACCGATCAGGCGGTCCGTTTCACCCTCGCTTCTTTCGCCGCCTGCTCCAGCACGGGCGCGAGATCCTTTTTGAGGATTTTGCCGTTGGGGTTGAGGGGCATGGTCTCGAGGATCAGCAGCGTCCTTGGCACCTTGTTGTCGGCGAGGTGCTGGCGGCAGAAGGCGATGATGTCTTCAGGCGTGGCGCTCTGCCCGGGACGCAGGGTGACGGCGGCGGCGATGTCTTCGCCCAGCACCTCGTGCGGCACGCCGACCACGGCGGCCTGCTGGACGGCCGGGTGGAGGTGGAGCGCGGTTTCGATCTCGAGCGGGGTGATGTTGTAGCCGCCGCGGATGATCAGTTCCTTGGAACGCCCGGCCATGATCAGGTCGCCGTCCGCGTCGACGTAGCCAAGGTCGCCGGTGCGGGTCCAGCCGCCGATGAAGCTGGCGGCGGTGGCTTCGGGATCGTTCCAGTAGCGGCGCGGGTGCTGCTGGAAGCCGTAGATCTCGCCCACCACGCCCGGCTGGGTGATGACGTTGCCGTCCTCGCCCCGCAGCTGCATGTGCTGGGGGAGCTTGCCGACGCAGCCGGGCTTGAGCACCTGCTCCTTCGTGCTGGTGCCGACCCCGATGCCGCCTTCGGACATGCCGTATGAGTTGCGCATCCGCACGTGCGGCCACAGCTCCAGCGCGCGCTTGACCGAATCGTGCGGCAGCGGGGCGGTGCCGGTCATCAGGTATTTGACCCCGGCGAAGTCGTACTGGCCCACATCCGGGTGGTCGAGGATCAGCCGCAGCATCGAGGGCACGAGGTAGACGAGGTCGGGTTGCTTCTCGCGCACCAGTTCAAGGAAGCCCTTGGGATCGAACCTGGGCTGGGTGATTGCAGTCGCCCCGCCGCGCGCGGGCAGCATGACGATGCCCAGGTTCCCGCCCGATCCGGTCAGCGGCAGGGCGTGGAGGGTGGAGCGCGAGCGGTCCATGTTGGTGCCGGTCACGCCCTTCATCAGGTCGGGGTGGGAGACGACGACGCCCTTGATCTTGCCGGTGGTGCCGGAAGTCCCCAGGATCTCGGCATCGGCGTGCGGATCGAGGCTCGCCTGGTCGGGCAGGGCGGCAAGGTTGCGCGGCATGGCGTCCACATGCCAGCAACCGTCGAGCTTCAGGTCAGCGACGATTTCCGGCACGTCGGTGATGCACCAGCGCGGGGTGGTGAGCGCGGCGAAGTCGGCGATTTCCTTGGCGTTCAAACGGGTGTTGATCGGGCAGGCGATCCCGCCGGCGCGGAACACGGCAAACACCGCGATAGCCATTTCTACCGCATGGGCATTGCTGATGGGGAGGAACACCCGGTCGCCCGGGACCAATCCCGCTGCGGCCAGACCGCCGGCCACTTCATCGGCCTCGGCGTCCCACTGGGCATAGGTGATAGCGCGGGTGATGCCGTCGTGGGCGATCTCATCGCGCTGGTGCACCGCGCGCACCTTGAGCGCGTCGCTGATGCGCCGTACTTCGGTCATGCTCAAATTCCTTGCCTCGCCGTCTGGCTTCTATTACCTAGTTATAC
>Ga0208693_1000415_pt1 | contig 34755 bp, 18 predicted proteins | sample AD_UKC071_MetaG_FD_184438 | JGI IMG/M metagenome (GOLD analysis project Ga0208693, IMG submission 184438) | Active sludge microbial communities of municipal wastewater-treating anaerobic digesters from USA - AD_UKC071_MetaG (SPAdes) (version 2) | ecosystem: Engineered > Bioreactor > Anaerobic >... | reverse complement strand
TAGATCAAGTTGGCCGACAAAAGCTTAAGCAGCTACGCAAGATATGCCATAGAGGGGATTGGTCACGTTATCGAAAACTTTGGGCCCAGGGATCCGGGCAGTGAGGGAGAAAAATTGGCCCAGGAGTACGTGGCCCAGGAGATGGCCCGCTACACTAATGAAGTAAAATGCGAGGAGTTTACGGTACACCCCAGGGCTTTTATGGGTTTTATGCCTGTCATCGGCGTGCTGCTCATTGCCGCAATCGCCCTTTACTGGCTGGGGTATGCCCTTCCCTCTCTCGTATTTACTTCGCTGGCCGTGCTGGTTTTTCTGCTGCAATTTCTTTTTTACCGCCGCTTCCTGGACCCCTTTTTCCCTGCAGCCAAGTCGCTTAATGTTACGGGGATATACAGAGCTGAAAAAGAAACCAAGCGACGGGTATTTATTTGCGGGCATATCGATGCCGCGTACGAGTGGCGCTACTTTATTAATGGCGGAAGAATCCTGTTGATCCTGGTCATTGTCGGAACCATGGCTAGCGCCCTGTTGAAATTGGCTATTGATGCCTATGCCGTTACCGCAGTGGGTGCAGTGGGAACGCCGGCAGGGGCAGCCCGGGTCCTGGGCTTTGTACAGCTCGTTGGAATCCCCTTTTTCCTGGCGTCGCTCTTTTTCAGCGATTTTAAGAATGTGGTCCCTGGAGCCAATGACAACCTCAGCGGAGTTTTCACCGCCATGGCCGTAGTGAAATACCTGAGTGACCAGGGAATCCGCTTCCAGCACACCGAAGTTTGCTGTCTCTCTACCGGTTCAGAAGAGGCCGGCCTGCGGGGAGCCAAGGCCTACGCTGAAAAACATGCCAGGAGTCTCAGTGACGCCGAAACCATTTTTATAGTGCTGGAAACTTTGGGGGAGCTGGAGCACATGAGTGTTTACAACCGGGATATGAGCGGCACGGTAAAAAATGATCCCCAGGTGTCCGCGCTGCTGCAGCTTGCCGGAAAAAAAAGCGGCCTGGACCTGCCGCTCGCCAGCGTCTACCTGGGTTCATCGGATGCCGCGGCATTCTCACAGGCCGGCCTGAAGGCATCTGCCCTGGCGGCCATGGACCCCGCCCCGGCCAGATATTATCACACCAGGCTTGATCATAAAGAGAACTTGTCTGCGGAGTGCATTGCAAAAGCGATCGAGGTGACCCTGGAAGCTGTAAAGATTTTTGATGAGAAGGGGCTGCAGATCTAGCTAATCAAAAAATCAGAAGCCTGAAGTTTCGTCGACCTGGGCGAGCATGGAAGCCTGCCCCCACGCCTATACAAATTCGGTCGGCTCATGAGCTGCCCCTACAACTCCAGCAAACATATTGCTGTAAAAAAACACATTGAGCTTTCCAATTAAACCGAATTGGGCGGCCACAAGGGCCGCCCCTACATTTCTAGCGGAACAACTGCTGAAAAATCTCGTGGGGTTAGCGTGGCTGGAGGAGCAGCTTGCGCTGCAGGGACTTGATTGCCGCCGGGTCAAAAAGGCGCTCCTTGTATTCCATCCCCAGCCACATTTCCAGTTGGTCGTCATAGTGCGGGCTCCTGAAATGGCCCGAATTGCCGATGGCCAGCACATCAAAGGCGGTATGATCGGACATGTCAATCACGTAGCGCCAGGGAGCGCCTCCGTATACATCATAGGGCAGCTCCGGCCGGGGGGTAAATCCCATCATCCCCGGGGTGGAATAGCTGCCGCCCACGGGAAAGGGGCCGCGGTTGTATTTGCTCTTGCTTACATCGTCGCCTATGTAGTGATTAAAGGTCAGGGTATGAATATCTCCCCACTGCCACTTCTCTACCTTGCCGCCCAATCTCTTCCGCAAAATGCTTACCGTTTCGCGGAATGCCTGCTGCACCGCCAGGTCAGGGTCATCGGTCCAGCTGCTCTCCCCGGTCATGAGAATCCGGTCGAGAACATCGAGTATGGATCTATATTCGAAGAAACTGTCCAGCAGCTCTTCTGAAACGTGCGGTCCAAAAATCTCCTTGCCGATAAGAGGATAGAGGGTATGGAATACCGCCGCCCCGGCGGAATCGGCGGCATCAACGGGATTCTCCCCGTAGCGCTCCAGCTCGGCCAGGGCGCTTGCTTCAATCTCGCTCAGATCCGCCCCCGCAAGCCTCTCCAGCAGCACCGGTACCATCGTCTCCGCGTGCTGGTTGTAAAAGCCGGCTTGCGCCGCCATCATATCCTCCAGGGTCAGGTCGCTGCGCCCCTCCAGTTCGCGCAAGATGGATAGAGCCCGCCCCGGCGGTACCCATTCATAGGTCAGATGATAGGGATAATCATCGCCCACCACTTTATGATTGGCGGTAACGATCAGCCCCGCCGGCGGGTTGTAAAGCGAAGGGATCTCTTCCCAGGGGACAAAACCCTCCCAGGCGTATTCATCCGTCCAGCCCGGCACCGGCAGCAACCCGTTGCCCGCCTCCCGGTGGCTCTCGCTGCGGATGGGAAAGAGGCCGTTGGCCAGGTAGCCGATATTCCCCTCCACGTCGGCATAGACGAAATTCTGAGCCGGGGCCATGAAATTTGTCAGGGCGGCGCGAAACTCTTCAAAGTTGGTGGCCCGGATCATCTGAAGCATCGCCTCCGCCTCCAGGGTGGCGTCCAGCCCGGTCCAGCGCAGTGCCAGCGGCCTTTCCAGGCCGACCATGTCGGAGATTACAGGCCCGTGGTGCGGGGTTGCCCTGATGCGAAGCGGGATATCCTCGCCGGCCCGCACCTTGATCACTTCATCATAAACCTCCGCCTGACACCATTCGCCGTTGTAAAGATAGAGAGTATCATCGGCCTCGTTAAACTTGATCTCATAGAGGTCCATTACGTCGGGATTTACATTGGTCTCGCCCCAGGCAATATGTTCATTAAAGCCGGCAATAACCCCGGGAATGCCGGGAAAGATGACCCCGGTTACGCTAAATCCGGGCACGGAGAGATAATTGGCATACCAGATTGGAGGCAAATCCAGAGTAAGGTGCATATCGCTGCCCAGCAAGGCGCCTCCCGAAGCACTGTTTTCAGGCGCGACCACCCAGTTATTTGAACCGATGCCCCGTCCGCCTGGAGCAAGCCCGGCAAGCTTGCTCAACCGCAACAGCTTCGCCGCCGCGGCGCCGTCGACAATCTGCCTCGCCCTCTCGATTATGGAGGGGCCGTAATCGGCATAGGCGGGGAAAAGCTCCGCCGCCATATCCATGCCGACCTCTTCTACCAGGGCTGCCAGGAAAAGCTCCGTCTCCATGTTCCCGCCAAGCGCCCAGGCCATCATCTTGGCAATGGAGAGAGTGTCTACCGGCTCCCACGGCTCAGGCTCGTAATCAAAGAGGATGAATTCGGGAGGTAGATTGCCGCGATTCTGCTCAATATACGCATTTACACCGGCCGCATAGCTTTCCAGCAGCGCCCTGCATTCTTCCGAGAGAGCCTCCAGGGACCGTTCCGCGGCCCGCCGGAATCCGATGGTCCGGGAAAAGATATCATCCTCCGTGTAATCCGGCCCCACGATTTCAGAGAGGCGCCCGGCAATAGCCCGCCTGGTCAAGTCCATCTGGAAAATGCGATCCATGGCGTGAACATAGCCCTGCGCAAATATCAGGTCGGGCTCATTTTCGGCAAAGATATGAGCCACCCCGTAATCGTCAAAATAGATCTCCACTTCCGAGTTCACGCCGGTGGTAATGCTGCCTTCGTATACCGGAAGGCCGCTTTCCTGGTTGGAATACCATTTCAACCAGTCGACGAGCCCCGTCTTTTCTGACGCGCAGCCGTACAGCGCCACGGCACAAAAAAGGGCCAGCAAAAGACAGAGCATCGCTGTAACAAATCTCCTCATTTTATAGACCTCCTCTTTTTATAGAATTCGTTCGCTAAGTATGTTTCGTCATGCAATAGGGTGGGAATATTTCCATCTGGGGAAATTATAACTATTTTCAGATACCGGCGTCAACCGGTTTTCGCCTATAGATGTTATCTATAATATACCTGCATGAAGAATAGTATGATAGTGAACATCATTGCCAATATAATTATTTTCGTGTATTATAGGATAAATTATACGGCAAAGGTGAATTGTATGTCCAAAAGCCTAAAATGGATTTGGCCTGCAATTATTGCCCCAGAAGAACCGCTGTCTCCGGACGAGTGTACCCGGCTAAGTTCTGAACTGTCGCTTTACTTAAAGCAAAATCCTACTCTAAAACTGGCATTTAACATTGCCGTATGTTTTGTAAATATCTATCCTATTTTCTTCACCGGGAGAACTATGCGCCTGCTCAAGCCGGAAAAGCGCCAGGACTACCTGAACCGGTTGCACCTGAGCAGGGCCCCTTTCTGCCGGGGCCTGGTCCTGTTGGCCGGGCTGCCGGTAAAACTGATCTATTACTCCCAAGAAGCGGAGCAGGAAAGGCTGGGCTTCAATGCCCGGGTTTTAAAGGAAGAGGCAAACCGGAGAGTGGTCACCCGCTGTTAAAAGAGCCCGTTCGGCAGAAACGAACTTTGGGGAGGTATAAATGAAGCGTTCCATTCAAATAGCATGGCCCCGGGAAATGGATGCCGATATCGCCGTGATCGGCTCCGGAGCAGGCGGAGCCGTGGTGGCCAAGGAGCTGGCTGAACTGGGCTATAATGTGGTCATAATCGAGGAAGGCCGCTATTTTACCCGCGAAGATTTCAACCTTAATCCCCTGGAATCAATTCTCAAGATGTACCGCCAAGCCGGCCAGAGCTTAGCCATCGGCACACCACTGTTCCTGCTTCCTCTGGGTTGTACCGTAGGCGGGACTACTACAATTAATTCGGGAACCTGCCTGCGCATGCCCCGCCGGGTCCTGAAGCGATGGCAGCTTAGCTACGGCTTGACAGATATTGACGAAACGGAGATGGATCTCTTATATAAAGCCGTGGAGGAATTCCTTTTTGTAAAGCGGGCAGACCCGGAAACAGCCGGCAAAAACGCGCAGATTTTCCTGGAAGCCGCTCAAAAGATGGGACTTTCCGGCGGCTGGCTGCCCCGCAATGCCAAGGATTGCGAAGGATTCGGGGTTTGTGCCTTCGGCTGCCCCTCGGATGCCAAACAGAGCATGAACGTTTCATACATCCCCGCCGCTTTGGCCGCCGGGGCTACGCTGCTGAGCCGGTGCCGCGCAGAAAGAATCATCATCAATAAAGACGGCTGTGCCACCGGTGTGTCCGCAATAGCGCTGGATCCATCCCCCGCGGAAATTAAAATCCACGCCCGGATAGTGGTCCTGGCTGCAGGAGCCATCTACAGCCCCTACCTGCTGTTAAAACAGAAGATCGGCAACTCCTCCGGGCAGGTCGGTCTCAACCTGCATATCCATCCCTGTGTCTCCACGATAGCAGAGCTGGACCGGCGCCTAGATAATCCCAAGGGGATCCCCCAGAGCAGCTACATAGATGAATTTGCCGCTGATGGAATCATGCTGGAAGGCGGCACCATGCCGCCGGGCATCCATGCCATGAACCTGCTGCTATCCGGCCGGAAACACCGCCTCCACATGAACAGCTACCCGTACACGGGCATTTTTGGAGGGATGATCTCTGAAACCGGCTCCGGGGGAACGGTTACAGTATCACCGCTGTTAAAAGACAGGCCCCTGGTTAGATACCGGTTCAGAGGAGCAGATCTTAATAAGGCCAAGTTTGCCGTATCGCTTATGGCCCAGATCTGGTTTGCAGCCGGAGCCAGGAAAGTCTACACGCCTATCGCCGGTTTCAGCGAGATCACCGGAGCACGGCAGCTGGCAGACCTGGAGAGAGCCAGGTTGAAGCCGTCAGACTTCGACGCGCTGACCGCCTACCACCCCATGGGCACCTGCCGCATGGGCGCCGACGCGAAGTATTCCGTGGTCAAAAGCAGCTGTGAAAGCTGGGACGTGGAACGTCTTTACATCGTAGACGGGAGCATCATCCCCACCTCGCTCGGGGTTAACCCGCAGCTGACGATCATGGCCCTGGCCATGCGGGCGGCGGGGATTATCGACGAAAGATTGCAGGGTGAAGCCCGAAGGAAATTGAACAAACCTGAAGGGAGGGGCCAAACATGAAAAAGATAATGGCGGCAACGCTCATACTGGCCATGTGGGTTATCATGCTGCCCCTGGGCAGTTTCCTGCTGGACCCGGGCCTGCTGATTCTCATCGGATTGCTCATAGTTTATATTGGCCGGAGGCTGCTCGGGCGGCACTTGAAAGAGCAGATCTCTATCCCACTTCTTTCGGTGGCTACAATGGCTCTCTTTTACTGGGCCAGCCTTTCGCTGTATTTCAACCGGCCCGGCGCAGATTTTTTGCACCGCTTTGCCGCTTTATTTCCACTGATCGGCGAATCGCCTTCGGGATTTAACTTCATGCTGGGCTCGGGGATAATGAAGTGGCCGTACATAACGCCGCAAGAGGCCCCCTTTTACGTCCACCTGGCCGGCGGATTTATTTTCGCCACTTATCCGCTGTGGTTATACCTCGGCGTCCGCCTCGGCTGCAAGTTGATGCCAAAAAAATTAAAAACCCGCTCACCATAACGCAAGGAGGTATCCGGTGGCATGCCAGGTAAAAGGAAACCCGGAAAATTAACTGTGCCGGTATTTATTCTTGTTTTAACTGCAACACTGCTCTTTACCGGCGGTGCAGTGACAGGCTATGAAAATACCGGCCACGAGCTTTACTTTACCATTCTCCATACCAACGACGAGCATGCGTCGCTAATCCCCCACGGCCCGGCGATAGACTTCCACCCGGAGAGGGAAAACCAGACCGTAGGAGGATTTGCCCGCCTGGCCGCCGCGGTGCGCGACATGCGCGACGCAAAAGCGGCCCTGGACGAGCCGGTCGTCTTGATCAACGCCGGCGACTTCACCGGGGGGACAGTTTTCAGCTGGCTGACGCTGCAAGGCGAAGCCACTGAATTGAAGCTGATGCAGCAAATGGGCTACGATGTTGCCGCCATCGGCAACCATGAATTCGATTACAGCCCCGACGTGCTGGCCCGCTGCCTGGCCGAGGCCGGCTACCCGGAGGCGCACGCAAAAACGGCCCTGCTGGGCACAAACCTGCTCATCCCGGAGAAGCACCCCCTGGCCTCTGCCGAACTCAAGGACATCCATGTCCTGGAACTTGAAAACGGGCTGCGCCTCGGCTTCTTCAGCCTGGTGGGCAAAGAAGCCACCAGCGTGATCGTGGATCGGGGGCCCGTGGAAATTATCGACCAGGAGAAGACGGCCCGCGGAGCCGTCTCCCGCCTGCAAGAGCTGGGCGTTAACCTGGTCATCGCCGTCACCCATTGCGGCGAAGATGAAGATAGGGAGCTGGCCGAAAAGGTGGCGGGCATAGACATTATCATCGGGGGGCATTCGCACACGGCCCTGGAGGAGCCGCTTCTCGTCAACGGCACGCTCATCGTCCAAACGGGGGCGTTCCTGCGCCACCTGGGCGTCCTGGAGCTTTCCTACAATCGCTCCACCGGTGAGGTGAGAGCGCGGAACGGCGAAAGCGGCTCCCCCTACCTGCTGCTTCTCGATCATTCCATACCCCTGGACCCGGACATAGAGAGGGCCGTGGAGGACTCCATCGACGCCGCCAACGGCCTTGTCAAGGAGCTTACCGGCGGCCTTGTTGAGCATATCCTGGAGCCGGTGGCCGCTTCAGATTTCATCCTGTGGAATAAGCCGCCAAACGAAGAGAACCGCATGGGCAACTTTGTCACCGATGCAATGCGCTTTATCGTAGAAGAAAAAACAGGGCGCAAGGTTGATTTTGCTTTCCAGGGCAGCGGCATCATCCGCCACCCGGTAATTCCCGGCATGGCGGCTCACTCCCGGGGCTTTATTTCCTTCTACGACATTACCGAGGCGGTGGGCCTGGGACGCGGGCGCGACGGCAGCCCCGGCTATCCCCTGGCCGGAGCCTACTTCACCGGGGAAGAGGTGCTGCGCATGCTGGAGATATCGGCCATCGCTTCGCAATACATGGGCGACGACTACTTTTTGCAGGTATCAGGACTGCGTTATGAATACGACCCGGAGCGGGTTGTGCTCTTCCGAATCCCGGGACTGGAACTCCCCTTTCCCAGCACCAGGGCGGTGATCAAGGCGGAACGCTATACCGGCAGCGGCCCGCAAACCGGCGCCGACGAGGATTACAGCCCCCTGCGGCGCGGCGACGACAACCTCTACTACATTGTCTCGGACTACGCCCTGTTGGAGGCGGCCCTGCCGCAGGCCAACGCGCTGCTGCCCTGGATGGCCATTGAACCGAAAGACAGCGAAGGCAACACGGTGGATGATATTGCCAGCCTAATTATCTATGACGGCGACAAGGAATTGAAGGTCTGGCAGGCGGCAGTGGAATACTTAAGCAGGCAGCCTGCAGGGCCATCAGGCTACCCCATGGTGAATCCCTATTACAGCGAGACGGGGAGCCGCATCGGCACGGTGGAGACAATGCGTCCCGGCACGGCCGCGGCGCTTTTCCTCATGGTCCTTTGGGACATGACCCGGCCTTATATACTGCTGCTGCCTGTCCTCTTTTTGGCCGTTGTAGCCTGGATCATCTTGCGGCGGAAAAAGAAGGCAGCCAGCAATAAAGGATAACTGGTACAAGGAAGGAGAAAAAGCGATATGGAACAATGTAAGGTTGCGCCGCTGCCCTTGTTAAACCAGGTGCTCTATGCCAGCGGCAGCTTTGCCTTTACCCTGCTGGAGAGGCTGATTATTCTTTATGCCGTCTTCTACTACCTGCCGCCGAAGGAGCTGGGACTGCACAACCTGGTGCCGGAGCGAACCTACTTCGGCTTTGTCACCGTCACCGGCACGGCCTTGCTGCTCGGGCGGGTATTTGACGCCCTGGCCGACCCGGTTATTGCCTCGCTGAGCGACAACAGCCGCTCGCGCATCGGGCGGCGGAAACTGTTCCTGCTTCTCAGTGCACTGCCATTCGCCCTCTTTACCTTCCTCGTCTTCACGCCGCCGCAGCCGGGGCAGGAAGCGCTGGTTAACGGAGCCTGGCTGGCCGCCCTGATGTGCCTCTTCTACATTGCCTTCACCGCCTATGTCAACCCCTTCCTGGCGCTCATGTCCGAGCTGGGGCATACCAATTCGCTCCGGATCAACCTTTCCACCTTCATGGCATTTTTCGGCCTGATGGGGATGGTCCTCATCACCGTCATCTTTCCCCAGGTTGTGGCCCTGTTCAAGGCAGGAGGCATGGAGACGCGCCTGGCCTATCGCCTTGCCATCGGCGGATTTTCCCTGCTGGCGCTCCTGATCCTCTACCTGGCCACCTTCTCCTTCGACGAGAGAAAGCACTGCCTGCCGGCCAGCCTCTCCGGCGCGGGTCCGCTGGAGTCGCTGGCCAAGACTTTTGCCGTGCGCCCTTTTCGCATCTTTCTCGCCGGCGAGATGTTCCTGCAATTTGCCATGAACATAGTCACCCTGGGCTTGATGTACTACGCCGTGGTCATATTCCGCCGGGAGGAGAGCTTTATGACGGTGCTGGCCGGGATCGTCATCGGGGTGGCCCTGCTCAGCTTTCCCTTTGTTAACGGGATGGCCAAGCGGATCGGCAAAAAGAAGATGATCATGAGCGGGGTGCTCATTCTCGGCATCGCCACGGCGGTAATCTTCCCGCTGAGCTTCAACATGGAGGGGGCGGCCTTCTATATCGCCCTGGCCATGATCGGTCTCTGCGGCTTGCCGCTGGCCATTCTGACCATATTGATCAACCCCTCCATCGCCGACATGGCCCGCGCCGAAGCGATTCGCAGCGGCGAGAGCCGCGAAGCCATGTTTTTCGGGGCCCGGGCCGTGCCGCTCAAGGCCACCATCGCCCTGACCGGGGTGACATTCAGCTACCTGCTCTCCGCCTTCGGCAAGGATGTGGCCGAGCCCCTCGGCGTACAGTTGAGTATACTGGCGGTATCCGTGGCCAGCTTTATCGGCTTTTTTGCCTTTTCCCGCTACCCGGAAAAAGAGGTCCAGAAATGGCTGGAATAAAAGCCCGCATGTATCTGCGGCAGGCATTTCAGTTTTAGCCGTAGGGGCGGGCTTCCACGCCCGCCCGTGCAGGGGAACAGAAGCAAGAAGATAGAAGCAGGAATTTGCCCATTTAGTTGTAGGGGCCGGGCATGCCCGGCCCGACGGTTAGGTAATTGTTTACGCTGTAGAAAGTTTTAGCCATAATCGCAGTATTTGTATGGTTTTCCGCTGTGGGTTCGGGCGGCTCATGAGCCGCCCCTACAACCTTGATGGATGCCGCCTGGTGGATCCGTTTCCGGCAACCAGGCCCGGAAAAGCCGTAGGGGCGGGCTTCCACGCCCGCCCGTGCAGGGGAACAGAAGCAAGAAGATAGAAGCAGGAATTTGCCCATTTAGTTGTAGGGGCCGGGCATGCCCGGCCCGACGGTTAGGTACAATTGTTTACGCTGTAGAAAGTTTTAGCCATAATCGCAGTATTTGTATGGTTTTCCGCTGTGGGTTTGGGCGGCTCATGAGCCGCCCCTACAACCTTGATGGATGCCGCCTGGTGGATCCGTTACCGGCAACCAGGCCCGGAAAAGCCGTAGGGGCGGGCTTCCACGCCCGCCCGCTAATGCAAGGCCCAAAACTCTTTTGGGACAGCACCTGCAAACAGGAAGGATTATGGTGCTCATAAACGACTTTTGGGGCAGTTCCCTCTTTTTGGCATGGCAAGACAGCTCTTTTATTTTACTTAGCCGCCGCCTTTTTGCCGGTTCGAGCGCCGGCGGAAGACTTCCGGAGATAGATCGCGGCAATTATGGCGCCCAGCAGGAGAAGAATAAGGACGATTCCCAGGATGACCGCCGAGGGATTGGGCACGCGCGCCGCCAGCTCAATATGGTTGCCCCCCTCGAGAGAGAGGGTCCACTCCAGGGTGCGCTCATCCGCAGTGATGCTGGTGGCATTATGATCCAGGGGCCTCACCGGTAGAGTCAGGAGAAAGCGCATATCGGGGGGGAAAAGGGCAAAGATCCGGTTGTTCTCTTCTCCGATGAGATCGCTCAAGTCAACATCGGCGTCCAGGTAGTAGGTCGTGGTTAGCGCCTTCTTCTCCACCGTGAAGATGTCCCGCCCCTCCAGGCCCATGTCCCGGGCCAGGCTCAATCCGGCAAGTTCCTCCACGGATTGCAGCTTTTTCGTCGCCCTAAAGCCAATCATGCTGTCACCGGTATGGTCGGCCACCTCGAAACCCTGCCGGGCCAGCTCCTCTTTCTTCTCCCTTAAGAATTTCTCTTCCAGTTCCGGCTCCAGGGCCAGCAACGCCCGGGGCATAGTTAAGGTAATATCGAGGTCGGAAGTCAGGTTCCGGTTAATGGTCAGATGAAGGGTAAACTCAATGCAACCGCTTAAGAATAATGGAGCGGCCACGACAAGCAAGAGCAGCAAGGCAAATTTTTTCACTGTAGACATCCCCCTGGACCCCCTTAACAAAGCAAATTATCAAGCAGGAACGGCCTTTCCGGCTACAGCGGCCTATTATTTTTTAAACTTGCGCCGCTTTCCTCTGCGGGAAAGCGCTCTCTTGTCCCCCTCCCTGGCCTTCCTTGTTAAATACAGCAGCAGCGCGGTTGAGAACAGGGAGAGGAGCAGGCTAAACAGCTGGGCCGTCGAAAGGCCCAGGAACACCGGGTGGCTGTCCGCTTCCCGGAAAAATTCAGTGATAAAGCGCAGCAGGCCGTAAAGTGAACCCAGCGCTACCAGGTTGAAGCCGTCAAAGGGGCGCCGGTGATGCATGGCCCGGAGAAAGAAAAAGATGAGGAAAGCCCCGAATGAAGCGTAGAGCTGCACCGGGTGCCGGAAGAGGTTGTCCACGCGGGGAACAACCACCGCCCAGTAAACCCCGCTGGGCTTGCCGTAGCAGCAGCCACTCAAGAAGCAGCCGATGCGCACGATGGCATAGCCCAAAATAAGGTACGGAGACCAGAGATCGGCGATCTTTCCAAAGTTCTGCTTTCGCAAGCGGCTCCAGGCAAAAGCGGTGAGGGTGCCGAGTATAAAGGTCCCGTAGTAAGATAAGCCCGTAAATCGCGGCAGAAATATCCTCTCCGGGTGGAGGCTGTAAAAATCCCAGTTCAGGATAACGTAAAGAGAGCGGGCTCCAATGTACCCCATGATTATGGTAATGATAGAACCCTCAAGCATGAGCTTGAGGTTGAATCCCTCCCGCCTCGCCTGGATAAGCGCCGCCGTAAACCCGACTATTATGGCCACGACCATCATCGCCGAATAGCCGTAGACGGGGTAATCGCCAATTTTGAAGAGGTACGGGACCACGGTATTCACCCTTCTTTTATAGAGGAGATAAAATTTTATTCGGCATTTCAGAGGCTCAATCCTGTTTTATAGGGGTTTTTAAAATAATATTCAGCCAGGTATCTTAAAAAAAGGGATTCAGCCTCTCATAAGAATGGCATAGCGGGATAGCGCTTCCAGGCATAAAGCAGTGGTTAGCTCTGCTGAACCGTAGTAATATCCATCTGGAGAGGTAAAGAACGCGGCCTTAGGCCAGGAGCCATCAGCCCCTTGCCGGGCCAATATTGCATTTATGCCCTTATCAACGGCCTCCCGCCAATAGCCCAAATTAAGCAATGTGCAGACGGCCAGGGCTGTCTCCATGGGATTTCCAAAGGATCCATCGGACTGCTGTTCTGACAGAATGGCTGCAACAATAATATCCCGACCTTCTGCCAGCGAAGATGCGCCGTTAAAATAGGCCCTGGAGTAGAGGTAGTAAAACACAAGCTCGCTGTGGTAATAAGGGGAATCCACCACGCTGTCTCCACCACTAACCAGGCCCAACAGGTAGCTGCTGAGCCTGGCTGTATGGTCATTATCTCCCAGGTAAAGCAGGATATTGGAATTGGTCCCTGCGCAAATGTCATTCCAGTCAACGCTGAAATGGCGGACGTCCCCGTAAGCAGGATGATTTTCTTCATAATCATGAAGCCAGGTATAAAACAACCCCTGTTCGTTCATATTTTTGTAAAATACGGCTTCATTGAAACTTGTATCCCTCAATATCCTGTTGCGAAGAAGGGCAAAAGAGGCCACGGCGGTACAATCAAGGTCGGGAGTAATAGTAAATGAAACCGCGCAATTAGTTGCGCCATCTCTTACCAGTTCTTCAGAGCTTGCTGAATAAAAGCTCCATATACCAGGCTCAACCATTTCATCCATGATAAACGACATCGCGCTGTGCCTTATTTTCTCACTAGTTCCGCTCTTGACGAATTGAAGCGAATACTCGATAAAGGAGGTTATATGTACGCTTTTTACATAAAATCCGTCACCGTCAAGTTCGGGAGCTTTTGTTATCCATGTAGGGAAAGCGCCGCTTTCAAGTTGGCTGTCGGCCAAATACTTAAGGCCATTATCTATTGCTTTTTCTATTTTCCCGTCGCTTTTCTCATAATATGTCTCCATCATACCGCCGCTGCAGCCTGGTAAAAATAAGGATAGCGCCAGCACTGCTGCAAACCATCTTGACCGCATTATAAACATCTCCCCATAACAGCATGATTCAGCTCTCGGACTTCGCTTTGGATATAATCATGCTATGCCCATGCAGGGAATAACAAAAAACCCAAACATCGTTTAGGTCACTGTTAAGACCGCAGCCCGGGCGGGGGAGGAACCCGCTTTCTTTAAATCCTCCCGATCCCCCCTTTAGCAAGGGAGGAGAGCTTAGGGGATTTGGCAAAGGGGGGGGACTCGGGCGGCCATGTAAGCCCGCTCCTACGGTTTTGCCGATGCTTCCCCTGGGGCATGCGGGCGGGGGTGAAGCCCCGCCCCTGGGAACATCCGATACGACTGCCATGAGGATATGAGGGCGGGCATGAAAGCCCGCCCCTGCGTTTTTACCCGATCCTTCCCCTAAGGCATGCGGGCGGGGATGGAACCCCGCCTATACGGGCACATCCGATACGCCTGCCATGGGAATATGCGGGCGGGCATGGAAGCCCGCCCCTACTACTCTAATAGTCCCTTTGCTTCAATCCACGGCAATACATGATCTACAATGATAGTATTTACCTTCTCCTCCAGGGGAAGGTCTGCCACGGAGGTCATTAACCGGTACATCCGGAACAGCCTGGGGATTATCTTGACCGCACCGGGAATGGTCTCGATCACCCGGGCCGCAATCTCCGCGGCGCTAAGCTCGTTCCAGTAGTTCGTTGCCGGGTTCTCCACGGCTTCAGGGTGAGCGTGATAGTAGCCGTGGAGGAAAGACATGAAGCCTCGCTCGTGATTGTCGGCCAATTCGGGCGCATTGTAGAAAAGGTCGATCCATTCTTCCGGCAGCAGCCTGATCCTTTCATCGCTGTTTTTGCTGGACAGCTCCTCACGGACATCCTTCTCCCCATTAAACAGGGCCGCTTCAGGCTCCAGTTCAATGACCCTGGCAATTTCATTTTCCGAGAAATCGATGCTGACCGTATCGAAGACAAAGAAGCCCGATCCGCCGCGTAAGCGTACTTTTATGGTTTCTTCAGTTGAAGCAACGGCCTTAAGATCAATGGGAACAAGAAACTCCTGCAGCAGGTCTCCCGGCCTGACCATGCCCTGCAGCAGCCATTCGCTGCCGTTCCAGAGCTCCACTCGCAGGGCCACAATATCCGTGAAGCTGATGAACTGATTTTTAAACGGAGCCCGGTTCAGGATTTCGTCGATCCACCACTGGTTATTCCTGCCGTCCACATCATCCATGAACCAATCCCAGCAAATTGAAGAAATCTTATCTGCCTTCAAAGTGATCATTAATTTCGCCTCGGAGAGTGCTCCGGAAGGCCTGGCGAACTCCGCCTCGTAAGCAACCACCGGCTTGCCTTCCCGGTAGTCGCCGTAATCGGAGCGGATTAGCAGGCCATCGGTTGAGACTTCTTCAAGCCAGCTCCTGCCGCTGTCATCCGTAAATGAGATTGGCTTAATTCTTTCCTTGATTGTATGGGGCCGCCCGTTAATATCGGCAACTACCCCGGTAATGCCCCTGTCAGCAGGGTAATCTACCGCCACGAGCTTGAACCAGTTAATGAATGATTTTTCCTGCAGTTTTTCCGCTATTTGAACATGATACTTTCCGTCCACTTCCCGCAGGCTGCGCAAGGTCCCGTAATAGGTATTCTCCAGGGCCTTGCTGCGGAACTGGGAAATGGCCTCGTTTTCAAGATGATAGCCCGTTTCATTGAAGGAGTAGACAAAAGGACAGGAGGTTCCCTTGGATTCGGAGAACCGTGCTTCAAAAGTTCTGTTGGTGGTAACATTGTTCACGGTATAGTTGGTGCTGGTGCTGACGCGGCTTCCGCCTTCATACCATCCGTCAAACGTGCTCCCGCTGCCTGTGTGAGAGCGGAGAGTGACGCTTGAGCCCGGCGCAACCTGCACGCTCACATCTGCTCCCTGGCTGGTAGTGCCGCCCGGATGCTGTATGCTGACCTGTCCGCGGCTGCTGGGATTTGAATAGGCTCTTACCGTTACCGGTGCCACAAAATGGGCCACCAGGTGGCGCGGGCCGGTTACAGTAAAGCTGTATGTTGCGCTGGTGCTGACCTGCTGGTCGCCTTCCGTCCAGCGGGAGAAATAGTAACCGGGATTGGGAGTGGCAATTACCGTGGCAGTGGTACCCTTCACGTACAGGTCTCCGCCGGAAACAGTGCCCCATTCCTGTGGAGAGGCCTCCACAGTTATCTGGTAGCTGGGTATCTCCTCAAAATGGGCTACCAGGTGGAGGTCAGTATCGCCCACGGTGAAGGTGTGCACACTGCCGGCGGGCTGGTCTTCCTCATCCAGGAGGGTCTCTCCTTCCGCGCTGCCTATAGTCCACCTGTCAAAGAAGTAGCCTGCCTCGGGGATGGCGGTGATGGTGATGTTTTCTCCCTCAGGATGGACATGTTCCGTAGGATATTTCCAGTTGGCGTAAAGCTGGGCGGCAGCCTCCGGCGGAGCCGCTTCCAGGGTGACCTTGTGCAGGGCCCTGAAGACCGCCGTCAGGGTGCAGCTCTTCTCAGCATAAAATGTATAGCTCGCCGAATAGCTGACCACGGTACCATCCAGTAGCCAATAGCGGAACTCGTAGCCATCATTAGCGTTAGCATGAACCGTGACACTATCCCCCCGGATGTAAATCCCCTCTCCGGAGACCGTTCCGCCTTCGGCAGGAGAAGCAGTTACAGAAATTTCGTAAAGGGGCAGGAAGTGAGCCACCAGCTCCACCGGCTCATCGGGCATGGTGAAGCTGTATTCCGGCTCTTCGCTTACCTTTACCCCGTTCCGGGTCCATATGCTGAAGACATAGCCCTCGTACGGCTCGGCTCTGACGGTAACGGTTGCGCCCACGTCATGCACGCCCTCTCCGGTAACCGAGCCGCCGCCAAACTCGCCCAGGCTGATGGTGACCCGGTGAGCCTTGACAAAGTGGGCTACAAGGGCATAGTTGCGCTCGATGGCCAGATCAAAGCTGCTGCCGTGGCCAAGCTCCATGCCCCCTTCGGTCCAGCGATCGAAGCGGTAGCCGTAAGAGGGAATGGCTTTTACATTAACCACGGTTCCGGCTCCGTGGTAGCCGCGTCCTTCAAACCATCCCCCTACTTTGGGCTCCGCCTCCAGTCCCAGGTAGTGCACCTTGACGAAGTTGGCGACAAGGCTGCGATCCAGGTCCAGTGTGAAGGTGTAGCTTGAATCGCTGCTGACAACTTCTCCGTTTTCGGTCCAGCCCACGAAGCGGTAATCCGCCTTCGGGATGGCAAACACCGTTACGCGGGTGCCCTCGTTGAAAGTGCCCCCGCCGGAGACGAAGCCCGCACCGGGCAGTGAAGAGGAAATATTGACAGTATATTCATTTACTTTCCTGAAAACAGCTTCAAAAAGATGGCTCTCACCGGCAGTGAAGCTATAGCGGGCGGGAACACCGGGGACCTGCTCGCCGTCCATGAGCCAGTAGTCAAACTCGTAGCCGGGGTTGGGCACCGCCGTTAAGACAACCTCGCTCCCCTTTTGATAGAAGCCGGCCCCCCTGACCCGGCCTCCCTCGGGGGGCGCTACCTCGGCGGCAATCTCCACGAAAGGCTCAAACTGGGCCACGATCCGGCGATCACTGCTTGCCACCAGGCTAATTACCGGATCGGAGCCTATCTTCTCTCCGTTCTCGTACCATCCCTCAAAGGTGTGGTTCGCGGCGGGCAGGGCTTTCAAAACAACTTCGGCGCCCTCCTTATAGGTGCCTGCGCCCCTAACCGTGCCGCCATCCCCGGGCTCGGCACCGGCCTCTATCCGGATGCCGGGAATGAAATGAGCCGTGAGCTTGAGATGCCTGTCGCCCCAGAAAGTAAACACTTCACCGTAGTACTCTTTATCACCCTCCGTCCACCTGTCAAAGAGATAGCCCTCGTCGGGAACGGCTATAATCACGGATTTCCGCCCCTTGAGAGCAGGGCCGGCGGGGGTCTTTACGCTGCCTCCCACGTTTCCGGCCACGTTTACCTCAACGGGATAGGCCTCAACGAATTCAGCAACCAGGGTCCTATCCCGATCCAGGGTGAAGCTGTATTCAGTGGTGTTGATATAGCTCAGGGGGATGGAGATGAAGGCAAAGCCGAGATCAATATCAATACCGGTGGCCAGCCTCTTGCCTCCTTCACTCCATCCCACGAAAGCGTAACCCGGATCGGCCACCGCGACAACATTCACCTCGGTCCCTTCCAGGGCTTCTTCATGGCTGGCGAAGGCCTTTCCTCCCTCGGTGGCGAGAACATTTAACTTGTAAATGGGTAAAAATCGAGCCGTCAGGTGGTGATTTCCTTCAACTTTGAAAATATGAACGGGATTTTCGCTGACCACCCGGCCGTTCTCGATCCATTCCTTAAAGCCGTAACCCGGGCTGCTGGTTGCTTCAACCTTGACCTGGTCCCCCTTCTCCAGCAGGGCGTCCGGGCCGCGGGCGGTACCCCCCTTGGTATAATCAACAGTGACCGCGTAAAGAGGTTTAAAGTGCGCCATCAAGAGAACCCCGTCATCCAGGGCAAACTGATAGACGAGATTCCTGCTCACCTCGATACCGTTTAGAGTCCACCGGTCAAAAGCATATCCGGGAGCAGGCTTGGCTTTTACCGGTATGCAAGTGCCTTCATCCGCGGGCAGGAATTCATACCGGCCTGTGCCGGGGAAAACATCGCCGTTTCCACGAATATCTATGGTATAGGCGTAAAGTCCCAGATCCTCTTCTACAAAAACTGCCTCCAGCTCAATATCCCGGTCCAGGGTCAATGTTGTCCGGGGGCTCTTTTCATCGGCCACCGGTCCGACCCAGTGGCTAAATACCCAGCCCTCTTTCGGCTCAGCCTCCACGATTACAAGGGTATCTTTTGCGAAATGGTGAGTGCCCGCCCCGGGGTTAACACTGCCTGCTCCGCTAAGCTGGAGAGAAAGCTCGGCCACGGGCGGTCCCTCGATATTGATTGCTTTCCATCCAAAATGAGCCGTTTCGACAATAAAGGCAAGGAAAAGAAGCGCAACCAGGATGATCCACCACCGGCCCTGCAAGATTTCCCTTATATTCATTCTCCAATCACCATCCTTGCCGTTATTAGCCCGACGCGTTAAATTGGCATCTTCCGGCTTACGGATATTGCCCATTTAAATTAAAAGTGGCTTATTTCCCTCACTTGCTCCGCGGGAACAGTTCTCTTCTCTTCAACGCTCCAGGCATAGTAGCTGCCACCGGCCAGCAGCAGGGAAATGCCTCCCCAGAGAATCATGTCATAGTAGCCGGTGTAAAGACCGAAGCCAATCCCCAGCAGGCCGCCGGCCAGGAAGATAAAGGTGGAAATTAAAGGTCTGGGCAGGACAAAGGCCGCCCCCGCGCCGAACAGGAGTGCCACCAGGCGTCCCACCAGGCCGCCCCAGGCCAGCATGCGGTCATTAAACATGGTCCCTCCAACACCGACCAACCACGACTGCACAAGCACAATAACCATAAAGATTATACTGAGTATCAAGACCGCTTTTTTCATCTCCGCGCCTCCTCGTATCAACTTTTATTAAATAAAGTTCCAGAGAGCATGCGTGAAGAAGCGGGGCACCACCTGTTTGTAGAGGTGCCACAGCTCTGTTTTCACGCCATAAGTTAAGTCGTAAAGAGAACTGACCAGGCTGCCGGCAAAGTTCTCGTTTTCCATAAACCGGGCCAGGGCATCGGTAACCAGGATGCCGGGAGTTCCCTCCAGGGAATTAACGGCATCAAGCAATACTGCATGGAGAAAAGCTGCCAGTTGTTCATCTTCCACGAAATCCGCCGCCAGGTTGAGAAGGGTCCTGGCGATGGCCCCGCCGATGAGTCCGGCCCGCTTCTCATCCTGGATAAAATCAATGATCCTGTCGACAGGCAGGTTCGCGGCGGCATCGGCCAGCACGCCGATAATCCTCTCATCGCGGCGAATTGTCTCCGCTACTTCGGCCAGGCTAATTTGAGGAAGCGACTCTTCAAGCGCCTCGACAACGCGCCTGTCTTCAGCAAGCAGGCGAGCGGCCTTGTCGAAGGGAAGATCGCTAATAAAGTCTTCAGAGAGTTCCTCGATAACACCGGCTATATCAGCTTCCTCCAGGATGCACTGAGCCAGCTCATCCAGGGGCAGGCAGTCGATAATCCTGTCTACAAGCTCTTGAGCCAGTTCCGCGGCGCGGCCGCCGCTCCTGATATTGGCGGCTGCTTCTTCCAGGGGAAGTTCCAGGACAGCCACGCGCAGCGAATCGGAGATATGACCCGCGTTCTCCTGTAAATAGCGGCCAACGATATTTCTCAGGTCCGCGGCCAGGGCGCCGGCCAGCTCCTTGGCGCGATTGTTTTGCTTCAAGAGGCCTCCCAGGTCGCGGCCCCAGTGTTGAAAGGTGCGGGGGACCGGATCCAGGCCGGGTGTCTGGTTGTAAAGAGGGCTGGGATTGCCGTCAACGAGCCAGGTGAAGACGGCGTACTTGGCTATCTGCGGCGGCACCTTGGCCACGGCGTCAGCTATGCTTTTCTGGACCAGGGCCGGCTCATCAGCGACCGTAATGAAGCCAAGCCTAACAACGACTCGCCTGTCTTCGGGAGTTGCATCCTGCGCCCTACTGCGGGCCTGGGATATGAGCTGGGTTAAAGAATCCAGGAAATAGTCCTGCGCCCCATCCTTGAAAAAATCATGGATCAAGTTGCCAAGGGCGTTTTCCAGGGTCTGGTCTTTAGTCAAGCCCGCGGCGGTCTTGTCGAGAAGGTGAACCGCCAGATTATCCCCAATAGAGGCGGCGGTTGCATATACATGCGGGTGCACCAGCAGCAGCAGCATGTCGGCCAGGCTTTCTCTAAGGCGGATGTCTTCGAGGATATCCAGGGGCAGTTCCCCTCCGTATTGCGCAAAGATGAGCAGAATATCCTCAGCCACCTTGAGTATTTTCTCGTTGTTCTCGTCAATGAGCAGCAGTGAAACAATCTCCGGGACCGGACCGGCCACAGTGGAGATAAGTTCACTTACAACCAGGGGCACCCTTTCATCGGACAACAGGTCGGAAACGGCATCGCTACCCGCATAGTAGATCATGCCGGTAGCCGACAGCAGCAATTCGTTTATCGTATTCTCCAGCGACTTGTGCTCCACCAGAGCAGCCAGGGAATCCCTGATAAAGTAGTGCAAATCCTCGCGGGTGATGAGATCAAAAATTATTTTAAAGAAATCTTCAATATCCCCGGCCAGGCGCTCGTCCTGCAGGTAATCGGAAATTATATCTCCAAGAACCCGCACCAGCCGGGGATCCCGAATGATCTCGGCGATAAATTCCTTGTTCTTCTGAATCCCTCCGGGAAGTTCTTCATTGGTGACCAGGTCCGAGATAATCTGGTCGATAATTTCGGCCAGCCGGGGATCCTTTAACACCGTAAGACTAAATTCATTCAGCGAACCCAGGGCCGCCGAAAGGTCTTGTTCCGGGATGGGGCGGCCGGCAACCTGCTCTCCCCGGGCAAATTTTCCCGCCGCCTCAAAAACCTGGCCCACTGCCGCCAGCAGCCCGCCCGATGCGGATCCCCGCTGTGCTGTTCCCGCTGCCGCGGAGACGGGCCATACCGGCCCCACGGCCAGAAGCAGCGCCAGGAAGGTTAACAATGCCGTCTTGCCCAGGTACCTGCATCGTCTACCCCAGCCGGGGAAAAACCAAGCCATTCTTCTGCGCATCATGCCCCCTCCTTTACTAAACAAGCTTCACCGCACCGGCTAGAGCCGGGTCCGGCCTGCTGCCAAGCAGGCGAAGCCTCTTCATTCCTGCTCCCCGGCAGGCTGAAAAGAAAGCGCAATAGATCTTTTGCCCGCCCATACTGCACTCCTAAAAAGTCAAATAATCGTTTCCCGGTATAATCAATAAGGCTACCGCTGTTGACAAATTTTTCAGCAATATGGGAAATACCCTGGGCCAGGGAATAGTTGGCTTCCTCTACCTTTTCCTTCGCCAGGTCGCTTTCCACTTGAATCAGCTGCGGATTAACCAGCAGATCCGAAATAAACCTTGTTTTCAGGTCTTCTCTCATGTAAGCCACCCTGTAAAGATGCTGCTCCGTCATCAGGAAGTCAACGACCCGCTCAACGGGGAAGGCTTGCAACCGCTGCAAGAGCAGCTCCGGCAGATCCCGATCAATTATTAAAAGCGGACGCAGCAGCCCCGGCTCGATGTCAACACCGGTCTCAGCGATGAGTTCTTTCAGCGCCTTGCTGCCATGTAGATAACCGGGCGCCTCTTCAAGAGGCAGAGCGGCAAAAGCTTCCTCCAGCAGCGCCGTAATATCTACGTTGTCACGCAGCAGACTCACGATGGTATCATAGGGCAGATTGGAAAGGCAATCCTGCAGCAGCCCGGGCAGCTTGGGATCGGCCCGCAGGTAGTCGGCCAGCACCTGGAGCGGTTTTTGAGCAAGGAGATCGCCAAAGCTTGCCAGAATTTGCTGCTTGATTACATCCCGCTCCGCCGGGAGACTTTCAAGGGTGTTGGAAAGCAGTGCCGCCACCGGCCCGGCCAGGGTCTCCCGCACCCGCGACTGGGTGAGGTAGGTATTGGGAATGTAGTTTCTCAGGTAGCTTCCCGGTGTCGGGTGCAGAAAAATCCTGTTGGGGTCAAGCCAGTTCCGAACTTCATCGGCGAACATGTAAAGGCCGTTGTTGCAGCCCATTTCGAAGAAGTAATCGTTGGCCAAAACGGGGTCAGTCGAGCCCACCGGAGGCCTAACTATAACCGTCTTATCGACAAAGGGGAACTTGGCAGGCAGATCGGGCTCGCTTTCAAATCCATGTGTCGGATTCGTACCTCCCAGAAAATTCAGAGGCTTGTAAAATTCGCTTCCTGGCGGGCAGCTGTAACCGCCCACGGCGATGATGCGCGAGGCGGCAAGCAGGTGATCCACGAACTCAAAGAGCAGCTCGTCCTCGAGCATGTCGCCCACCAGGTTCCCCAGTTGACCCGGCAGATCGTTGCCCGTTAGCACCATGACAATGGCATCCTCAACGGCGGGCTGCAGGCGGGGATCCTGCGCCATGGCATTGGCCACTTCGAGAGCCTTATCGACAAGTTCTCCGACCACCGTGGTTATAGCCGTGGAGAAAGCTTGATCCAGACGCTCATCCTCCAGGATCCTCGCCGCCAGCTCCATGGCCAGGCCCGGCGCCGCGGCAAGAATCTCATTCTTCGCTTCCCTGATGACAGCATCATCAAGCAGATCGGCGGGAATATTGCCCAGGGGCTTAACTAGGCCGCCTGTTTTTTCTCTCACCTCGGAGGCCAGCGCATCAAAGGGCGCGGCTATCTTTTCTACAATCTCCTCCACCGTGAGGGAAAGGCTTTCAATGGAGAAGCGGAAGACCTCTCCGGGAGAGCCGGGCAACAGGCCCGCGAGGAGTGAATTCAAATCGCGGGTCAGCGAATCCGGTTTGATCAGGCTCTGCGGTTTCTCCGAGCGCAGGCGATGCAGGTTTTCGTAAAGGAGATTGTAGTACTGAGCCGCCCCGTCTGCCGCTTTCAAGGCCTTAAGCTGCTCCGCGTCTATCATCTCCGCAAAAAAGTGGTGGATGACGCCGAGGCGCTCCGGTGTGGCAAAATCCTCCACGGCCTTATGCTCTACCAGGAAGCGGAACATGCTTTCATCGACAAAACGGGCCGCCATGCTGCGGGTGAGCATCTCGCCGGCCAGCAGCCCCCCGGCCGCGGCATGCTCGGAGATGCGCTCGTAATCAAGCCAGGTTGCGGGATCGGCTTTAAACTGCTCCTCGTAGCCGCGGGGCGTGAAAATAAGGAAGGAGGCGAAGGCCCTCTTCACGAAGGGCTCAGCGAAAGAGCGCAGGCTTCCCAGGAACCAATCGCCCAGCTTCTTCCCGTATTCGTGCAGGTTCTCTGCAACCGGCTTGGACTGATCGGCAATTTCGTCCCGGAAGCGCTCGACCCTCTCCCGGTCCCCGGCCACCTCCAGGAGAACCTGCAGGATGATGTCAACCTCGCTGCTTTCGGCGGTAATTTTTTCCGGATCCCTGCCTCCCAGGTCCAGGTAGAAGCGGCGCAGCCGCTCTTCGCTTTTCAAGACCTCCATGATCGCCACAACCCGGGGATCCTCCGGCTCCGGGAACTCAATGCCATCGGCAATGCCGTTAAGCAGGGAATGGGCGATACTATAGCCCAGTGCATCGGAATTATCCCTAAGGTAGGCGGCTAAGCCATCTAGGGGAAGGTTGTCCACAATTTTGAACAATCCGCGGGTCAGCTCTTTAATATCGCTTCCTTTGATCAAGTCAGCCATGGTTTCAAAGGGCAGTTCCAGGACAATATCGTTCAACAGCGACAGGAGATCGCCCCCGCCGGCCGAACCGCCCGAACCCAGGTCGGGCAAATCGAGGGGCAGGGCGTCGATCAATTTCATCAAGGCCTCTAAAACTTCTTCCGCCCTTCCCTCTACCAGGTCAAGCAGCTCCCCGGCCTGCATCTCGGCCAGCTTATCGCTGGCAACGGCGTTCACTACTTGGACAATTTCGCCGGCAAGCCCATGGTCGTCTTCGTCCGCCGGATCGCCGTAGAGAAGAAGATCCAGCAAGGCCATCAGTTCATCCTCAAGGCCGGCAGTGTAATCGCTTAAAACCTCGTTTACCACCGCCATGAGCTGCTCCTGGGCGGTGCCGGCAGACTGGGAAAGGGCTTCCATAATCGCGCCCAAATACGGCGACTCCTCGCCAAAGTATTTCTCCATGAGCGGCTGCAGATCGCCCCGCTCTATCTTCTTTTGTACAACCCAGCCGGCCACCTCGGCCCAGTAGTTAAGGAAGTCACTGACCTGGTCCTCAACTTGCGAGGCATCTATATCTGCCTCCATACATCCTCCCCCACCACCGCCTTCACCCGGCTCATCGAAGGGTCCGTGCTCGCTGTAATGGTCAATGGTCGAACTCAATTCTGCGCCGATCCCGGCCAGGACGGCGTCCAGGTCATCCTGGAGCAGCTCGAGCACGCTAAACAGCTCCGGGTATGCTCCCGTATATTCCTCCGTCTCCTCGGAATAGCCACCAAAATTGGTCAGCTCCGCCACCAGGATTTCCACCAGGTATTGCAGGGCATCCCGGTTCAAAACATCTTCAACCAGCCGGTCGGATATACCGGAAAGGGGACCCAGGAAAAGCTCCAGCAGTTCGTCCAGGGCCCGGCTGAAGTCCTCGTCCGCTTTCAGCCTCTCCACGAAGCGCTCATCCAGCCCCTGCAGGGTGGAGAGGATTTTATCGAGAGCTTCCACCACCCTCTCATCTTCCATGATCTCCTCGGCATATTTCAACACGGGTGCTTTAAAAAGGGTGGTTAAATCGTCGGCCAGCTGCTGAAGGGCGGCGTCCAGCCTGCCGTCTCCCAGCTTGCCCTTAAACTGCTCGGCATAATAAAGTAGTAGGTTGATTATTTCAAAAACAAGCTCGTTGATGCGCTCGTCTTCCAAGAGCCCGGTAATCGTGTCATGCAGGTACGACACGATGGCCGGGTCCTTTAACAGGACCTTTACCTCGCCGGCCAGCTGCTCCACGAAGGAGAGAAATTCTTCGTCCCTGAGATGACGGGCGATGACACTCCCCAGGATATTGATCAGCCTTTCATCCCGGAGAGTCCTTACAACCAGTGCATCGACATCGTAGCCCGCAATTCGCTCGTCGGCCAGGATTTCGTCAAGAACTTCTCTTAGGGAAACTTTGAGCTCTTCATCCTCTAAAATCTTCCTGGAATATTCCCCCACCCTATCCAGCAGGGGCTGAAAAGGACTCTTTTGATCCTGCTCCGCCGGCCCGGCAGCGTAGCTGCCGCTGGAAAACATGGATTTAAGAAGCGAAGCCGACTGCCTGAATAGATTCGCATCGGCGGCATCGCCGGAGGCAGCGGCTCCTGCAGCAGCAGCAACAGGGTTTAACAACAGGGCCAGCGTTAACACTGCTGCCAGTAGACACTTCCAGTTTTTAAGCCTCATTCAGCTACCCCCCTATTCCTCGCGAAGTAGTTACTCGCTTTATCCGCCTGCATTGCTCACATGGCAAAATCTTACCCGCGCGGTAAAATTGCCTGGGAAAGAGAGCTATCGTGGCTTGCTGGATCGTTTATTGGGGCGATCTTTTAAAAATCAAAAAATACCATGCACAGAAAATACACCCTCCGTAAATCGCCGCCAGCCCGGCGGAAGCGGCTATGTGCCCTATCCGTCCGACAACTGCTATATTCATGAAGAGAAAGAGCGGCAGTGCGGCAATAAAACTGAGTCCCGCTGCGTAAGTCAGATTGCGGATAAATGGGTCCTCCAAGCGAGGATCAAGAACCCTCAAGAGGGCCACGGCAGAAGATATATTTCCTGTTAAAAAACCATACGTGGCCACCTGCTTCGCTATGCTTTTTTCCCCGCAGACCTTATTCATTAATACGACAACGGCAAGCAAGGTTAGCCCCGCACCGATGAGAGAGAGGCTCAGCGTCTCCCAGGTGTTGACAAGGGAAATTACCAGAGGTACGGAAGCTATTGCCGCCACCACCATGTAGTCAACGGCAACCCCAAGGATGCGCTCCAAAACACCGCGGTTTACCAGGTAATCGATCTTCAGCCGTTTAAGCAGCCATCTAAAGAATAATCCCATCAATAAGCCGAAGAGGTAGTTAAAGCTGAACAGCGTCTCGGTGACGATGACCATCCCCGAGCTGAAGTTATGTATCATCACCAGCGCCAGCAGCCTTAACAGCCCGTAGAGCAGGAGCATGGCCAGGCCAATTATGGCCAGGTGAACGGTGAAGGTTTCGATGCTTTGATTGTGGGTGGTCAATAAACCGGCAGCCGGCTTCTTTTCGCCGGGCTGCATGATGCCTGTTTGAACCGAAGTACTTTCTTCGTCGGGGATGGGGGTAATCAGCCCTCTTTTTTTAGCCCAGATGATGTAGCCCAGGCCGAGGAGATAAGCCATCAGGAAGCCCAAGGAGCTAAAAGCGAAGGCGATGCTCTGCCCCCCGGTGAAGCCCTGTTCCTGCTCCCAAAAACCGCCAAAAAACCTGGCTATGGCGGCATCAAAACCCTGCCCCAACATAAGCATCGATCCAAAACCGCGAAACAGGCCCGGGTTAATCAATAAAACAATAATGAGAGCAAATAGCATGCCGGCCGCCAGTTGAAAAGAGAGAAGGCCGGTAATGGCTGCTGAAAGTTTCAACACCTCTTTTCCCTTGTCTTTCTCTGCGTCAAAGCCCCTGAGACCTATGGCAATGGAAATGGCTGTAAGCAGGTTGAAGACTAAGAAGTCAACTTCGTCGCCGGTGGGTATGCTCACGATGTTAAGAAAATTGGGCCCGATGATGAGCATGATGAAACCGGCGATGACAGATCCCGGTATGAGGTATCTCTGGAAAAATTTTAACTGGCTGCGGATAAAAACACCCAAGAGCAAAGCCATGCTTAGATAGCCAAACAGCATGAAGGAGGCGGCGTTATTCCCATTCAACCGGCATCCTCTCCATTCTATCGCCTTTTGCTTTTGGCCCATGCTTCTCTCTTGGGCGCCCCGTAAAAAAGCGAAAGACTATGGATTTTTCTATTTATTCATTGCCCTTTTTCGGGCAAAAAGTGGCTAAATATTCTTTAAAAGACCTACCTTTTTGGCTATTTTTGTACATTATACTACAGTGAGCATGTTCCTTCAAGGGTAAAAAGGACCTTATTTAAGAATTTTTTATTCGCTATGCCATTACTTACACGTTCCCGGTATACCGTCCCCGCACCCACCGGCCGCTTCTTGTCTCGCCGCCGGAAGAGAACAGCGTCCCCAGGCCATCTTGCAGACCCTCTTTCCACTCTCCCGTATATTTCGAGCCATCGGGCCAGGTATAGGTGCCCTTGCCGTGCGGCCTCCCCTTTTGAAATTCGCCTTCGTACTTTTCACCGTTCGGCCAGGTGTAAATGCCCCAGCCGCTAATTTGGTCATTCTTCCACTCGCCGCTATAGGAGCGGCCATCGGGCGCCACAATGGTCCCCTGCCCGTACCTCAAGCCATTTGCAAATTGGCCCTCATAGCGGGTCCCGTTGGGATATGTAAGGGTGCCCCGGCCATGCTGCTTGCCATGGACGAAATCGCCCTCATAGCGGCGGCCGTCGGCAAAATAATAGCTGCCTTTCCCGTGATAGGCACCCTTTTCCCATTGCCCCTCGTAGCGGGTGCCATCTGGCCAGGTATAAACACCCCAGCCGTGGGGCTTCCAATCCACCAGCTCGCCGTCGTATTCTGTCTTGTCAGGCAGGACGAGCTTGCCGCGCGCCTCGGCAACGCCGCGATGGAAAGTCCCTATAAATATTTTCCCGTCGGGAAAAGTCAACCTCCCCGGCCCGTGGGGCAGGCCTTCCTGCATGGCGCCCTCGTATTTCGCCCCATCGGGATAAGTGTAAACGCCCTCTTCCATTAACTTTCCCTTATAGAAGATTCCTTCCTGCCTGGAGCCGTCAGGCAGGGAGAGGGCGCCCCGCCCATGGGGCTTGGGCTTGCCCTCCTCTATTTCTAGTTCTCCCTTGTAGACAGAGCCGTCGGGGTAAAGAAGAGTGGCCACAGAGGGAACCTGTCCTTTGCTGAAGCGCCCCTCCAGCTTTACTCCATCAGGGTAAATAAGCATGCCCCGGCCATGCTGGGCATCATTTCGCCACTCACCCGTGTACTCAGAACCGTCAGGCCAGCTCTGCCGCCCCTGCCCGCAGCGGTCTCCGTTTTTAAATTCGCCTTCATAGACAGAGCCGTCGGCATAGGAGAGCTTCCCCTGGCCATGGGGGCGCCTTGCTTTCAGCTCGCCGGTGTAGACGCTGCCATTGGGAAAGGTATATACTCCCTGCACCGCCTCTCCGCTGCGGTGCTCGCCGGTAAAAACGGCCCCGTCGGAATAGCGGGTGGTGCCCTCGCCGTGCGGCCGGCCGTCTTTTACGCTGCCTTCATATTCGGTCTCATCCGCGTAAATGTAATTGCCCTTTTCGGCCGGATGGCCATGGATGTAATCACCGATAAACCTGGAGCCATCCGGGAAAATCGTTGTTCCCCGGCCATGGGGCCTGCCCCCTGATACCTGCCCGGTATATTCAGTTCCATCCGGCATGATGTAAGTTCCGGAGGCAGCAGGTTCGCCTTCAAGAAATTCTCCGACAAACCTGGATTTGTCGGGAAAAATAAGCATGCCCCGACCGTGAGGCAAGCCCTTGACAAGTTCGCCCCGGTATTGACTTCCATCAGGATAATTATACCGGCCCTTGAGACTGGGTTTGCCCTTCTCGTAGTAGCCGGTAAACTTGGAGCCATCGAGGAAGGCAGTGGTACCCTTGCCGTGAGGCAGGCCGTCTTCTACCTCACCAATATATCTGGCGCCATCGGGAAAGATGTAAGTGCCCTGCCTGGCCGGTTCTCCTTCTTTAAACCTGCCTATAAATTTGCCGCCGTCGGGGAAGGTCAGTTCGCCCTGTCCGTGCATTTTGTTGTTTTGCCAGCTGCCGCTATAGGAGCGCCCATCGGGCCAGACCATGGTGCCATCACCTTGCCTGGCGCCGTCAACCCACTGTCCCGTATACTCGCGTCCATCAGGCCAGGTGAGCGTCCCCTGGCCGTTAATGGCCGAATTCTTCCACTCGCCGCTGTACTTCCTGCCGTCGGGCCAGAAGTAGGTTCCCCGGCCCTCGTAGGAACCGCCCACAAACTCGCCTTCGTACCTGGACCCGTCCGGCAGGATTAAAGTGCCGCGGCCTTCCATGATGTCTTCTTTCCAGCTGCCGCGGTACTCCCGGCCGTCGCTAAAAATATAAGTGCCCCGGCCGTGCATCTTGTCTTCACACCATTCGCCTTCGTAGCGATCGCCGTTGGGCCAGGTGTAGACCCCGTAGCCGTGATAACGTCCGTTTCGCCACTCACCGCTGTAGCTGCTGCCATCAGGCCAGGTAATGGTGCCCCGGCCATGCTGCTTGCCGTCAACAATCTCTCCCTGGTATACGGCTCCTTTCGGAAGATGCAATGTTCCCGTCTGCTTTCCCATTTTGCCTGCCACCCCCGGTAAACCGGCTGCTGCCATGCTAACCGTGATTTTTGCAGGGAAGGCCGAAAGATTGGATGCAGCCTTGATCCTCTCGGGTAAACTTTATTCTATGCATCTCTCGCAATTCCTTCAAGATATTAAATTTTCAATTTTAATTTTATGTAAGTTGTGTAAATAGTAGTACTATACTCTATAATTAAGAGGATATTGGGCCAACTTTGCCGAATTTTTCCTTCGCCTAAAACTGTCAGCCTAAACTTAAGTGAAAAAGGGACACCCAAAAAGGGACTTTTATTAAAACAAGACCCGGGAGAACCTGTGATGCCGGTAAAAGTTATGGAGCTAGGAAAGTATCTTGCCGGGGCACCAGTTCGCAGATTCCTGGCCGCGACTTTTAGTGTACTGCTTTTGGCTTTACCAGCCAGTGCGGTTTCCCAAGAAATAAGCCAAAGCAAAGAACTTTATTTCACCGTGCTGCATACCAATGACATCCACTCACATATTCATCGTTTCCCTCTTTTAGCCGGAGCGGTAAATGAAATCGGGAGCAATAAGGCAAAGTCGGGCGAACCGGTGATATTAACTGATGGAGGGGATTTTATCAGCCCCACCATATACAGCTGGTTAAATTTTCTCGGTTTCGCTCCTGAGTTGGATATCATGCAGCAAATCGGTTATGATGTAATCACCCTGGGGAACCATGAATTTGACCCCGGGCACCGGGGATTAGCACAAATTCTTAAGAATGCCGGCTATCCTGGTGAAAAGAATAAAACGGTCGTGATATCCACCAACACCCTGCCCCCCGAAAACCATCCCCTGGCCGAACCTCGTTTATTTGAAAAAACCTGCTTGAAAAAACTTGACAATGGGCTGACCATCGGTTTTTTAGGCGTCCTCGGCCGGAGTACCCTGCCGCCGTTCATTTTTAAGCACGGTCCGATTAAATTTAACGACCCTCACGAAGCTGCCCGGGAAGCTGTAACTCAGCTCAGAGCACAGGGTGCCGATGTTATTATCGCCGTAAATCATGCTTCTGCCAGGGATAATATTGAACTGGCCCGGGAGGTGCCTGGAATTGACCTTATCCTGGGAGGCCACGACCATGAGCGGATGGAGCCCTTATTGGTTAACCATACCATAGTAATTCAAACTTCAGCCTACCTGCAGCATCTTTGCATCCTGGAGCTTGCTTTTGATTGTTCCACCGGCAAGCTGCGGTTGAGAAATAAAGACACCGGTCTTCCCTACCATCTTGAACTGGATGAATCGATTACGGAAGATCCCCTCATCGCCGAGATAGTGGCGGAGTATGAACAAAAATTGAACAGGGGAATTATTGCACTGACCGGAGGAAAGGTCAATTCAATAGATGAGGTGGTCACTTATGCCGATTTTGAGCTCTACAGCGCTCCGTTCCAAGAGACGCCCATGGGAAATTTCGCTACTGATGCTTTGCGCATTATAGCCGGTCAAAAGCTGGGAGAAAGGGTTGATTTTGTGCTGCTTCCTTCAGGGCTCTGCTGGAAGTCCCTGGGACCGGGGAAGATTACCTTTAAAGAATTGGCCGATATTACCCTTACCGGTACGGGATCCGATATGCTGCCCGGTCATCCTCTAGTATCCTTCTATCTGACCGGAGAGGAAGTGCGGCGCATTTTAGAGATTTTTTTCCTTCTTCCGGAATTCAGGGGATACGCGGAATACCCCCAAATTTCAGGCCTGCGCCTTACTTACGACCCGCAGCGGGCTGTCTTATTCAATCTTCCTGTTAAAATCATAGATGTTTTTGGAAATAGCACGCCGATCCCTTCCCTTCGCTCAGTAATTAACGCCGAGCGATTCACCGGAGAAGGGCGGCAAACATTAAACGGTGATGATTTCGTTCCGCTGGCGAGGGGCGATCAAAAGCTATACCGGGTAGCAACCGAATCGTATGTTCTATATCACCTGCCCACTCTGGAAAGCATTACTCATATTTTGCCCATGCTAAAGATAGTTCCCAAGGATGCTTCTGGAAATCCTGTGCCATACCTGGATCATGAAGGCAACATATCAGAAGAAATCTTAGTTTACGATGAGGAAGGCAGTGAGCTAAAGGTCTGGATGGCCCTGGTAGAATATGCCGCCGCTCATCCCCCCGGACCTGAAGGCATCCCGCAGATACCCTCTTACTACAAAGAACCCGCAAATCGCATCAGCAGCCGGCGGACATTTCCCCTTCTGGCCTGGCCCGGACTGATCCTTATAGGGATCGCTGCTTTAATCATCGGGTTAAGGTTAAGGCGGCGGAAAATAGCCCGGGGCGGTGTTTAGCCTGGGCAGTAGTTTGCTTTTTGCGTTACCCGAATCAACTGGCTGTAAACAGCCGCCTCAAGAAAAATGTGACTTGACTACACCGTTTGGTCATAGCCTCTTTCTGCCTTAATTCCCCTCCGGGCAGCGGTAACGGCCACGGCGCGAGCCTGTTCCTTCTCGGTAAAGCGGTAGAAAAAGAGGGGGATGGTGCAGGCCAGCATGCTCACCGCCGCCAGGAACACGTTTGCGAAGTAGATGCCGTCCTGGACCAGGGGCGGCGCGGCCACATTTTCCACGAAGCCTACAATGCTCAGCGTGAGCATTATGGCGAAGGAGCTCAGGGCTGTACCAACCTTGGAAATAAATGTTTGCATGGCGAAACAGATGCCTTCGGCTCTTACGCCGCTTTTCCACTCCAGGTAATCCACCGTGTCGGCGATCATGGCATAAGTCAAGATATTGGCAAAGCCCAGCGGGATGCCCACGATGATTAACCCGGCCAGGTTAAACCAGAGGCCGAAAGCGGATCTCCAACCCACGAAATACATGGCCAACAAAACCGCCGCACCGGCCAGGTGGGAATAGATGAACAGGTCCCGCTTTCCGAATTTGCGTGACAGCATGGGGGTTAAAAGGGAGGCCAGCAGGCCGCCGGGAGCCACGGAGAGGGTGATTAAAGTAAAGTAGCCGCTGTCTCCAAGATTATACTTCGCAAAATAGATGCCCCCGGTGAGGAACATGCCTTTCAGGGAGCCCAATATGCCCGACAGCACAATTAACATCAGCGGCTCATTTTTAAACAGCAGCTTGAAGTTGTCCAACAAGGAAAGGGGGGGGGCGTCAGAATAATACCTTTCCCTGGTGCCCACAAAAGCGGCAAAGATGGGGGGAAGAGCCAGGGCCGCGACGACTGCGGCAATCCAGGGAAAAGCCACTCTCAGGTCGCTGCCGATGGCCGCCCTTACCGCCTCCTGCTGCTCCAGGGGAATTTCCTCCAGCAGCATCCCACCGGTAGTCCGGCTCTGTATGAAGCCCACGATAATAGGAACCGTCAGGGTAATCAACCCCCCTCCCAGGGTGCAGGCCAGCCTGGCTATGGTAAGCATGGTCGCTCGCTTGTGAGTGTCGGAGGTCATCGCCGTGGAGAGGCCCCAATAGGGCACGTCGAGGATGGTATAGAGTATGGCCCAGATGTTGTAAGTAACGATTGCATATATGAGCCTGGCAGTGTAGTCAGCCCCGGGCAAGGTAGTAAAGCAGATTACTGTAAATATGGCTATAGGAAGAGGCGAAAACAGCAGGTAAGGGCGCAGCTTGCCCCACCTGCTCCTGGTTCGATCAACGATGCTCCCCATGATGGGATCGTTAAAAGCGTCAAAGAGGCGGGTGCCCAGCATGATCATGGCCACGGCGCCGGGAAGCAACCCCACCGCGTCGGTGTAATACAGCATTAAAAAAGAGCTGACCATGACGAAGATCATGTTTTGCCCGAGACCGGCGATGCTGTAGGAAAACACCTCCTTGGGCTGCATACCTTCACCGGGAGTAGTGCCCAGTATTTTGTGCCAGTTCATCCTATGGCCTCGCAAAAGTTTTAATCTGTCTTGCTCCAGGGTCTGGGTACCGGCAACCTGGCCGCGTTCATAGGGTAGCGTGAAAGGGCTTAAAATATAAATGAAGGCAGCTTTACCGCTTCCCTAATTAATAGTAAATTTCTATTAAAGCCGCAATTTACCTGCCTACCCTCACAGTTCTGTTAAAAGTTTAGAATTTATATAATTGATTAGCAAGAAGGAATTATCTAAATATGTAGAGAAATAATTTTCCCTAATATGAAATGATGATTTCATTAAATTCTCCCCGGCCTTGTTAAAGCAAAAAACCCTATCAGGGCCATCCGCGGGGAGGAAAACCTTGGCCAACCCAAATAAGGAGGAGGAGCGATGCTCAGGGAATGTGTTATCGTTGACGGCGTGAGGACAGCAAACTGCAGAGCCCATGCCGAGAAGGGCTGGTTCAGAAAGCGAACACCCGACGAACTGCTGACGGCGGTCTTCGATGCTCTCTTTGAACGAAACAAGGCCGTTAAGCCGGAAGATGTGGAAGCCGTTTTTATCGGCTGCGCCAACCAGAGCGGCATGCAGCACGACATCGGCAGGCTGGCCTGGCTGGCCGGCGGCTACCCCGAAAGCGTGCCCGCCAATACCATCTGCCAGCAATGCCCTTCGGGGATGTCCGCCATTGAGCACGCCGCCCGCGCCATCATGTGCGGCGAAGGCGAGATCTACGTCGCCGGCGGAGTGGAAGACATGCTCAACGTGAAGATGGGGCAGGGGATGGAGCCCCCGGTGCGGCTTTACCAGCGCTATAATCCCATGGAGCTGCCCATGGGACCGACGGCAGAAAAAGTAGCCGGGATGTGGAAGATTTCTTCTGAAGATATGATCGAGATGGCTTACTACAGCCACAAGCGGGCGGCGGCAGCGCGGGACGCAGGCAAATTCAAGGATGAAATCGTCCCCGTGGAGGGAGAAAATGAGAAGGGGGAAAAAATTATCGTCGACCGCGACCAGTGGATCAGGGACAATATTTCCCGCGAAAGCATGGCCGGGCTGCCCACTCCCTTTAAAGATGGCGGTGTGATTACCGCCGCTTTCTCCTCTCCCCTGACCCAGGGGGCCTGTGCCCTGCTGCTGATGGAACGGCAGAAAGCCGATGCCCTAGGCTTAAGCTACCACCTGCGCTATAAGGGGGGAGCCATGGCCGGCTGCGACCCCACCATCATGGGGATAGGGCCGATCTACGCCGTGCGCAAACTGCTGGATAGATTTAACCTGACCCCCGGCGACA
>Ga0208693_1000404_pt1 | contig 35067 bp, 34 predicted proteins | sample AD_UKC071_MetaG_FD_184438 | JGI IMG/M metagenome (GOLD analysis project Ga0208693, IMG submission 184438) | Active sludge microbial communities of municipal wastewater-treating anaerobic digesters from USA - AD_UKC071_MetaG (SPAdes) (version 2) | ecosystem: Engineered > Bioreactor > Anaerobic >... | reverse complement strand
CCGGTGACAACGACCGCATCAAGGTTCTTGGCGTCATCCGCCTTCTTTTTTGCTTTGGCTGCCGCACCCGGCGTGGCGGCAGCTTGTGCAGCCTCCTGTGCTTGCACTTGCAAGGCCAGCATCATGGTTGCGGTGGCGAGCGCCACGCTCAACAGGTTTCTCTTTAACTGCGCCATCTTCCCCTCCGGAAATGGTAATTCAATGATTGGATGGTCTGTTGCCATCCACTTTTTCATGCCTGCATCATTTGAAAACGCATGAACATGGCGATGTTGTGACAGTGCAACAGCAAACGAAAGACCCTGCATACGTATTCATTGCAGCGCCCCCCAGAAAACCCGTGAAACCCGCATCAATACACACTTTCACAACGCGACACATGACTTGGAAAGCGCTTTTTGGGGGCGCTTTCCAGCGTCCATAGCCGGCCTTATTCCGGCAATGGCGACAATCGCACCGCCGCGCCACCACCAGCCGCCAGCCACAGCGAGAGCGCCTGCTTCGAGGTGACGGTTTTGGTTTCCCGCACAAACCTGAAGCGCGCATCGCCTTTCCAGTCGGCGCCATCACCATCGCGATAGATCTCAGCGCGGTAGCGTTTGCCGGCATCCAGGAAATCCAGCTTCAGTGCCAGCGTACGCGGCGTGCGGTCATTCATCGCACCCAGGAACCACACCGGTGCGCCGCGTTGTTTGCGCGCAACCGCGACAAACTGCCCCACTTCACCCGCCAGCACATGGCTTTCATCCCAATCCACCGCCACGTCCTTGATGAACTGGAAGGCATCGGGATGCTGGAGGTAATGCTCGGGTAAATCGGCAGCCATCTGGATGGGGCTGTAGATGCCCACGTACAGCGCCAACTGGCGTGCCAAGGTGCTCTGGATTTCCTGCCCATGCCGGCCAGTGAGACTGAGCACACCGGGGGTGTAATCCATCGGGCCAGCCAGCATCCGCGTGAACACCAGGGTCACTTCGTGTTCGGGCGGATTGGGCGGGTTGCCCCAGGCGTTGTATTCCATCCCGCGTGCACCTTCACGCGACACCCAATTGGGATACGTGCGGCGCAGGCCGGTGTCCTTGATCGGCTCGTGCGCATCGATCGCCACGTGGTACTTGGCGGCTTGCTGCACTACGCGCAGGTGATGGTTGCTCATCCATTGGCCTTCGTGCCATTCGCGCAGCACCGGCCCATCCACAACATCCTGCCGTTCGATCTGGCCGGCATCGCAGACATAGCCGGTCTTCACCACATCAATGCCGTTGCGCTGATCCAACGCAAACGCCGCATCAAGCTGGCGCTCATAGTGGCTCACGGCGCAGCCGGTTTCATGATGGCCAATCAGGTGCACGCCTTTTGCCGCACCGTATTTTGCCAAGCCTTGCAAATCGAAATCTGCGGTGGGCCGGGTGTAATCAAAGCCCCAACCATTGGCAAACCAGTCGCCATCCCAGCCCGGGTTCCAGCCTTCCACCAGCACGCCGCGAAACCCATTGCTGGCTGCAAACGCCATCACCCGCTTGGTGTTGGCGGTGGTGGCTGCGTGTTTGGGGCCGGTAGCCCAACTCTGCTGATCCAGATGCATGGACCACCACACGCCCATGTATTTGGCGGGTGTAAACCAGCTCACATCACCCAGTGTGTTGGGCTCGTTGAGGTTCAGGATCAAGTTCGATTCCACCAAGCCACCGGCGTTGTCGCTCAGGGTGATGGTGCGCCACGGCGTGACGAAGGGTGTGCTGCGCACCACCGGCGTCGGGCTACCCGGGGTGAGTGCAGCACGCAGCACGCCGTTTTCACCATGCAGCAAATTCATCCCGGCGTAGTCCACCAGTGCGGCCTCGTGCAGGCTGATGTGCAGGCCATCGTCGGTGCGCAGAGTCAGCGGAGTTTGCGCAATGCCGACTTCCGCAAGCGGCGTGCGGTGGTAGAGGTATTCTTCGCGGTTCCACTCCAGTGCCGGAATCCACCATGCGGTGGCGGGTCGTGCGATGGAAAATTCGGTCAACTCCTCGACGATTTGCGCTTCCTGCAATTTGGGTTGCTTGGGCACGTCGTAGCGAAAGCCAACGCCATCATCGAATACCCGGAACACCATGTCGAATTGGCGGTGATCCATGTCTTTTTCGACAAAGCTTGCGCGCAACTCGTTGTAGTGATCCCGCACGAAGCGGCGCTCACCCCAAGGCTGCTCCCAGGTGTCGTCCTGGCTGCGTGTCGCTTGTTTTTCCAGCTGCAGATTACGCATCAACTGGCGGCCATTGCGAAAGATGAAACCCAGCCGCGAATCATTGATCACCGGCTTGCCATCGCGCAGCACGCGATAGGCCAGGCGCCCTTCACCATTGAGATCCAGCTGCACCTGGATACGCCCATCGGGGGATTGCACCTGCGCCACGTGTTCGGCATGGACAAACCCTGGGAAAGCCAACGCCAACAGCAATGCATATGAAAGGAATTTCATTGCATCAGTCCTGCCCGTTCAATGTTGAAATCGCCACGCCGCGTGGCGGAAGGTGCAATGTGTGCGCCGCAATGGCGGCCGTGGACATCCCCGGCACATCCAGCAGGTCGGTGCCTGGATAACCCGCCCATTGCACTGCGGCATCGGAAAGATTGAACGCCACCAACAAGCGTTGTCCGTCGGTTTCGCGCACGAATGCCAGGACGTTGTCCGGTGCCGGCACAAAGGCGATTGCACCATACACCAGCGCCGGTTGCGCCTTCCGCCATTGCAGGAACGCACGCGCTGCATGCAGCACGGACGTCGGTGCGGCTTCCTGCGCAGCCACACTACGGGGGCGATGTGCTTCCGGCACCGGCAACCATGCTGCGCCACTGCTGAAGCCCGCATCGGCACTGCTATCCCACGGCATTGGCGTGCGGCAGCCATCGCGGCCTTTGAAATTGGGCCAGAACGCTTTGCCATACGGATCTTGCAGCGCATCGAAGGGCACTTCCGCTTCCGGCAAGCCCAATTCTTCACCCTGATACAAACACACCGAACCACGCAGCGAACACACCAGGGCAATCAATTGTTTGGCCAAGGCATCGTCGGCATGCTGCCCGCCCCAGCGGGTGACCGCACGTTGCACATCGTGGTTGGAAATCGCCCAGCATGGCCAGCCTTCCGTGAGTTTGGCTTCCAGTGCTTGTATCGTGCTGCGGATGTAGTTGGCGCTGCTGTCTGCGGTCAGCAGCTCGAAGCTGTAGCCCATATGCAGGCGCGTAGGCGTGCAATATTCGGCGGTGGTGGCCAACGAATCCTCTGACGAAATTTCGCCCAGCGCGCCGGCATCGGGATAGCGGTTGAGCAACGCACGCACGTCTTCCAGCAACCCCAGATTTTCCGGCTGGGTGTTGTTGTACAGGTGATATTGAAAGGCATAAGGGTTGTCTGCACTGAAGCCGCGCCCGGTGCGCAGTGCCGCCGGCTTGGGAGGGTTGTCGCGCAACAACGCATCGTGGTACGGGAAATTGATGGAATCCAGACGGAAACCGTCCACGCCGCGATCCAGCCAGAATTTCAAATTCTCCAATTGCGCCGCGCGCACCTGCGGATTATGAAAATTCAAATCCGGCTGCGAGGTCAAGAAATTGTGCAGGTAGTACTGCCCACGTCGCGGTTCCCACGTCCATGCCACGCCCCCGAACAACGACAACCAATTATTGGGAGGCGTGCCATCGGGCTTGGCGTCGGCCCACACAAACCAGTCGGCCTTCGGGTTGTCACGGTTTTGCCGACTTTCGGTAAACCACGGATGTGCGGCGGAGCAATGACTCAACACCTGATCGATCATCACCTTCAGCCCCAAGGCATGCGCCTTGTCCAGCACGCGGTCAAAATCCGCAAGCGTGCCAAACAGCGGGTCCACACCGCGAAAATCAGCGATGTCATAGCCAAAATCAGCCATCGGCGAAGTGAAGAATGGCGAGATCCAAATCGCGTCGACACCGAGTGAAGCGATGTAGTCGAGCTTTGCCAAAATGCCCGGCAAATCGCCAACACCATCGCCATTGGTGTCCAGAAAACTGCGCGGGTAGATCTGATAGATCACCGCGCCGCGCCACCAGTTTTGCACTGTCATCTTCGCCCCACATCCCTGCATTCGGCTTGGACTATGCCGGGCAACACAGGTGTTGTGCAGTGATTCGCAAGTGAATACGTTTACACCACGCCATGGCAGCCGGCTGCGGTATATCTGCAGCCCAAGCCGCACAACGGGCCGCTTCGGGCCAGGGGATTGCATGCACACCAGCACCACCAAGCCAGCGCTTTCATTTTGGCAAATCTGGAATATGTGCTTCGGGTTTTTGGGCATCCAATTCGGGTTTGCCCTGCAAAATGCCAATGTCAGCCGCATCTTCCAGACCCTTGGCGCAGGGATGGATGACATCCCCATCCTGTGGGTGGCCGCGCCGTTGACGGGCCTGTTGGTGCAACCATTGATTGGCTATCTCTCCGATCGCACCTGGTCGCGCCTGGGCCGCCGCCGCCCGTATTTTCTGGTCGGCGCGGTGCTGGCATCGCTGGCCTTGTTCGCCTTCCCCAATGTGCCCGCGTTGTGGATTGCCGCCGGCATGTTGTGGGTGCTGGATGCCTCGATCAATATCTCGATGGAACCGTTCCGCGCCTTCGTGGGCGACCAGCTCCCCGCATCGCAACGCCCCACCGGGTTTGCGATGCAGAGCTTTTTCATCGGCGTAGGCTCGGTGGTTGCCAGTGCCCTGCCCTATGTGCTGGAAAAAATGGGCGTGGCCAATACCGCCGCGGCGGGACAGATCCCCGATACCGTGCGCTATGCGTTCTATGCCGGCGGCGTGGCCCTGTTAGGCGCCATTGGCTGGACGGTGCTGCGTACCCGCGAATATCCGCCGGACATGCTGGCGCATTGGGATGCGGCACCCACCCAGGCAAGCCGCAGCCATCACACCGTGCAGATCCGCAGCCTCGCTTGCATTGCCATCGCTGCGGGCCTGCTGTTGGCAGCCTTGGTGGAAAGCCGCACGCTGGACAAGGCGCTGTACATCCTCGCCGGGTTGTTCTGTGGATTCGGGCTTGCCTTCCTGGTGCGCACCTTCCTGGCTGCCGACAACGCCTTTACCCGCATCCTGGATGATGTGCGCGACATGCCGCCGGCAATGGCGCAATTGGCGGTGGTGCAATTCTTCTCATGGTTTGCATTGTTTGCGATGTGGATCTACACCACCGCCGCCGTCACCGAAGTGCACTTTGGCAGCACCGATCCGGCTTCGGCCGCCTATAACGCCGGTGCCAATTGGGTGGGGGTGTTATTTGCCGCCTACAACGGGTTTGCCGCGCTGGCCGCCATGGTGATTCCGTGGATGGCGCGCCGCTTTGGGTTGCGCATAAGCCACCTACTGAACGCGGTACTGGGCGGGTTGGGCTTGCTGTCGATTGGTTGGATCCATGACCCGCATTGGCTCTTGCTGTCGATGCTGGGCGTGGGCTTTGCATGGGCGTCGATCCTGTCACTGCCCTACGCAATGCTGTCCGACAGCGTGCCTGCCGCCAAGATGGGCACCTACATGGGCATCTTCAATTTCTTCATCGTGATTCCGCAGTTGGTCGCCGCAAGCTTGTTGGGCTTTCTGCTGAAAACCTTGCTGGGCGGTCACCCCATCCATGCGCTGGCAATTGGCGGCGCCAGCATGATTGTGGCCGGCCTGTGTGTATTGCGGGTGCGTCTGCCCACCGAGAAAACCGCATGAGGACTGTCGTGATGCGCCGTTCGCTTACCCTCTCCATCCTTGCCAGCGGCTTGCTTGCCGCCTGCGCCTTTGCTGCACCGCGCAACCACGCGCAAGCCACCCAGGACTACTACGGCACGCTGGAACCCTTCGCCAGCCAAGCGGTGTACTTCGTGATGACCGACCGCTTCGTCAATGGCGATCCCGCCAACGACCAGCGCGACCAAGGCGGCGCGCTGCACACCTTCAACATTCCGCTGCCACCCTGCAATGGCGTATCCGGCAACATCGGCTACATGGGCGGCGACTTCAAAGGTATCGCCGATCATCTGGACTACATCCACGCAATGGGCTTCACCTCGGTATGGATCACGCCCATCGTCGATAACCCCGACGAAAGTTTCACCGGCGGTGTTGCACCCACCTGTGGCGGCATCCTCGCGGATAAAGGCAAGACCGGCTACCACGGCTATTGGGGAGTGAATTTCTACAAGGTCGATGAACACCTGCCCAGCCCCGGCATGGGTTTTCGCGACCTGTCCAAAGCCATGCACGCCAAGGGCATGAAGCTGGTGCTGGACATCGTGGGCAATCACGGTTCTCCGGCATGGGGGATGGCGTTTGATCAGCCCCAATTCGGCAAACTTTATGACCAAACCGGCAAACTGGTGGCCGACCATCAAAACCTGCCACCGCAACAACTCGACCCCGTGCACAATCCGCTGCATCGCTTCTACAACACCCGTGGGCCGGTGGATGGCGACAAGGGCTCGATCTTCGATGGCAACCTGGCCCAGCTGTCGGACTTGAACGAACACAACCCGGATGTCCTGAACTATCTGGCCGGCGCCTACGAGCAGTGGATCGAGCAAGGCGCAGACGCCTTTCGTATCGACACCATCGCGTGGATGCCCGATCGCTTCTGGCAACAATTCACCACCCGCATCCGCAGCAAACACCCGGGCTTTTTCATGTTTGGCGAAGCCTTCGACTACAACGCCAACACGATTGCCCAGCACACCCTGCGCGGCCACGGCGAAACCAGCGTGCTGGATTTTCCGATGAAGCAGGCGATGGAAGGGGTGTTTGGACGCAAGCAGCAAGGCTTCGAGCGCATGGCCGAATCCTTGCACCTGACCGGCGGGCCGTATGCCAACCCGTATGACTTGGCCACGTTTTACGACAATCACGATATGCCGCGGCTGGACGCCAGTGACAACGGCTTTATCGACGCACACAACTGGCTATTCACCGCGCGCGGGATTCCGGTGGTGTATTACGGCTCCGAAATGGGCTTCATGCGTGGCCGCCCCGAGCATGGCGGCAACCGCAATTATTTTGGTGTGGACGGCATTGCGCAGGCAAGCAAAAGTCCCATCCACGCGGCCCTGACCCGGATTGCCAATCTGCGTGCCAACACGCCCGCCTTGCAACGCGGCGTGCAGTTGGATATCGAACTGCAAGGCAACCGCGCCGCGTTCTATCGCGTCTATCAACACGCGGGGGTGCACCAGATTGCGCTGGTACTGCTCAACAAGGGAGATGCCGAGGCGGCATTTTCAATTGATTCACTGCTGCAAGCCGGGCGCTGGCACTCGCCGTTGGATGCCAGCACGCAACACGTTGCCACGGGTGGCAAGCTGGAGGCCCGCGTACCCGCGCACGGAGTACAGGTCTTTGTGCTGGATGCGCCCGTCACCAATACCGCGCTGGCATCCGCCTTGAATGTGGCGATGGCCGGGGCACGGCTGCCGTAGCCGAGCCCCTCACCCCACGCTGGACGCGCGGATCGCCAGCGTGGGCTGCAAGGTCTGGCTTTGTGCCGGGGTATCGCGCACCAGCCGCAGTAGGGCATCCACCAGCAATGTACCCGCCTTGGAGGTGTCTTGCACCACGGTGGTCAACGGCGGGTTGGAAAACCGCGCCATCGGGGTGCCATCAAAGCCCACCACGGCGACATCCTCGGGCACACGCAAGCCTGCTTCCGTCAACGCATGCATCGCGCCAATGGCAATCAGATCGCTGGCCGCAAACACGGCATCAAACGGCCGCTTGCGCGCCAGCAATACTTTCGCGGCGTCATAACCTGCCTGTTCGGTACTGGGTGCATCCACTTGCAAGCCTGGCGACATCGAAAGCCCCGCATCCTGCAGCGCCGCTTCGCAGCCCTGATAACGCGCATGAAACTCCGGGAAGCGGGTTGACGCATCGCCCAAAAAGGCAATCTGGCGCCGCCCGCAATCCAATAGGTGTTGACCTGCCATGCGGCCACCGGCGTGATTGTCACAGCCGATGGTGATCCCCGGCTGGTCTTCCAATACATGCCCCCAACGCACGAAATGGGTGCCTTGCGCCAGCAGATGCACCAACTTGCTCTGGTAGGCCAGATAGTCGCCATAGCCCAATAAAATCAGGCCATCGGCCTTCATGCTGTCTTCGTAGTCGGCATGCCAGTCGTCCGACAACTGCTGAAACGACACCAGCAAATCATGGCCGTGTTTGGCACAGGCGCGGGTGATGGAACCCAGGATCGACAAAAAGAACGGATTGATGTGCGAATCATCCGGCGTGGGGTCTTCAAACAGCAGCAACGCCAGCGTCCCGGCGCGCTGGGTGCGCAGGCTGGAGGCGTGGCGATCGACTTTGTAATTCAATTCGCGTACCGCCTGCTCTACCCGTCGCTTGGTCTCGGCGTTGACCAGCGGGCTGCCTGCCAGCACCCGCGACACGGTGGCCTGCGACACCGCCGCACGGTGGGCGATGTCCAGAGACGTCACGCGGGTCTTTTTGCGGGAATGGCGGGGCTCGGTCATGCTGCGAGTCTAGCAAGATGCCACGCCGCTGTTTCTTCTTCGCCCGCAGCCAGGCGCTACTTCGCCCAACCCGGGTCATTGAACAGCTGCGGGTACTGCACCAACGCCTCACGCATGGCGTTGATCTGTGGCATCGGTGCGTCTTGTGATTCACGTACCGCCTTGGCGCCGGCGATGAATTTCACCAGCAGCCCGTGCAAGGCGGCATCCGCATCAGGTTTGAGTTTGCATTGGGCAATCATCTGGTTGACGGCGGTGTCGATTTGTTGCGCGGTGTTGTGCGCTTGAGTGGCATCCATATGCCCATGTTCATAATGATCAAGCGCCTGCACGGCTTGGCGAATACTGCGCATACCTGCACGCAATGGCGCATCGGTGGCCCAGCGCTGCGCAGGCGTGGTGGCCGCAGCAGGCTGCACGGTGTGCGTGGCATGTGCATCGTGACCGGCATGGCCGGACGATTGCGCCAGTACAGGCGACGCACAAACAGCGCAGGCAAGGCTGGCGATCGCAGCAACAATAGTGTTCGTTTTCATCACAGCACTCCAAGATGCGAAAGGATCTTGCTTTACCTTCGCACGGGCGCGGGGTGTTGACCATGATCCAGGTCAACGTGCAAAAGCGATAACGCTGGCGGCAGCAATTCGGGCTGGGGCAAAAGGTTCAAGCAGGCCATGGATGGCCCGCGTCCGCCGTATCAACTGCCAGTGCCCCCACCCCGCCTTTGACCCAAATCAATGACGCCAACGCGCATTGGCAACACCATGCCTGTTTTCCAGCACGGGAACCTGCACATGCAACTGGTGTGTCCTGCCGGCAATCTGCCGGCCTTGCAAGCGGCGGTGGATGCCGGTGCCAATGCGGTGTATGCCGGCTTCCGTGACCAGACCAATGCCCGCGCATTCCCGGGTTTGAATTTTTCCGATGCCGAGCTGCGCGCCGGCATTCGCTATGCACACGCCAAGAGTGCCAAGGTGTATCTGGCGCTGAATACCTACCCCGACAGCGCCCGTTTGGCCGATTGGTATGCCGCCGTGGATAACGCCGCCATCCTTGGCGCCGATGCCATCATCGCCGCAGAAATGGCGGTGCTGGACTACGCCGCGCGCACCTACCCCAAACTGCCACGTCATCTTTCGGTGCAAGGCAGCGCCACCACCGCGCCGGCCCTGCAATATGCCTATGACCGCTTTGGCATCAGCCGTGCGGTGCTGCCACGGGTGCTGTCACTGCAACAAGTGGAACGTCTGTGCGAGCGATCACCCGTGCCGCTGGAAGTCTTCGCCTTCGGCAGCCTGTGCATCATGGTGGAAGGCCGCTGCCAACTGTCCAGTTATGTGACGGGCGCATCACCCAATCGCCACGGCGTGTGCTCGCCTGCCAAGTTTGTGCGCTGGGACGAACACACCGACGGTAGCCGCAGCGTGCGCTTGAACGATGTGTTGATCGATGAGTTCAAGCCCAATGAGCCCGCCGGCTACCCCACGGTGTGCAAGGGCCGCTTTACTGTGGGCAATGAAGTTTTCCACGCACTGGAAGAACCCACCAGTCTCAACACCATGGCGTTGTTGCCGCGCTTGCAACAGATCGGCGTGGTGGCGCTGAAGATCGAAGGCAGGCAACGTGGCGTGGCCTATGTCAGCTCGGTCACACGCACCTGGCGCAGCGCCATCGATCAGCTCAAGACCAACCCGGAACACTGGCACGTCAAGCCCGAATGGCAGGCCGAAATTGCGCGCCATGCCGAAGGCCACCAGACCACGCTGGGCCCCTATCACCGCGCTTGGCATTAAGGATTTTTGATGAAACTCAGCCTTGGCCCGTTGCAGTATTTTTGGCCGCGTGAAACCACGCTGGCGTTTTATCGGCAAGCCGCGCAATGGCCGGTGGACATCATTTATCTAGGCGAAACCGTGTGCAGCAAGCGGCGCGAACTGCGCACCGTGGAATGGCTGGCATTGGCCGAAGAATTGGCGGCATCGGGCAAGCAAATCGTGCTGTCCACGCTGGCGCTGATCGAAGCCGAAGCCGAGCTCAGCGTGCTGGATCGGCAGATTGCGCATGGCGGCTTCTGGATCGAAGCCAATGACCTCTCCGCAGTACAGCTCTGCAAGGAAAAAGGCCGCGCATTCGTCGCCGGGCCATCGCTCAATGTGTACAACCACCGCGCCTTGGCCATGCTGATGGACGATGGCCTGCGCCGCTGGGTGCCGGGCGTTGAACAAGGCCGCAACCTGATTGGCGAATTGAAGGACGGCGTGCTCGGTGATGGCCGCACCATGCCGGAACTGGAAGTGATTGGCTGGGGCCGGCTGCCATTGTCGTATTCGGCCCGCTGTTTTACCGCACGCGCACTGGATGTACCCAAAGACCAATGCGGCTTCCGCTGTATTGATTATCCCGATGGCATGCCGCTGGCCACCCGCGAAGGTCGCCCGTTCCTGCGCATCAATGGCATCAGCGTGCAGGGCGAAGAAATCACCGACCTTGGCCCGGAATTGCCCGAGCTGCGCAGCTTGGGTGTCGATATTTTGCGCCTGTACCCGCAAGCTGAAGGGATGGAGACCATCGTGCAACACTTCGATGCCGCACGCCACAGCGACACCCCACCGCCCCACATCGGTGAACGCAACGGCTATTGGCATGGCGAAGCCGGCATGCGAATGACGACTTGATCGGCAAGCTGCTGGCACAGGTAATGATGGAATGATCTTGCTTCCTTCCCCTGGAGGGAGAAGAAAAGGTTAATCCACTCGGTAATGTGCGCCCAAACTTTGCTGGCGCGCAATCGCGGCCTGCAACATCATTTGTGCCAGCGTGCCTTGCCAGCCATCCATGGCTGCGCAGTCGGCAAGCGCTGCGTGCATCGCTGCGCCACTGCGCACCGGACCCATCGTCTGCATCATCAAGTCGCGCAGATGCAGCAAACTGGCGGCATCCAGTGACGGCTTGCGGCGCAGCACTTGATAGTGGCTCTCGGCTGCTTCTGCTGGCGGCATATCGCGCAACAACTGCCCCAGCCTGCGCCCGCACACCACCCCTTCCAGCAAGGAATTACTGGCCAACCGGTTGGCCCCATGCACGCCATTGCAGGCCACTTCGCCCACCGCATACAGTCCCGGCAATGAAGTGCGTCCTTCGGCATCGGTGGCCACGCCGCCCATATGGAAATGCGCGGCAGGCGTCACCGGAATGGGCTGCACCCGCGGATCGATGCCGCGCGCCATGCACGCCTGGAACACGGTGGGAAACTGCTTGGGGAAGGATGCGCCCAGCGTGTGCGCATCCAGCCATGCGCCGCCCTCGCGGCAGGCCCGCCATACGCGGCGTGCCACCACGTCACGCGGAGCCAAGTCCGCCAGCGGATGCACGCCATCCATCAGTGAATTGCCGACTTCATCCAGCAGACGTGCGCCCGCACCACGCAAGGCTTCGGTCACCAGTGGCAGGCTGTGCACGCCGGGAATGGCCAGCGCCGTAGGATGGAATTGCACAAATTCCAGATCCCTTGCGGCAGCGCCTGCCTGGATCGCCAACGCCAGCCCGCTGCCATCGGCATCGGCCGGATTGCTGGTCTGCGCAAACAACCCACCAATGCCACCGGTCGCCAAAATCACGGCCCGCCCATGCACAACGCTGCGCGTGCCATCGGCTTCGAGCAGGCACACGCCACACACACGACCATCGCGCAGCACCAGGCCATCCACATCGACATCGGCGCGGCGTTGAATGTGCGGCGCACTGCGCGCCGCCGCTACCAAGGCCTGCATCACCTTCGCGCCGGTCGCATCGCCACCGGCATGCACGATGCGCGAACGGTCGTGACCGCCTTCGCGGCCCAATTGCAGCCGACCTTCGGCATCACGATCAAACACCACGCCTTGCTGTTCCAGCCAGTGCACCGCATCGACGGCACTTTGCGTGAGGATGTCCACCATCGCCAAGTCGTTATGATGGCTGCCAGCCACGCAGGTATCGCGCGCATGGTCAGCGGGATGGTCACCCTCACCTATCGCGGCGGCGATTCCACCTTGTGCCATCGCGCTGGCCGCACCTTTGACGCCTTGCGCACGGCTCAATACCAACACCGGCGTGGGTGCTACGCCCAGCGCCGCCGATAGTCCGGCAATACCGCCACCGACGATGAGGACAGGATCGGGCGCGTTCACACCTTTTCGCCGCGACCGACGGCCAACATCCGATCCAGCGCTTTGCGTGCCCTGACGATCACATCCTCCGGCACATGGATTTCATTGCGCATGTCGCGCAGACATGCATGAATATTGGGCAAGGTGATCCGCTTCATATGCGGGCATAGATTGCACGGCTTGATGAACTCCACCTGCGGAAACTGGTTGCGCAGGTTATCGGCCATCGAGCACTCGGTGATCATCGCCACGCGTACAGGCTTTTCTTTTTCCAGCCATTTGCCCATGGCGCTGGTGGATCCCACAAAATCGGCTTCGGCCAATACTTCAGGCGAGCACTCGGGGTGCGCCACGATCTTGGCGTCGAAACGCTCACGGGTGTGGCGCGCCTCCATCGCGGTGAATTTTTCATGCACCTCGCACTGGCCGTGCCAGAGCACCAATTCGACCGGAGTTTGGGTGGCCACCCACGCACCCAGATAGCGGTCGGGCAGGAAAATGACCTGGTTGACGCCGAACTCGGCAGCCACCGCATTGACCATGTGCACTGCATTGGCCGACGTGCAGCAGGCATCGGATTCGGCCTTCACCGCGGCGCTGGTATTGACATAGCTGACCACCGGCACGCCCGGGTGTTGCGCACGCAGCGCACGCACATCTTCGGCCGTGATCGATGATGCCAGCGAGCAGCCGGCCTGCATATCCGGAATCAGCACGGTTTTATCGGGGGCCAGAATCTTGGCGCTTTCGGCCATGAAGTGGACACCGCACAGTACGATCAGATCGCTGTCACACTTGGCTGCCGCCTGTGCCAATGCCAGCGAATCACCAGTGATGTCGGCAACACCATGGAAGATTTCCGGCGACTGGTAGCTGTGCGCCATGATTACCGCGCCGCGTTCTTTTTTAAGCGATGCGATGGCGTCAATCCACGGCAAATGCAGCGGGACTTCCATGCACGGAATCAGGCGTTCCAGGGTTGCAATCAACGGCGCATGACGCGCTTCCAGTGCGGGGTCCCAAGACGGTACAGCAGGTGCGTTCATTTCAAAACTCGCGTCGGCAATAAACAAAACCCGCGCAGCAATTAGCGGCGCGGGGATTCGATTTTAGTGCTTTCAGCCTTGGCTGTGATACGCGCTACGTGCAGCCTGGGCAAAACGGGCACCCCGATTGAGCGCAATACGCAGCCCCAGCGGTACTTTTTCCCACGGCAGACGATCCAGCAGATTGCGTGCGGTCAGGCCCAATTCCACATCACCCGTCAGCACCAGACGCCGCTGGAAGAACAGAGTATCCGCATCTTCCAAACGCCCAGCCAACAGCAACAGATCGGTAGCGGTGCCGCGCACGGTGGCTTCGGCCGGAGCATCCACCACCAACAGGCGCTCGCCCTGCAGTTCCACCACCCAGCGCAGCCCAAGATCACTGACTTCGATCCCCAGCCGGCGGCCGGCCATGAATTCCAGCGCATCACCCGCCAGCGGCCCCGCCAAAACCTTGGCCATCGCCCGTTCCAGCAAGCGCCCCTGCAATGCCGGCGGCACGGCTTTCAGCAATGGTGCAAGTCGCTTGGGCGGCGGCACCAGCCGCAGCAGGGATTGCGCCGCGGACGGCACGGAAGAGGTATGAGTCTGCATGGTGGGCACGATCATGCCGCCTGTGGTGGCCTGCCCACCTTGATCCAAATCAGTTTCCAGTCCCTGCGCACGACACGCCTCGCCGATGGCCACGCCCAGCACGCCGCTGGCAACCCCCGGCGACAAGCCAAGCGCCCCCCCCAGGAGTTCCGCACGCTGACGCACGCGCTGTTCGCGCCGGCTATCGCGCCCGGAAATCCCGGCCTGTGCTTTGAGCCTGCCGGCCAACTGCGCCAAACGTGCGCGCGCCGCCAACAACACCACCAAGCCATCATCCACGCCATCAATGGCCAGCCGCACGGGGCTTAGACCGGGGGTTCGTTCAACCATGTGAGCCTCCAGAATCAAGGGCGCGCGCAGCAGGCAACACCTGTCCGCTATACACCGCTTCGGCTTGCGCCGCATCAAAGTCGGCGTGCTTGCGCTTTTTCACGCCGTGATCGGATAACACGATGTGCGTATCTGCAATCACGCCGGCTTGCGCAAGGCAGGCCGTAACACAATGCAGCACGCAGCCGTCCAACGCCAGGATCGGACGCTTGCTTTGCGCGGTACGTACCAGACCGGCCACGCCACCGCCGACGCCAGCAATGCAAGACATCTCAGCCACTTCGTCACGATCCAGCTTGAGGGCCAGATGGTTGGCCATCTGCGCTGCACTGGAGCAGCCCGAACACGAATACACCAGTGGCTTTGTTTTACTCACTTGCCCGCCTCGAATTCGGCTGCAAACCGACGTACCCGCCACCGCGCGGCACATTGCACCGCCACACCTGCGGCATGCGCCAGCAGCAGTGCCAGCCCAGCACTATTGACCGGGATTTGCCGGAAGATCGCCATGATCAAGGTCAATCCAGCCAGCAGCTGCAAGCTGAGCACCATGTATTTATCACGCTCGGGCACCAGCGATTGCACGCCGGGGACACGCACGCCGCGTCCGCAGCGGCGTTGCAAGTCAATCCACGCCAGAAAGCCGGTGATCTCCAACTGCATGCCCGTCACCAGCCACGGCAAACCCAGCACCAGCGCCAGAGCGCCGACCAGTACAACCTGATCAGCATCGGCAACCAGCACACCAGCGGAGGCAACCAGTGCCAACAAACCGCAGCGCCAGAACCAGGTCAATGGCACGTTGCGCAATTTGGCTGCGCGCGATTGCAACAGCAAGCCACCCAACGCAAATGCCAACCCAAGCCCTGCAACTACCATACGCCCCCCCGGCAACGCACCGCCCGCCAGCCCCAACAACAGGGCGAGCAGCAGCACGCCATACAGCAGCGCTTGCCAAACGCCCTGCAGGCGCGCAGGTGCCGACAGCGCGCCTTGGAACATCGGCGCCACCACCCGCGACACCGCCGCCAGCAAACCCAACACCCAACCCAGTACGCCCCAACTGGCGTGCAGATCGGTCAGTGCGGGCAGCGCCAGGGTGGCCTTGCCAGACAGGCCGACAGCCAAGGCAAACCCCAGCAAGGCCGTCACCAGCGCCGCCAACAGGGCGCTACCGATGCCCCAGCGCAACAAGCGCTGGGTGGCGGCTTGCCATAAGCCCGGCAACACCATCACCAGCAACAGCATGAACGCTACCAACAGTACGCCGCCGCCCAGCATCGGTGACAACCACAGCGCTCCATGCAGCGCCAGCACCAACAGCAGCGCGCCTGCGTTCAACAAGCCATACAACCATGCGGCGGCCCTGCGCCCGCCACGCACCCGTGCCTGCACCGCCACCGGCAAGAATTGCAGCAAGCTGCCCACCATCGCATTGCCCAGGAACCCCAGCGTAAAGGCATGCACCACCGCCACACTGGCACCGGCCCAGCGCGACGCCAGTACCATGTCGCCACCGCACACCAACAAGCCACCTGCCAACACCCCCCAAATGGATGCCGTCAGCAGGAAACGCTGCGGAATGGCGGGCTCCGGGGCCTGCTGGACAACCAGCTTGGTCATGCCAACCGGGTCATGCCCGCACTGTCATTGTGCAGACCATCATTGCGCGGGCCGCAAGATGGTCACCCATGTGCCGCCATCGGCACAGGGCTCGCTTCGCCAACGCAGCCCACGCGCATCCAATGCGTCCAGCAGCGGCGTAGGCAGCAGCGGCGTCAAGACTTCCAGCGCCTGCCCTGGCTGCAATGCATCCGCTGCAGCCAGCGCCCGCACCAGGGGCTCGGGGGCCGGCAGAGCCCGCAGGTCCAGCGTCTTCACTGCGCCAGTGCCCGTGTCCCACGCCATTCCACTTGCAGCCATAGTTTGGTGTTGTCCCGCGAGAAAGCATTGGCGCGATAGTCCGCCAGTTTGACCAGGCCATTCAAGCCACCCGGCAACGGGAAGCCCAACGATGCATTCCATTCACGGCCATAGCGGACGCTGCCCATATCGGAACGGTAGTCGTGCCATGCCACTGCCCACGCCAGCTTGCTGTCGTATTTGCCACGGCCGAACTTGCCACCAGCACTCAGGTAGCGGTCTTCCAAACCTTTGACCGGCGTCACCCCAAACTGGTCATCCCAACCATTGAATGCGTGCAAGGTAGCCAGGGGTGTTTGCAGCGCCGTCACTCCATCGCCGCCCAGATGTTCCCAACCCGCACGCAGGGTGGTTTTCCCTTGCGTCCAGCTGGGTTCAAGCAGCCAGTAATTGTGCGAGAAATGCGCGGGATTTTGCGCATAGTCGGTTTGCCGCGCCAGCTCTGCGGCCCAGCCAAAGCCTTGCCCACTCTTGTCCAACGCGCCAGTCCAGCGCAGACCCCAGGTTGCGGTGGAGGCGCTGGCCACATCCTTGTCCTCGTGCAGGTAGCCATAGCCCACCCACTGCTGGTTGCCGCGCTTGAATGCCAAATTCAGCAGATGCGTATCCAAATCACGCGCACGGGCCAATGTATTCAATGCGTTGCCGCCGGCGGCACGGTGCACCTTGTCCAACCAAAAGTAATTGAGGGTCAGCCCCGCCACCGGCTTCCACTGCGCACCGATGGCATCGAACGTCTGTTCGTTCTGCCGCCACCCCACATTGCCCACCCAACGCTGGTTATCCAGTGCGATGCGCTGCCGACCGACGGTGATACCGCCCTGTGCATTTTTCCAGCCCACCCATGCCTGGTTGAGTTCGGCACCCGTGGGATCCATCACCACCGGATATTGCGTCTTGCCATTGGCACCGCTGTTGTAATTGCCTGCACCGGCAACCCCCTCGCCTTCCAGCAACACCGTCCACCCGGGGGCGGGTGCCAGCCGCAAACCCGCACGCAAACGTGCGGTGGTGGCTTCCGCATTGCGTGCAAAGCCTGCATCATCAACAGACTCGTGGCGCACACGCAAATCCCATTCAAAACTGGATTTTGCTGCATCTGCTGCATACAGTGCTGGCGATGCCAGCAGGCCAATGGCAATTACAGAATACAAACGTACGGAAGTGGACATCGGAAGGTCCTTGGGGAAAGTTGCCGCTAGCCTAGGTCCTGCCTGGTTTTGTTCGTTGATGCAAATCAAGTTTGGAGATCACGCAACACCACGATTGACGCAGGTCAAGTACTCCCGTTTACCCACCGCAGCCCCGCCTGTTTTTGATTTGTGTCAACGCTCCACACCCCATCAGCCACTCAAGCTTGCGGCCAATTCAGGTTTGCACATCAACAGGGAACTTCACGATGAAACCCGTCCTCCGCTACGCCGCTTTCGCCATGGCCATCACCGCCACACTGGTGATGTCGGCCTGCCGTATCGAACAACCTACTCCGGCACCCAACGGTGCTGTACAGCAAACAGAAACCGGTGGCTCGGCCAAGGGTGATTTCGGCCCGCCTGTTGGCGAACCGGTGGAAGCGATCCTGACCTCCCCCCCGCACGTGCCACCACCAACCGGGCGCAGCCATCCTGCCAAGGTCATCGTCACCCTGGATGTGATCGAAAAAGAAATGCCGATCTCCGAAGGCGTCACCTATACCTTCTGGACCTTCGGCGGCACCGTTCCGGGCAGCTTCATCCGCGTGCGCCAAGGTGACACCGTGGAGTTCCACCTGCGCAACATGCCCGACAGCAAGATGCCGCATAACATCGACTTGCACGGTGTGACAGGCCCCGGTGGCGGCGCAGCCTCCAGCTTTACCGCACCGGGCCACGTCAGCCGCTTCAGCTTCAAGGCGCTCAACGCCGGCTTGTTCGTCTACCACTGCGCCACCGCGCCGGTCGGCATGCATATCGCCAACGGCATGTATGGCTTGATTCTGGTGGAGCCACCGGAAGGAATGCCGAAAGTGGATCGCGAGTTCTACGTGATGCAGGGTGACTTCTACACCTCCGGCAAATACCGTGAAAAAGGCCACCAGAATTTCGATATGGAAAAAGCCATCGACGAACACCCGACCTATGTCCTGTTCAACGGCATGGAAGGCGCGCTGACCGGCGACAAGGCACTGACTGCCAAAACCGGTGAAAAAGTGCGCCTGTACGTGGGTAATGGCGGCCCCAACCTGGTCTCCAGTTTCCATGTGATCGGCGAAATCTTCGACAAGGTCTGGTACGAAGGCGGCACCCGCTTCCAGGAAAACGTACAAACCACGCTGATCCCCTCCGGTGGCGCGGCGATGATGGAATTCCACATGGAAGTGCCGGGCAGCTATGTACTGGTGGACCACAGCATCTTCCGCGCCTTCAACAAGGGCGCACTGGCCATCCTCAAAGCCGAAGGCAAGGAAAACAAATCGATCTACTCCGGCAAGGAAGTCGATGCGATGTATCTGGGTGACCAGGCCGCTGGCACCAACCGTGCACCAGTGGCCGCCGCTGCCGCCGCGCACGCTGCTGGCACGCTGACCAAGGACGAGCAGATCGCGGCCGGCAAGGTATTGTTTGCGGGCACCTGCTCCACCTGCCACCAACCGGATGGCAAGGGCATGGAGGGTGTATTCCCGCCGCTGGCCGCTTCCAGTTTCATCAAGGCCAACCCTAAGCGAGTTCCGGAAATCATCACCCATGGCTTGGTCGGCCCAGTGACAGTCAATGGCAAGGACTACAACTCCAACATGCCGCCGATGAGCCAGCTGACCGATGACGAAGTGGCCAACATCGCCACCTATGTGCTCAACAGCTGGGGTAACCCGGGCGGTCAGGTCAGCAAGGCAGAAGCCGCCGCCGCCCGCGCCGCCAAACCCGCCAACGCATCGGCAGGGCACTAAGACCATGCGCCGCCTGCTTGCCGCCATGCTACTTGCCCTGCCACTCGTCGGCCTTGCCGCCGGCGCAGTGGTCTCGGGCCGCTATGCCGGGCTACCAGGCGGCGTATTCAAGTCGGTACTGCGTTATGAAGATGCCAAAAGCGGCGTGCGCATCAAGCCCTTTGCCTTGATGCGCAAGCCGGTCACCAATGCGGAATTCCTGGCGTTCCTCAAACGCCAGCCGCAATGGCGGCGTGACCGTGTCTCGCGCGTGTTTGCCGAATCCCGCTACCTTTCGCATTGGGCCGGGCCAGACACGCTCGGCCCCAATGCACAGCCGGACCGACCGGTGGTGTGGGTGAGCTGGTTTGCCGCAGAAGCGTATTGCAAATCGCTGGATGCGCGGCTTCCCACGTGGAACGAATGGGAATACGCTGCCGCCGCCGATGAGACCCGCCGCGATGCCCGCAGCGACCCCGCATGGCGGGAACGCATCCTCGGCTGGTATGCACGTTCATCGAAAGACGCGCTGCCGCGGGTAGGCCTGCAAACCCCCAATGTGTATGGCGTGCAGGATTTGCATGGATTGATTTGGGAATGGACTGAAGATGCCTCGTCATTGATGGTGGATGGCGACAACCGCAATCAGGGCGATCCCGATAAGGGCAAATTCTGTGGCGCCGGTGCGCTTTCGATGGATGATCGCGAAAATTATGCAGTGATGATGCGTGTGGCCATGCTGTCTTCACTGGAAGGCCACGACGCCACTGCCAACCTAGGTTTCCGTTGCGCCAGGAGTGCGCCATGAACACGCGATTTCGCAATTTTGCCGCCGTGCTCTTGCTCGGCATCTGCAGCCTCGCCGGGGCTGCGCAACCGACACCCGCCGCATTGCCGGGGGATTCGGTCTATCAACTGCCTGTGCCTCTGACCGACAGCGCCGGCGTGACCCGCGATTGGCGTGCCTTGCGCGGCAAGACACGGCTGATGTCGATGTTTTACACCAACTGCCAATACATCTGCCCGCTGATCGTGGAATCGGGCAAGGCGGTGGAGCGCCAGCTCACCCCGGCGCAGCAAAAACGTTTGGGGGTGGTCCTGATCAGCATGGATCCCGCCCGCGACAACCCGGCAGCGCTGAAGAAAGTGATGGATCAGCGCAAGCTGGACCCTGCGCGCTGGACATTGGCAGCCCCCAAGCCCGACGATGTGCGTGCAGTGGCTGGCGTACTGGGCGTGCGCTACCGGCAATTGGCCGATGGCGGCTTCAATCACAGCAGCATGTTGATCCTGGTCGATAGCGAAGGCCGCATCTTGGCACGCACGGAAAAAGTGGGCAGCCAGCCGGATCCAGACTTCGTGTACGCCGTAAAAAAGGCCACCGGGGACTAAACGCCCCTCAGCGTACCCACAGCAGCGCCAACCAGAACGCCACCACCAACGCAGCAATCCCGGGCAACAAATGCAGGGCGTAACCACGCCCGCCACTGGCCCACGCCAGCCCCAGTTTCACCAATGAATTGGAAGCCAGTGCCAACGCGATACCGGGCAATGCCACTTCGGCAGTGATGCGGCCAGTGGCCACCAATTGCGCGGCGGAGGCCGCGGCGGCGTGTACATCGGCCAGCCCAGACACCGCCAAAGCCACATCCAGTGCAGCATCCCCCAGCCACGCCTGCACCCACGCCGAGACCAGCAACACAGCAGCGACAATCAGCATAAAGAGCAGTGCCCGCTGCGGCTCCAACATGCGGCCCGCAGCATTGCTCGCCTCTGGCGCCGCGGCTTGCACCTGAGATGCGCGGGCTGCCACGACCGCGAACAACGCGATGACGCACCCGGCCAGCAGTAACGCCGGCCACAAGGCCAGCAGCAAGGGCGTGGACAGCACCCCCACCACCACGCCCATTTGCAGGATGGTACTGACATTGGATAACACCGCGCCCCCTGCACAAACCGAGGCCAGGGCAGGCTGTTGCCGGGCCCGCAAACCAAGCCCGGCAATGGTCGCTGAACTGGACGCAAACCCACCGGCAAACCCAGCCAATAACAACCCCGTGCGTGCACCAAGCCAGTTTTGGGCCATTTGCCCGGCGGCACCGATCAGCATCACCAGGAAACCAAGCAACCACAGCTTGCGTGGGTTGAGGACCATCCACGGGTCCACAGGTTGATTGGGGAGCAAGGGCAACATCGTCAACGCTGTCAACAAGATCAAGGTATCGCGCGATGTCCAGCCGGTCAGCAAGCGCCGCATGTGCACTCAACCACCGCTGCGCCTGCGTTGCGGCGGCTGGCCACCCTCGCAGCCATGGGTCAGCGCACCCAGCGCCGCGACATCCAGAATGCGTACGCGCCGCCCGCGTACCTCGATGATGCCGTCCTCATGCAGCCGGCTAAATCCGCGGCTCACGGTTTCCAGTACCAAACCCAGATAGCGTGCAATTTCATCGCGACTCATTGGCAGCACAAAATCATCCGCTGCGCGCCCGATACGGCGATAGCGGTCACTCAAGCCATGCAGGAACATCGCAATGCGCTCGCTGGCTTGGCGTCGCGACAACACATCGACATGATCCTGATCGCGATCCGCACTCTGCCCGATGACCCGCAACAACTGGTGCTGCAAGCTGGGCACTTGGGTTGCGATCGATACCAAATGTGCGTACGGCAGCTCACATACCCGCGCATCGCCCAAGGCCACTGCCTCGCAACGATGCTTGCCGCTACCGATGGCATCCAGCCCGAACAACTCACCGGGCAGGTGGAACCCCAGCACATGCTCTTCGCCAGACTCGCTCAACATCACCGTCTTGAACACGCCTTCGCTGGCCACATACACCGCACGCAATGGATCCCCGGCACGAAACAGGCTGTCGCCTTTTGTCAGCGGCTTGCGGCGCTGCACTACCGCCTCCAGCCGCGAGATATCCTCTGCGTCCACTCCCGCCGGCAAACACAGCATCTGCAACGAACATTCCGCACATGTGCGGCGCAAGCGCGCCAGATCCAGCGGAATAGGTTCGGTCATGGTCTTGCACATTTTGGGAGGTGACGGTTACAATTATGGGCGATTCCGGCAAAAGTTTCCCTAGCCTTGCTGCCCATTTTGTCCGTGCAACCGATTGCGGATTTTTCAAAATTGATCCAGATCAAGCACCGATCAAGGTGCTTGGCGTAGCCTTTCAGCGTTTACCTCGGAGAACCGTATGCAAGCCAGTCCCGGCACATACAACGATAAAGTCGTGCATCAGTTCGCGGTTGCCACCGTGATCTGGGGCATCGTCGGCATGGCGGTTGGCGTGCTGTGTGCCGCCCAGCTGTACTGGCCCACCCTGGGCGAAGGCATTCCGTGGCTCAGCTACGGCCGCCTGCGCCCGCTCCACACCAACGCCGTCATCTTCGCCTTCGGCGGCTCGGCGCTGTTCGCCACCAGCCTGCACGTGGTGCAGCGCACCTGCCACGTGCGGCTGCTGTCCGACAAACTGGCCGCATTCGTGTTCTGGGGCTGGCAGGCGGTGATCGTGGCCGCTGCCGTCTCGCTGCCGCTGGGCTACACCCAGGGCAAGGAATACGCCGAGCTGGAATGGCCGATCGACATCCTGATCACCGTCGTCTGGGTGGCCTACGCAGTGCTGTTCTTCGGGACCATCGCCAAGCGCCGGGTCAAGCACATCTACGTGGCCAACTGGTTCTACGGCGCGTACATCATCGCCGTGGCCCTGCTGCACATCGTCAACAACATCGCGATGCCGGCGGGAATGATGAAGTCGTACTCGGCCTACACCGGCGCCGTGGACGCGATGGTGCAGTGGTGGTACGGCCACAACGCGGTGGGCTTCTTCCTGACCGCCGGCTTCCTGGGGATGATGTACTACTTCGTCCCCAAGCAGGCGCAGCGGCCGATCTACTCCTACCGCCTGTCGATCGTGCACTTCTGGGCGCTGATCGCGGTCTACATGTGGGCCGGCCCCCACCACCTGCACTACACCGCCCTGCCCGACTGGGCGCAGTCGGTGGGCATGGTGTTCTCGCTGATCCTGCTGGCCCCCAGCTGGGGCGGCGCGATCAACGGCATCATGACCCTGTCCGGCGTGTGGCATAAGCTGCGCACCGACCCGATCCTGAAGTTCCTCATCGTCTCGCTCAGCTTCTACATGATGAGCACGTTCGAGGGGCCGATGATGTCGATCAAGACGGTCAATTCGCTGTCCCACTACACCGACTGGACGATCGGCCACGTGCATTCCGGCGCGCTGGGCTGGGTGGCGATGATCTCGATCGGCTCGATCTACGCGCTGCTGCCGCCGCTGCTGGGCCGCAAGCAGATGTTCTCGACCAAGCTGATCGACACCCATTTCTGGGTGCACACCCTGGGCGTGGTGTTCTACATCGCCTCGATGTGGATCGCCGGCGTGATGCAGGGCCTGATGTGGCGCGCCACCAACGCCGACGGCACGCTGACGTACACCTTCGTCGAGTCGCTCAACGCCACCTATCCGTACTACCTGGGCCGTCTGTTCGGTGGCCTGCTGGTCCTGTCGGGCATGTTGCTGATGGCCTGGAACGTCTGGCAGACCTACCGCACCGCGGACGAGCCGGTGGACCAACCGCTGCTCCAGCCGGATGCCTCCGAAGCGCGCGCCTGAGGACACCATGAGCCAACAAGCACACAACCCGCACGAAAAACTCGAGAAGAACGTCGGCCTGCTGGCGGTGTTCATCGCGGTGGCCGTCTCCTTCGGGGGCCTCGCGGAGATCGTCCCGCTGATGTTCCAGGCCGAGGCCGTGAAGCCGCTGGAAGGCGTGAAGCCCTATCCGGCGCTGGAACTGGCCGGCCGCGACGTCTACATCCGCGAGGGCTGCTACAACTGCCACTCGCAGATGGTGCGCACCCTGCGCTTCGAGACCGAGCGCTACGGCCACTACTCGCTGGCCGGCGAATCCGTCTACGACCGCCCGTTCCAGTGGGGCAGCAAGCGCACCGGGCCGGACCTGGCCCGCGTGGGCGGCCGCTACTCGGATGACTGGCACCGCGTGCACCTGAACAACCCGCGCGACGTGGTGCCCGAATCCAACATGCCCAGCTTCCCCTGGCTGAACAAGAACCTGGTGGACGGCGCCACGGTGCAGGCCCACATGCAGGCCCTCAAGCGCCTGGGCGACCCCTACAGCGATGCCGAGGTCAAGGCGGCGCCGGCGGCGGTCGAGGGCAAGACCGAGATGGATGCCCTGGTGGCCTACCTGCAGGGCCTGGGCCGGCATGCGCCGAGGGGGCAGTGATGCTGTCGGGAATCATCACCACCGTGCTGATGCTGCTGTTCCTGGCCGGCTGGGTCTGGGCCTGGAGCCCGCGCCGCAAACATGATTTCGACGAGGCGGCCCACCTGCCGCTGGAATCCGACGAGGAGAATGCACGATGACAGCGGGATGGTCGTGGTACGTGATCGCGCTGGTCACGCTGAACATCGCCGGCTGCGCCTGGCTGCTGTGGTGGAGCTCCCGCCGCCGCCCGGGCGACCCGAAGCCGGAGGAAACCAGCCATGTCTGGGACGGTGACCTCACCGAGTACAACAAGCCGTTGCCGAAGTGGTGGATCAACCTGTTCTACCTGACCATCGTCTTCAGCATCGGCTACCTGGTCTGGTACCCGGGCTTCGGCAATTTCGCCGGCTACGGCAAGTGGAGTTCGCAGGTCGAGCATGACCGCGACGCTGCCGTCGCCAGCGCACAGCTGGAGAAGACCTTCGCCCCCTACAAGGGCCAGGCCATCGACGTGCTGGCCCGCGACCCGCAGGCGCTGAAGCTGGGCAAGTCGATTTTCGGCAACACCTGCGCCACCTGCCACGGCTCCGCGGGCAAGGGGGCCGTGGGTTATCCCAACCTCACCGACAAGGTGTGGCATTGGGGTGGCGCGCCCGACCAGATCCTGCAGTCGGTGCTGGCGGGCCGGGAGGGCGTGATGCCGCCCTGGGGCAAGGTGCTGGAAGGCATGGGCGGCCCGGACGCGGTCGACTACGTCATCGCCTACGTGCACCAGCTGGGCGAGCCGGACGGCGGCAACCGCAGCGACTACGCGGCGGCGCGCGGCAAGACCCTGTACGAAGGCGTGTGCGTGGCCTGCCACGGCAAGGAAGGCAAGGGCGACCCGAAGATCGGCGCGCCGGACCTGACCGACAGTTACTGGCTGTACGGCGACAGCCGCGAGGCGATGCGCATTACCATCGGCAACGGCCGCCACGGCGTGATGCCGGCGTGGGGTACAGTACTCGGCGACACCCGTTCCCGCCTGGTCGCGGCCTATGTCTGGTCGCTCTCCCACCCGGCCCAAGCCGCCGCGCAAGCACCGCAATGACCCACGCCGCCCCCCCGGACTTCGACCACCCGCCGCGCCCCATGGCGCAGCGGGTCGGGGCCATCCTGTGGCCCAGCTTCTTCGCGGCCGGGGTGGCGACCATGGTGTTCTTCGCGTTCGTCGACCCGCTGGCGCTGCGCGACCTGACCTTCCCGCAGCTGCAGATCAGCCGCGGGCTGGGCTACACCCTCGGGTTCTTCACCTTCTGGCTGGCGACCGCGTCGTCGAGCCTGTTCACCTGGATCCTGCTGCGACCGGCCAGCCGCTTCAACCGGCCGCTGCCGCCGCGATAAGCCCATGGCCAACAAACAGATTCCCCTGGAAGTGCTCGACACGGGCGGCAGCGCCTATGTCAGCGAGCGCAAGGTCTACCCGCGCGACGTCTCCGGACCGCTGAACCGGCTGCGCGTCGCGGCAGTGGTCTGGCTGCTGGGGATGTACTACGTCTTCCCGTGGCTGAGCTGGGACGGCCGCCAGGCGGTGCTGTTCGACCTGCCGGCCCGCAAGTTCTTCGTGTTCGGGCTGACCTTCTGGCCGCAGGACTTCGTGTTCCTGGCGATGCTGCTGATGATCGCGGCGCTGGCCCTGTTCTTCTTCACGGCGCTGGCCGGCCGCCTGTGGTGCGGCTACGCCTGCCCGCAGACGGTCTGGACGGAAGTCTTCCTGTGGATGGAGAGCGCCATCGAAGGCGACCGCCCCAAGCGCATGAAGCTGGATGCCGGCCCGTGGACCCGCGACAAGGTCCTGCGCAAGGGCGGCAAGCACGTGGCCTGGCTGCTGTTCGCGCTGTGGACGGGCTTCACCTTCGTGGGGTTCTTCACGCCCATCCGCGACCTGGCCTCGCGGGCCTGGCCGTTCGCATGGGGCGGCTGGGAGACCTTCTGGGTGTTCTTCTACGCACTGGCCACCTGGGGCAACGCGGGCTTCCTGCGCGAGCAGGTGTGCAAATACATGTGCCCCTACGCGCGCTTCCAGAGCGCGATGTTCGACCGCAACACGCTGATCATCGCGTACGACCCGATGCGGGGCGAGCCGCGCGGCCCGCGCAAGCGCGGCATCGCCAGCGTGCTGGAGCGCGCGCGCGGCCTGCTCGATCCGCAGACCGCCTACGACTACGTGTTCCGCGCCGGGCGCCACCCCTCCGCCGCCAGCCAGGCTGCGCATGCCAAGGGCACCATCACCTGGGACGGCGACCGGGGCGAGGTCGCGCCGCTGCCGAAATTCGCGCCGGAGGAACTGGGCGACTGCGTGGACTGCACCATCTGCGTGCAGGTCTGTCCCACCGGCATCGACATCCGCAACGGCCTGCAGTACGAGTGCATCGCCTGCGGCGCCTGCATCGACGCCTGCGACGAGGTGATGGCGAAGGTCGGCTACCCGAAGGGCCTGATCCGCTATTCGACCCAGAACGCCATCGACGGCACCCCGACCCGCGTGCTGCGGCCGCGCATCCTGTTGTACGGGATGATCCTGCTGGCGCTGATGGTGGGCTGGGCGGTGGGCGTCACCCACCGCAGCCCGCTGATCGCCGAGGTGCTGCGCGACCGCAACGCGCTGTATCGCGAGAGCGCGGCCGGCATCGAGAACGGTTACACGCTGAAGCTGGTCAACAAGACGGACCAGCCCCAGCAATACCAGGTCACGCTGCGCTCCGACCTCGCCGGCCTGCGCCTGCGCGAGGCGTCCACGATCCCCGTCGCGGCCGGCTCGGTGGCGTCGCTGCCGCTGACGTTGTCCGCGCCCGCCGGCACCGGCGGCCGCCACGGCGTGACCTTCGTGGTCCGCAGCGCCGACGGCCAGGTCGAACGGACGGTGGACAGCAGTTTCTTCGGCCCGATGTAAGCAAGGACCCGGCATGCAATCCGAATCGCGCTCGCCCTGGCGGCAACCCATCGTCTGGCTGATGGTGGCCCTGGTCGGCGCCGCCGTGGTCGGCAGCCTGCTGCTGGTCAAGGTGGCCACCAACGGCGACAGCGTGGACGCCGTGCCGGACGAGGTGCAGCGCACCGGGCAGGCCCAGCAGGCCGACCTGGGCCCGGACGCGGCGGCAGCCCGCCGCAAGCTGTCGGCGATCGTGCGCATCGACGATGAACACGGCTTCGTCGAAGTGCTGCCGGTCAGCGGCGAGTTCGACCGCGCCGCGCCGCTCACCTTGCGCTTGCACCACCCCACCCGCGCGGAGCTGGACCAGACGCTGGCGCTGGCCGCCACCGACACCGGCTGGCGCGCCGACGCCACGCTGGCGGCCGACCACGACTGGCGGGTGCAGCTCACCCCCGCCGACGGCAAGGCCTGGCGCCTGCGCGGCCGCATCCCGCACGGCCAGCGCGCCGCGCAGTTGCAGCCCGCGCTGGACGACGCCCAGCCCTAGCGCGGGTGGATGCCATGTCCGCGGTCTGCCACCACTGCGGCGAACCGCTGCCGCAAGCGCCGGTGCGCCTGCCCCTCGACGGCGTCGAACAGGCGTTCTGCTGCGATGGCTGCGCGGCCGCGGCGCGCTGGATCCGCGACGCCGACCTGGACGACTATTACCGCCTGCGCAGCGCACCCGGCGGCCGCGTGGACGCCGACGCGCCGGCGCTGGCCGCGTGGGACCGCGAGGAGCTGCTGGCCGGACATACCCGCGACGTGGCTGGCGGGCGCGAGATCACGGTGCTCACAGACGGCATGCGCTGCGCCGCCTGCGCGTGGCTGATCGACCGTGCGCTGGCCCGCGAGGACGGCGTGCTGGACACGTCCGCCAATGCCATCACCGGCCGTATCCGCATCGCGTGGGATCCCGCGCGCACGCGCCTGTCGGGCCTGCTGGCACGACTGGCGTCGCTGGGTTACCGGCCCTACCTCGCCACCGGCGAAGCGCGCGAGCGCGCCCGCCGCGCCGCCCGCAACCGCGACCTGCTGCGGATCGGACTGGCCGGACTGGGCGCCATGCAGGCGATGATGTTCGCCGAAGCGCTGTACCTCGACACCCGCGGCGAGATGCCGCTGCCCACCCGCGATTTCTTCCGCTGGATCACCTTCCTGGTCTCCACCCCGGTGGTGTTCTGGGCGGGCTGGCCCTTCCTGGTGGGCGCCTGGCATGAACTTCGCGGCCGCCGGCTGGGCATGGACACGCTGATCGCCAGCTCCACCCTGCTTGCCTGGGCCGCCAGCACGTGGGAGACCGTGCAAGGCGGCACGCATGTCTGGTATGACGCGGCGGTGATGTTTATTTTCCTGCTGTTGGTCGCCCGTCAATTGGAACAACGCGCACGCAGTATTGCGTCGGCACAGGTGGACGCATTGGCGCGGGCGCGGCCGGCGTTTGCCACCCGCGAACTGGCCGACGGCAGCCGCGAATCGGTGCCCATCGACGCGCTCGCGGTGGAAGACGTGGTGCGCGTGGCGGTGGGTGAACCCGTCCCCGCCGATGGCGTGCTGCTGGATGCCGATGCGCATTTCGAAGAGTCCCTGCTCACCGGCGAAGCTGCGCCGATAACCAAACACGCCGGGGCTGCCGTGTATGCCGGTACCGCCTGCCGTGAGCACGCCGCACGCATCCGCATTACCCAAGTGGGCGCAGCGACCCGCTTGGCCGAACTGGTGCGGCTGGTGGAAACCGCGCAGGCACACCGTCCGGCGTTGGCACGTGGTGCCGAACGCATCGCCGGCTGGTTTGTCGCAGGCCTGCTGCTGGCTGCGATTGCGGTGTATGCGTGGTGGCGCGTGCATGAACCCGCGCGGGCATTTGAAGTAGTGCTATCACTGCTGGTGATCAGCTGCCCCTGCGCACTGTCGCTGGCGGTGCCGGCGGCACTGGCCACCGCGCATGGTGCACTGGCCAAGATCGGCGTGCTGTCGGTACGCCCGGACGGGCTGGACCGGCTGGCGCGTGTGACAGATGTGGTATTCGATAAAACCGGCACCCTCAGCGATGGCAAGCCCGTGCTGCAAACGATCGATCACTGCACGGGGATGGATGCGCAAACCGCCCTGCGCATCGCTGCCGCGTTGGAACGCGACAGCAGTCACCCCTTGGCATCCGCATTTGCACGGGTTGAAAACATCCCTACCGCCACCGGCGTGCGCGCCATTGCCGGGCAAGGCGTGGAGGGCTGGATCGACGGCCAGCACTGGCGTATCGGCACCGCCCCGTTTGCAGGTGCTGGCGAGGACGATGGCGCGGTGTGGCTGGCCAATAGCAGCGGCGCACACGTACGCTTTGCCTTCGTCGAACAGCAACGCCAGGATGCGATGGCGGCATTGCAAGCGCTGCGCACACAAGGGGTGAGCCTGCACCTGGCCAGCGGTGATGCACCGGCGTCGGTGCAGCGCTTCGCCCACGCCATGGACCTTGCCAATGCCCATGCGCGGCAAACGCCCGAGGCCAAACTGGCGCTGGTGCGCAGCCTGCAACAGCAGGGGCGCGTGGTGGCGATGGTGGGTGATGGCCTGAATGATGCGCCGGTGTTGGCCGGTGCCGATGTATCGCTGGCGATCGGCGATGGTGCTGCATTGGCACAGCGTGCGGCCGATCTCGTGCTGGCCGGCAGCGCGCTTGGCACTGTGCCGGCCACACTGGGTATTGCGCGCCGCACGCGCCGTATCATTCGCCAAAACCTGGCCTGGGCCTTGGGTTATAACTTGCTTGCCATTCCGTTGGCCGCGACCGGCAACGTCACCCCTTGGTTGGCGGCACTGGGCATGGCCTTGTCTTCACTGGCGGTAACCGCCAATGCCTTGCGCCTGACCCGCGTGGTTCGCCCATGAATATTTTGCTGTTCCTGATTCCTATCAGCTTGGTGATGATCGGGGTCGCTGCACTGCTCTTCTCGTGGGCGGTCAAACACGGCCAGTTCGAAGATTTGGACACCCCCGCGCTGGACATCCTGCGCGAGGATCCACCGCCACTGTCCAAGCCCGCCACGCCACCGGCGGCCCCACCCGAAGATAGTGATGCCGGTTGACACACTCGTACTCGGTGCTGCCCTGCTCACCGGCCTGCTCGGCGGCGCGCATTGCGTGGCCATGTGCGGCGGCATTGCGACCGGATTTTCCACACAATCCCGTGGCTGGTGGGTAGCAGCACAACCCAATCTGGGGCGGGTACTGGGCTATATGCTGGCCGGCGCCCTCGTGGGGGGGCTGGGGGGCGGCCTGCTGGGTCTGGCGCGCATCCCTTGGCTGCCCATCGCCATGCGCGCTGCGGTGGGTCTGGTGCTGATCCTGGCCGGCCTGCGCATGTTCGATCAGCGCGGCCGCATCCCGCGCTTTTTTGGTGGCCCCGGCAACCGGCTGTGGCTGGCGTTGCGGCCACTGCAACGTCGCCTGCTGCCGGCCAATACCGCCGGCAAGCGCTTGGCACTGGGCATGCTGTGGGGTTGGATGCCGTGCGGCCTGTCCACCACGCTGCTGGCCGCCGCGTGGCTATCAGCCAGCGCGGTGCACGGCGCACTGACCATGGCCGCCTTCGGGCTGGGCACCTTGCCGGTGATGGTGTCCCTGACGTGGGCCGGGCAACGCATCGGCCAACGCTTGCAACGCGGGCCGCTGCGCAGCGCTGCCGGGCTGCTGGTGATCGCCGCGGGTCTGTTGACCGTGATCGCGCCATGGCTGATGCACCTGCCCGCCATGCACGGCATCCTGATGGCGCTGGGCTGCCGCAGCTTGCCCGGCTGAACCGCATGGATACTCTACAATTGTAATTACCTGCACAAAGACAACACGCAACCGCTGGAGAGTCATACATGATGGCGCTACGGGATTGGTGGAAACGCGATACACCGCAGGCATCCACGCCCAGCCCTGACCTGTCCGCATTGCAGCAGCAGCTCGCATTGGCACAGGCGTTGGATGCCGAACGTCAACGTATCTACGACGACTTGCACGATGACGTCGGCAGCCGCCTGTTGACCTTGCTGCACCGCGTGCCCGCCTCCGAGCAACCGCTGGTGCGCGAAATTCTGCAGGATTTGCGCGCCATTCTCAGCCGTGAGCGCAGCATCGAAGGCAGCTTGCTGGAAGTGCTGGCGCAATTGCGCGACGAAACCGAACAGCGCCTGCAAACCCGCGCCATCGAATTGACATGGCAGCAAAAAGAGGGCCTGCCTGACCCCGCACTGGATCGCGCGCAAACCATGCACTTGTTTCGCATTGGCCGCGAGTCGGTCACCAATGCACTGCGGCATGCCGATGCCGAGCATTTGCGGATCGTGGTTGGGGTATCCGGCAACGCATTGGTGTTTGAAGTCACCGATGACGGGCAGTTTGACCCCACTCGCATTGGCGATGGCCGTGGCACCCGCAGCATGCGCAATCGCGCCGATGAGCTGCATGGGAATATCGATTGGCAGCAAGGCACCTTGGGTGGCACCAAAGTGCGCCTGAGCTTCCCCTTGCCCCCCGCAGCCGCGGGATGCCCCAGTCCCCAGCCTTGGCGCAGCATGTCTCGATGACCGCCATCCCTGCCCACGCGCTGTTGCTGGAAGATTTGCCGGACGTCACTGCTTGGCTGAGCAAATTGCTGCAAGCGCGCTTTCCAGGTATCCAGGTGACCCATGCACCTACGCTGGCAGAAGGCAAACGCCTCCTGCAAAGCGCAGCGCCAGCGCAATTGGCGCTGGTGGATTTGGGATTGCCCGATGGTGATGGCACCACGCTGATTCGCCCATTGGCGCAGCAATGGCCAGACTGCACGATTGTGGTGACCACATTATTTGGTGACGATGCCCATGTGTTCCCCGCTCTGCGTGCCGGGGCACAAGGCTACTTACTCAAGGACCAGCCCGAAGAACGCCTGGCCGCCGCACTCGACGGCATTTTGCGCGGTGAGCCTGCCCTATCACCGGCGATTGCACAACGCCTGCTGCGGGCCTTCCAGCCGATAGCTGGCGGTGACAGTGCACCGGGGGTTGAAGTCCTGACCCCACGCGAACGCGACGTGCTGGTCCTGGTCAGCAAAGGTTGCCGACTGCCCGAATTGGTGGAACGCCTGCAAATCAGCAAGCACACGGTGTCAGATCACCTGAAAAGCATCTACCGCAAACTCAATATCAACAGCCGCGCCGAAGCCACGCTGGAAGCCGCACGCCTGGGGTTGGTGCAGCTCTGATTCAGAGCCAATTGCAAACAGCCATCCCCGCACGTCTGCACGGGGATGACCGTCAAACCCTCAAACGATCAGCTCTTGCACTTGATGAACTTGCCCTTGGCATCGCGGCAGGGTTCCTTCTTCTTGGCGGCTGCCGGGCCGTCACACTTGGTGAACTTGCCTTTCGCATCGTGGCAGCGTTCTTTTTTGGCGTCCATCGGCGCGGCGGGGGCGGCGGCCGGGGCGGTGCTCATTGCGGTTGCCGGCTTGGCGGCGCTGGTCGGTGCTGCGGAGGAGGCAGCCTTGGCAGCCGGGGCTGCTTTTGCGGCTGGGGCGGCCTTGGCGGCAGCCGCAGGCTTGGCAGTTGCCGGTGTTGCAGCTTGTGCCGCGGCATATGACTGCCCGGCAGCAAACATGAACGCGGCCAGAGTCATTGCTTGAATCATCTGTTTCATTGCCGAACTCCCATCGTGGTGGTGGTGAAGTGTGTAGCGATGTCTCCGATGTATCCTGCGACCGGACTGCTCACCCCAAGCTCTCCGCAGCATGACGAATCGTTAATCCGAATCCAATGGATCGCGCGCAGGGCGGCCCCCACCGGCCGGCTCAAGCGACCAACAACTGCGCAACCCCACGCAAAGCTGTGGCTACCGTCTGCCGGCGCACGGCATCGCGGTCGCCTTCGAAATGAAAGACCTCGGCGCGCGCATAGCCACCTCGTTTTTTCCAGCCCACCCACACCGTACCCACCGGCTTGTCGTCGCTGCCGCCGCCCGGGCCGGCGATGCCGGTGACTGCCACGGCAATGCTGGCGCCGGAATGCACCAGTGCGCCCGACACCATTTCCACCACGCATTCGCGGCTGACCGCGCCATGGGTTTCCAGGGTTTGCGGGCGCACGCCCAACAAGGCTTGTTTGGCTTCGTAGCTATAGGCGGCCATACCGCAATCAAACCACGCCGATGAACCGGCGATATCGGTCATGCACTTGGCAATCCAGCCACCGGTGCAACTTTCCGCCGTCACCAACATATGGCGTGCAACCAGCAGCTGTTGCCCAGTCGTGGCAGCTAGCGCATCAAGGTCGGCATCGGTAGGCACACTCATCGGTCAACACTCGCAGAACGTGCATGCGTTGTAGCGCATGCACGTCCAAAACGAAACATCCAGACCTCAGAAACGTACCCGCAACGTCGCTCCGTACATGCGCGGTGCGCCCAGGAACGCGTCATATGTGTTCTTCGGGTTGCCCGGCTCCGGCGTGCCCAATGCCTGCAAGGGGCCGTCGAAGCCCACTTGCACATACTTGGTGTTGAACACATTGGTGCCCCACAACTCCACCTGCCATTTGCGATCACGCGAGCCAATCCCCACCCGCAGATTGGCCACTGTGTAGGCACTCTGATGCTTTTCGGCATCCAGATCCGAACCGGTGTTGTAACTGGACATGTACTTGCCACCGATATTGAAGCGGCCCTCCAGCGACGACCCGATATCCCACTCATAAGTCAGCGATGCCGAACCGGACAGTTTCGGTGCAAAACTCATTTGCGCACCCGGCAGCTTGTACAGCGCGCCAATCGCCGGGCACTGCGGGGTCAGTGCACCCGGCCCCACAAAATCACAACCGGGGATGCTATTGCCATACTTGGTATCGGCATACATCAAGCCGGTTTGCAACATCAGGCCGGGCACGGCTTTGGGCTGCCATAGCAGCTCTGCATCCAAGCCTTTCGACACCACTTCCGGAATCGAGCGCACCACAAAGCTGGTCCCCAGGAAGCTGTTCAACTGGAAGTTGCTGTACTTCTGGTGGAATAGCGCAGCATTGAACAACAGGTTGCCACCCGCCCAGGTGGTCTTGGCACCCAATTCCCAGCTATCCACGAATTCACCCGGGAACGAGGTGTCGTTGACCGGGGTGATCCCCGAGCCGCCGCTGGACAGCCCATTGGACGATTGCACGCGGTCGAAGTTGAAGCCACCTGCCTTGTAGCCGCGTGCATACGACAGATAGGTCATCGCATGCTCGTTCCAACGGTAAGCGGCCTTCAGCGTGCCCGACCATTCGTTTTCGCTGCGGGACTGGTCGGTGTGGCGCCCGTTGTGCTGCACATTGGCCCACGGCAAGCAGCTGTACCCCACGATATTGCTGATCAAGGCCTGTTGGTT